>Ga0335083_10000627_pt1 | contig 51987 bp, 49 predicted proteins | sample Lox_Sample_42_FD_206716 | JGI IMG/M metagenome (GOLD analysis project Ga0335083, IMG submission 206716) | Soil microbial communities from Loxahatchee National Wildlife Refuge, Florida, United States - Lox_Sample_4.2 | ecosystem: Environmental > Terrestrial > Soil > Wetlands | place: USA...
CTCGAGCCGCCAGGGCGAGCCTGCGCTGGTGGCCTTCCTGACCGCCGGATATCCGAGCCGCGAGCGCTTTCGCGAGCATCTGCAGGCGGTGGCTGCCGGCGCCGATGTCGTCGAGATCGGTGTTCCGTTCACCGATCCGATGGCCGATGGCGTGACCATCCAGCGGTCCAGTCATGCGGCGCTGGCGCAGGGGGTCAGCCTGCGCTGGATCCTGTCCGAGCTGGAAGCGATGCCGGCGGTGCGCACACCGCTTCTCATGATGAGCTACCTGAATCCGCTGCTGGCCTACGGGCTCGACCGCCTTGCCGAAGCGGCCGTGCGTGCCCGTGTGGCCGGTTTCATCGTCCCGGATCTGCCGTTCGACGAGAGCAGCGAGTTGCGCGGCGCACTGGATGCGCGCGGAATCGCCATGGTGCAGATGGTCACTCCCGTGACGCACCCGCCACGGATGAAGCAACTGGGCGAAGCCAGCCAGGGGTTCCTGTACGCTGTCACCATGACGGGCACAACCGGTAAGAATGTGGCGGTTCCGGCCGAAGTGCTTGGCTATCTGGACCGCGTGCGAGAGGTATCCAGGGTACCGGTGTGCGCGGGGTTTGGTATCCGCAGCCGCGAGCAGGTGGAGCGGTTGCGGGGTCACGTGGATGGAGTCGTGATCGGCTCGGCGCTGGTGGAGATCCTGGAACAGGGTGCGGACCCGATTTCCTGGCTACGGTCATTGCGCGGGGGCAGGGAGAAGGGGTGACAGCGGACTCGCGGGCGCATCCTCGATGGAAGCTCGCGGCGCTGCTGGCGGTGCTCGCCATGGTGAGCCCCTTCTCCATCGACACGTTCTTCCCCTCATTTCACGCCATCGCCGAGGACTTCTCGATCGGCAAGTGGGCTGTGCAGCAGACGCTGACGGCCTACATGCTGCCGCTATCGATCATGTCCCTGGTGCAGGGCCCGCTCTCGGACGGCATGGGCCGGCGCCCGGTCATCCTCGCGGGCATGATCATCTATACGGTTGCTTCGATCGGCTGCACCGTGGCGCCCACCTTCGGCGTGCTGCTCCTGTTCCGCGCGCTGCAGGGTACCAGCGCGGGTGTCGGCATGATCGTGGGTCGCGCGGTGATCCGCGATCTGTTCGAGGGGCCGCAGGCGCAGCGGCTGTTGAGTCTCGTCACGATGATCTTTGCCTTCGCGCCCACCGTGGCGCCCGTGATCGGCGGGTGGATCCATGTGACTGTCGGCTGGCGCGGCGTGTTCGGCTTCATGGTGCTCGTGGGTGCATCGTTGACCGTGTTCACGTACACGCTGTTGCCGGAGACCCATCCTCCCGACAAGCGTCCGCGCCTGCACGTGGTGGATCTGGCAAAGACGGCGTGGAGCATCGTGCGCCACAAGGAGTTTGTGCTGCTCGCGACGGCCATGGGCGCCAACTTCGCCGCCATGATGAGCTTCATCGGCGCCGCGCCGGCTGTTGTTCTGGATCACTGGCATCTGAGCGAAACGCAGTTCGCCTATCTGTTCATGCCGGTCATCGGTGGCGTGGTAACCGGTGCATGGCTGTCGGGGCGCATGGCCGGCCGGGTGAGTCATGCCGGCCAGTCGCAACTGGGCTTCTCGCTCGCCCTGACCGGCTCGGGACTGATGATCCTCTTGCAGGCGCTTCTGGCTGAGCCGCCCCTGCTGCTGCAACAGGCGATGCTCACCCTGATCGCGGTCGGCGCGCAGCTCGCCGGGCCGACCCTGAACCTGCGCATGCTGGACTTGTTTCCACGCGCCCGCGGCTCGGCCGCATCAGTACAATCCTGCGTGTCGATCGCCATCGCGGCGTTCGTATTCGGCGTGCTGGCTCCCGTGCTCAGCGGCTCCATGCTGAACCTCGCGATCGGCTCGTTCTGCTCGGCGCTGACGGCGCTCGGTCTATGGCGTCTTGCGCAGTGGGTACTCGCCAGGTCGCACGCCCTGGGATGACGTGGTGATGAGCTGACGGGGTCATACGGTGATGGGTGGCGCGAAGATACGGTGAAGGCTGGCGCGGGGGCCGGGTGGGAGTGAGGGCGCTATGAAGACATTGACGGTGGCGAGCCGCTTCTGCGGACCACCCCAGTCCGCCAATGGCGGTTATTTCGCCGGGCTCGTGGCCGGGCTCGCGTCCCACACCCTGTCAGTGCGGCTGCGCATCCCTCCGCCGCTGGACACGGAATTCAGTGTGGTGGAATTGCCCGACGGCGGACTCGAAGTGCGTCACGGCGAGGTGCTGGTGGGTGATGCCATCCCCACACAGCTCTCGGTGCAGGCGCCGCTTCCGCCATCGTATCTGGGTGCGATTGAGGCATCACGCAGTTACATCGGCTTCAAGCATCATCGCTTTCCAACCTGCTTCGTTTGCGGCGTGCAGCGATCGCGCGGTGATGGCATGAGAATCTTCGCGGGCGCGGTCCCGGGTCGTGACATGGTGGCGGCCCCCTGGGTTCCAGATGTCTCGATGGATCGCGGCGACGGCAAGGTACGACCGGAGTTCATGTCGGCCGCGCTCGATTGTCCGGGCTACTATGCGGTGACGCCGGATGACCGCATGATGTTGCTCGCCCAGTTCACCACGCATCTCGACCGACTCGTGCACATCGGTGAGCCGTGCACCGTCATCGGCTGGCGGGTCAGCTCCAGCGGCCGCAAGCACGAGGCCGGAACGGCGCTGTTCGACGAAGATGGCGAGCTGTGCGGGCGCGCCCAGGCGCTGTGGATCGAACCGCGCAGCGGCTGAGATTTTACCGATGGCCGGTCAGGGTCGCGGGGCCGGATCCGCTGGCGTCGTGAGGCGGCGCTGCAGGGCTTTCTTGCCCGCGGCCCCTGCCAGTTCCGCCAGCCGCGCCGTCTGCGCGGGCTGCGACGGGCGGTAGGCCGGATTGCCGGCAAGGCGCTGCTCGAGCACGGCAAGCGCCGTCCCGGTCTCCCGCTTCGCCAGCAATGCCGTGATGAGATCGCTGGCCAGCCGGTCAGCGGCCCTGCCGTCGTCCCAGGCGGACGCCGCCGTGAGCACCGCACGGTATTCGGCTCTCTGTTGCTCCCACGATTCTCCGTGCTGGCGCATCCAGGTCTCGATCTGCTCCCACCCTTCCGCGGGCTTGCCCACCCGGAAACGTGAGTACGCGCGGTCGAGCATGGCCGCGCGCGCCGCCTGATGTTCCCTTGCCTCGCGCTCCGCAAGTCTCTCGGCCCGCGTGCGCGTCTCGATTCCCAACACCAGCCGGTGATCGAATACGGCGCCGCCGAGCAGCGCGAACTCCAGCAGCAGCAGGAACTGCGCCAGGGCCAGCAGCAGCCAGTTGGGCGCGGACGCGGCGCTCAGCCAGTACATTGCGGCGGCGGCTGCCCACCCGATCGCTAGGATGAGTGCGTAATCCCAGCCCAGACCCCGCACCAGATGGAATACCGCCGGTGGCGAGATGGCCCGGAAGGCATTGCGCGTAATTCCCAACACCGTGGCGCAGGCGGGCAGCAATGCCGCGAACAGGACACCGGTCGCCACGCTGCTGACCGGCCCCAGCGCACGACGCAGCCAGAACACGCAGTAGGTTGCCGCGATCGCGATTATCAGGAGAGCGAGGGGGCGCTGCTCGTCGACGGGGTTCACCATTTCGACCGACAGGACGGGAAGCTCCTCTTCACCCGCAACGACGGCGTCGAGCACGACGAAGCAATACTTGAAGAACCACGAGACGGTCAGAAGTGCCAGGAGGATTCCCGCGAGTCCCGCGCGCAGGGCCACAAGCTGACACACGGTGAGCGTGGCTATGAGCAGCAGCGGGGTGGCCTGGATGCAGATGAGAACCGAGCGCTTCATCGCCTTGCGCCTGAGTCCTGTGCCGCGCTCAGGTGCTCTCGGCGGAGCGCCCCGGCGGGTCCTGGTGCTCGGGCAACATGTGCGCCGACCGCCAGCCGCCATACCGGTAGTACAGGATGGCGAGCACCGCCGACAGCGCCGAGGAGATCGGAAAACTCCACCAGATGGAGTCGGCCTCCCAGCGGTCCATGAAGGCCTCCGCCAGGGGAATGCGCACGAGCAGCAGCGAGACGGTGAGCGTGATGAGCGGTGCCATCACGGCACCGGTGGCGCGCACGACACCGAACAGCACGATGGAGATGCCGAAAAAGATGAAGGAGGGGGTGGCGAGCCGGTTGATGTGATGCGCCGTGGCCATCGCGGCCGATCCCGACTGCAGGAACAGCCCGAAGGCGCGCTCGTCGAGCAGTTCGATCAGCAGGATCACGCTGCCGGTGAGCACTACGCTGTACAGCACGCCCACTCTGGCGATGCTGCGCACCCGATCCCATTTGCGCGCGCCCACATTCTGGGCCGCCATCGCGGATACACCCATGCCCACCGCGAATGCGGGCATCTGGATGTAGTTCCACAATTGCAGCGCGGCGCCAAATGCCGCCGTCGTGTCCACCCCGTAGCGGTTGACGATGGAGATCATCAGCACACCGCTGGCCGACAGCACCAGCATCTGCGCGCTCATGGGAATTCCCTTGCGCACCAGGGTGCCGACCACCGTCCAGTCCGGTCGCAGCAACGCCAGCTCGGCGCGATGCAGGACCAGCATGTGTTTGCGGCGGTACAGGTGCCGGATCAGGGCGGCGAGGCTGACGGCCTGGGCGACGAACGTCGCCAGCGCCGAGCCGGCGATGCCCATTCGCGGCACCGGCCCCCATCCAAAGATGAACAGGGGATTGAGCGCGATGTCGATGGCGACCGCCAGCAGCATGAAGAAGAACGGGGTGCGCGAATCGCCGGCGCCGCGCAGCACCGACATGACGAACGCGTACATGTAAAGGCAGGGCAGCGCCAGGAAGATCACCCGCATGTAGGCCACCGCCAGAGGCAGCGAGGCGGCGGGCGAGCGCATGGCGAGCAGCAGCGGTTCGCACAATACGAGACCGGCGATGGCCATCACGACCGAGATGGCCGCGAAGAACGTCGCGCTCGTGCCCACCACGCGGCGCGCCTCGGGCAGATCGTTGGCACCGATCCGTTGCGCGATCAGGATCGTCGCGGCCATCGCGATGCCGAACGCGGCGCCGATGAGCAGGAACATGACGGTGTTGGCGTTGGAAGTCGCGGTGAGCGCCGCTTCGCCCAGGAACCGGCCCACCCAGATCGAGTTGATCGAGCCGTTCAGCGACTGCAGGATGTTGGCGTACAGGATGGGCAGGGCGAACTGCACCAGGCCGCGGCTGATGGATCCTTCGGTGAGCGAGCGTGGGCGTTGCATCGGTTCGGCGTGTCGGTGGCGGGGGTTGCGGTTGCCGTGGCGGGCGCGGGGGTTGCGGCGGCGAACTAGGGCCGCCGCCACGCGACCAGCAGCCACAGAGCGCCGACCGAGGTCAGCGCCCATGCAGTCCAGTCCGTGCCGCGGCTCGAGCCGAGCCAGACGAGGCCGCCGAGCAGGATGGCGGCGCCAACCGTGAACGCATCGCGCCGGCGGCCGGCGCGTCTCATCTCGGCCTTGAGCGCCTCGAGGTCGGGGGACTCGACCCGCATGCGCAGCACGCCGCCTTGCGCCCGGTTCACCGCTCCTTTCAACAGCGCCGGGAGGGCGCGGGCCACTTCGACCAGATCGGGCACCTGCGTGCGCAGATTCTGGAAAAGCTGCCGGACACCCACGCGCTCGCGCATCCACTCGCGCAGGATGGGGCTCGCGGTCTTCCAGATGTCGAGCTGCGGATACAGGTCGCGGCCGAGCCCTTCGATGTTGAGCAGCGTCTTTTGCAGCAGGATCAGCTGCGGCTGCACCTCCATGTTGAAGCGGCGCGAGATCTCGAACAGCCGCAGCAGGATGTGACCGAAGGAAATGTCCTGCAGCGGGCGGTCGAAGATCGGCTCGCAGACCGTGCGCACCGCCGCCTCCATCTCGTCCACACGCGTGTCCGGCGGCACCCAGCCCGACTCGACATGCAGAACCGCGACACGGCGGTAGTCGCGGTCGAACACCGCAAGGAAGTTACGCGCCAGATAATCCTGGTCGCGCGGGTCGAGCGTGCCGACGATGCCGAAGTCCACCGCCGCGTAGCGCGGATGCGCGGGGTCGTCCACGAGCACGAAGATGTTGCCCGGGTGCATGTCGGCATGGAAGAAATTGTGGCGGAACACCTGAGTGAAGAATATGCGTACGCCATTCTCCGCCAGCCGCGCAATATCCGCGCCCGAGGCGCGCAGGCGCGCCAGATCGTTGATGGGAATGCCGTGGATGCGCTCCATGACCATCACGTCCAGGCGGCAGTAATCCCAATAGACCTCCGGAACGTAGAGCAGGTCGGTGCCCAGGAAGTTGCGCCTGAGCTGGGAAGCGTTGGCCGCTTCGCGCATCAGGTCGAGCTCGTCGAGAATGGTCTTCTCGTATTCGGCGACGACCTCCAGCGGGCGCAGGCGCCGGCTTTCACTCCAGAAACGCTCCGCGAGTCCGGCGAGCGCATACAACACTTCCAGGTCGCGCTGGATGACGGCGCGCATCTCGGGCCGCAACACCTTGACCACGACTTCGGTGCCGTCGCGCAGCGTGGCGGCATGGACCTGGGCAATGGATGCCGCGGCCAGCGGAGTCTCCTCGAAGCTCGCGAAGGTCTCCGTAACCGGTCGTCCCTGAGCGCGTTCGATGATCTCGCGCGCGATGTTGCCGGGGAACGGGGGCACGCGATCCTGCAGCTTCGCGAGTTCGTCGGCGATGTCCACGGGCAACAGGTCGCGACGTGTGGACACCGCCTGGCCGAACTTGACGAAGATCGGGCCGAGCTCCTCCAGCGCGAGCCGCAGTTGCTCGCCACGCGTGCCTTCGCGCCTGGCGAACCACATGTCGGGCGAGAGGAGAAACAGGAAGCGCAGCGGCCGATAAAGGTGAGTGGCGCGCACGAAATCGTCCAGGCCGTGCTTCAACAGCACACGCTGGATCTGGATCAGGCGCGCGAGTACCCGCAGCTTCACGCGTCGTGCCGGTCCGTCGGGCGGGCGCTCGGCGGGTTCGCGCCCTCGGGCGAGCGGGCGCCGAGCGCGAGTTCGATGCGGGCCGCGACTCGGTCAACATCCTCGCGCAAGGCATCCACGCTGCGCAGAAAGGGCTCGGCTTCGCCGCGCGAGAGCACATCCGCGCGCTCATGCCCCAGATACTCGGCGAGATTGCGGACTGTCGTCCGGCCGGCCTGCAGAGTCCAGCTCAGGGCGGCACGCGCGGCGCGACCGATCTGGTGAGCCGGCACGTCGCCCGTCAGCAGGGCCAGTTCTTCCTCGGGGTCGGGCCGCAGCAGCCTGGCCAGCTCGCGGAATCTGTCGGCGAGCTCCGCATCCCCTTCGATGCGCACGTCGCCGCGCTGGATCACGGCTTCGGGCGTGGGACCGGCGAGGGCCAGCAGCGACAAGGGTCCGCCAGTCAGGCGCGCGTCCGCCGGCTCGTCAACTCCCGGGGTGCTGATCTTCAGCGTGCTGCCGGTGGATTCCAACACAACATGACCGAACCCGCTGATCGCCACGCACACTTTGCGGCCCGACAGCTCGGCGCACAGCTGCTGCGCGCGTGGCGAGCGTGGCAGGCCGCGGTTGAGAACGTTCTCCAGGGTGGATGTCAGCATCTGCCGCTGCTTCAGGACTTGTAGCCACGGTGCACGGCGACGATGCCACCGGCGAGGTTGTGATAGCGGCAGCCCGCGAGACCCGCCCCGGTCATCATGTCGAGCAGTGTCTGCTGATCCGGATGCATCCGGATCGATTCGGCCAGATACCGGTAGCTCGCTTCATCGCCCGCGACCAGCTTGCCGATCAAGGGCAGCACGCGGAAGGAATAGAGGTCGTACAGCGGCTGCAGTCCCGGTGCCACCGGACGCGAGAATTCCAGGACCAGAAGCTGACCGCCGGGTTTGAGGACCCGATGCAGCGAGGCGAGGGCCGCAGGCTTGTCGGTGACGTTGCGCAGCCCGAAGCCCATCGTGATGCAGTCGAAGCTGCCGTCGGCGAACGGCAGGCGTTCGGCGTTGGCCTGCACGTAGGCCACGTTGCCGACCAGTCCCGAGTCCACGAGGCGCTCCCGGCCCCGCGACAGCATGGCGAGATTGATGTCGGCCAGGACCACCCGGCCCCGCGGCCCGACCTGCCGGGCCAGCCCCACCGCCAGGTCGCCCGTGCCCCCGGCGATGTCGAGGGCGCTCTGCCCCGGACGCAGATTGGCCAGCGACAGGGTGAAATGCTTCCAGATCCGGTGCAGGCCGCCGGACATCACGTCGTTCATCAGGTCGTAGCGGGGGGCGACTGAATCGAAGACCCCGCGTACCCGGCGCGCCTTGTCCCGCGAGGGGATGCGCTCGAAGCCGAAATCGGTGGAATCGTCTGCCATGGGGCTCCCGGTGGGGTGCCCATTCTATGCGAGGCCGTCGGCGCGCGTCGGTACCACGGGTGCCGTTGCTGTTGCGGCCGTCGCTGCTGCGGCCGTCGCGGGTGCAGTGGGCGGGGTTGCAATGGGCAGGGTTGCTTTTCTTGCCGGCGGCCGCGCAGAATCGGCGCCGGATCGAGGGGGTCTTGAGACCGATGAGCCGGGCGCATGCCCGGCTCGTTTTTTTGGCCCATGAACTTAAGGGAAAACCTGAAGGTTGCGTCAGCTCCCGCCGGCGGCGGCGCGCCGCTTCAGGTAGCGGTCCCAGAGCACCGACCGGTCACGCCCCAGCTCATGCAGGTATTTCCAGGTGAACAGGCCGGTGTCGTGGCCGTCGTCGAAGACGAGCTTCACGGCGTACTGGCCGACCGGCTCGACGGCCCGGATGCCGACGTTTTCCTTGCCCAGCACCAGCACTTCCTGTCCGGGACCGTGGCCCTTGACCTCGGCGGAGGGGGAATGCACGCGGAGGAACTCGAACGGCAGCTCGAACCGGCTGCCGTCGCTGAAGCTGACTTCCAGCACCCGCGACCGGTTGCGCAGCCGGATCTCGGTGGCGAGGGGATCGGACATGATGTCCGCAGTATAGTCGCGGCGCTATAGACCCGGGGGCCGCTGCTGATACGATCGCGCGCCATGCGCTCAGCGGAGGCCAAGTCCACCTGGCACGATGACCCATCGGGCGTCGAAGCGGCGCTGCCGATCCGGGCCGAGCAGGTTGCGGCCCTGTACCGGAGCATGCCGGGGACGCTCATGGCGGCCGTGCTCATCGCCAGCATCGTCGGTGGAATGCTGTACGACCGGCTGGGCGAAGGCGTGCTGCCCTGGGTGACCGCCGTCTACCTCCTTGCGACCGCCCGCCTCCTTCTGTGGTTCTGGTTCGTGCGCTCCGCGCCGGCGCGCCGGGATCTGCACCGCTGGGGTCTGATGGCAATTGCCTTCGCCGGAGTGTCCGGCGTGCTCTGGGGTCTGTGCGGCACGCTGCTGCTGGTTCCGGACAGTCTCGCGCATCAGCTGTTCGTGCTCGTGACGACCGCCGGGCTCGGATTCGTTTCCACGTTCACCACGGCGGCGCTGCTGCCGGCCTCCCTCGCCTGCCTGATCCCCTGTTTCGCGCTCGCCTCCATTCCTTTCTTCTTCGCCGGCGACACGCTGCACGTGACGATCGGCGCGCTGACACTCGTGAGTCTGCTGCTCACCCTGAGGTTCGCGCTGCGGGTCGCGCGCAACTTCTCGGCCTCGGTGAGCGTACGCCTGCAGAACGCGGACCTGGTGGCGGAGTTGCGCCGGCAGAAGGACTCGGCCGAGGAAGCCAACATCGCGAAATCCCGCTTCCTCGCCGTCGCCAGTCACGATCTGCGTCAACCGCTGCATGCCCTGGGTCTGTTCGTACACGCCTTGGGGGAATCGACGCTGGCTGTCAATGAGCGCCAGATCGTCGGCAACATCCGTCGCTCGGTGGACGCGATGGAGGAACTGTTCGATGCGCTGCTCGACATCTCACGGCTGGACGCCGGTACGGTGCGGCCCAGGATTGAGACCTTCGGTCTGACGGCGCTCTTCGAGCGATTGCGCCAGGAGTATGGCCCGATAGCCGAGCAGAAGGGCCTGTCACTGCAGGTGATGCCTACCTGCGTATTCGTGCGCAGCGATCCCTCGCTCCTGGCGCGAGTCGTGCGCAATCTCGTCACCAACGCCGTGCGTTACACCGACCGCGGCGGCCTGGTGTTGGGTTGCCGTCGGGAGGGACGGTCGGTCCGCATCGAGATCTGGGACAGCGGCCGCGGCATCCCGACGCACAAACAGCGTGAGATATTCCGCGAATTCACCCAGCTCGACGGCGCCGATCACGACGCGCGCAAGGGCCTGGGACTGGGCCTCGCCATCGCGGAGCGCCTGGCGCGCCTGTTGAATCATCCGCTCGACATGCGCTCGGTTCCCGGGAAGGGATCGGTATTCTCCATCACCGTACCGCGCGGTCGGGAAGAGGACATCATCGTCGCGCCGCTCGACGAGCGTCCCGCGGCCTTCGATTTCGCCGGTTCCCTGATCCTGGTCGTGGATCACGAGCCGGCCGTGTGTCAGGCGATGGAGGCGTTACTGGGCAAGTGGCATTGCGATGTCATCGCCGCGCGCTCGGGTACCGAGATGAAGGACAAGCTGGCGACGGTACGGCGCACGCCTGATCTCATCATCGCGGACTACCGGCCGCGCGCCGTGGTCAACTCCGGTACGCGCATGTCCCCCGTCACCTCCAGCACCCCGCCGATGGGCGCCGCACACGCGCTCGCGGTAGTGGAAATGCTGAGAAGCGAATTCAACGCCGAGATTCCGGCCCTGCTGCTGACCGCCGACACGGGCGGCGACCGGCTGGCGCGGGACCGGGAAGTGGGTGGACTGCCGATCCTGCACAAGCCACTCAACCCGGCGCGGCTGCGTACGCTGATGGCGAATCTGCTCAGATCGGATCGGGAGCGCGAGCGGCCGCGTCGCGCCAGTTGACTGGAATCAGTCGGCGAGCATGCCCACGCGGCGCGCTACCAGCACGGCCTGCGTCCGGTTCACGACACCCAGCACCTTGAAGATGGCCGTGACATGCGCCTTGACGGTCTTCTCGGACAGACCCAACTCCATGGCGATCTGCTTGTTGGTCTTGCCCTGGCAGACGCGAGCCAGCACTTCGAGCTGCCGCAGGGTGAGTGAGGTGACATCCGGTTCGCCGTTGCTGGCGGACGACGCGCTCGCTCCGGACATCCCCTGCGCAACCGCATGCGTGGAGGATTTCAACGCATCCGGCACCGTGACGTTACCTTCGAGCACCTGCTTGAGCACATCGAGCAGCACCCGGGTCGCGGCGGACTTGGGCACGAAGCCCATGGCGCCGGCGTTGATCGCGTGACGCACGTTGTCCGGTTCCTCGAGCGCCGACAACACGACTACGGGCAGCGACGGCAGCCGTTCGTGCAGTTTGGCGATGAGGTTGAAGCCGCTCATGCCCGGCAGGGCAAGATCGAGCAGCACCAGGTCGAGGTCGGGATGCTGAGCCGCCACCCGCAGACCTTCCTCGGCATCGCGCGCGGCAAGCACACCGACGCTGTCGGCAAGCGACTGGAGAGCTGTCGCGACTCCCTCCTGAACGAGAGGGTGATCGTCGATGACGAGTATTTTCAGGGACATTTTTATCAGCGCGTTCAGCCAGCCAGTTTGCGTACCATGGGGCCTTGCGCCAAGTGGACCTTGGTCCTACGTCCGATGTGGCGCGCCACTTCGCGTCGAAGCAGTGCACAGGATCGGCGCAGCGCGGAATATACCCGCGACGTGCCACGCGCAGGCGCCGACGTGACGTTATTTCTCTGCGACTACGTATTTTCCGAAGAACGCCGGACCAGAAGTTTCGTAACAACTGCGCGCGCACTGCCAGTGACGCGCGCGACCGGACCCGAACGCAGGTTCGCATCATGACTTCTCAGGGACTCCCTGATGGACAGCACATGTCAGTTGCGTCAGCGGAACACGCGCTGCTGATCGCGGCGGAGAAAATCCGCATTCAATACCGGAATATGCCCATGGCATTCACCGGTTGCGCGATCGTGTGTTGCCTGATGAGCATCGCGCTCCTGCGGGGCGCGGGAACCGGTCGGGTCATCACCTGGACCTTGATCGTGCACGCCTGGGTACTGGTGCGTTTCCTCCAGTGGCGGGCCTTCAACAGGGCGAATCCGGGGCCGCATGAGATGCGGCGCTGGGGCACGCTGGCGATGGCCGGCTCGGCCGCCGCCGGCCTGATCTGGGGTGTTGGCGCGATGGTGATGTACGTTCCGGACGGCCTTGCCTACCAGCTGTTTCTGGTGATGGGGCTGGTGGGAATGGGCGCCGGCTGTGTCTATGTCTCCGCCTCCGCACGGGCGTCCTTCTTTGCGTACTTCTATCCGAGCATCCTGTTGCCGGCGGTGCTGTTTCTGTCGGAGCGGGACCCGTTGCACATCTCAACGGGCGTGCTGATGCTGGCCTACGTGGCGTTGCTCACGCCCCTGGCGCTGCGGCTCTACCGGTTCATCGACCAGTCGATCCGACTACGGGTCGAGAACGTCGGTCTGATCGGCGAACTGCGGGCACAGAAGGAAGCCGCGGAGGTCGCCAACGTCGCGAAGACACGGTTCCTGGCTGCCGCCAGTCACGATCTGCGCCAACCCCTTCATGCCCTGGGTCTGTTCGTGCAGGCGTTGCAGGAAACGCCGCTGGCCTCCCGGGAGCGGCAGGTGATCGGCAACATCCGCCGCTCCGTGGATGAGATGGAGGAGCTATTCAACTCCCTGCTGGACATCTCCCGGCTCGATGCGGGCGTCGTGCAGCCGCGGTTTTCCACCGTATCCCTGTCGGTCATCTTCGATCGTGTGCGCTTCGAATGCGCACAGATCGCGCGCCAGAAGCGGCTGTCGCTCAAAGTAGTGAGGACCTCGCTGTGTGTGCGGAGCGATCCGTCGCTGCTCGTACGATTGTTGCGCAATCTGCTGTCCAACGCCGTGCGCTACACCGACAGCGGCCGGGTGGTGCTGGGCTGCCGGCGGCAGGGCAACGAAGTGCGCGTGGAGGTCTGGGACACCGGACGGGGCATTCCCGCCGACCGGCACGAAGATATCTTCCGCGAGTTCTATCAGCTCGATAACCCGGAAGGCGATCGCGGCAGGGGGCTCGGCCTGGGTCTGGCCATCGTCGATCGCCTGGCCCGACTGCTGAATTTCCGCGTGAACGTGCGTTCAGTCATGGGTCGCGGCTCGGTGTTCTCGCTCTCGCTGCCGCGTGCCGTCCGGGAGGCCGACGAGATGGAGGAGTGCAGCCCGGAAGCGGCGGCATTCGATCTGTCCCAGGCACTCGTGCTGGTCGTGGACGATGAGCCCGCGGTGCAGGAGGCGATGGCGGCGCTGCTGCGCCGCTGGGAGTGCGAAGTGCTCACCGCGGGCTCGGGCGCGGAGATGAAGGGCAAGCTGGTTGCCCTGAAGCGCCTCCCCAGCCTGATCGTGTCGGATTACCGGCTGCGCGGCGCGGAGAACGGTATTCAGGTCATCGAGATGCTGCGCGGAGAATTCAACACCGACATCCCGGCGCTGCTGGTCACGGGCGACACGGGTCTGGAGCGCCTGCGCGATGCCGAGGCGAGCGGACTGCCCATACTGCACAAGCCGCTGCATCCGGCGCGGCTGCGCACCCTGATCGCGAATCTCCTGCGCGAACACGGCCAGCAAGGGGTGCCCGTGCGCGTAACCGTCGCCGTAAACTCGGCGGGCGCACCGGTCAGGCCCTGAAATAAGTTAAATAGACGCCGGTTGTTCACTTAATGGCACACTGGAACAGTGACATTTGGGTAACCGTCTCTATACTCAGTCCCCCTCGCACTGATTGAGGGCCCCGCGCCGAACGCGCGTTCCGAATGGAACCCACCGATACCTCGCATCCCGACTACTATCACCGGGTCGTGGATTGCCAGTGGGCCTGTCCGGCCCACACCGATGTCCCCGAATACATCCGCCTGATCTCCCAGGGCCGTTTCACCGATGCGTACATGGTGAACCGGCATTCCAACGTGTTCCCCGGCATTCTCGGCCGCGTCTGCGACCGTCCCTGCGAGCCCGCCTGCCGCCGCGGCCGGGTCGAGGAGAAGCCGGTGGCCATCTGCCGTCTCAAGCGGGTGGCCGCGGATCACCGCGATGCGGTCACCGACCTGTTGCCACGCATCCCGAAAGTGAAGAACGGCCGCCGGATCGCCTGCATCGGCGCCGGCTGCGCGTCGCTGACGGTGGCCAACGACCTGTTGCCGCTCGGTTACCACGTGACGATGTTCGAGCAGTTCGCCCAGCCCGGCGGACTGATGCGATCCAACATCCCCTCGTTCCGTCTGCCGCACAGCGTGCTGGACGATGAGATCGGCATGATCACGGGCATGGGGGTCGAGCTGAAGCTCAACCATCCCATCGCGAGCCTGCGCGAGCTGTTGGCTACGGGCGGTTTTGATGCTGTCTTCATCGGCACTGGCGCGCCGAAGGGCAAGGAGCTGAGGCTGCCCGGCCGCGAGGCTGCGGCCGCCAACGTCCATATCGGTATTGCGTGGCTCGAATCCGTCGCGTTCAAGCACACCGACAGGATCGGCGAGCGTGTGCTGATCATCGGTGTCGGCAACACGGCGATGGACTGCTGCCGCACCAGCCTGCGGCTCGGCGCACGCAACGTGAAAGTCATGGCGCGCAAGCCGCGCGGCTTCTTCAAGGCCTCCGAGTGGGAACTGGAGGATGCCGAAGAGGAAAGCGTCGAGATCGTCGTGAACCGCTCGCCCAGGGCGTTTGTCGTGGAGAACGGCAAACTGACGGGCATGCTCTTCGACAAGATGGAGTACGACCTCGACGCCGACGGACGCATCACTGCCGAGCGCCTCGTCGGAGAGGAATTCCTGCCGGCCGATGATGTGATCCTCGCCATCGGCCAGGAGAATGCCTTCCCCTGGATCGAGCGCGATCTGGGCATCGAGCTGGACAAGTGGAACGTGCCGCGCGTGGACACGGTGACGTTTCAATCGACCCGGCCCGGCGTGTTCTTCGGCGGCGACGCCGCCTTCGGACCGAAGAACATCATCTGGGCCGTCGAACACGGCCACCAGGCGGCAATCTCCATCCATCGCTACTGCGAGGGTGAGTCGCTGACCGAACGACTGCCTCCCGGTGTCAACCTGCAGAGCCGCAAGATGGGCATGCACGAATGGTCGTACTCGAACGACTACACACCGGTGGAGCGGCGTTTGATGCCGCACGTGTCGCTCAAGGAGCGCTTCAAGAAGCTCAACATCGAAGTGGAGCTCGGCTTCTCGGCGGAGCAGGTCGCGCAGGAGGTGCAGCGCTGCCTGAACTGCGACGTGCAGACCGTGTTCAGCGCGAAGCTGTGCATCGAGTGCGACGCCTGCATCGACATCTGCCCGGTGGACTGTCTCACCATCACGCAGAACGGCGACGAGGCGGATCTGCGCGCGCGCCTCAAGGCCCCCGCGAAGAATCTGACTCAGCCGCTGCTGGTGTCAGCCGCCCTGCCCCAGACCGGCCGGGTCATGGTCAAGGACGAGGATCTGTGCGTGCACTGCGGCTTGTGCGCCGAGCGCTGCCCCACCGCAGCCTGGGATATGCAGAAGTCGTACGTGAAGTGGCCGCACGCCACCGACGAATCACGCACGTTGCAGGCGAAGGAACCGAAGATCGCCTGAGAGCCGCCTGGCAGGGCATTCACGCATCAGGGTACCCATGTCTCCACAGACTACCGCCCAGATCAACGACTTCGTCATCAAGATCGCCACGGTGAACGGCACCGGTTCGGCGAGCGCCAACAACCTGCTGATGAAGGCCATCTTCCGCAGCGGCATCCCGGTGATGGGGAAGAACTACTTCCCATCCAACATCCAGGGGTTGCCCACGTGGTACGAGATCCGCGTGACGCGCGACGGTTATGTCGCACGCTCGGGCCGGATCGACATCATGGTGGCCATGAATGCGGAGACCTACGCCCGGGACGTGAAAGAGGTCGCCCCCGGCGGCTATCTGATCTACGACTCCACCTGGCCGCGACCCGCGCTGCTCAAGCGGGAGGACATCACTGTCATCGGCGTGCCGCTGGCGCGGCTGTGCAACGAGAACTTCAACGGGGTGCGCACGCGCATCCTGATGAAGAACATCTGCTATGCGGGCATACTGGCCGCGTTGCTCGATCTGGACCTGGAACGCATCCGCGAACTGCTCGCGCAGACCTATGCGAAGAAGCCGCAGCTCGTGGACAGCAACATGAAGGCCATCCAGCTCGGCTACGACTACACCCGCCAGAATTTCCAGTGCCCGCTGCCGCTGCGCGTCGAAAAGATGGACGCCACGAGCGGTCAGATCCTGATCGACGGCAATACGGCTGCGGCCCTTGGCTGCGTGTACGCCGGCGCCACAGTCGCGGCGTGGTACCCGATCACGCCGTCCACCTCGCTGATGGATGCCTTCAAGGCCTTCTGCGACCGGCTGCGCGTGGATCCGGACACAGGTCGCAAAAATTTCGCCTTCATCCAGGCCGAGGACGAGCTGGCGGCCATCGGCATGGTCATCGGCGCGGCCTGGAACGGCACGCGCGCTTTTACGGCCACTTCCGGACCCGGCATCTCCCTGATGAACGAGTTCCTGGGCCTGGCCTATTACGCCGAAGTGCCGGCGGTCATCTTCGACATCCAGCGGGTCGGCCCGTCCACCGGCATGCCCACCCGCACCCAGCAGTGCGATCTAATGATCAGCGCGTATGCCTCGCATGGCGACACGCGCCATGTGTGCCTCTACCCCGCCAACCCGGAAGAATGCTTCTACATGGCGGCACAGGCGTTCGATCTGACCGAGCGGCTGCAGACGCCCGTGCTGGTCCTGTCCGACATCGACATCGGCATGAATGACTGGATGTGCCGCGATCTGCAGTGGGACGACTCGTATCGTCCCGATCGCGGCAAGATGCTCGGCAAGGAAGACGTGCTGAAGATGGAGAAGTTCTACCGATACTTCGATCGCGATGGCGACGGCATCGGTTACCGGACACTGCCCGGAGTTCACCCGAAGGCCGCCTACTTCACGCGCGGTTCGGGTCACTCCCAGTACGGTGCCTACACCGAGGATTCGGTCGAGTACCAGATCGTGCTCGATCGCCTGCTGAAGAAGTGGGAGACCGCCAGGAAGCTGGTGCCGCGCGCCATCATCGACTGCACGGCCGGCAGCCACATCGGCATCGTGTCCCTGGGAAGCTGCGACGGCGCCATCCGCGAGGCCATGGATGTGCTGAAGAAGGAGGGCGTGGGCGTTGACTACATGCGTGTTCGCTCGTTCCCGTTCAGCGAGGATGTCGAGCGGTTCCTCGCCGCGCACCATTTGCTGTTCGTGGTCGAACAGAACCGCGACGCGCAGTTCAGGGCGCTGCTGACTCTCGAAACCCAGGTGGACAAGGCGAAGCTGCGCTCGCTTCTGCATTACAGCGGACTGCCCATCACCTCCAGTTTCATCGTGGACGGCGTGCTCGCGCACGTCCGGCCCACCCCGGTGGCCCGGCCGCGCGATGCGGCTCACGGCTGAGTCAGGTACATCATGACTTTCATAGCCAAACCGAAGATCTCCCACCCGTCACTGCCCAGGAATACCCTGGGGTTCACGCGCCGCGACTACGAAGGCGCGCTGTCGACCCTGTGCGCGGGTTGCGGACACGACTCGATCACGGCGGCCATCGTCGAGGCCTGCTGGGATCTGGCCATCGAGCCGCAGAACCTGATCAAGCTGTCGGGCATCGGCTGCTCGTCGAAGACGACGGCCTATTTCGTCAGCGGCGGCCACGGCTTCAACTCGGTCCACGGCCGCATGCCCTCCATCGCGATGGGCGCGAACGCCGCCAACCGCAAGCTGCACTACATCGGTGTTTCGGGTGATGGCGACACCCTGTCGATCGGCCTGGGCCAGTTCTGTCACGCCATCCGCCGCAATCTCAACATGCTGTACATCATCGAAAACAATGGTGTGTACGGCCTGACCAAGGGCCAGTTTTCGGCTTCCGCCGACATCGGCACCAGGGCGAAGAAGGGCGAGACCAACTTCCAGCCGCCCATCGACCCGGTGCTGCTGGCCATGACGCTGGGCGCATCGTTCGTGGCGCGCAGCTTCTCCGGGGACAAGCAGCAGCTCGTGCCGCTCATCCAGGCCGGTCTGAACCACAACGGCTTCGCGCTCATCGACGTGCTCTCGCCGTGCGTCACCTTCAACGATCACGAAGGTTCGACCAAGAGCTACGCCTACACGCGTGAGCACTACGAACCCGCGGTCCATGCGGATTTCGTGCCGCTCGAGCGTGAGATCACGGCGAGCTACGGGGAAGGAGAGGCACTGCCGGTGGTGATGCACGACGGCAGCCGCATCGTGCTGCGCAAGTGCGAGGCGGGCTACAACCCGACCGATCGCAGCGCGGCGCAGGTCTACATCCAGGACCGCCTGAAGGTGGGCGAGTACCTGACGGGGCTGCTGTTCGTCGAGCCCTCGCAGAACGAATTCCACGAGATCAACGCCACGCCCGATGAACCGCTCAACAGCCTGCCGTACGAGAAGCTGTCACCGGGCGCCAGGGCAATGGAGAAGATTCTCGCCCGCTATCGCTGAGCGCGGCGCAACCGAGTTGTCGCGCCAGCTGGGCGAGCATCGGCTGAGCGTGCGCTTCGACTCTTTCGCCGTGCAGAGCAGTCTGCCCAATGGCGCTGGGAGGTGCTGGAGTTCGGCGAGCCCGCCTTTGCCCGCGAGACCCAGCTGCAGCTCGCCGTGCGCTACGCCCTCGGCCCGCTGGCAAGGTGATCACCGGCCCGGGCGCCGTGATGCTAGACTTCGCGCCCTCGCAATCCAGCGTTGGAGTCGGTGCATGGGCAAGGGTGACAGCAGAAGCCGTCGCGGCAAGATCTACCAGGGTTCGTTCGGCAAGTCCCGGCCCAAGGATCCGGCGAAGAAGAAGCGCCGCGCCGCCAAGAAGTAGTACCCGCCGGGCCTGACGGCCGCCCTGCACGGCACGCTACCCCGTACGCCGCACGAACAGCCGCGCTGTCGAGCGTGGCGCGCTACCAGGCTTCCGCGGCGGCGGGGCGGCGTTTCGCCTCCAGCACGTCGCGGAGAATCTGCAGGGCGGAGCGATCGTTGGGTGGCAACTCGACTTCGCTCTTGCCCAGGGGAGCGGTCCGCTCTCCCCATTTCACGACGTGCGCGCAGTAGGTCAGTCCGCCTCCGAATCCCGGCATCAGCAGCAGCGAGCCGGGACGTACGCGCCCTTCATCCAGAGCATCGCAAAGAGCCACCGGCACGGTCGCGGCTGACATGTTGCCGTAACGCTGGATGTTGACGAACACGCGCTCCATCGGAACCCGCGCGCGTTTTGCCACAGCCTCGATGATCCTCAGGTTGGCCTGGTGCGGAATGACCAGGTCCACCTGGTCCGCGGTGAGGCCGCAGCGTCCCAGTGCCGCTTCGCAGGCGCCGCCCATTCCCTGCACGGCCCGCTTGAAGATCTCCTGGCCTTCGAACTGCCAGCGCACGACACCGTACAGCACTCCCCGGTTCGCGTAGCGACCGCCCATGCCGTGAACGCGCAGGATCTCGCGCGCATCGCCGTAACAACCGAGCTTCTCGCCCAACAGACCTTCGGCGCGGTCGGTTGACTGCAGCACGACGGCGGCGGCGCCGTCACCGAACAACACGGCCACGTCGCGATCGGCCCAGTCCATGAAGGGCGAGATCAGTTCGGCACCGATGACCAGGGCATTGCGCACCACGCCAGTGCGGATCAGGGCGGTGGCGGTTGAGAGGCCATACAGGAAGCTGGTGCAGGCAGTGTTCACGTCCATCGCGGACGCTGAGTCGGCGCCCAGGCGCTGCTGCACCCCCGAAGCCATGTTCGGCACCTGGTCCTCATGGCTGCAGGTTCCAAACACGATGAGGTCGAGTTCGCGCGCCTGCAGACCGGCTGCCGCCAGCGCCCGGCTGGAGGCTACGTAGGCCAGGTCGGCGAGTGAGGCGTGCGAGATCCGGCGCTCCCGGATCCCGGTCCGGGTGACGATCCACTCATCGTTGGTGTCGAGGATGGTGCCGAGATCCTGATTGCTCAGCACGGCGGGCGGCAGACACTTGCCCCAACCCGTGATCGCCGCATGGGTGCCCATGGCCGGGCAGGATAGCAGCTGCCAGCGATCCGCGCCGTGGGCTGAAGCTGACCGGTGTCAGGCCGGAACGGCTCTTGCGACCCCCTGGATACCCGACGGCGGGATCCACTGTCCGGGCGGGCCCGATACCACGAGGTGAATCATGAAACGCAGTTTGCTCCTCTTGTGCCTGAGCGCCCTGGCGCTGGCGGCCTGCTCCAAGCAGCAGTCGATGTCGCCCTCATCTTCCAGTCCCGATTCTTCGGCGACGTCTCCGTCCACGCCCAGCGACTCCTCTTCGAGCACGATGCCGAGTTCTCCGGACCAGACGACGCCAACGCCGTCACCCGGACCGGATAACAGCGGCGCGCCGCCGCCACCGCCCTCGGACAACGGTCAGCCGCCGAAGCAGTAGGCAGTTCGGGGCTTTCAGATCGGGCCGCTGTCGCCCCCGGTACCGGACCGGCCGGTATCGGGGACGGCCGCCCGACGGCGTCGTTTGCGCGACGCCGCCGCCTTACACCCGCCGGCAGGAGCCATGACATGACGAAGTACGTGCTACCCGATCTCGACTATGACTACGGTGCGCTCGAGCCGCACATCTCCGCGCGCATCATGCAGTTGCATCACGACAAACATCACCGGACCTATGTGGACGGCGCCAACCATGCGCTGGCGAGCCTCGAGGAGGCGCGCGACGGAGGTGACTTCAGCCACATCGCGGCACTCGAGCATGCGCTGGCCTTCAACCTGTCCGGGCACGTGCTGCACAGCCTGTTCTGGCGCAACCTGACTCCTGACGGTGGTGAAGAACCGACGGGTCCGCTTGCTGGTGCGATCGAACGCGACTTCGGCACCTTCGATCGATTCAGGAAGCAACTCACGCAGGCGGCCGCCACGTGCATGGGGTCCGGCTGGGGTGCGCTGGTCTGGGACCCGCTGGCAGCCCGGCTGCTCACCTTGCAGATCCATGACCACGACTCACACACGGCACAGGGCAGTATCCCGCTGATGGTTCTGGACGCCTGGGAGCATGCGTACTACCTGCAATACCAGAACGAGAAGGCACGGTACTTCGAAGCCGTGTGGAATCTCTGGAACTGGAAGGAAATCGCGGCACGCTTCGATCACGTTCACGAGGTCACGTGGGCCCCGGAACAGGCTCGCGCGCGGGCGCCGCAATCTTCCGGTAAGCGCCCAGCGCCGCACGCGCCGACTGGCAGAGCCTGATTCCACCCGCGCTTGGACGCCGCACGTCCGTATCCGCCAATTGGCGACTATGCGCTGATCGGTGATTGCCATACGGCGGCGCTCGTTTCGCACGCGGGTTCCATCGACTGGTGCTGCCTGCCGCGGTTCGATTCAGACAGTTGTTTCGGGCGACTGCTGGACTGGGACCGCGGTGGCAGCTACAGCATCACGGGACCACCCGGCGCGCGGGTGACGCGAGCCTATGTCGATCGCACGCTGGTCCTGGTCACGACCTACCGGCTCGGGCGTGCAGTCGCCACCGTCACGGATTTCTTCTCGATGCGGAGGGGAGGCCGCCGGCGGCCGCGCCGCGAGCTGGTGAGGATCATCAGCGGGATCCGCGGGCGCATGCGCTTCGATGTCCAGGTCGTGCCACGCCTCGACTTCGGCGAAGTGAAACCGTGGATCTACGCTGCCGGCGCGCACGCTCATTTCGCGGTCGGCAGCAACACCGGCATGCGGATTTTCGGTGACGTGCCCCTGGAGATCGTTGCGGAGCATGAGCTGCGCGCGAGCGTGCAGGTCGGGCGCGGACGGAAGTTCTGCCTCGGAGTGCAATTCTTCCGGCCGGAGGAGGCGCGTACCGTGCCGCAGCGGCGCAAGGCTGGCGTCGAGTTGCGCGCCCACCTCGCGGAGACCGTGCGCTGGTGGCGTCTGTGGTCGCGGAAAATCGACCGCACCAACGGAGCGAAAGAATCTGACGCGCGTGGCGCACGAGCAGGGTCCAGTGCGCGGGCAGGGTCCAGCGCGCGGGTGGATCCCGACGCGCGGGCAAGATCCGGTGCGGCCGGAGTCAGCATCGTGCGCTCGGCCATCACGCTGAAAGCCCTGACCTACGCACCCACCGGAGCGATCATCGCCGCGCCCACCACATCGCTTCCCGAGCGGATCGGTGGCGAGCGCAACTGGGATTATCGTTACTGCTGGATACGCGACTCGATCTTCACGGTCTGGGCATTGGCGCATTGCGGCGCCGAGGCCGAGGCAGACGGTGTGCGGCGATTCATTCAGCGCACCGCTGCGGGCAACGCCGACGAGTTGCAGGTGCTGTATGCAGTCGACGGCAAGCGGCGGCTCACCGAAATCGAACTGCCGCAGCTCGAGGGCTGGCGCGGATCGCGGCCGGTGCGCATCGGCAATGGCGCCGAGTGCCAGTACCAGGCCGACATGTACGGACTGATCGTCGAACTCTCGTGGCGCTGGAGTCTGCGCGGTCATCGGCCGACACGACCCTACTGGGCTTTCCTGACCCGCATCGTCGATGCAGCGATCGACAAGTGGCGGCTGCCGGATCGCGGCATCTGGGAGGTCCGCTCCCGGCCGCTGCACTTCGTGCATTCCAAGGTGATGGGGTGGGCGGCTGTCAACCGGGCCATCGAGCTCGCGCAGCGGTACCGCTTTCCCGCGCCCCTGGCGCGATGGCGTGAAGCGCGCGATGCCATGCGGGCTGAGATCGAGCGGCGCGGCGTGGATCATCGGCGCGGGATCTTCGTGCGCAGTTTCGGGAGCCGGGAGGTCGATGCCGCGCTGCTGTTGCTGCCCAGCGTGGATTTCATCGCCCACGATGACGAACGCATGGTTCGCACGAGCGACGTGATCCGCGCCGAGCTCGAAGCGGGTGGGCTCGTGCGCCGCTACCGCCAGGATGATGGGTTGCGCGGCTCGGAGGGTGCCTTCCTGGCGTGCAGTTTCTGGCTGATCAACTGTTTGGCGCGGCAGGGCCGCGTGCGCGAGGCGCGTACCGTGTTCAGGCGCGTGTGTGCGTGCGCCAATGAACTCGGTTTGTTCGCCGAGCAGTATTCACACCGCTCGGCACAGATGCTGGGCAACTTTCCGCAGGGCTTGACCCATCTCGCTCACATCGGCGCTGCGCTGGCGCTCGCAGCAGCCTCAGGGAAGGACAGCGCGAGCGCCCGGGCTCAGAGAATGTAGCCCGCGGCGCGGCTGCGGCTGCGGCGGTCGGGCGACGTGGGCACGCGGACGAGCGCGGGCTCAGAGGATGTAGCGACTCAGGTCCTCGTCCTTGACGAGATTGCCGAGGTGGTCGTCCACGTAGCGCGCGTCGATGGTGACGGCTTTGCCGCTCTGTTCGGCAGCTTCATACGACACGCTCTCGAGCAGGCGCTCCATGACGGTGTGCAGGCGACGCGCGCCGATGTTCTCGGTCCGCTCGTTGACATGGAACGCGATCTCCGCGATCCGACGCACTCCATCCGCCGCAAACTCGACCTGCAGCCCCTCCGTGTTGAGCAGAGCGCGGTACTGGGCGGTGAGGGAGGCGTCAGGCTCTGTCAGGATGCGCACGAAATCGCCGACCTTGAGCGAATCCAGCTCCACGCGGATGGGCAGGCGACCCTGCAGCTCCGGGATCAGGTCCGACGGCTTCGACAGGCTGAAGGCGCCCGAGGCGATGAACAGCACGTGATCGGTTTTCACCGGGCCATACTTGGTGGTGACGGTGGATCCTTCGACCAGCGGCAGCAGGTCCCGCTGCACGCCTTCGCGCGAGACATCGGCGCCCGCGGTTTCCTGGCGGCGTGTCACCTTGTCGATCTCGTCGATGAACACGATGCCGTTCTGCTCCGCGTTGGCGATCGCCTGGATCTTCAGCTCGTCCTCGTTGATGAGCTTGCCGGCTTCCTCATCCGTGAGCAGCTTGAGCGCTTCCCGCACCTTGACCTTGCGGGTGCGCGAGCGGTTGCCGCCGAGATTCTGGAACATTGACTGCAGCTGCTGCTGCATCTCCTCCATGCCGGCGGGCGCCATGATCTCGACACCCATGGGAAGCGCGCGCACCTCGATCTCCACCTCGCGCTCGTCGAGCTGATTCTCGCGCAGCATCTTGCGGAATTTCTGGCGGGTCTCGGCATCGCGCGGCTGTGTGGGCTCGTCGGTGGAGAAGCCCATCATGCGCGGCTTCGGCAACAGCGCATCGAGCACGCGCTCCTCGGCGGAGTCGGCGGCGCGCACGCGGACTTTCTCGACCGCCTGCTCGCGCGTCATCTTGACCGAGACGTCGGCGAGCTCCTTGACGATGGAGTCCACGTCGCGTCCCACGTAACCCACTTCGGTGAACTTGGTGGCTTCCACCTTGACGAACGGCGCATTCGCGAGCCGCGCCAGGCGCCGCGCGATCTCGGTCTTGCCGACACCGGTGGGGCCGATCATCAGGATGTTCTTCGGGGTGATCTCCTGACGCATGGGCTCGCCCACCTGCATGCGCCGCCAGCGGTTGCGCAGGGCGATCGATACAGCTCGTTTGGCGGCGTCCTGGCCGATGATGTGTTTGTCGAGTTCGGCGACGATCTCGCGCGGTGTCAGGGATGACATCAGGAATTGCTCTGCCTCAGTTCGTCGATGACCAGATTGCGATTGGTGTAGATGCAGATGTCGGCGGCGATGCCCAGCGAACGCTCGACGATGCTGCGCGCATCGAAGCTCGAGCCCTCGAGCAGGGCGCGCGCCGCGGCCAGTGCGAACTGGCCGCCCGAGCCGATCGCGGCCACCTCGTGTTCGGGCTCGATGACATCGCCATTGCCCGAGATGACCAGGATCTTGGCCGGGTCGGCGACCAGCAGCAGCGCCTCCAGGCGGCGCAGGTAGCGGTCGGAGCGCCAGTCCTTGGCCAGCTCGATGGCGGCCCGGGTCAGGTTGCCGTATTTCTCCAGCTTGCCCTCGAAGCGCTCGAACAGCGTGAAGGCATCGGCGGTGCCGCCGGCAAAGCCCGCGAGCACGCTGTCGTTGTAGAGCCGTCGCACCTTGCGGGCGTTGCCCTTCATGACGGTGTTGCCGAGGGTCACCTGGCCGTCGCCACCCATTGCCACGGCGCCGTCGCGTCGCACCGCAAGGATGGTGGTTCCGTGAGGATTGAAGGTCTGCTCGCTCATGGCGCTCCTGGCGCCCCGGTCGGGACGAGCAGCCCGGGCCAGGAAGGCCGGTCGGTGAAACTGCTAGGCCTTCCTCCGGGCGCGGGGATGGGCAGCGTCGTAGATGCGGGCAAGGTGCTGGAAGTCAAGATGAGTGTAGATCTGCGTCGTGGCGATGTCGGCGTGCCCGAGCAGTTCCTGGACACCGCGCAAATCTCCTCCCGATTCAAGGATATGGGAGGCAAAAGAGTGGCGGAAGAGGTGCGGGTGCACACGGTTTGCCAGACCTTGCCGCCGGGCCCATTGGGCCACGCGAGTCTGCACCGCGCGCGCTCCCAGACGGCGGCCGTTGCGGCCCACGAACAGCGCTGATTCATCGGATCGGGCCAGACCCGTCCGCTCCTTCAGCCACTGGGACAGGGCGCGCACGGCCTGCTTGCCCACGGGGACGATTCTCGTCTTGGCGCCCTTGCCGATGACCCGCACCGTGCGGTCTTTCAGATCCAGGCCCGTCAGGTCCAGACCGACCAGCTCACCCAGACGCAGTCCCGATGAATACAGCAGCTCCATGATGGCGCGGTCCCGGGTGACGAACGTATCGCCGGCAGGGAGCTCCAGCAGGCGGGCCATCTGGTCGGCGTCCAGGGTGTCCGGCAGGCGGCGCGAGGCTTTGGGGGCACGGACCTCCTGCGCGGGATTGCTGCGGACACGTTGGGACGCTGCCGGCCGGTCCGGCACCGAACCGTCGCGCACCAGGAATTCGAAGAACCCGCGCACGGCCGACAGGCGCCTCTGGATGCTGCGGGGCGCGAGGCCGGCCGCGTGGGAATGAGCAGCGAAGACGCGGATGTGCTGGCTGTCGAGCGCCTTCCAGTCACCCAGCCCCTGGCGATCGCAGAACTTCACCAGAGCGGCGATGTCCCGCGCGTAGTTGCTGTCTGTGTGAGCCGAGAGACGGCGTTCGGTGCGCAGGTAGCGCCGGAACCGTGCAACGCTCTCCAATGCCGCCGGGGTCAAACAGCTCCCCTGCAAGCGCCGCTGTGTCAGCCGCCGGCTGCGGCGGCAGCGGGTTTGTGCGCGGCCGGCAGGAGCGCATCCGCAATCAGATCGGCCATGCGCGCCAGGAATTCGGTGCTCATGCCGGGATGGAAGCGGTCACGGTCGGTGCTGCCGAGCGCGAGCAGTCCGAGCTGGCCCTTCTCTCCCAGCGGTACGAGCGCCACCGAGCCGATGTCGTTGGCGTCGGCGCCGAAGAGGAACTCGCGCTGCGAGTCGCGTGCCTGGCCGCAACGCGGCTTGCCGTTGGAAAACAGGGTCTCGAAGGATTTCAGGTTGGGGTCGTCGGGGCGCACCGAGCGCACGAATCTCTGCGGGGCCAGATCCGGGTGCGACCCGATCAGCACCAGCACGGAGTGGAAAGCATCGAAGTCCATGCGCAGGCTGGACTCCATCGTGGCGATCACTTCCTCGGGTGTGCCGGCGCGCAGCAGCTTGCGGGTGAAGCCGTGCAGCTTGTCGGCGAGCGCATCGTTGGCCCGGGCCACACGCACGAACTCCGCGAGCTTGGCTTCCACGGTGGCATGCTTCTCGCGCAGCACCTCGATCTGGCGCTCGACCAGGGAGATCGTCGAGCCGCCGCGCGCGTGCGGCAGCCGCAGCCGCGCCAGTACGGCGTGATGGCGCTCGAAGAAATCCGGATGATGCTGCAGGTAGGCGGCAATGGACTCTTCCTCGGTTTCCACTGCAGCCACGCCGCGGGCTTCTCGTGTAGTCATGTGCTTGAGACCTCGACGTGTCCTTCGAATGATATCTCGGCCGGCCCCGACAGCCACGCATGCTGGCCGGGACCCTCCCAGTTTACGCGCAACTCGCCGCCGCGCACGCTGACATGCACGTTCGAGTCCAGCAAACCCCGATCACGCTCCACCGCCACCGCGGCGCAGGCACCGGTGCCACAGGCCAGTGTTTCGCCCGCACCTCGCTCATACACACGCAGACGGATGTGTGAGCGGTCGATGATCTGCACGAATCCGGCATTCACCCGTTTGGGGAAGCGCCGGTGATGCTCGATGGCGGGACCCAGGCTCGCCACCGGAGCGGTGTCGGTGGAGTCAACCGTGACCACTGCATGCGGGTTGCCCATGGAGACGGCGCCGATGTCGATCTTCTCGCCGGCCACCTCCAGGCTGTAGTGAGCGGCACGCGCGGGGGCCTCGAATGGCAGGCTGGCGGGTTCGAAACTCGGTACACCCATGTCAACCGCGACGGTACCGGAGTTCACGCGCGCGTGCACCAGACCGGCCGGGCTGTCGAGCGTGATGGCGCCGGAGCGGGTGACGCCACGCCGGTGCAACAGGGCCGCGATGCAGCGCGCGCCGTTGCCACACTGCTCCACTTCAGCGCCATCCGAGTTGAAGATGCGATAGTAGATCGCCGTGTCAGGGCGCCGTGGCGGCTCGAGGACCAGTGCCTGGTCGAAACCGATGCCGGTGTGGCGGTCGGCGAGTCTGCGCAGTTCGGCGGGGGCGGGCAGCCGGCCCTGGGGGGCGTCGAAGACGAGGAAGTCGTTGCCGGTGCCGTGCATCTTGGTGAAGTCGATGCGCATGCGCCGAAGGATAGCTGAATCATCCCAGTGCGGCACGATCCCTGAACATGCAGCGGTTCATCACCGTGAAGACACCTGCCCCGACCGCCCTGGCGGCGGCGGCATCGTCCACCACTCCGTCCTGCAGCCAGAGCGCCGGAAATCCCAACCGGATGACATCCTCCACGATGGCACCGACATGCTCGGGGCGGCGGAAGACATCGACGACATCCACGCGCTCACCGGGCTGCAACACGTCCCCGACGTGATCGAGGTCGGGCACCGCCCGTTCGCCCAGGATGGTGCCGCCCGCGGGCGTGACCGGAATGATCCGGTAACCGAAGCGCTGCAGCGACTGGGCCACGCGGTGCGAAGGGCGGCCCGGATCGGGCGAGAGACCCACGATGGCGATGGTGCGCGCCGTGTTCAGCAGCGCGGTGATCTTCTCAGTGGGTGGATTGACGAACACTTACAATAGTCTGACGCATGAGCGTCGAAGAATACACCGTCCGCGTCGAGCCGCACGGCAGGATCATCCGGGTGCGCGCGGATCGCCCCGTGCTGGAAGGAGCGCTCGCCGCGGGCCTGAACCTGCCGCACAGCTGCAAGTCCGGTCACTGCGGTTCGTGCCGCGCGCGGCTGCGCTCGGGCGAGATCCATTACCCGCAGAGCCGGCCGGCAGGTCTCACGGAAGAGGAGGCCGCGGGCGGTCACATCCTGCTGTGTCAGGCCCGGGCACGTTCGGACCTGGTGGTGGAAGCGCGGCTGATCGCCAGCGTCACGGAAGTCGACATCAAGACATTGCCGTGCCGGATCGAGAGTCTCACGCCCCTGGCTCCCGATGTGCTGCAGCTCCGCCTGCGGCTGCCGGTGGTCGAGTCGCTGCACTTCCAGCCGGGCCAGTACCTCGATGTGCTGCTCGAGGGCGGTCGCCGGCGCAGCTTCTCCATCGCCAGTCCACCGCATGACAGCGAGATGCTGGAGTTGCATGTGCGGCGTGTGCCGGGCGGTGGCTTCACCGACAGGCTGTTTGCCGACGCGCGGGCGGGCACGCTGTTGCGCATCGAAGGGCCGGTCGGCCAGTTCGTCTACCGGCCGGGCGATGCGCCGTTGTTGATGATTGCCGGAGGCACCGGATTCGCACCGCTGAAGTCCATCCTGCGGCATCTTCTGGAGCGCGGCATCGACAGACCCGTGCATCTGTACTGGGGAGCGCGCGGACCACATGATCTGTACGAGGAAGCGCTCATCCGCGAGTGGACACAGCGTTACCCGAAGTTGCGCTTCACCGCGGTGCTGTCGGATGCGGGTGCCGCCAGTGCGCCGGGATACCGGCACGGTTGGGTGCACGAGGCGGTGCTGGCCGATCACCCGAGTCTTGCCGCATTCGATATCTATGCGGCCGGACCGCCGGCGATGATCGAGGCGATCCGTGCACGCTTTCCCGTGCAAGGGGCGCGCGAGGACCGCCTGTATTTCGATTCCTTCGATTACGCGCCGGACTCCCGGCCCGCGGGCTGAACATCGGCCGGCGGGCCGTCGGCTAGATCCGGAAGCGCTCGCGCAGTTCGGTGGCCATGCGGCGGCTGACCTGCAGCGGCGCCTCGCATCCGGTCAGGTGGACGCAGTACTGGCCGTCGGCATTGCGATCGATGCGCTCGAGAAAGCGGACACCGACCAGCGCGTTGCGATGGATGCGCACGAAGCGGGATCCAAACTCGTCCTCCAGCGCGCGCAGCGAATCCTCGATCAGATCCTCGCCCTTGCCGTGGCGCACGGTGGTGTATTTCTGCTCGGCCAGGAAGTAGCGGATGTCTTCGACCGGGATCAGACGCAGTCCCTCGCGGTGCCGGGCCGCGATGTGCGTGCGCGCTTCGGCCTTGCCGGACGCTCCCAGGTGCTGCAGCTGTGGTCGGGTCAGGCGGCTCGCGTGTGCCAGTGCCGCTGCGAGCTTTTCCTTGCGGATGGGCTTGAGGAGGTAGCCGACGGCGCGTGCGTCGAAGGCGTTGACCGCGTATTCATCGTAGGCCGTTGTGAAGATGACCGCGGGAGGATGCTCCAGGGCGTTCATGTGGCGCGCGGCCTCGATGCCGTCGATCCCCGGCATCCGCACGTCCAGCAGCACGACATCCGGGGTCAACTCGACGGTGTGCTTCAGCGCCTGCTCACCTGTGCCCGCCTCGCCGATCACTTCAAACTCGTCCATCTCCGCCAGCAGGCTGCGCAGACGCTCGCGTGCCGGAGCCTCGTCGTCGACGATGAGCACGCGGTGTTTCATGCCGGCAGCTGCTCGCGACGTTCGATGTACGGGAAGCGCAGGGTGACGATGTACTCGGCGTCGTAGCGGCCTGATTTCACCAGCGCCCGTTCGCCGTACATGAGCTCGAGGCGCTCGCGGATGTTGGCGAGCGCAAGGCGGTTACCTTCGCGCTCGTTCTGATGCGCGCCGACCGGATTGCGCACCACGATGGTGATGAGATTGCCGGTGAGCTCGCCGGTGACCGTGACGGTGCCCCCTTCGGGCTGCGGTTCGATCCCGTGATAGATGGCATTCTCCAACAGGGGCTGCAGCATGAGGCCGGGCACCAGGGCATTGCGCGGCAGGGCTTCGATCCTCCAGTCCACGTGCAGGCGCTCGCCCAGGCGCAGGTGTTCGATGCGCTGATAGATGCGCGCCACCTCGCACTCCTCCTCGAGGGTGATCGTGTTGCGCTTGTCGCTCAGGTTGGCGCGGAACAGATCGGCCAGATCCTGTACCGCCTGCTCGGCGACCGCCGGGTTGGAGCGGGTCAGCGAGGCGATGGTGTTCATGCTGTTGAAGAGGAAATGCGGGCGGATGCGGGCCTGCAGGGCATGCACCCGCGCCGTGGCGCGCATCTCGACATTGCGGCGCCACTCGTGCGTGACATAGAAGTAACGCAGCGCCAGCCCCGTGACCACGAAGCCGATGCCGACATTGCGCAGCAGGAAGGCGGTCAGATCGGGTGGAAACAGGATCGCAGCGCCAGCGTCGATCACCAGCGCGGTACGCCCGAGAATGAACGTCGCGATGGAGATGATCGAGATCAGGCAGATGATCAGCAGGAGCGCCGCGGCCGAACCCTGTCCCACGGTCAGGCGCTTCAATCGGTCGCGCATCCAGCACAACACGCCGGCACCTGCCAGTCCGATCCACAACAGGAACATCGATGTGCGCGACAGGTCGGTCCAGAAGCCTATGAGCGCACTGTCATGCGCCAGGGTCAGCAGCACGGCGGTGAGTTCGACGATCAGCACGATCGCGAGTGCGGCGCGCGACGTGCAGAAATCGGGAAGGTAGAAAGGCCTGGGGGCGCCGCTCGCGGCGTCCGTGTTCATGCGCCCGGAGTGCGCGCGGCGGGCTTGCCGCCGGGTTCGAAGAGTTCGGACTTCAGCCGGAAGGTGGCGGAGATATCCTCATCGCCATAACCACGCGCGACCAGCTCGGCGTACTCGCCGAGCATGCGCTCGACTACCGGCAGCGCGACTCCATGGCGGGCCGCCATGTCGCGACAGATGCCGAGGTCCTTGGCGTGCAGGCGCACGCGGAACCCGGCCGGATAGCTGCCACGCACCATGTTGGGAGCGCGGTGCACGAAGTACCAGCTCGAACCGGCGCCCTTGCCCAGGGTGTCGATCAGTTTGTCCAGGGGCAGGCCCTGGGCACGCGCGAACGCCATGGCCTCGGACACCGCCTCGATGATCCCGGCGCACATGATCTGGTTCGTGGCCTTGGCGGCCTGGCCGCTGCCGGTGGGACCGAAATGGGCGATCGTCTTGCCGAGCGCGCTCAGGACGGGCTGCGCGCGGGCGAAGGCTTCGGGTGTTCCACCTGCCATGATGGCCAGAGTCGCCTTCTCGGCGCCTTCGACACCGCCGCTGACCGGACAGTCGAGGAAGTCGGCGCCGGTGGGCTGGAGAAGGGTGGCCGCACTGCGCGCGGTTTCGGAACTCACGGTGGAGCAGTCGATGACGAGACCGCCGGAAGGCAGGCCGGCTGCTAACGCCCGCACCACCTCAAGTACATCGTTGTCGGCGGATACGCAGACCACCACTGCATCGACCGAGGCAGCCAGGGCGGCCAGGGTTGCGGGTGCCTGGCAGCCGAGTTCAGCCGCGAGAGTACGGGCTTTGTCCGTGGAGCGGTTCCAGACGGAGGTCAGCAAGCCGGCCCGATGGAGGTTGCGTGCCATGTGCACGCCCATGGCGCCAAGGCCGACGAAGCCGACACGCATAAGCTGACTACCGTGGTTGAGATGGCCGTAGCGGCCACGAGTCAACTATAGAACGTCCCCTCGCGAGGGACTACTCGGGGGCGGCTTCCGCGACGACTTTGGCGGTGGCGGCCGGTCCGCAGGCTTCCTGCATCTCGGCGCGGGCCTTGGTGCGGTAAGCATCGGCCTCTTCATCCGAGATGTAATGACGGACGGGCTGCCCGTCGACATCCTTTTCGTTGTCCTTGCCGGGCGTGAAGATGCGCCGCGCGACGATGGCCTTCTGATACCGGTCCTTGGCGTCCTTGCACTGCTGCTCGCGGACCTTGGACACGTCCTGCTTCATCGCCTGAGCCTGGTTCTGCTCCGCGATCTGGGCCGCGGCGCGATCGCTCGTCACCGGAGATCTGCTGCTGGAGCGGGTCGAGCTGCCCGAGTCGGAGGGTGGTCGCGGCTTGACGGCCTTGATCACCTCGGCACCCGGCATCCACTGGTCGCTGTAATGAACGCTGCCATGCTCATCCACCCATCGGTAGACGTCGGCGTAGGCAGCAGACGCAGCCGCAATGGCGATGGTGGCAAGGGCTATTTTACGCAACATAAGTAGGCCTCCCCGGCCCTAGCAGTATCGCCGGTTGGGGCAGCCCGAGCCATAGAAGTCCGTCACACCCGGGGGTGGGTGCGGCCCTGCAGGGGGTCGTTACGCGACCTGGACCCCAGTCCGGGGGCGGGAAGCCGATAAAAAACCCCGGCCTGCCTGGGCGGGCAGACCGGGGTCCTTGATTGCCGGTCACCGCGTGGCGGTGCCGAACCTCCCCGGAATTACATGTCGTAGGCGCGTTCGCCGTGCGACGTGATGTCCAGACCTTCGCGTTCGTCTTCTTCCGAGACCCGGATTCCCATCATCAGCTTGACCACCAGGAAGCCCACCGCGGCGACCACGGCGGTCCACACGATCACCAGGACGACAGCCTTCAGCTGGATCACGAACTGCGGCCAGATGCCCGGGTAACCGACCGTGCCCTTGACCCAATCCTGAACGGAGCCGGGTCCACCCAGCGAGGGGGCGTTGAAGATGCCGGTCGTGAGTGCGCCGAAGGTTCCACCGAGGGCGTGGACCCCGAACACATCGAGCGCGTCGTCGGCGCGGATCATCTTCTTGAGACCGGTGACGCCCCAGAAGCAGACCACACCCACTCCCAGGCCGATGACGAAGGCGCCGGGGATGCCGACGTTGCCTGCGGCTGGCGTGATGGCCACGAGTCCGGCGACGGCGCCTGAGGCCGCACCGAGCATCGAGGGCTTACCCTTGACGATCCACTCGACGAACATCCACGAGAGAACCGCGCAGGCCGTGGCCAGGTAGGTGTTCATGAAGGCCAGGGCCGCGGCACCGTTGGCCTCAAGGGCCGAACCCGCGTTGAACCCGAACCACCCGAACCACAGCATCGAGGCGCCGATCATGGTCATGGTGAGGCTGTGCGGCGGCATCGGCTCCTTGCCGAAGCCGAGGCGCTTGCCGAGGATGACCGCGCCGACGAGGCCCGCCACGCCCGAGTTGATGTGCACGACGGTGCCACCGGCGAAGTCCAGGGCGCCCCATTGCCAGATCTGCCCGGCCGTCGCCGTGACCGCGTCCGCCTTGTCCGCCGCCGTGTAGGCGTCCGGACCGGCCCAGAACCACACCATGTGGGCCACGGGGCAGTAGCTGAAGGTGAACCAGATGACCATGAACACCAGCACCGCCGAGAACTTGATGCGCTCGACGATGGAGCCGAGGATCAGGCAGCAGGTGATGGCGGCGAAGGTCGCCTGGAAGCCGACGAACACCAGCTCGTACAGGGGTGTGTTCTTGCTGAAGGTCCCGGCGAGCGAGAAGTTGCCGGTGGCCGGGTCGAAGGTGCCGTTCAGGAACAGGCGGCTGAAGCCGCCGAAGAACGGGTTGCCTTCGGTGAAGGCGAGCGAGTAACCGTAGATGCACCACAGGACCGTGATCAGCGAGAAGACCACGAAGACCTGCATGAGCACGGAGAGCATGTTCTTCGTGCGCACGAGGCCGCCGTAGAACAGCGCAAGCGCCGGTACCGACATGAGCAGCACGAGGGCCGTGGATGTGAGCATCCAGGCGGTGTCGCCCTTGTTCGGCACGGGCGGAGCGTCGGCCGCCCAGGCCAGCGTGGGTGCGAGCGCCGCGAGCGCGATGCCCGTCAATGTTGTTAAGGAGGTTTTTGGAGCGATGCGCATGTTGTCTCCCGGACGGTTCAGGTCACTGGTGCCCATATCGCGTGGTTCGCGCAACAAACATCGGCTGCCCGTGGGCTGGTGTGGTACGTATGCTTGTAAAGCGCGCAGTCAGGGTGCAGATTCCGTGCCACAGCAAATTTCAGTGCAGTTTCCACGGCTTGCGCGCGACGGCACCCGCTCCGCGCACCGTTTTGGAGCCGCACTCAAGGCCCCTGCGTCAAATGGGGGCAGGGTCGCAGGAGGTTGAGAGGATGGACACGTTGAGAATCGACGAGATCGCGCGGCGGCTGCTGGAGAGCGTGCCACCCGGGCTGCAGTCGCTGCGCCAGGATCTCGAGAGCAATTTCCGCGCGGTGTTGCGCGCGAGCCTCAGCAAGCTCGACCTCGTTTCGCGCGACGAGTTCGAAGCCCAGGTGCGCGTGCTGGAGCGCACTCGCGCCCGGCTCGAGGAGCTGGAGAAGCGCCTTGCGGAGCTGGGGGGAGGTGCGGCAGCGGCGGGCGGCAACGCGGCGCCGGGAGGCGCAGGGCCAACGCCCGGAGGGCCGGCAGAAGCGCACTGAGCTTCACGGCCACGGACGGCCATGTCGATCGCCACAGTATCCTGCCGCGCGCAGCACGGTCTGAGCGCGCCACCCGTCCAGGTCGAAGTCAGCCTGAATGCAGGCCTGCCCGTGTTCAGCATGGTCGGTCTGCCAGCGACGGTCGTGAAGGAAAGCAAGGAGCGCGTGCGCGCGGCTCTGCTGCATTCCCACTTCGAGTTTCCCGCAGGCCGCATCACCGTGAGTCTCGCGCCGGCGGATCTGCCCAAGAGCGGCGGCCGCTTCGACCTGCCGATCGCGCTCGGCATCCTGATGGCATCCGGACAGCTGCGCGTGAGGCGTGCTGGGCTGGAGAGTGCCGGGCTGGTGACCGCAGGGGTGGGGCGTGCGGGGGCAGCCGCGCGGGGCCTGGCCGGCGGGATAGCGCAAAGGCTGGCGCGGGTGGAGTTCTTCGGTGAACTCGGCCTGAGTGGCGAGCTGCGCCCGGTGTCCGGCATGTTTCTGGCGGCGGCGCACGCGACTCGCGCGGGTCACGATGTGATTCTGCCCGCCGCGAATGCCGATGAAGTCAGTGTCCTCGCACAGGCCACCGTGGCCGCCGGGATGCCGCGATCACTGATTTTCCCGGCTCGTCACCTGCTGAGCGTCTGCGCGCATCTCGACGGTTCGGCACCTCTTTTGCCACTGGAGGCAGGTGAGACATCCGAATCGACAGCGGGTCGTGATGCGTCGGAGCCGAGTCTGGATCTGCGGGATGTTCGCGGTCAGACGATGGCGAAGCGTGCGCTCGTCATCGCGGCGGCCGGCTCGCACAGCGTGTTGATGATCGGCCCGCCGGGTGTTGGTAAGAGCATGTTGGCACGACGCCTGCCCGGTTTGCTGCCTCCCTTGAGCGAAGCGGAGTCGCTCGAGGTGGCCGCCATTGCTTCGGCCAGTGGATGTGGCTTCCAGCCCGCGAGCTTCGGTCGCCGACCGGTCCGCACGCCGCATCACACGGCATCCGCCGTGGCGCTGGTGGGCGGCGGCTCGCGCGCACGGCCGGGGGAGATCAGTCTCGCTCACCGCGGCGTGTTGTTTCTCGACGAGTTGCTTGAGTACGACCGGCGCGCGCTCCAGGCGCTGCGCGAGCCACTCGAATCCGGCGTCGTGCACGTTACGCGTGCGGCACTCCAGGCGCAGTATCCGGCGGAGTTCCAACTCGTCGCGGCGATGAACCCCTGTCCGTGTGGTCGGCTCGGGGATCCAGTCGGTCAATGCCGCTGCACGCCGCCGGAGATCTCTCGCTACCGTGCCCGCGTGTCGGGGCCTTTGCTCGAGCGGCTCGACATCCATCTGGAGATGCCTCGCGTGCAGGTGGGTGAGTTCGGGGAGCCGGCTTGCGTCCGGGAAAGCAGCGCGGTGGCCGCGAGCCGGGTGGCCCGAGCACGCGACCGGCAGGTCCGGAGGCAGGGGGTGTGCAATGCACGTCTGGATGATGCACGCATCGAGCAGTACTGTTCGACCGATGCGCAGGGTCACGCCGTGCTGGAGCGTGCTGTCCAGCAATTCGGCTTCTCAGCTCGCGCGCGGCAGAAGATCCTCAAGCTGGCGCGCACGATCGCGGATCTGGAAGTGGATGGCGCCGCCGGTATCTCGGCGGCGCACGTGAGTGAGGCGATCAGCTACCGGTCGCTGGACCGGCGGACGGAATAGCGGCTACTTTGCCATCTCGACCATGTGGTCGACGGCCTGCTTGACCAGATCGTCCGGGAGGTCGGTGCGGCCGCCCTTCGCCGGCATGACGCCTGCGCTGCCCTGGAAACCCTTGAGCGCGTGATCGTAGAGGGTGTCCTTGCCCTTGGCGATGCGGGGACCCCAGGCGGCCTTGTCGCCTGCCTTGGGCGCACCGGCGATTCCAGCGCCGTGGCAGGCGCTGCAGACCTGCTGGAACACTTCGGCCCCTGACTTTGGCAGAGCAGGACCGGCACCGGCGCTGCCCGCCTGCGCCGCGGCACCCGCGTCGGCCTTGATGGCCATCGCCGTATTGTCCTGGCCGGCCACCGCTTCCTGCGCGACGGGCTTCAGACGACCTTCCACGCTCTTGTAGTACTGGGCTTCGTCAAGCACCTGTTTTTCCTGCGTCTGGCTCGCGACGACGCGGGCGAACGCGAAGATGCAGATGGCAATGACCACCAGTAGGCCGATCACCAGACTGAAGACATTGATGAAATGGGTGTCCTGCTTGCTCACGTTGCAATCCGCGTGAAACGCCTGAAAATCGGCGGCGCAGTATAAACCACGTCGGGAAAATGCGCTGTCCGGCGCTCCCCCGCCGTCCCGGCGCCGGCACGAATGCGCCGGTCGTGAAGCATGTCCGGCGGGACATGGGGAGGGGTCTGGCGCGCCCGTGGTCCGGTGGCGGGGTCCGCCTTCTATCCGCCCAGCCCCTGCAGCCAGCGGGCGAAGCTCATCCAGGTTGCGGTGTAGGCAACGGGAATGCCCAGCAGCATGGTGAGGAGCAGCGCCACCAGGCCATAGACGTAGACCTTGTGGGGCCGGCCGCGGGTGCGCCAGTCGTGAATCATCCCCACCCCGATGAGCGCGCACGCGACGAGGGTGGGCGGGATGACCACGAAGTTCGGGGGTGGCGCCCCTGTGGTTGAGCCCGTTTTCCCCGCGAACACGATCACCAGGAAGATGCGGGCAAGGGCGGGCGTCATCATGCTGGCCAGCAGCACGAACATCATCCGCTTGTGGATCTCCGGCCGGCGGACGTTGGCAATGGCCAGCGCAAAGAAGGCGATCATGGTCGGCAGCACGAACAGCGGTATGGCCGCAAAGCGGCGGCCGGCATCCCCGAACCCAGCCGCATCATCCGCCTTCATCATCACGATCTTGGTGGCCAGGATGGAGCACACCAGAAGGCTGAACAGCGAGATGCCGAACAGTCCCCAGGCCTGATGCAGGGCGGTCCGCCCGTTGGCGATGTACGCCGTCTGCATGAAGTAGAACAGGGTCCAGCTAAAGAGCAGGGCTCCATGGATGTGGACGATGGGCGGGGCATGGAACGTGCCGGAAGCGACCCGGGCCCAGTAGGTGGGCGTGAACCCGCCGAACGCGATCAGCAGGAACACCCCCGCCATCCAGAAGTGGAAGTCGCGCGATCCGGAGCCCGAGGCAATCCGCCCCATCGAGGTTGCTTCCATGAGGAATCCTCGCTGTTGTTGGAATGGAGGCGGATTGTGCCTGCGAATGACCCGCAAGGGAAACAGGCGCCCGGCTGGCGGCCGTCGAGCCTATGTCGGTGGTCCTGCTGACGCTTCTGAAACGCGGTCTTCGACACGGTAGTCTGCGACGTCCAGCTTGGACGCTGGCGCTCCTCGGTGCTGGCTGGGCCCCGTACGTGTTGGTTTTCGCGTATCAGCGGCACGTCGTGCCGCTGTTGGTCATGGCCGGATTCTTTCTGTTGATACTCTATTTCGGACGGCCGAGAGAGCGTGCGGGCACGAGCCCAGTGTTCAGAGTCGGTGGCGCGAGAAAAATCCGGGATTCAGGGATTGCATTGAGCGCATCTGCTTGGGATGCTTCAAAGGTATGAACGGAAAATCTCCAACGAAAGCCGAGCTTGAAGCAGAATCCGTCGCCGACGAGTTGCTGCAGGAGCAGATTGTCGAGGCGGCACGGCGGGCAGTGCAGGAGGCGCGCCGCGATCACAAGCGTGCCGGTAATCCAATTGCGGATTTGCGGGACGGCAAGGTCGTACTGGTCCCGCCCGAGGACATCGAGGACTGAACCTCAAAGGTATTGCGGGGCAACGCCGTACTCGCTCACGTCCGAAGACGGTTACCCATCGCGGGGAAACTCTAGTAAAATCAGTGAGACGCGCCCGTAGCTCAGATGGATAGAGTGGCAGCCTCCGAAGCTGCAGGTCGCTGGTTCGAATCCAGTCGGGCGCGCCAATCTTGTCTGGTCCAGTCACATGGGTGACCTGGTTCATGCCGGCCAGTGGATCTGGCGTGCAACTTCATCAACCGTATCTGAGGTCTGTGCTTTGCCCGACCTCGATGATATAGCCGTCGGGATCGCGGATGTAGCAGCGGATCTCACCGTACTTGGGAATCGGCTTCGTGATGAACTCGGCCCCTCGACTCTTCCATAGTTCATAGCACGCCTGAATATCCGCAACGCGGAGATTCAGGAAGCTGTTGATGTGATTCGGGTCTGGAATGCTGAGCGTTACTGTCGGTTTATCCGGCGTCGGGCCACCCCCTACGTTCAGAATCATCCAGATGTTCGCAAACTGAAGGTATGCAGGCGCGTTGCCGTCACCCAGACTCAGGATACGGGCGCCGAATACCTTCTCGTAGTAGCGAGCGGATCGCTCGATGTCAGTGACGGTGAGAAAATGTGCGATGCTGATGCCCTCTTTCGGGGGCATCTCATAGGTCTTCCCTTCGATCTGCGCACTGTTCATTTGACGACTCCTTCGACGAGGTGAGGCTGCACCATGACGCAAGGCGCTTGTTGTTCAGACCCAGGCTCGGTGAGCGACCTCGAACTGAAAAGCACCCGGCTCACGGCGTGGCGATGCCGAACAACGCGTCGATCGAATATTGTCCCGCACCGGTAACATACAACAGCAGGAAGCCTCCGATGATACTGAGGTTCTTGTAAAAGGCTTCCATGGTGACAAGTCCTTGAGCTTTCTCCAGCCGAAGATCAGAAACAGGGTCGCCAGAAAAAGCCGCGCCGCGAGAATGACCTCATCGTTGATGGCGTTTTTCATTGTGCTACGGCGGCCTCCCTGCTTTTTATCGGTCCCCGCCAAGGTTTAACCGCGCTCGCTTACCCGACTTTGATCTGCCAATGCATCGGGTGCGTCCGCGACACGCCCCGAGACGGCTACGGTCCATGCACATCGCCACGCTCCAGGTTTCGGTAGCGTGACGCGCGCGAACATTATGCGCCAGCCTGGTGCTTGCGCTCGACAAGGGCGATTGTTCGAAATGCAATCGCTCTTCAAGCGTCGTGAGGCGTCGGCAGACGTGTCGACGCGCTTCTTGTCCGCCAGTCTCTGACCACGGCAAGAACAGCCGCAAGCCAAAGGCACACAGCGGCAGCCGCACCGGAGATTTCAGCTCCAACCGGCGTTGCCAGGGCAAAGCCCGCAAGCGAAGCAAGCAACAGCCCCGCTCCCAGGACGAAAAACGGAGTGAACGAAGCCGCCCAGGCGATCGGCAGGAAATGCAGTCCAACGACCAGAGCCATGGCGGGCAGGAGGTACTCGGGATGATGCAGGTTGGTAACGAGGTTTGCCGCGATGAAGAGGCCGATGCCCTCCCCGATGCTGCTCCACATGATGACCCGCGAGACTTTCCGGGATGGACTGATCCCCGGCCCGGGAAGCCTGAGGACGTAACCGGCAGCCAATCCGACCGCCGCAAAGACTGTGAACGGAACGAAAACCACCAAGCCTGGGACACTCCGTGATCCATGCAGGGTCAGAGCCGCAAACAGCGCTCCGAAAAAGCTCATGATCATCCCGCCCCAAGCTCCCATCAACGGCTCCAACAACCCGGGTTGACGAACCGCATCTTGGCGCCATGGGGTGCAGAGCCGCAAATCATCCGCTGAGGCAGCAGCGTTCCGGCCCGACGTTCACCCACTCCAATTCCGTTGATGCGGCGACGGACCGGGCGGCTACAACCACCCGCGCCGCTTGAAATACACATACGGCACGATGGCGGAGGCGAGCATCATGAGGATGGCCGCGACCGGTCCCCAGGACTCATGCAGCCAGGGGATGCGCTCGAAGTTCATGCCGTAGAAACCGGTGATGACCGAGGGCGGCAGCAGGAACACGGTCACGACCGAGAAGATCTTCAGGATGTTGTTCTGGTCGATGCTGACCATGCCGAGGGTGGCATCGAGCAGGAACTGCACCTTGTCGCTCAGGAACGAGGAGTGGTCATTCATCGCGAGCACATCGCGCGAGAGCGTGCGGAAGCGGGTACGCAACTCCTGGGTGACTTGGTTGGTGCTGCTTTGCTGAACGAAGCCGAGCAGCCGCGTGAGACTCACGAGACTCTCGCTCGCCTTGGAGACCAGATCGCCGCTCTGGCCGATATGTTCCAGCACGTGCCGGAAATCCGGTGGAGCCGGCCGCTTGTCGTGCGGGCGTGAGAAGATCTTGGAGGAGATCGCATCCACATCTCCGCCGACCTTCTCCAACACATCGGCGATGCGATTGACGATCGCTTCCAGCAGACCCGCGAGGACCGCCGCGCCTGAAGTGAGCGTCTGCCGGTGCGTGATGGCGTAGTTGATGAAGCGGCGGAACGGCAGCGGATCGGTGTAGCGGTTGGTGACCAACTGGGTGCCGGTCAGAATGAACGTGACCTGGCTGCGCTCCGGGAGGTCCGTGTCCAGCTTCGTCACGACGGTGGCTGTCATGTACAGCACACCGTTCTCTTCGTAAAAGCGATTTGAGGCTTCGATCTCGCGCATTTCTTCGCGCGTGGGCACGTCGATGCCGAGCGTGCGCTCTACCAGCTGCTCCTCTTCAGGAGTGGGATCGCGCAGGTCGATCCACAGGGCTTCCGGGGGTAATGGCGCGTCAGGCAGCCGCTCGGCGCAGACCAGGCCGTTGGCTTGCGGGACGAATACGCTCAGCACGCGGCCACCCAGTCGAGTCGCCGTTGCATGCCGAGGTGCCCGCCCGGCCGCTCAGTGGCGGCGTTCGGCGGCCGAAAGGTCGTCGATGAGCGCGATCAGGTTGCTCTGGCTGCCGGCCCTGGCCACGTCGGTCGTGTACTTGCCGTCGATCACGAACACCGGCACACCTTCGACGTGATAGCGCTGCGTGAGCTGCTCAGCGCGCTGCAGGTTGGAATTGACCGTGAAGGAGTTGTAGGCCTTCGCGTAGTCGTCCGGACTGATGCCGAAGTTCTTCGCGAAATTCTGCTGCTGGCGCAGGGTCTCTTCTTCGCTCGGCGCCGCCAGCATCTCGTGCTTCTGCTGGATGGTGTCGAAGGCCTGCTGCACCAGCTCCGGATGGTTGAGAGCCATCAGCGTGTAGAACAGATGAGCGTGAGCGCGATGCACCGGGCCCCACATCACGGGCACGCGCACGAACTCCACGTAGGCCGGCTTGTTCTTCAGCCAGCTCTGCAGGTACGGCTCGAGCGCGTAGCAGTGCGGGCAGCCGAGCCAGAACACCTCGACCACTTCGACCTTGCCGGGCGAGACGTTGGTGGGCTGCGAGGGAACCAGCGGATCGTAATTGACACCGGGTTTCCAGCGGCCGCCCGGCAACTGCTGGTCCGCCGGCAGTTGCGCGAGCCGCTCCAGACCGGCATCGCTGCGCGCCTGGCTGCGATCCTCTTCCGGCTCATCGCCCGCGCCTTCCTGTGCGGCAGCGGCCTGGGCTGCCTCACTTTCCGGCGAGGAGGCTGCTTGCGCGGCCTGTTGCGGGACGGCCGGTGGCGAAGTCGGTGCTGCAGTCGCGGCGGGCTTCGCCTCAGCAGCGCTCTGCGTCGGGGAACCGCGAGCGCAGGAACAGACGAGCGCCGCCAGCAGGACAGTCAGAGCGATCGATCGGGTCATCGGGTTGCCTCGGTTGGTGCGGGCCGCTACAGCCCGCTGCGACGTCAGCGCAGCCCCTGAACGTACGATGCTACGTTGCGGATATCCTCGGGCGTCAACCGTTTCGCGATGGTCAGCATCATGGCGCCATTGCGGCTGGGTTGGGCCGGGTTCTTGGCTCCCGGGTAGCGGGCGCCGCTCGCGTAGTCGTTCAGCTGCTTCACCACGTAGACCGCCTGCTGCGCGCGAAGTGCCGGATAGCCGGCCAGGAGATTGCCCCGGCCGCCAGGACCGTGACACGCGACACAGGCCGGGATGTTCCTCGCGCGATCGCCGCGACGATAGAGCGTCTCGCCGGCCTGCCAGTAGGACGGATCGGCCTCGAGACCCTGCGGAGTCTGGGCCTCGTAGTAAACAGCAACGTCGTTGACGTCTTTGTCATTGAGCGTGGAGGCCATGGGCATCATGGTCGGGTTGTTGCGCACACCCGCCTTGAACAGCTGCAGCTGCTCGGCGATGTACACGGCGCTCTGTCCGGCCAGGCGCGGCCAGTCGGGATTCGTGCTGTTGCCGTTGGGACCGTGGCACGACGAGCACACGGCTGTCTTGGTCGCACCTTCCTGTACCGACCCGTTGGAGAAGGGCCCGGTGTTGCTGTCGGCGGCCGCGCCGCTCTGAATGCCACACAGTCCAGCGCCGAGCAGAGCGAGACCCGCCCAGCCGGCTCTCATCGTCTTCGCCATTGTTCTCTTTCCGGTTTCGTCCCGAGGTGCGAGGGCGCCGAATTGTACACTACGGCCGTGAGCCGATTTTCACAGGGTCGCTTCCTCATCAGCGCCGCCGCACCCGGCCAGTTTCCGCCCGACCGGGGCGCGGAAGTGGCCTTCGTGGGCCGTTCGAACTCGGGCAAATCCAGCGCCATCAACGCCATCACCCAGCGGCATGGTCTGGCGCGGACCAGCAAGACCCCCGGGCGCACGCGGCTGCTGAACTTCTTCGAGGTGCAGCCCGAGCGGCGGATCGTGGACCTGCCGGGCTACGGCTATGCCACCGGGCCGGAGAGCGAGCGGCGCACCTGGGGGCCCCTGATCGAGGCGTTGCGCCACCGCCAGTCTCTGCGGGGCCTGTTCATGATCGTCGATTCCCGGCGCGGGCTGATGGAGGGCGATGTGGCCGTGCTGGAATGGGCTTGCGAGCCGCTGCGGGTGCACGTGCTGCTGTCCAAGGCCGACAAGCTCAATCGAAGCGAATCCGCCCAGGTCCTGCAGGACACGCGCGCGGCCCTCGGTACCCGGGCCACCGTCCAGCTGTTCTCGGCGGTGGCCAAGACGGGAGTGGATGAGGCCCAGCGGACGCTGGGGGACTGGCTGGATTCGGGGTCACCAGAATAAAAAACCCCGATGACCTGGGGAGGTCACCGGGGTCAGACTAACCCGGGTCAGGTCTCGTGATCCGGGTTTGACCCGCTCAGGGAGGGAAGCGGGGAGTGCCGTGGCACTCAGTAAGTCAGACTGACGACCCCCGCCGAAGTTCCGCGAGTTCTTGCCCAAAAAACGCTGATTAATCAGGGTCTTGGCTGTTATGCTGTGGCGCTTGCGCTACAAAACAGAGATCGCATCGGCAGCCGGCCCTGGGTCGCGCTGATGCCGAAGCAACGGCAGGTCTGCCGAGGCACGTGCGAGGTCTGACTGGCCGCGCCGGGTCCGGCGGCCCAAGGTCCGGCGGTCCAAGGTCCGGCGGCCTCGCGCAAGGTTTCGCGCCAGACTTGGGCTAATGCGCCTCGTCCCAATTGGCGCCGACCCCGATCTCGACACGCAGGGGTACACGTAGCTCGCCCGCCGAGCACATGCGCTCCCTTACCGCCTCTTCCACCGCCTGAACGGCGTCGCGGCGCACTTCGAGCACCAGCTCGTCATGCACCTGCATGATCAGTCGAGCCGGAACATCCTCGCGCTGGCACCAGGCGTCGACCTCGATCATGGCGCGCTTGATGATGTCAGCGGCCGTGCCCTGCATCGGCGCGTTGATGGCGCTGCGTTCGGCGTATTGCCGCATCTGGGTGTTGCCTGAGCGGATGTCAGGAAGATAGAGGCGTCGGCCGTACACCGTCTCGACGTAACCCAGCTCGCGAGCCTTCACTCGCGTCTCGTCCATGAACCGTTTCACGCCCGGATAGCGCGCAAAGTATCGCTCGACGTATTTCTGCGCGGAGCCCCTGTCGATACCCAGCTGTCGCGCCAGGCCGAACGGCGACATGCCGTAGATCAGTCCGAAGTTGATGGTCTTCGCCAGCCGGCGCTGATCCGCCGATACCGCGTCAGGCGCCACGCTGAACACCTCGGCCGCAGTGGCCTGGTGCACGTCGCGGTCCTCGGCAAAGGCGGTGAGCAGGCCTTCATCACCGGACAGATGCGCCATGATGCGCAGTTCGATCTGCGAGTAATCGGCCGCCATGAGAACGTGCTCCGGCGGCGCGATGAACGCCTGCCGGATGCGTCTGCCTTCCGGGCGCCGGATCGGAATGTTCTGCAAGTTGGGATCGGCGGAAGACAGGCGTCCCGTCTGGGCCACGGCCTGGTGATAGGACGTGTGGATCCGGCCCGTGTTCGGGTCGACCTGCTCGGGAAGCTTGTCCGTGTAGGTGGACTTCAGTTTGGCCAGCGCGCGGTAGTCGAGGATCAGGCGTGGCAGCGGATAGTTTTCCGCCAGCTCCTCGAGCACATCTTCCGCGGTCGAAGGCTGTCCGGTCGGAGTCTTGCGCGTCACGGGCAGTTGCAGTTTCTCGAACAGGATCTGCTGCAGCTGGCGCGGCGAGTCCATGTTGAATTCGTGACCCGCCTCGCGGTGTGCGTGCGCGGTGATCTCAAGCAGCTGCGTGCTGATCTGGCGGCTCTGCGCACGCAGGCGTTCGCGATCCAGCAGCACGCCCGTATGTTCCATGCGCAACAGGACCGGCACGAGGGGTTGCTCGAGCTCCTCGTACAGTCGCTTCAGCTGAGGTATCTCGCCGAGCTTCGGCCACAGGGTCTGGTGCAGGCACAGTGTGACATCCGCGTCCTCGGCGGCGTATTCCCCGGCCCGGTCCACCGGGACCTGGTTGAAGGTCAGCTGCTTGACTCCCTTGCCGGCCACATCCTCGTACTTGATCGTGTTGATGCCGAGATATCGCTCGGCGGTCGAGTCCATGTCGTGTCGCGTGGCTACGCTGTTGAGCACGTAGGACTCGAGCATCGTGTCGAAGCGCATCCCCGCGAGCTGGATGCCGTAGTTCGCCAGCACATGCGCATCGTACTTCAGGTGGTGGCCGACCTTGCCGCGTTGCGGATCCTCCAGGATGGGCTTCAACGCCGCCAGCACGCGATCGCGGTCCAGTTGCTCGGGCGCGCCGGCGTAGTCGTGGCCCACCGGAACGTACGCGGCCACACCTGGTTCCAGACAGAAGGAGCAGCCCACGATCCGGGCCTGCATGTAGTCGAGACTGGTGGTCTCGGTATCGAACGCGAACAGATCCGCCTCGCGCAAACGATCGAGCCAACGCTCGAAGTCCTCCCACTTGGTGAGCGTCTCGTAGCGGCGCTCGGGTCTGGCGGGGAAAATTGGAGGCGATGAGACGTCAGAGCCAGGAGCTGACGACGCCGCGGCGCTGGAAGACGCAGCGCCGGCTGAACGGGCGCCGACAGAAGTGGCGTTGGCCGATTGGCGTGCCCCTGAGGCGCCACGTGCTGCCAACGACTGACCTGCGTCCTCGGGCGCAGCTCCGTCCAGCTGACGCAACAGTGAGCGCAGCTCATAGCGCGTATACAGCTCGCGGAGCTGGGCGACATCCGGCTCGCCGCGCGCCAGCTCCGTATGCGACAGCGGCAGATCCAGATCGGTGTGGATGGTTGCGAGTTTGCGGGACAGCTCGAGTGTCGACAGTCCGGCACGCAGGTTCTCACCGACCTTGCCGCTCACCTGCGCCGCGTTGGCGATCAGATTATCGAGCGTCCCATATTGCTCGAGCAGCTTGGCGGCCGTCTTGGGCCCCACCTTGTCGATGCCGGGGATGTTGTCCGAGCTGTCTCCCACCAGTGCCAGGTAGTCGATGATCTGCTCCGGAAATACATCGAACTTGGCTTTCACGCCAGCGCGATCCAACACCGTGTTGCTCATCGTGTTGATGAGCGTCACGTGGCCATCCACGAGCTGCGCCATGTCCTTGTCGCTCGTCGAGATGAGGACTGAGTCCCCGGCACGCGCCGCGCGGCAGGCCAGAGTACCGATTACATCGTCTGCCTCGACTCCCTCGATGCGCAGGATGGGCAAACCCTGGGCGCGCAGCAGTGTCAGGAGCGGCTCGATCTGCGCGCGCAGATCGTCAGGCATGGGAGGGCGATTGGCCTTGTACTCCGCGAACAGATCGTCGCGGAAAGTCTTGCCCGAGGCGTCAAACACCACTGCGATGCGGCGCGGCGCGAAGTCCTTCAGGAACTTCAGCGTCATGTTCAGGACGCCGAACACCGCGCCGGTGGGCTCGCCACGGGAATTCGTGAGCGGCGGCAGAGCGTGGAAGGCCCGGTAGACATAAGACGAGCCGTCGACGAGAACCAGATCGGGAGAAGCGGTCATGGGCAGGGGGCCAGCGCGGGGGGATTCACAATTATAGCGGACCTGGTCACGGTCCTGCCGACCCATCGGTCAACGCGCACCCGCCTGCCGCGCTTGGGGAATACATTACGGGCTCACCGGATGCCCAACGATGCTGGAACCTCTCCATGCCGCTGTAGCGGCCAACCGCTTCGGGCTTGGCGCCCGCCCAGGTGAGCTGGAACGGATCGGCCGTCAGCCACGCGAGTGGCTGGCTGCGCAGCTCTCTGGTCCCGCCCCGCGGCTCGCGGACGCCGAGCTACGAAGTTCGGCCGAGATTCTGGCGCAGGGCCTGGAAGTCAGACGGGAACTGCGTGCCGCGCGTCGGGCCGCCGGCGCACGCAACACGGCCAATCCCGGTGATTCGACTGATCAGGCCAACGCCGCCGCCGCGCTGCTCAAGGTTGGACAGATCTACCGGCCCATCTACATCACCGAGGCGACCGCTCGCCTGCGCGAGGCGGTGACCACCGACCGGCCGTTCCTCGAGCGGCTGACCTGGTTCTGGACGAATCACTTCGCAGTCTCGGTCGACAAGAACCTGATGCTGGGTCTGGCTGGGAGTCTCGAACGCGAAGCCATCCGCCCCAACGTGCTGGGTCATTTCTCTGACCTGCTGCTGGAGGTCGAGCAACACCCGGCCATGTTGCTCTATCTGGACAACCACGTGTCGGTGGGGCCCCATTCCAAGGCGGCGCGTGCACTCGATCGTCGCGACCGCACGCGCCGGGCGGGCATCAACGAGAATCTCGCGCGCGAGATCATGGAACTGCACACCCTTGGGGTCGGTGGCGGTTATACGCAAAGCGACGTGACGGCATTTGCGGAAGTCCTGACCGGATGGTCGATCGGCGGCGACGCAGGCCGGCTGACACGCGGTGAGCCGGGAAAGTTCCTGTTCCGGCCGGAGTTGCACGAACCCGGCGGCAAGGTGGTGCTGGGCCGGCGCTACTCCGACCAGGGCTACCAGGAAGGCGTGAGCGTTCTGCATGACCTGGCAGCTCATCCGTCCACGGCCCGCTTCGTAGCGACCAAGCTCGCGCGTCACTTCATCGCCGACGAGCCGCCCCCGCACGCGGTCGAGCGAATCGCAGCTGCCTTCCGCGACAGTCGGGGTCACTTGCCCACCGTTTATCGGGCCCTGCTGGAATCACCCGAGGCCTGGTCGCCGGATCTCGTGAAATACAAGACACCCAGCGACTACATTGTCTCGACTTTCCGGGGTCTGGATCTGCCGGTCGATGGCGGACGCTCCCCGCTGGCTCCGTTCGAATTGCTCGGCCAGAGGGTCTACGGCCCTGGCTCGCCGGCCGGCTGGCCGGACCGCAGTGCCGATTGGGATGGAGCCTCGGCACTGCTGAAACGCATCGAATGGGCCGACGCCGTGGGACAACGGGTGGGCAACCGCCGGGATGCGGCGGCGCTCGCGCCGCAATTGCTCGGCGAGTCCCTCTCGGAGCCCACGCGGACTGCCATCGCTCGTGCCTCGAGCGGCTCACAGGCCATCGCGCTGCTGCTGGCGTCTCCCGAGTTCATGCGGCGCTGAGCCGGGCACGGAATACGAAGTGGGAATCGGGGAATCGGAATCGGGGAATCGGGGAATCGGGGAATCGGGGAATCGGGGAATCGGGGAATCGGAGCAGGACATGCGAACACTGGGTCGACGTGAATTCCTGACGGCCGGGGCGCTCGCGGCCGGCGGTGCTTTGCTCACTTCCGGGCTTGCCTTTGCGCGAACCAACACTGCGAGTCGCTCGCGGGTGGTGTTCGTCATTCTCAGGGGTGCGCTCGATGGGCTGGCGGTCGTGCCACCTTATGGCGATCCCGCTTATTCCGGCCTGCGGCGCGAGCTCGCCCTGGGTACGCCGGGGTCGGCCGGTGGGGCGCTGCCGTTGAATGGGTTCTACGGTTTGCATCCCAGCCTGCAATTCCTGCAGGAGTCGTATACCGCCCGCGAACTGATCGTCGTTCATGCCGTGGCAAGTCCTTACCGCGAGCGTTCGCACTTCGACGGCCAGGATGTGTTGGAAAACGGGTCGGTCAAGCCGCACTCATTGCAGACCGGCTGGCTCAATCGCGCGCTCGCGACGCTCCAGTCGGGCAGCGCGGCCTCGAAAGAGATGGGCGTGGCGCTGGGGCAGAACGTGCCGCTCCTGATGCGCGGCCCAGCCGCCGTGACATCGTGGTCGCCCTCCAAGCTCGCTGCGCTCGATGGGGAGACTCTCGATCGAATCACGGATCTGTACGCGTCCGACCCGCTTCTGGCGAAGCGCCTTGCAGACGCTCTGGATGCTAACCAGATCGCAACGGCATCCGACACGATGACCGAGGACGGTCAGCAGGGCGGAATGTCGCTGCAGGAAAAGATGACGCAGCAAGACAAAACCAAACCTGCGCGTTACCAGGAGATTGTCACAGCGGCCGCGGGCTTCCTGCGGCGTGAAGACGGTCCTCAGGTTGCGGTCTTCGATACAACGGGCTGGGACACGCACGCGAACGAGGGGAATGCGCAAGGACAGCTTGCCGGGCGGCTGGCCGCGCTGGACGGCGGACTGCGTACCCTGAAACAGGAATTAGGGCCGGTGTGGTCGCAAACCGCAGTCGTGCTGGCGACGGAGTTCGGTCGTACCGCCGCGGCCAACGGCACTCGCGGCACTGACCACGGCACGGGGACGGCCGCCTTCCTTCTCGGAGGCGCGGTCCAGGGCGGTCGCGTGCTGAGCGACTGGCCTGGCCTCGCTTCACGCGCTCTCTATCAGGGACGCGATTTGCAACCCACGGCGGATCTTCGCTCCCTGCTCAAGGGCGTTCTCGCGGAGCATATGCAGGTGTCGTCAGCCGCGCTTGAGAGCAGCGTGTTTCCGGAGAGTGCCGCGGCCAAGCCGTGGCACGGATTGATGCGAGGCTGACAGGTTCCGCAGGCAGGCTGCGCACGCGTCGCGTACGCACGCCACCGCAAACACGCCACCGCAAACACGCCGCGCAGACAGGAGATGGTCTCTGTCTACTTCGGCGACTGCGAATCGTCGTCTTTCTTGTCCTTCGGCTGATCGGGCGGAGTGGCTGCCGGCGTTGCTGGCGTCTCGGTCGCAGTTCCGGATTGCGTGTCGATCGGCGCAGGCACAGGCGTGGGCAAGGAGGCTGGAGCAGGCCGCGTGATCACGCTTCCATCGTGGGATGGCAGGTACAGAGGTCCCTTCTGTCCGCAGGCGCTCAGGGAGGCCCCGATCGCGAGCGCTGCGAACACGCGCCGCGTGTGGCGATCCGCAAGGGCCTGTCGAAAGTGTTTCGTGGAGCGAAGCGAGCTTCTCATGGAGTGATCGGGCGCCGTTCGCCCAGGGCCAGCCAGCCGCGGATGATGCGGTAGATCACCCAGATGCCGAGGACGAGAAAACCCACCCACAGCGTCACGAATCCCACCAGGACCAGCACCAGGGGCAATGAAACCGCACCGATCACGATGAACCACAGCAGCGCGAACCAGAACGTGCGGATCTGCCAGCGGAAGTGGGATTCGAGGAAGGTGCCGCGCACGTCGGACTGCCGCACGTAATTCATGATCACCGCGATGATCGACGGTACGCCGAAAACGAAGCTACCCACGATCGTCACGGCGGAAGTGAGGCCGATCAACACGGCGAGCGTGTGCAGTGCGTAGATGATATGCGTGTAGCTGACCAGGGAAGGGTCAACAGACGCATCGGCTGAAGTCGCGGCTGGGTTCGGAGTACTCACGGATTTACCTCACGCTTCGGCGTTCGGTCGTTCCACCACGGCCATGGTCAGACGCGACACGCACACAAGCTTGTCGCGTTCATCGCGGATCTCGATGTGCCAGACCTGACTGCGGCCGCCAATATGGAAGGGACGGGCCGTCGCGGTCACGATCCCTGACGCAACCGGGCGCAGGTGGTTGGCATTGATCTCCTGCCCCAGGCACAGTTGCCGTTTCGTATCGACACACATGTTCGCAGCGACGCTGCCGACGGTCTCGGCCAGAGCTACCGAGGCGCCACCGTGCAGGACTCCGGTTGGCTGATGCGTGCGCGGTCCGACCGGCATCGTGGCACGCACGTAATCCGGCCCGACTTCGGTCAGACGGATTCCGAGTGTCACCGCCAGGGTGTTGCCGGCGTGTTCCTGCAGCTGCTCGACGGTGGCGGGCGTGCGCCAGATACTCATGGCGCTAGTCTACCGCTACACTGGGATCTGTGCCGGTCCGGAGCAAGCCTGACCGGTCCGGAGTGGGAATGAGCGAATTCGTATTCCAGCCTGTCGTGCCCAGCGTTGCCATCGCCGGGACCAGCCAGCGCTACCCTGTGCACCGCATCTATTGTGTCGGCCGAAACTACGCGGAACACGCGCGCGAGATGGGCGTGGATCCCAAGCTGGAACCACCGGTCTTCTTCACCAAACCACCCGACGCCGTGGTAACCAATGGTGCCATCGTGCCGTTTCCATCGCGGACCGAGAACTTCCAGCACGAGGTTGAGCTGGTGGTCGCACTGGCCAGCGGTGGCCGGAACATTGCGGCCGGGGAAGCACTGAAGCATGTATTCGGCTACGCGGCCGGCAACGATCTGACGCGCCGCGATCTGCAGCAGGCCTCGCGCAAGAAAGGCATGCCATGGGATACGGGTAAGGCGTTTGATGCTTCCGCGCCCATAGCCGCCATCCGACCAGCGACCCAAGGCCATCCGGACCGTGGCCGCATCTGGCTCACCGTCAATGGCCAGACTCGACAGGACTCGGACCTGAGCGAGCTGATCTGGAAGGTCCCGGAGATCATCGCCGAGCTGTCTACACTGTTCGAGCTGCGCGCCGGCGACCTGATCTTCACCGGCACACCGGCGGGAGTGAGCCCGTTGCAGCCCGGCGACCGCATCGAGTGCGGCATCGAAGGACTGGAGGTCCTGCGGACCACCATCGGAGGACGTCAGTGAGTTCCCAGACTCTCAAGCTGTTCA
>Ga0335083_10000628_pt1 | contig 51984 bp, 43 predicted proteins | sample Lox_Sample_42_FD_206716 | JGI IMG/M metagenome (GOLD analysis project Ga0335083, IMG submission 206716) | Soil microbial communities from Loxahatchee National Wildlife Refuge, Florida, United States - Lox_Sample_4.2 | ecosystem: Environmental > Terrestrial > Soil > Wetlands | place: USA...
CGAGCGGGTTTTGATCGTGACCCACGCTGTCTTTTCCTGCTCTCCGGGCGTAGAATCCGCTCAACGCATGTCGCCGACTTCTCTTCTTCGGCAGGTCCACATGTCAGCCCCTGGTTAGGAGGCACATATGCGAAATATTTTATTGGTATTGGCTGCAGTCTGTATCGCCAGCTCGGGTATAACCCGAGCGAAACAAAACGCGGCGCAAGAGAAACCGAAGGACACGCAAGCAACGACGGACGCCTTCAAGATCCCCGAGGAAGACATGGCCAAAAAGAACCCGGTGAAGCCGACGCCGGAGGGCCTGGCGGCGGCGCGCAAGATCTTCGGATATGACTGCTCGATGTGTCATGGCGATAGGGGAGACGGCAAAGGCGACGTGGTCGAATCCATGAAGTTGACCATGCATGACTGGCACGACCCAGCATCACTGGCGGGAAAGACGGACGGGGAGCTTTTCTACATCATCACTAAAGGCAAAGGAAAAATGATGGGAGAAGGCGACCGTGTTCCTGAGACCATGCGATGGAATCTGGTTAATCTTGTGCGATCGATATCCAAAAATGAGGCTGGAGAGAAGCCCGCTTCCTGAAGCGTCAACGAACTACTGGCAGAGCGGTTGGCCCGTGAGTGACGAACAGCCGGGCATGACGGAGTACGCGTTGCGCGCCAAAGCAATCTTCGGTTGTGGTACGCTCTTCTGCTTTGCACAAACATTTGGAGGGTCGCTTGGTGCACTCGCCACAATTCTTGAAGCTGGTCCAGGAGGCCCGGCCACGCGTCAAAGAGACCAATGTGCCTGATGTTAAACGGCGAACGGAAGCGGGCGAAAAGATGATTCTGGTGGACGTGCGCGAAGACAATGAGTGGGCCAGAGGGCACTTGCCAGGTGCTGTGCATATGAGCAAAGGCGTGATCGAGCGGGACATCGAACAGAGTGTGCCAGATACCGCTGCGAAACTCGTTCTTTACTGCGGAGGTGGATATCGCTCTGTGCTCGTCGCCGACAATTTGCAGAAAATGGGCTACACGAACGTGGAGTCAATGGACGGCGGCTGGAGAGGCTGGCTTGAGGCGGGCTTTCCCACAGTGAGGGATTAGAATCCGGCGAGCAGCATCCGGAGGAATTGGCTGGGGCGGGAGGATTCGAACCTCCACCGTCCTCATTAACAGTGAGGTGTCCTACCGATTGGACCACGCCCCAGTAGTGCACGGGGTAGGCTCCGCCGCGCACGTAAGTAACGGCGAAGGGTGCTTCTAAGATAACACGGCTGAGACCAGCGAAAGTCCACTTCACGAAAAAAAGCCATAGGCGACACGTGGGGCAAGTAGGAAGGGACGAGCTTGAGTGGCGGCGACTTAGAGAATGCCAAGTCAATGCCGACAGTTTCAAACGATTCGAAAGAGACGTCCTGATTCGGTATTGTTGCAGTGAAAAGTATTTTTTAAAAAACTATGCGAGATGGTTGCATTCCAGAAAGTTTTATCGGAAACTATGCGGTCATTTACGAGCCGGGTGCGCACTTCCCGGCCATGACATAACGGCGCCTCCAGTCCCCTGCTCCTTCCGGGGAGGCCTCGTCAAAGTGCAACGCAGACATGGCCCAGATTTTTCATCGAAGCACGAATTTTATTTCGCGATTGAGTCTGATTTCGGCCGCTTTTCTGGCCGGGCTGGGGCTTGTAGGTGCTTACGTCGCGGCGCACTCGCCGTACCGCACGAACCAATACGTTACGCGGGAACAGCCGGTGCAATTCAGTCACAAACATCACGTGGGCGACGACGGAATCGATTGCCGTTATTGTCATACTTCGGTGGAGACGTCCTCATTTGCGGGGATTCCGCCGACGAAAACCTGCATGAATTGCCATTCCGTGTTGTTCGCCGATTCCGCATATCTCGAACCAGTTCGCGAAAGCTACCGCACGGATCAGTCGATTCGGTGGATCAAAGTGCACCGCCTGCCCGATTTCGTTTATTTCAATCACAGCATCCACATCAGCAAGGGTGTGGGATGCTCCACCTGCCACGGCGCGGTGAATCAGATGCCCTTGATGTTTCAAGCTTCTCCTTTGCTGATGGAATGGTGCCTGGATTGCCACCGGAATCCCGCGAAGGCACTTCGGCCGCTCGAGCCGGTTAACGAGGTTTTTAATATGGACTGGAAGCCGCCTACCGATCAGGCGGGAATCGAACAACAGAACGCATTTGCACAGGAACGCAAGATTCGTACTACGGCAGAATTGACCAGCTGTTCGACCTGTCATCGCTAATGGACGCTATGCGCGAAAACGACTCTATCGAAGACCATAAGCACGATCATGAAGAGCCCCAGACTTCCTCGCAAGCCGAGGAGATGGTGACGCACGAGCATAGTCTGGATCTCGCTGTCGTTCGCGCGAAGCTGCGGGAAAAAAGCGGTAAACAGTACTGGCGGACGCTCGAAGAGCTTGCGGATTACCCGCACTTCGAGGAGTTGCTGCACCGCGAATTTCCCCGGCAGGCGTCGGAATGGGACGAGACAGTTGACCGCCGCGATTTTCTGAAACTGGCCGCGGCCTCGCTTGCGCTGGCCGGAATGACTGGTTGCGAGCGCGGGCCCGCTCAGCTTCTAGTACCGTATGTGAAACAGCCCGACGGAATGACTCCCGGCAGGCCGTTATATTACTCGACGGCCATGCCGTTCGGTGCGGATGCTATCGGGCTTCTGGTGACCAGCCACGAAGGCCGGCCGACGCACGTTGCTGGAAATCCCGATCATCCTTCGAGCCTTGGCGGAACGGATGTGATTGCGCAGGCCTCGGTTCTTAATTTGTATGACCCGGATCGCGCAGAGACGGTCACCAATTTGGGGGAAATTCGCACCTGGGAGCAGTTCCAGTTGGCGGCGCAACTCCTTGCGCAGGCGGCGAAGTCACAGAAGGGCAAAAGCTTCCGCATTCTATCAGGTACAGTTATCTCGCCGAGCTTAGCTGCCCAGATCGAAACGGTCCTGAAGCAAATCCCTGGCGCCAAGTGGCACCAATGGGAACCCGCGGGGAGCGACAGCGCGCGCGAAGGCAGCAAGCTCGCATTCGGACGGTACGTTAACACCGTCTATCGGCCTGAAAAAGCCGACGTCATCGTTTCCCTCGATTCTGATTTTCTGGCCACTGGACCGGGGCACATTGGCTATATGAATGCGTTTTATCGACGCAGGAAGCTCACGGTGCCGAACGACACGATGAATCGCCTGTATGTGGTCGAGCCGACCCCTTCGGTAACAGGCGCGACCGCGGACCATCGGTTGCCGCTGCGGGCTTCGGAAGTCGAACAGTTTGCTCGTGGACTAGCCGCGCTCGTGGGATTGGGCGGGAGCGGGGCGCTTGGGCCGACAGCCCAGAAATGGCTGGATGCGGTCGCAAGCGACTTACAAAAACATCATGGCAGTTCACTCGTAGTCGCGGGAGAATTTCAGCCTCCAGCGGTCCACGCCCTCGCGCATGCCATCAACGGCGCTCTTGGAAATGTTGGCACAACGCTCTACTACACTGAACCCGTCGAAGCGAATCCCGTGAATCAGTTGGAATCGTTCACCGAACTGTGCGCCGACATGGATTCGGGCGAAGTCGAAACGCTAGTGATGTTTGGCTCGAATCCCGTCTACGACGCTCCACATAATTTTGACTTCACGACGAAGCTCAAGAAAGTTGCTACATCGGTGCTGGTCAGCTCTCACTTCGACGAGACAGCTGAGTATTGCCAGTGGCATATCGCGGAATCGCACTTTCTGGAAACCTGGGGCGATGCGCGGGCCTTCGACGGCACCGCGAGCGTAATTCAGCCCCTGATTGCGCCGCTCTATCATTCGCACTCGGCTTTCGAAGTTCTTTCGGCGTTCACAGATAATCCCAACCAGAGCGCTTACGATGCGGTTCGCGCCCGGGTCAATTCCCTGGCTGGCTCAGCCGATCCTGAGCAATTCTGGCGAAAAACGCTAAATGATGGCGTCATCGCCAATAGCGCTTTTGCGCCGATCTCCATTCCCTTGAAGTTCACGCCTTCGAGTCTGCCCCCGGCCAAAGCGACAACACCCGGGCAGCTTGAATTTATTTTCCGTCCGGATGCGAACACGTACGACGGGCGTTACGCAAACAACGGTTGGCTGCAAGAGTTGGCGCGGCCCGTTACGAAACTCACGTGGGACAACGCGGCATTGGTTGGTCCGAAGACGGCCGAGAAGCTGGAGCTTACGCATAAGGTCGCTGCGCGCGGCGGCGAGCACGGCCAGATTATTTCCAATGTCATCGACATTTCAATTTCCAACAGCAAGGTGACGGGAGCCGCGTGGATCCTGCCTGGTCAAGCCGAAGACGTAGTTGTGCTCCCGCTAGGCTATGGCCGCAAGCAGGCTGGCTTTACAGGCACGAACAAAGGTTTCAGCGCTTACGAGGTGCGAGTTTCCGATGCTCTCTGGAGCACTTCAGCGGGACCCGAATCGATCAAGAAAACCAGTGGCGAATATCCTCTGGCTTGCACTCAGTATCATTTCAATATCGAGGGACGCAAAATCCTGAGCACCGGAACTCTCGAGGAATACCGCAAGAATCCCAACTTCGCGCACATCGGCGACGAGCAGCCGCCCAAGTCAATGTCGCTGTACCAGGAATTCGCATATCCGGGTTATGCCTGGGGCATGGCGATCGATCTCAATAGCTGCAATGGTTGCAACGCCTGCGTGATTGCCTGCCAATCGGAAAACAATATTCCGGTGGTGGGCAAAGATCAGGTGATGCGCGGCCGGGAAATGCACTGGATTCGCATCGACCGATATTACGCGGCCAAATCGCCCACCAACGATCCTTCAACTGACCAGGATGACGTGCTCGAAAACCCCGATACATTTTTTCAGCCCGTCCCTTGCCAACAATGCGAGAACGCACCTTGCGAGCAGGTGTGCCCCGTGGGCGCCACGGTCCACAGCGCCGAGGGGCTGAACGATATGGTGTACAACCGCTGCGTGGGCACGCGCTATTGTTCGAACAATTGCCCGTATAAAGTGCGTCGTTTCAATTTCCTGCGATTCCAGGATTGGGAAACGCCCTCACTGAAACTTATACGCAATCCGGAGGTCACGGTTCGCAGCCGCGGCGTCATGGAGAAGTGCACTTACTGCGTGCAGCGCATCAACAATGCGCGCATTTACGCGGAAGAGCAGAACCGGCCAGTCAATGATGGCGAGATTGTGACGGCCTGCGAATCCGCCTGCCCAGCCCATGCTATCGTTTTTGGCAACGCCAACGACCCCAAGAGCCGCGTGGCCATTTTGAAAGCGCAAACGCGCAGCTACGCGCTTCTGGGCGAGCTGAACTCGCGCCCACGCACGACGTATCTTGCCGCAGTTCGCAATCCGAATCCTGAATTGCCGGCGCCGCAGCAATTGCAAGACGAGGAACAGACATGAGCTCTGGCGAGCCTCCGATCCATTCACCCGAAATTCGCCGTCTATCGCCCGTCTTGGCGCCGGGGCATACCTATGGCTCGATTACGGACAAAATCAGCTCCATCGTACTGACCCGGCCTGTCTCACTCGGATGGCTCGCGGGATTCGGCATCTGTTTTTGCTTCATCATGCTTCTGAATCTCGCTATCGTTTACCTGATCGGCAAAGGCGTCGGAATTTGGGGCATCAACATTCCAATTGGTTGGGGCTTCGCTATCGTCAATTTCGTGTGGTGGATCGGTATCGGCCACGCCGGAACGCTGATCTCCGCCATTCTTTTCTTGCTGAACCAGAAGTGGCGTACCTCGATTAACCGCTTCGCGGAAGCGATGACTCTCTTTGCCGTGATGTGCGCTGGAATGTTTCCGCTCCTGCACATGGGCAGGCCGTGGTTCTTCTTCTGGATGTTCCCGTATCCCAGCACGATGAAGATCTGGCCACAGTTCCGCAGCCCGCTGATTTGGGACGTTTTCGCTGTTTCCACCTATTTCACGGTTTCGCTTTTGTTCTGGTTTGTGGGGCTTATCCCTGACCTGGCCACGCTGCGCGATCGCGCCATGTCTAAACCGAAAGCCATCATCTACGGAATCCTGGCTATGGGCTGGCGGGGTTCCGCGCGTCATTGGCAGCGCTACCAATCCGCTTACTTGCTCCTGGCTGGTTTGGCTACGCCTCTGGTTCTTTCCGTGCACACGGTCGTGAGCTTCGATTTCGCGATCGCGATTGTTCCTGGCTGGCATACAACGATCTTCCCGCCGTACTTCGTCGCAGGCGCAATTTATTCCGGTTTTGCGATGGTGCTCACGATCGCCATTCCCTTGCGCGCCGCCTACAATCTCGAGGACTTCATTACCATGCGCCACCTGGAAAACATGGCCAAGGTGATGCTGGCCACCGGGCTCATTGTGGCGTACGGCTACTTCTTCGAGTTTTTCATGTCGATGTATAGCGGCAATAAGTGGGACGTGTTCCTCGTCGAGCAGCGACTGCACGGCCCCTATGCGCACTACTACTACATGCTCATTCTGTGCAACATTCTTACGCCGCAGTTGCTCTGGTTCCAGAAGATTCGCACCAACGTGATCATCCTCTTCATCATGTCGCTGGTCATTAATACCGGCATGTGGCTCGAGCGGTTCGTGATCGTGGTCATCAGCCTCTCCCGCGATTTCGTTCCCTCCGCTTGGGGACGCTACTCGGCGACGTTCTGGGATTACGCAGTGCTGGCGGGTACGCTCGGTTTGTTCGCAGGACTCCTGTTCCTGTTCGTGCGCGTCTTGCCGGCGATTTCGATTGCGGAAATGCGCGAATTGGTGGCGCACAACTCCGAGGAACATGAATGATGGAACAACAGCGCGCACATACATATGGCGTTGTGGGTGAGTTTGAAACTCCCCGTAAGCTTATCCAGGCTGCGGAGAAGGCGCGCCTGGCCGGCTACCAGTCTATGGATGCCTACACGCCGTTCCCTGTGGAGGGCCTTTCAGAGGCTCTGGGCCTTAAGCGCAACCTCGTGCCGCTGGTGACTTTGATCGGCGGGCTAGCCGGCGGCTTGGGCGCCTTTGGATTTCAATACTGGGTCTCGGTCATCTCTTATGCGGAGAATATTGGCGGGCGCTCATTGAATAGCTGGCCCGCGTTCATTCCGGTCACTTTTGAACTAACCGTATTGGGTGCATCCCTCTCGGCTGTCTTCGGAATGCTGGCGATGAACAAATTGCCGCAGCCGCATCATCCGCTCTTCAACGTGGAGCGCTTCCAGAAGCATGCTTCGGTCGATCGTTTTTTCCTGTGCCTGCAAGCGGATGATCCAAAATTCAGCGTGGCAGAGGCTTCGAAGTTCTTGAAAGAGATCGAGGCGCAAAACATCAGCGAGGTTGAGAATGATTAAATCCTCCCAAACGCGGCGGATTTCGAGGGGGGCCTCATTCTTGTGCGCTTCGGTGTGCTTGGCTTTCATCGCTGGCTGCCGCCAGGACATGGCCGATCAGCCCAAGAACACCCCGCTTTCCCCGAGTTCGTTCTTCGCCGATGGCCGCTCGGAACGGCCTTTGATTGACAATACCGTGCCGCGTGGCTCCGTGGCGGATGATGCGCTTTATATCCCCTCGGACTCCAACGCCTTTCCTTTGCCCTTGACGATGGAGCTTCTCGATCGCGGCAAGGAACGCTTCAAGATCTTCTGCTCGCCATGCCACGGCTTGCAGGGGGACGGTAACGGCATGGTCGTGATGCGTGGAATGAAGCAGCCGCCTACGTACCACCAGCCGCGCCTTCGCGATGCTCCCAACGGTCATTTCTTCGATGTGATCACGAACGGTTTCGGGATGATGCAAGGCTATTCGGCGCAGGTACCGCCACGGGACCGCTGGGCCATCGTTGCGTATATCCGCGCGCTGCAATTGAGCCGCAACGCTCCCGTCTCCGACCTGCCTGCGGAGTTGCGGGAGAAGCTGTCTCAAGGAGGCTCCGCGAAATGACCGCGCAGGACTACATGGCGCCCGAGAGCATCGGCCGCCTGCAGCAACGCGCACTCGGCGTGGGGGTAGTTGGCGCGATAATCTGTGCGATTGGTTGGCTTCGCTGGCCTGCGCAGTTTTTTCATTCCTATCTCGTTGCCTTTCTTTTTATCCTCGGTTTGTCCCTCGGCTCCTTGGGATTGCTCATGCTTCAGCATTTAACGAGTGGGCATTGGGGGATCATCATTCGCCGTCCCTTGGAGGCGGCGGTGCGCACATTGTGGCTCGTCGCGCTCTTGTTTGTACCCGTCATTTTTGGCATGAAGTATCTGTATGGCGCGTGGCTGAACGCTCCGCCGACGGGTGAAGGGTCGCTTTCAAATTTCCAGAAGACCTATCTGACTACGAACAATTTCGTCATCCGCGCGGCCATTTACTTTGCGGTGTGGCTGTTACTTGCCTTCATGCTGGAGCGGTGGTCGCGCCAGCAGGACGTGGATACGGCAAACCGCGCTTTGCGGCGCAAATTCAAAATGCTGAGCGGTCCGGGAATCATTCTTTATGTATTTGGAGTGGGTTTCGCCTCGATTGACTGGGCGATGTCGCTCTCGCCGCACTGGTTTTCGACCATCTACGGTTTTATCTTTGTCGTTGGCGAAGTTATTTCTTCGCTTTGCCTGGTCATCGCCATTTCGGTTTTGCTATCTCGGACGACTCCGATGGCGGGGCTGATTCAGGCGCGCCACTTGAGCGATCTTGGCAAATTGCTGCTTGCATTCGTTATGTTGTGGGCCTACTTTTCGTTTTCTCAGCTGTTGATCATTTGGTCGGGAAATTTGCCTGACGAAATCAGTTTTTATCGCAGCCGCCTGTACGGAAGTTGGGGTTTAGTGGCCATCATCGTTTTAATCTTCCATTTCTTTGCGCCCTTTTTCATGCTGTTATCCCGGGACTTAAAGCGCAGTGCGAGCTTGCTCCCGAAGGTGGCGTTTCTCCTGATCTTCATGCGCTTTGTCGATCTTTTCTGGACGACCCGGCCGGAGTTTAGCCCCACCAACGCACTCCCCAGTTGGTTTGATGTCGTTGTTCCGATAACGCTAGTTGGATTGTGGCTGGGAATCTTTGCCAGAAATTTGAAGAGCCAGCCGCTTCTGCCGCTGGGCGATCCAAAACTCCAAGAGGCGATTGAAGTTCATGAGTACTGATCACCACAGCACGGACCCAGGCAGCGGGCAACCGCCCAGGCATTCGGACGTTACGTTCGAGCCGCGAGATGTAAATACTCGTACAATATTGCTGTACCTGTTCTATCTGGCGTTGGCAGTCGCGGCAACATTCTTCGTTAGCATTTATATTTTCCGCTTCACCACAGAACTGGTCTCTAAGTCAGATACGGCAGTGCCTCCGATGCGCCAGGGTGTTGAGGAAAGAATGCCACCTGAACCGCGGCTTCAAGGCGTGCCCGGGCACATGAGCGACCCGCAGCAGGATCTCCGGGACAAGATTAGTGCGGACGAAGCGGCCAACAAAAAACTCGGCTGGGTGGATCAATCGACCGGTATCGCGCAGATACCCGTGGAAGAAGCGATGAAGATCATCGTGGCCAAAGGGCTGCCGGCTGTCGCCGCGGCGCCGGCGGGAAAGAAAAGGTGAAGCCATGACTCGGCTGCGTTCGATCCCCTTAATGTTTGCACTGATGCTGTATGCTGCCGCAGCCAGCGCCCAGACAGTTCCGAGCAACGTCGGCCCAGCGACGCAAGGTTTGCCGCCCATTCTGCAAAACGTGGGTTTCGAGCCGGCGCTCAATGCGCAATTGCCGCTTGATCTCGCCTTTCGTGACGAGACAGGTCGTGAAGTCCAACTCCGAGATTATTTTACGAAAAAGCCGGTGCTTCTCGCGCTCGTCTATTACAGCTGCCCTATGCTGTGCGACCAACTCGAAGAAGGCGTGGTTGGCAGCTTGCGCATGCTCTCGTTTAATCCGGGCCAGGACTACGAAGTAGTCTTCGTTAGTTTTGATCCGCGGGACTCATCTAATGTGGCGGCCCAGAAGAAGGCGTCCGCGATGAAGCAATTTCATCGTCCAGCGACCGCCGACGGATGGCACTTTCTGACTGGATCGAAAGAGTCTATAGATGCGCTCACCAAAGCCGCCAATTTCCGATATAGCTTCGACCCGAAATCTGGCCTTTTCGCGCATGCGAGCGGGATCATGCTGTTGACTCCCGACGGACGCATTTCGCGCTACTTTTATGGCGTCGAATATCCCGCGCGTGAAGTACGCCTCGGACTTGTGGACGCTTCCGCCGGCAAGATCGGAACGGTCATCGATCATGTTCTGCTTTACTGTTTCCAATACGACCCGTCGTCCGCTCGTTACAGCGCTTCAATCCTGAAGATTCTTCGTTTGGGGGGAGTTTTGACGATCGTTTGTCTAGTTGCGGGTATGTTGATTTTCCGCCGGCGCGATGCAGGTGCCGGGCGAAAGAAGAACCAAGGAGCCCACTAAGCCGTGCAGGCGCAATTGCCAATCTTACCGGACCAGGCCTCCAACTTTGCTCCTCAAGTGGACTCGTTGATGATCTTTATGATCCTCGCGTCCGCTTTCTTTACGGTTGTAATCACCGCCGCGATTATCTTTTTCTTCTTTAAATACCGCCGAAAGGCTGAAACCGATATCGGCGAACCGATTCATGGCGACATGCGGCTGGAACTTACCTGGATCGTGATTCCCCTTCTCATATCCATGGTGATGTTCGGCTGGGGAGCCGTGGTCTATGTTAATTTTCGCCACGCGCCGCAAGATGCGCTGGATATTTATGTGGTTGGCAAGCAATGGATGTGGAAGATACAACAGCCCAACGGACGAAAGGAAATTAACGAATTGCATGTTCCAGTGGGTCGCGACATAAAACTCATTCTTGCCAGCGAGGACGTGATCCACGATTTCTACGTGCCGGCGTTCCGGGTCAAGATGGACGCCGTTCCTGGGCACTACAACACTTTGTGGTTCCGTCCTACCGAGCCGGGGCGTTATCATTTCTTTTGCTCCCAGTATTGCGGCACAAATCACGCCGTCATGGGTGGCTGGGTCACGGTCATGGAACCCTCCGATTATGCAGCCTGGCTTGCCGGTTCTACGGCGGTAGACGCCGACCCCATCGTCGCGGGAGAGAAACTCTTCTCCGAAAAATCCTGCAGCACATGCCACGTACCCAACGGTACCGGCCGGGGACCTTCGCTGAATGGGATTTACGGAGGGAAGGCACGCCTGGCGGATGGCTCGACAGTGACTGTCGACGATCCTTACATCCGGGAGTCCTTGCTGCTCCCGAACGCGAAAATTGTGGCTGGGTTTGTACCCGCCATGCCCTCGTATGAAGGGCAGTTGACCGAGGACCAGATCCTGAGTTTGATTACCTACATCAAGTCGCTGGAATCGCAGCCGGTACCCGCGACTGGTGCAGGCGTAGTAGCAGCAGGGAAAAAATAAGCCATGGCTACGACAACAACTGCGCCGGTCCACACTATGCCGCGCGATCACTATCTTAACTCCACTTATGGCATCCGCTCGTGGTTGCTGACGACGGACCACAAGCGCATCGCTTGGCTCTATCTCGCGGGTGTCACGTTTTTCTTCACTCTCGGCGGCATCTTCGCCGCCATGATTCGAGTCCACCTGCTCACTCCGAGCGGCCTTCTGGTCTCGCCCGAAACGTACAACAAGCTTTTCACCATGCATGGCGTGGCCATGATTTTCTTTTTTCTGATTCCTTCTATTCCCGCCGTCTTGGGTAATTTTCTTATTCCCCTGATGATTGGCGCCAAGGACGTCGCCTTTCCCAAACTCAATCTCCTCAGTTGGTATGTGTACATCATAGGTGGATGCTTTGTCCTATATTCCTTCGCCACCGGCGGCCTCGACACCGGTTGGACTTTCTACACGCCCCTTAGCAGCGTTTATTCAAACTCGGCGGTTGCGCCCGCAGTTATCGGAATCTTCATCAACGGATTCTCCTCCATTCTTACGGGAATGAATTTCGCTGTCACCATCCATACCATGCGTGCTCCGGGGATGACCTGGTTCCGCTTGCCTCTTTTTGTCTGGGCGCATTACGCCACCAGCATCATCTTTATCTTGGGCACCCCCGTTATCGCCATCACCCTTCTTCTCGTGGCTCTTGAGCGCACACTTCACCTCGGGTTTTTCAATCCTGCGCTCGGTGGAGACCCCATTCTTTTTCAGCATCTGTTCTGGTTTTATTCTCACCCCGCCGTTTACATCATGATTCTTCCGGCTATGGGCGTGATCAGCGAGATCATCCCGACCTTCGCGCGAAAACCGATTTTTGGCTACACGTTCATAGCCGCTTCGAGTATCTCGATCGCGGTGATCGGTTTCTTCGTCTGGGCGCATCACATGTTCCTGACCGGAGAATCCACGTATGCGGCTTTGGCCTTCTCTCTTCTGAGCTTTCTCGTCGCGATACCATCCGCGGTAAAAGTGTTCAACTGGACGGCCACTCTTTACAAAGGCTCCATTTCCTACGACACGCCGATGCTTTACGCTCTGGGATTCATCGGCCTGTTCCTCATCGGCGGACTAACAGGTCTGTTTCTCGCCTGCCTAGGGCTGGACATCGATATCCACGACACCTATTTCGTCATCGCCCACTTTCACTACATCATGGTTGGAGGCGCCATCATGGGCTACTTGGGTGGGCTGCACTTTTGGTGGCCGAAGATCACCGGAAAACTCTACCCGGAGTTTCTGGCGCGCATCGCTGCGGTTACGCTCTTTGTAGGTTTCAACCTCACCTTCGGCCCGCAGTTTCTTCTGGGTTTGATGGGGATGCCGCGCCGCTATCACAATTATCCGCCGGAGTTTCAAGTCCTCAACGTGCTCTCCACCGCGGGAGCTTCGATCCTGGCTCTTGGCTATCTGCTTCCCATGGTTTACTTCACGTGGTCCGTTCGGTACGGGAAAGCCGCTGGGCCGAATCCGTGGCCTGCCACGGGACTGGAGTGGACAACTGCTTCGCCGCCTCCAACAGAGAATTTCGATGTAACGCCGGTGGTGGATTGGGAGCCTTACGATTACAAGAATCGGCCGGATCTCGGTCTCACGGCTCCCGCTGCGCCACTTGCGCCCGCTCACGGGGACGACTGATTGCGGATATGAATTTAGGTTGAATCACTGGCGCCTGCGCGAACGCCGGAATTCGAAACGGAAGAGGGGTACCGAGTGCACCGCACCGGAGAACTTTACGGACACTTTCAGACGCTGGAGCAGCAGAAGGACTCTGCCACTCTCGGCATGTGGATCTTCCTGGCTACCGAAATCTTATTCTTCGGCGGCCTCTTTCTAACCTATTCCATCAACCGCCAGACATATCCCGGCGTCTTTGCTGATGCCAGCAAAACTCTGGATTTGACCTTGGGCACTTTAAACACTGCCGTGTTGATTGCCAGCAGCTTGACTATGGCCATGGCCGTCTGGAGCGCGGAAGCGGGCAAGAAGAAACTCATCCCCGTGTATCTGATCCTGACGCTCATCCTCGGAACTGTGTTCCTTGGCGTGAAGGCCGTCGAATACCACGCAAAGTACGTCGAGCACCACATCCCCGGCCTGCCTTTCCAGTTTGAGCCCGGCTCCACTGCGGCCACCAACGCTCACGCAGAACTATTCTTTTCTCTTTATTTCGGGATGACCGGTCTCCACGCGCTGCACATGGTCGTGGGCGTTGGCTTGCTGCTGTGGCTCCTGCGCCAGTCGTTGAAGGGCCGATTCACGGCGGAGTATAACACTCCGATAGAAAACGTCGGTCTCTACTGGCACTTCGTCGACATCGTGTGGATCTATCTCTATCCGCTGTTATATTTGATTGATAGGCACAAGTAAGGGTATCAGGAGAATTTCCAGTGTCTGAGCATTCTGAACATATCGTTTCGCCTAAAATCTACCTGATCATTTTTGCATCTTTGATGATCCTCACGGCCACCACCGCTTATGCGGCCACTGTGGACCTGGACGGATATTTTAAGGGCCTGAACGTCATCGTCGCCCTCGTGATCGCCACCTGTAAAGCCAGCCTCGTCGTTCTCTTCTTCATGCACGCCTACTACAGCACCAAACGTACCAAGCTCATCATTATTTGCGGCGTTTTCTGGCTGGCTATCATGCTTTTCCTAACCATGAGTGATTACGCCACACGTTCCTGACAATTGCCATAGATGCTTGAAGGATGTGCTTTCTCTGACGCAGGGCGTTTCTGCCACGCACATTTCCGCGCATTTGAGTTTCTTTAGGTGATGTAGGGCAAATTGGTGACGACAGGAGGGAAGTTCTGGATCGCGATACGACTCGAGAAGTAGGGGGGAGAAACGAACCGGCCCAGCCCTCAATCCCCTAAAGGGATCCTCGGCTCGCCTCCCCCACTGCCTTACCTACTGCATTCGGCGAGCCATGCCTAACTCTTTTGGTTTCATCACGTTGTCGCCTGGGAGCCGGGTAAAAATGCTCTAGACCCGTGAAATTTTACCCGTCAGCCCTGCTCAGTCCCCGCATTCGCAGATTTCCAGCGCGACTTCAACCGCCCAACCATTTGACCTCCACGCGTACCTGGGCACATCGCTGCAGAATCTAAATTTCCTAGTCGTTCGCGTCAACTAGGCCGAGAATTAAGAGAAATGCTTTTTCGCTCGTTGCCTGAGGGGCCTCCGGCCGCTGCCGGACCTAATATGCCAATCTTTTATAAGATCGATAAAGAGCGCAGGCTCGTAATGAGCTCCGCGACCGGCGTTTTAAATAAAGAAGATGCTCTAGCCCACCAGAATCGGCTGCGCGCTGACCCCGATTTCGATCCCGCATACTCTCAACTCTTGGATTTCAGGCACGTTACTCAAATTGAGCTCACCGCCGCCGACATCCAGCAACTGGCGGTATCGAATATTTTCTCTAGTGAGTCGCGGCGAGCGTTTCTGGTACCGAATGACCTGGCATTCGGTCTCGCGCGCATGTACGAAATGCTTAGGGAAAGCGCCGGTGAGCGGGGAATTCGCATCTTCCGCGATCTGGATGAAGCGCTGGGCTGGGTTCTTTCAAACCAGGAGTCATCATGAATCTACCCGCTTCCAAAACTTCTTGCGTTCGCACAGTTCATGCCGAATCCAAATAGACGGACGCGTTTTCCTCATTCTTGACCGCAGCGAATTTTCCCTGCTATTGTTAAAAGTTATTCTGGCCTCAGTCTACCCACTGGGTGCTGGAGCTCCTGTGGAGGGAGCGTTTAAGTCTCATGGGCCTGACCAAACTCGTAATTCGAGGCGCGCGCCAGCACAACCTGAAAAACATCAGCCTTGAAATTCCGCGAAACACCCTCACCGTCATCACCGGCCTCTCTGGCTCCGGAAAGTCCTCTCTGGCTTTCGACACGATTTATGCCGAGGGACAGCGCCGCTACGTCGAATCACTCTCCGCTTACGCCCGTCAGTTCCTCGATCAGATGGAGCGTCCCGAAGTCGACGTCATCGAAGGCCTATCGCCCTCCATCGCTATCGAGCAGAAAACTACCACGCGCTCTCCGCGCTCCACGGTCGGCACCATCACGGAGATCTACGACTATCTCCGCGTCATTTATGCTTCCGTCGGCGTCCCGCACTGCCCCCGCTGTGGCAAGCCCATCGCGCGCCAGTCCAGCGAGCAGATCGTCCAGGCCATCCTCAATGGCGAACTCTGCCAAAGTGAAGACCGCATAATGATTCTGGCGCCCATTGTTCGTGGGCGAAAAGGTGCCTATCGCAAAGAACTTGAGAAGCTCGCGCAGGATGGCTTCGTCCGCGTTCGCATTGACGGCGAACTCTACCCGCTTGACTCTCCGCCCAGTCTTGACAAGCGCAAGAACCACACTATCGAAGTTGTCATCGACCGCTTACTCGTTAAACAGGGCATCGCCGCCCGCCTCGAACAATCCATCGCCACGGCACTGAAGCTCGCTGGCGGTCTTGTCACAGTTGCCATTGTCGGTGGCAAGGAGCACGTCTTTTCAGAGAAGCTGGCCTGCCCGGACTGTGGCATCTCCGTTCCGCAGTTGGAGCCGCGCTCGTTCAGTTTCAATTCGCCTTACGGTGCTTGTCCGGCCTGCAACGGTTTGGGCTCGAAATACGATTTCGCTCCCGCCAAAATCATCTCGGATTGGACGCGCCCTCTCTTCGATGGCGGCTTGGGTCCCGGCTCCAGCTCCGCCATCCTCAAGCGCACTCTCGAGCTTGCTGCCTACGCTTATCATTTCGATCTTGAGACGCCGTTCGAGAAGTTTCCGCCCCGCATCCAGAGCCTGCTTCTCTACGGCTATCCATCTTCGGATGGGCACGGTTCGGCAGAAAAGCCGCGGGCGGGTAAAAAGTCCCAGGGTGAGAAGGCCTTCCGCTTTCCCGGAATTCTCAAATTTCTGGATCGCAATTTCACAGAATCCAACTCGGATTCCTACCGTGAGTGGATGACGCAATATATGTCGGCCACGCTTTGCAACGTGTGTCACGGGAAACGTCTCCGCCCGGAGTCGCTCGCCGTCAAGCTGGCAGGCTACTCCATCGCTGATTTCACGGCGCTGTCTCTGGCTGCCGCTCGTCCGGCAGTGGACAAGGTTCTCGCTCAGCTCACCTCACGTCAGCGCGAAATTGCCGGCCGTCCACTGGAGGAAGTCGCCGAGAGGATTGATTTTCTGCTCGCCGTGGGCCTCGGCTACCTCAGCCTTGATCGCTCAGCCGCCACGCTTTCCGGCGGCGAAGCGCAGCGCATCCGCCTGGCCACACAAATCGGCTCGCGCCTTCGGGGCGTTCTCTATGTTCTCGATGAGCCCTCCATCGGATTACATGCTCGCGACAATGACCGGCTGCTCGGGTCCCTCGAGCAGCTCCGCAATCTCGGAAATACCGTCCTCGTTGTTGAGCATGACGAAGACACCATCCGCCGCGCCGATTTCGTTGTTGACCTCGGCTCCGGAGCGGGCAATGCAGGAGGCTACTTAGTCGCGCAGGGCAAACCCGCTCAGATTGCGGCAAGCCAGGAATCCCTCACGGGCCGCTATCTTAGCGGCGCGTTGAGTATCGCAGTCCCCGAGAAACGCCGGGGTCCGAACGGGAAGATGATCCAGATTCTCGGGGCGAGCGCGAATAATTTAAAAGAAGTCGATGTGACGATTCCACTCGGCCTACTCACTGTAGTTACCGGCGTTTCTGGCTCGGGCAAGTCCACCCTCGTTAACGACATTCTTTATCGTGCACTCGCCCAGAAACTCTATCGTTCGATGGAACCGCCGGGCGCTTATCGCGAGCTACAGGGCGCCGAACAAATTGACAAAGTCATCGAAATCGATCAAGCCCCCATCGGCCGGACTCCGCGCTCGAATCCGGCCACCTACACAGGGGCCTTCGCGCCCATTCGCGAGCTCTTTGCAATGCTTCCGGAGTCTCGAGAGCGCGGCTATCGCCCAGGCCGCTTCAGCTTCAACGTAAAGGGTGGACGTTGCGAAGCCTGCCAGGGCGACGGACTCCGCCGCATCGAAATGAATTTCTTGCCCGATGTCTACGTGACGTGCGAAGTCTGCCGCGGCAAACGCTATAATTCGGAAACGCTCGCCGTGCGCTACAAGGGGCATTCCATCAGCGATATTCTGAATCTGCCTTCTTCCGATGCGCTCAAGCTCCTGGAAAACATACCGCAGATTCAGCAGAAGCTTTCAACCCTCGTCGAAGTGGGACTCGGCTACGTCACTCTCGGCCAGTCTGCCACCACTCTTTCCGGCGGAGAAGCCCAGCGGATCAAGCTCGCACGCGAACTTTCCAAACGCCAGACCGGCCGCACTCTTTACATCCTCGATGAGCCCACCACCGGCCTCCATTTTGATGACGTCCGCAAACTCCTGGACGTCCTCCAGCGCCTCGTTGCTCTTGGCAACACCGTTCTCATCATCGAGCACCACCTGGACGTCATTAAACAAGCCGATTGGATCATTGATCTCGGCCCCGAAGGTGGCGAAGGCGGCGGCCGCATCGTCGCCCAAGGTCCTCCAGAGCAAGTCGCCCGCACAAAAAAATCCTATACTGGCCAAGCTCTCGCTCGCGTATTGAGCCTCTCTAACAATGGTCACAACAACGGCGGTACCGCGAGCGCCAAGTAGAACCCCTTCCTTGCATGACACGAACCTTCCCATTTAGAGTGTTCCCATCCCTATGAGCATCTATTCCACTCCGCCACTTACGTTCGGGGCGGTCCGCACCTATCCGCTTTCCTCCCGCAAGAGCAAAGTGAACGTCCGTGATTTCGCCAAACCAACAACGGGCAATGCGTCCCTTGCAAAATTCCTCGATTCACTGCCGAATATTCTCGCCGCGGAAGATTTGCGCCAGCTCCTCGCTGCCATTCATCGTGCCCGCAATCAACGCGCCGCAATCCTCTGGGGCATCGGCGGCCACGTCATCAAAGTTGGTCTCGGGCCCGTTCTCATCGATCTGATGAAACGCGGATTCGTCTCTGCTATCGCCATGAACGGAGCCGCCCTCGTTCATGATTTCGAGATTGCGCTCGTCGGTAATACTTCGGAGGATGTCGAAGCCGGTCTCGGCGCGGGCCAGTTCGGCATGGCCGCGGAAACCGGCGAGTACATCAATGAATTTTCAAAGCTTGCCGCACGCCTCCACATCGGCTACGGCGAAGCCGCCGGCCAATTCCTCACCAGCGGCATTATCGAGACAAGGCATGCCGAATCCAGCGTCCTCGTCGCAGCCTACAAATACCGCATCCCCGTCACTATTCATCTCGCGATCGGCACGGATATTCCTCACATGCATCCCACCACGGACGGTCCCTGCCTTGGCGCTGCAACGTTTCTAGACTTCCGTCTCTTCTGTGCCCTCGTGAAACAAATGCATCCCGGCGGTGTCTACTTGAATTGGGGATCGGCCGTCCTCCTTCCGGAGGTTTTCCTGAAAGCAGTGAGCGTCGTGCGCAATCTCCGTGTGCCCTTACAGCCAATCACTACAGCGAATTTCGACTTCATCCAGCACTATCGTCCGTTGCAAAATGTAGTCAAGCGTCCCATAGTCTCCGAACATGGAGGGCGCAGGAACGAATCGCGCGGTTATGCCATCACCGGTCATCATGAACTACTCATGCCGCTAGTCGCCGCTGCATTGGCCGCTGGTTGGCCCCGAACCAAACGCCAAGGCAAGCGATGAGCTTTTTCGAAGACAATGCGTCCTTTCCGCCAGATCAGGAACCGTCGGCGCTCTCTCCGACGGAGAAGAGCCCAGGGGAAGGCCAGCCACCCGCACCGACTTCAGCGCCCCCAATCGAGATCCCGCTCGCCGGGGACCCCATTAGTTTCGCGGCCAGAGTCCCCGCGGCATCGGCCTCCTATGCATTTAAGCGCGCCCTGCCAGAGGATTTGCGCATCCCCTGGTCCTGGTTGCACCTTGTCCTGTTTCTCTTTTTCGGCTTTTTCAGTTTGATTCTTATCCAAGGAGCTTTCGCGGTTTATTACGCCCCACTCCATCATTTTACGAACGAAAAGGAATTCGAGCGTTTTGTTCTCTCGAAGCCGGCGTTCGCGATTGGCAGCATGGTTCTTTGGTACGCGTTCATTTTCCTGTTTCTCTACGTCACACTCTCTGTTCTTCGCGGCCTTCCCTTTTGGCGCACTCTCGGCTGGCGAAGCATCACGCGTGCCGATGGTGGTCCGCCGCGCAGTCTTTGGATCTACTTTCTCGGTGGCTGCATGCTTTCCATTCTCGTATTCGGCGCAACCGCGAAAATGCAGCAGCCGGAAAATGTGCCTATCGAGGAGCTCTTTCGCTACAAGAATACTGCCCTGCTGTTCATGGCCATGGCCGTTCTGGTCGCCCCCCTCGTTGAGGAAACTGTCTTTCGCGGCTATCTTTATCCGTTACTCGCGAAATACTTCGGCGTGGCCACCAGTGTGATCGTGACTGGAGTTCTTTTCGGATTGATGCATGGCGCCCAGCTTGGCTGGACCTGGGGCCTCGTCTCGGTGCTGATCATTGTCGGTATCATCTTCACCTTTGCCCGCGCTCGCACCGGCTCGGTCTTCGCCAGCTTTTTACTACACCTCGGCTACAACTCCATGATCGCCGCAGTAAGCATTCTTGGCACGCAAGGCTTCACCAAGATTCCTGGCACCCACTGACCGATTCGTTTTCTTTGCTCACCTTCGCTACAATAATTCGTTCTGAGGTCTCAGCCGAAATGTACGTAGCGCAACCCATCGAATGGACAGATCGCGGTGTGGTCATGCTCGACCAGCGGCTTCTGCCAGGCCAGGAAGTCAGTTATACCTACACCAGCTACCGCGAAGTCGCCAAAGCCATTCGCGACATGGTTATACGCGGCGCGCCCGCCATCGGCGTCGCCGCCGCTATGGGAGCCGCACTCGGCGTACTTCGTTCAACCGCAAATTCCCTCGAAGGCCTGCGCACGGAGTTCGCCGAAATCTGCGACACGCTCGCGAGAACGCGCCCGACGGCGGTGGATCTCTTCTGGGCCATCGAGCGCATGAAGCGCCGCTTCAGCGAACTGACTGCTGAAACTCGCGACCTCGCACAAATTCGACAGGGAATGGTCGAAGAAGCGCAGCTGGTTCATTTAGAAAAAAAATCCTCTGACGAAGCCATCGGCTCATTCGGCGCCGAATTCATGCCCTCCGATGGTCAGGTCATGACGCAATGTAACGCTGGCGCTCTCGCCACCGCTGGAATCGGCACCGCACTCGGCGTAATCCGCGTTGCCTTTCAGCAAGGCAAGAAACTTCACGTCTTGGTGCCCGAAACGCGCCCCTATTTGCAGGGCGCGCGTCTGACCGCCTGGGAACTCCTCAAAGGTGGTATCCCATTGACGCTGATCACGGACAATATGGTTGGCCACTTCTTGAAAACCAGCAAAGTTGGTGCCATCGTCACGGGCGCGGATCGCATCGCCGCCAACGGCGACACTGCCAACAAAATCGGCACTTACCAGATTGCTGTACTCGCCAGGGAAAACAACGTGCCCTTCTACATAGCCGCGCCCGTCTCCACCTTCGATCTTTCCATTCCCAGCGGCGACGATATTCCCATCGAAGAGCGCTCTTCCGCCGAAGTCACGCACATCCAGGGTGTACGCATTGCGCCGGATGTTCACGCCGCGCATCCCGCCTTCGACGTTACCCCCGCCCGCTACATCGCCGCCATTTTCACCGAACGGGGTGTCGCCCACGCTCCCTACACCGAGTCCTTGCGCGCCTTGGCCCAATCCACCCAGCTCGCAGCCTCGCCATCCGACCGCTAATCATCCGCGTGCATTCGAATGACCCACAAAATTCACAAGACAATTTACGCCGCAGCCCTCTTTGCTCTTCTGGTTTCGTCAGCGCACGCAAAACCGCAAGCAAAAACGAAGCTGCTCCTAAAGTCGCAGCCCATCCGTCTCCATCCAGAGAATCCTCACTATTTTCTTTTCCGCGGCAAGGCCGTTGCCCTTATCACCAGCGGCGAACATTATGGCGCCGTCCTAAACGCGGACTTCGACTATCACAAGTATCTCGCGACGCTGGAGGCTGACGGGCTGAACTACACGCGCCTTTTCACCGGGTCCTATGTAGAGGTTCCCGCAAAATCCTTCGCCATTTTGCACAATGATCTGGCCCCCGAACCGGGGCGGCTCCTCACCCCGTGGGCGCGTAGCGAGACGCCAGGATACGCCAGCGGTGGAAACAAATTCGATCTCGCGAAGTGGAATCCTGAATACTTCGCACGCCTTCTCGATTTTCTATCCGAAGCCGCCAAGCGCGGAATCGTCGTCGAAATTACGCTCTTCTCATCCCACTATGGTGAGCCACAGTGGCAGGTGAGCCCTTTCAATCCTGCCAACAATATAAACGGAATGGAAGGAATCGACTGGAAGAAGCTTCACACCCTCGAAAACGGTAACATCCTCGCCTATCAAGAAAAGTACGCGCGAAAGCTCGTAAGCGAAGCAAACGCATTCGATAACGTGATCTTGGAAATCCAGAACGAACCTTGGTCAGACCGCCCCATTCTCGCGGATGTCATCAATCCCTACCTCCGCCCTCCCGCGCGTGATAATTTTCCGAATTCCGCAGACTTACCCGATCAACTTTCTCTGGCCTGGCAGACGCGCGTTGTCGAGTGGATTACACAAACCGAATCCGCGCTCCCAATTCGCCACCTCATCGCTCAAAACTACTCTAATTTTCGTTTGCCTGTAAACAGCCTTCTGCCCCATGTTGATGTCGTCAACTTCCACTACGCCTATCCGGAGGCCGTTCTGTTGAACTACGGCCTCGGCAAAGCGATCTCTTACGATGAAACTGGTTTTCTTGGCCGCGACGATGTCGCTTACCTTCGCGAGGCCTGGAATTTCATGCTCTCGGGCGGAAGCGCGTTCGACGGCCTCGACTACTCCTTCACCATCGGCCATGAAGATGGCTCCTACTCCGAGCCAAATGGCCCAGGTGGCGGGAGTCCGGCATTCCGCCGTCAGCTTCGTGTCCTGCGCGAATTTCTTCAGTCGTTCTCTTTGGTTGATCTTCGGCCCGACTTCCTCGCCGTGAAGCAGGCCCGAGGGGTGACGGCTCGATCCCTCTCCAATCCAGGTAAAGCGTACGCAATCTTTCTCGATGGCGCTGGCCCCACCGAACTGACCGTAACTCTTCCCCCGGGAAATTATTCGGCCGAGTGGGTGGATGTTAGTACAGGAAGCATCGCGCAGCGGGAAGCCTTCAGCCATAAGGGCGGCGATAAGATCCTGCCGTCCCCCGCGTTTCAGAAGGGAATCGCCCTGCGCCTCAAGAAGATGAAGCTCATGGAGCGGTCCCGCAGCCTGCCCGCCACCGGCGCGGGAAAAACTGGTTAGTCTCGGTCCTTCTGAGAGGTCATGGACGCGTCAGTTGCCGGAAATAAATTGTGCTCCGGCGCGGGCATTGGAATATCTCCCTTGCGGTCCTTCCACAGCGCCTTGTTGAGCAGCACCGTATCCACCGCATCTGCGTGGCTGAAATCCAGATTTTTTCCTTCCCGCCAATCCTTCGTGTTCATCTCATAGATCAGCCCATTGTCGCGGTTGCGATAATCAGCGCTGAAAGCAGGCTGCTCCCCCGCACCGCCAAAGAGCGGCGCCATCACTGCAGCCCGCGAATCGTTTGCATTCATCGGTGGCACCCCTAGCAGCGCTTCAATCGTTCGTACAACGTTGATCGTCGTGTAGAAAGAATGATCGACGAATGGTTTCGCATCATCGCCCTGCCCCGCGGGCAGCGGCGCGTATTTGCTGATCACCAGCGCGATGCTGCGGTGGGAGTCGACATGATCTGGACCATCTTGAGCGTCGTCTTCCAAAATCAAAAACGCCGTGTCGTCCCAGTAGGGACTGTGTGACACCGCATCCACCACGCGTCCCACAGCCAAATCATTGTCCGCCACCGAAGCCGTCGGGCGCGGTTTGTCTTTCGTCAGCCCCGCGGTGTGGTCGTTCGGTAGCCGCAACAAAATAAACTGCGGCATATCGTCTTTCCCTTCCTTGCGCGCCGCCACAAATCCCTCGAATTCGTTCAGGAATTCATCCGCTCGCAACTGATCCGGGTACGCAACCTCAAAATCCGGAAACCGCGGATCGAAGTGGCCCTCTAATTCCACTTCGCTCGCCACATTTCTTGCCAGTATCGGAATTGCCCACGGATACGGGCTGGGCCCGCCTCTTGGCTCGCCGACATTTTTCTCGAGTGGCTCGCCCTTGTGGATCACGCTACGCGCGCAAGTCTCACCCTCCGCCATCGGCGGACCCGATTCGGGTTTGCCTTCTCCGCGCGGCGCATTGCACCACCGGCTCACGATGAACTCGCCGTAGTGCCGGTAAGTGACACCGTGATCGGCAAAATCCTTCCAGAGATAGCCACCGCTGGGCTCTCCAGCATCTGGAACTCCATCTTCCGCCGACACTCCGCTCAGAAAAGTCCCTTCCGAATCGTACGTGTGTTCTTTTCCGCGGTAGCCGATGGGCCAGGTCTTCTCGTTGTAGTCCGAAATCGACGCAGAGGTCGACCACACGTGGCCGTCTCCCGACACTTCGCCGCTATCATAAAAATTATCGAGAATCCCGAATTGCCGCGCCAGCTCATGCTCATTGGGAGTGATGTCCTCGCCGTAGATGGCAAGCGAAGAATCGCCGTTGCCCCCGGCAAGATCGCCAAATACCTGATCGTAGGTTCGATTCTCCTTGATGATGTAAATCACGTGTTTGATTTTGTTTTCTCCGCTGGCGAATGGCACGTGATCGCCATTGCCACGCAGCGTATTCATGGCCACCACCTGTTTCGTGTACTCGTCCAGACGCGCTGTCACATCGGCTAGCGGAATCCGCGCAAGCGACCCGTGGATCATCGCCGGCCCGTAGGGATACCGCGTTCGTCCATCGGGCCTCTTGCCCATCGCATTGGGATTGGGCCCGGAACCCCGCCCTTTGTCGGTGGCGATCAGCAGATCCTTACCCGTTACTGCGACAACCGTGGGATACCACTCTGTCGGAATGAATCCCTCTGCCGCGATATCCTCACCCGCTTCAGCTTTTGAAACATCAAACACTGCCACCGAATCTGAAATGGAATCCGCTGAAAAAAGCGACTTTTCGTCCGGCGAAAGGGCCAGATATTCAGGATCGCTGCCGCCATACTTCTGTTCAGGCAGTTTTGTGGAAAGATAGGACGTGATTTTTCCCGCCCCCGTATCGATTACCGCGATTTCATCCCGGTCCGTCAGCGCGACGTAAAGCCGCGAATTATTTCGATTGAGCAGAAGCGCCGTCGGATGCGACCCTCCTGCGAGCGCGGACGTTGGCTTGCGCAGCGGAATGAACCTCAGCACTTTTCCATCTATCAAATCAAGCTCGGCGACCGAGGAAGCATTCCACAAAGAAACAAATCCGCGTTTCCCATCTTTGCTCATTGCTGTCGTATAAGGCAGCGATGCCGGAATGCGCTTCATCGTCGAGAGATCAAAGCGGTGAATGATTTTCCCGTCGCCTGTATTCAAAAGCACCGCTTCGTCCGAACTATCATTGGCGACCAGCAGCCGCTCTTCGCCTCCGCTCACCCCAATGCTCAGCCCCGCCGGATAAGTGACGTCTTTGAACTCCGCACGCCGCGACTTACCCGCCGGAATCTTTTTGCGCGGCGTAATTGGCAAAAATCGTTCCGGCGTAATCCTTCCATTTTCAAAGCTGTAGACGGCGATGCCACTTCCAGTGCTTCCTTTTCGCTTGCCCAACGGATCGGTCAGTGAAGCCATGCTCGCAAAAATGTGTTTGCCGTCAAGGCTAAATGCCAGCCCCAGAAAATGGGTTTGCCGCGCCTCACTGCCAAGCCGGTCATCTGGAAAATCGCTAAGTTCATTCGTTTCAAGATTGAGTACCGACAGGGATTGCTTCATTCCCGAAGTGTAGGCGCCGTAGCCGCTGTGCAGCAGCACCGCAAACCGGCCGTCCGGAGAAATCGCGATCGCCGTCGGCAAATTGTTGATCGCTCGCGGCGATCCAGGCACTTCGCCAAGCAATTTGCCGTTCGGCAGACGCACGGCGCGCGGCGTGTCCTGCCCCAGAAAACGCGGGACCCCTACGCAAAGGCACGCGGCGGTAAGAACCAGAAAAAGGAAACAACGGATGCGAAACATTTGGTTGTCCATCCCCCGAGTATAATGGCTTTGCATCAATAAATGGTAAACGCTAATTCTGGTAGCAAGAAAGGCCGCTCATGCCCGGCGTTGAGGCCAAAGTTTTTCACATCGAGTCCCTCCGCGAATTCAGCACTCGTATCTTTCTCCATTTTGGGATCTCTAAAGAGGACGCCACACAAGCGGCCGACGTTCTCGCCTCCGCCGATCTTCGCGGCATCGATTCCCACGGCGTCGCTCGCCTCTACAGTTATTTTGGCCTGCTCAACGAAGGACTGATCAATCCCAAGCCAAAAATCGCTACAGTCCGCTCGACGCTCAGCACAGCCACGATTGACGGTGATAACGGCCTCGGCCTCGTCGTCGGTCCTCAGGCAAATCGCATTGTCATGGATATGGCGCATAAAGCCGGTTCCGGCTGGGTCAGCGTCTGCAACACCAATCATTTCGGCATAGCTGGTTATTACGTTTTGCAAGCCCTTGAGCGTGACATGATCGGCTGGGCCATGACCAATTCCAGCAGCCTGGTCACGCCTCTCTGGGGCGCCCAACGCATGCTGGGCACAAATCCGATCGCTATCGCGTTTCCCGGCAAGGAAGAGCCTCCAATCGTCATTGATTTCGCCACGTCGGCTGTGGCTTATGGGAAATTGGAAATTGCGCGGCGCAAAATCGAGTCCATTCCGCTCGGCTGGGGCATTGACCGCAACGGCCGTGACACAACGAATCCGGAGGACATCATCGACGGCGGCTGCATGCTTCCCCTCGGTTCGGATCGCGAACGTGGCGGCCAAAAGGGCTATTGCCTTGGCGTCATGGTGGACGTTCTATGCGCTGTTCTAGGCGGCGCCAACTGGGGGCCGTTCGCTCCCCCATTTGCCTTGCGACAGGTTATTCCCACGCGTAGCGTCGGCAAAGGCATCGGCCATTTTTTCGGCGCCATGCGCATTGACGGCTTTATCGATCCTGGCGAATTCAAACGCCAAATCGACGAGTATGTCCGCACATTTCGTGCTTCAAAACCAGCGCCCGGCACCAATGGCCCGCTCATCCCGGGCGATCCAGAACGCCTCGCCGAAGCTGATCGCCGCAAGAACGGCGTACCACTTCTGATGCCCGTCGTCGAAGATCTACGCGCCATCTCTAAGCAAACTGGGATCCCATTCGATTAGCGCAACAGTCGAGCCTTTTTGTTTGCGTCGCTCATGCGGGGCGGAGCACCATAACGACTCGTTGGTTCCGTCGAAAAAAAGCAAAAAAGTCCAGCAACTGTTTCAAGGGAACATATTTTTTGTTCAGCAGCTTCATCGCGTGTCCAGCCTCGATGCCCGTCACGATTTCCGCTTTCGCTTCTTCCCATCCGCCCAGCGGTTCGCCCTTTATCGTGCAGGGCGCGATCTTTACGCGCGCATTGTTTCGAATCCGTTTCACTTTTCCGGTGTTTCCGATCGTATAAATGTAAATCTTCGCTTCTGGCCCGGCAAGATCGCTTGCCGGTTCCGCTGCGAACCAGACTGGCGTCTTCACGCCCTCGCCGCTCTTCTTGAACGTTTCAAGACTCAAATATTTGTGTTCGCGAAATGTCGCAAATCCCATGGCATCGCTCCTGATCGTTCGATGCATGGCATTCTACTCGCGGCACAAGCCAAAAGGGCAGGCTCGCCAAGAGTCTGCCCTTTGCCATGAGGCAATGCATTTTATTGGCTGTCCGCTCCGTCCCCGCTGCGCGCCGCGTCGAAGACGGACCAGCGCGTCATCGGGAAGCGATCCCCTTCCCGGTCGTGGTATTCCTCAGCCACGTTCGTCGCTCGAACCACAAATTGCGTGTCGGAGGAGTCTCTTCAGGAATTAGAACCGTGACAAGGAGTCCTGTTCGGCACTTCACTTCCTTTTGCTGACGCATCGAATCCGCCAGCCCCGTGCTGCTGTCACTTGCTTTCCCCTGGGCCGCTCAGGGTGATCCGATTCTAGAGGTCATAGCGACGAATTCATCCTATGTATGGGTTAGCGGACAAATGGAAGGAGACCTCCTGGGCACATGTGGAACGGGATGTGGGGGAATGAAAAGTGGCGGAGACTTCACTCTGCAAAGTGGCTGGCCGCACAGAATTCGATAGTACCCGTAGTACGCCAGAAATCCTTGAGGTCAGTAAAACTTTCCTCATTATGAAGCTCCTATGAATTTATTTATTTTCTTTTGAGCGAGTTAACTGAGCAGCTGCTGGAATGCTGCCTGCCTCTAAATAAATTGGGAGGTACAGATGCTTCTGACGAAAAGAAACTACCTGATAGCCGGAGGAGCGGTGGCACTTGCTGTCGCGCTGGGAGTTGGCGCGGCCACACTGCACCGCCGGATGGACACACCGAAAATCGTGGAAGTGACCGTGCCAGAAGACACAGCTATCCATGTGACACTGAACCAAGCAATTGCCAGCGACGAAAACAGACCAGGCGACCAATTTGAAGCCACCGTGTCGCAGCCGATTGTCGTTGATGGCCGCACGGTGATCCCCGAAGGAGCTGACGCCGAAGGCGTAGTGCTGGATGTCCACCGCTCCGGTCGCTTGAAAGGGCGCGGCAGCTTGCAGCTCGCTCTCGAAAGCGTGCGGGTTGATGGGCAAGAGTACGACGTGCAGACCGATTCATCGCGCCGCGCAGGGGGCAAACACAAAAAGCGTAACTGGGAGTTGATTGGCGGCGGGGCCGGTGGAGGAGCGCTGATAGGTGCGATTGCCGGCGGCGGCGAAGGTGCGCTGATTGGCGGTCCTGTGGGCGCGGGGGCCGGCACGGCCGTTGCTTTTCTGACCGGAAAGAAAGACGTCCATCTGCACCCGGAAACACCGCTTACCTTTCATCTGTCCGAGCCGGTAAGAATTCCGATGAAGGGCTGAAAGTAAAATTAGTCCGGCGCGTACACCGCGCAAATAGCTAGGCACCAAAAGCGGGCGGGCTTCGCAAATGTATGGACTAAGGCCGCCCGCTTTCTCTATGCTTATGACCCGCCTTGGAATGCGATGATTCCGGAGATCTGCAACCAAAGGATTGGTGAGTTCCGATGCGTGGCGCCCAACACCCGCGCCGCCACGGGTTTATGGCCACTGAATGCGCAGCAGCGAGAGCCCTTGCCGGGGCAAGGAAAACTCCATCTGCGCCGTTCCTCGTTCGATTCGAACGTACGAAGGAGACGATAGCAGCTGCAGCTGCCCCGCTTGTTCAAGCCGCTCATATTGCTGCGGCGAGGGCGATTGCGGCGACCCCATTTCCTTCCACGCCGTGAACGCGTCGCTGTGATCGTCATCGATGCGAAAGTGTTCGAGCAGAGCACGTGTGATGTTCGCAGGCAAGCCGCCGATGGAGAGTTCGACTTTGGCGGGCGCCACGGCCGCGTCGTCATCATGGTAGTTCCAAACCAGAATTTCGATTTCGTGCTCTCTGCGAGCGGCGATCGCATTGATATCCGGCTGGCCGCGCACGCCCGCGCGCAAAACTTCCTTGGCGGGTAGAGCCGCCGAACTCTCGACTTTCAACCGTTCGCTTCCCAGCAGCCCAAACATCCGAAAAACGTTCAGCACTGGCTTATCCAGCCCATTCGTCGCGAGATCGCGAAAACCTTCGAAATACGGCTGGTCTTCAAACTCGAAAGCCCAAGTAACGGCGCCAGCAAAGTGTATCTTCTCGCGTCGCGATAATTCGTAGATGGTGCTAATGGTTTCCGCCGTGTAGGAAGCATACTGCGCTCCGTTACGATAGCCGTTCTGCGGATAGATGCGCGCCGAACACGCCGCACAACCCTCCGGGTCGGATTCTCCGAGAATGATGGGTGTCTGCCTGTATTCCGGAAAAGAAGCAACGATTTGAAAGCCTGCTTCGATCGAGGCCAGTTGCCGCGCAACGCCCATATGCACGTGATCGGCCTTCCACGCGACTGCTCCTTTCGGATGGAAGCTGATGAAGTCCACGGTCGAACCCGTTTTTCCGTTCTCAAAGTTCCGTTGGTGTGCGCAGTGCACCAGAAATGCTCGCAGAAATTCAGCCGCTTTCGGAGATGCCGGCCCCGTCGTGTCCGGTCCCCCGACAGTTGCGCCAGGCAAAGCTCGCAGGATGGCGCTGACTGAAAAATCGTAAAGCTTGAAATACTCTTCAGGTGTTCCTTTCCAATAATCGATGTCGGGTTCGTTCCAGATTTCCCAGAGCCAGCTCTTTGCTTCGGCCTCGCCGTAGCGATCCCGCAGATGCGCTACCACCTGAAATACCAGCTCTGCCCACTTCTTGTAGTCCTTCGGGGGATACGCCCACCCGGTAAAAATTGTCCCTTTTGGAAAAGTATGGCGATATGGCTCAGGGTGTGTGGAGAGGGCTTCCGGCATGAACCCCACTTCCACCAGCGGTTTGATCCCCAATTCGTGATACGTGTCAAAAATGCGGTCCAAAATCGTCCAGCTATAAACGGGATTCCCTTCGGCGTCCTCAGTGTAAACATTCGTCGAGCCCCATTTCAACGAGCCCGAGCCATCCCCGCTGGTCAAGAGGTTATGAACCCGAATGTGAACGGGGACACGGCTGAGAGCTGCGAGTTCGCCGAGTAATTTCTTGCCGTTCTTCGTGTATGTGTAGTTCGGCTCATCGTACCCAAAATAATTCCAGATGGGCGGCAGCGGACCCTCTGGCTGATCAGCGTGAACTTGAATCTCTACAGTCTTGGAAGCTTCTTGTGCAAAGGAAGGTGCAGCACTCATCGCGAGCGGCGCCAAACCGAGCACTGTCCACCGAAGTAGTCGCCCGATAGAAGGCATTGCTCTTCGGTAGCCGGGTTGTAGACTCGTCAGGACCTTCTTGGCCATGCGCTGGATTCTAGCTGAATTACCACCATAGGGTACGCCGCTCTTTTGACAAAGAAAAACCCGCTATTCCCATGAATACGAATGGCCATCTGCGGAATCTAATCTTATATGCGAATACGATCAGGCTTGCTCGGTTTCATCGCCATAATTCAGGTTGTCCTCTTCTTGACGCATCTCTTCCTGTATGAGACATGGACATTTTTGGCTGCACCCGAAGCGGCGGCCGGGCCGCTCTGGCTTAAATTGACTCTTGGCGTCTTATCGGTAAGTTTCGTGGGAGCTTCGCTCCTCGCATTTCGCTACAGCAGTCCCGCGCTGCGCTTCATCTACCGGGCAGCGGCAATTTGGCTGGGTTTGCTGAGCTTTCTCTTTCTCGCTGCCGTTTCTTCGTGGATCGTTTTTGGAGTGACGCGGCTCGCCGGTCTGCATTTCGAATTTCACCGTATCGTCGAAGTATTATTCGCGGCCGCGGTTGCGACAGGCCTCTACGGGGTGTTTAACGCCGGCTGGACTCGCATCACACGAATTACAGTGAGGCTCGCCAACTTGCCGGATGCGTGGCGGGGCAAAAAAGCAGCGCTAATCAGCGATCTTCATCTCGGCCACGTGCGAAACGGAAACTTTTTGCGCCGCATGATTACGAAAATCTCCAGTGAAGAACCGGACGCGATTTTCATCGCCGGCGATTTATACGACGGTACCGCAATTGACGCAAAACGGGCAGCCGCCCCGTTGAGCAAGCTGACGGCGCCCCACGGCGTCTATTTCGTCGCGGGCAACCACGAACAGTTTGGCGACGACAGCAAATATCTGCACGCGGTGGAAGCCGCGGGAGTCCGCGTCCTCACAAATGAAAAAGTGGAAGCGGACGGCTTGCAGATCATTGGCGTTCCTTACCGCCACGCGACGCAGGACGCGCACTTCGCATCCGTCTTGCAAGGCATAGGAGTCGACCGCGAACGCGCCAGTATTTTGCTGACGCATGCGCCCGATCATCCGCAGGTAGCGGAAGCCGCGGGAGTATCGCTTCAGCTTTCCGGCCATACCCATCTCGGACAGTTCATCCCGTGGAGCTGGTTAGCGAGACGCATTTACCGGCAATTTGTCTATGGCCTCAGCCGGATTGGCCAGATGCAGGTTTTCACTTCCAGCGGCGCGGGAACCTGGGGACCGCCTCTCCGCCTCGGTTCGAATCCGGAGATTGTGTTGCTTCACTTTGATTGAAGCCTACGAGGCCACTCGCGCCGCGGAAATCCACATTTTAAGGTAAGTCGCGCGGCATTGTGTACCGCAAACGATCGCTAAACTGGTCGGCGGATGCCGAGTTTTCTCATTCGCGCCTGCAGCGTCGTGCGCTTCATCGCCAGCAGCGCTGCGGCTCCCTTGGGCCCAGCGATGCGCCATTCCGTCCGGCGAAGGGCGCGTAGAATATGCTGCCGCTCGGCTTCTTCGAGCGTGGAAATCGACGGACCGGAGGGCGTAGATAAACTCGAGATGGCCTGCGATGAAGAAGCGTCTGTGTCTGCAGCAGAGCTTCCCGCCGCGCTCGCAAATGCAAGCGACTTCAATTCGTTAATCGCCACGCGAAGTTCCTTGCCGGGAGAGAGAAGCACGGCCCGCTCGATGAAATTTTCAAGCTCGCGAATGTTTCCGGGCCACACGTAGTTTGCCAGCGCTTCCATCGCATCGGCGGGAATATACGAAACGGTTTTGTTCAGCCGGCGGCTGAATTTTTGCACGAAGTAGCGAACCAGTAGAGGAACATCTTCTCGGCGCTCGCGCAGCGCCGGAATGTGAATGGGAAACACGTTAAGGCGGTAGAAGAGATCGCTGCGGAATGCCCTCTCGGCGACGAGCTTGGCCAGATCGCCATTTGTGGCCGCAACCACCCGGACGTCCACGCGTTGCGTAACATTGCTTCCAAGGCGCTCGAACTCCTGCTCTTGCAGGACGCGAAGCAGCTTGGGTTGCAGCTCCAGCGGGAGGTCGGCGATCTCATCGAGAAAGAGCGTGCCGCGATCCGCAAGCTCGAAGCGCCCGATTTTTTGCGTAATGGCCCCGGTGAATGCGCCGCGTTCGTGCCCGAAAAGTTCAGATTCGAGAAGCCCGCTCGGAATCGCGGCACAATTAACCTTCACGAACGTCCGCTCACGCCGCGGGCTGCGATTATGAATGGCCCGCGCGATAAGTTCTTTGCCCGTCCCGGTTTCACCGGTGACAAGCACAGCCGTGTCCGCGGGCGCGACGAGTTCCACCTGTGCAAGCGCGCGCTTCAGCGTTTGGCTGTCGCCGACGATTTCCTCGAAATTGAATTCGCTGCGGATTTCCTCTTCCAGGTACAACTTTTCTTCGGCAAGCTTATCCTTTAGTGCGTCTATTTGTTTGAACGCCAAAGCATTTTCCACGGCGATGGCGATTTGCGCGGCGACTTGCTGGAGCAGCTCGAGATCTTGAGAAGAGAATGCATCTTCGCGGCGGCTTGCAAGATTGAGCGTGCCGAATGTGCGCCCCTGCGTGGTCAGCGGCACGCAACAAATCGTCTGCACACCTTCGCTGCGCAGCATGCGGATTGCTTCGGACGGAAAGCGATCGATCTCCGCTCCGCGCGCCACCAGCGGTTTTGTGCTCGTGAAACATTGGCCGGCGGGGGTGGCGTCGAACGAAACGATAACCTCCCCGTTAAAGAAACCCGGCCGGCCCGGAAAATCGAGAGCATGAATCTTCAGTCGGCCAGTTGCAGGATCCACCAGCGCAAGACTCGTGAAGTCGTGATGAATCACGCGCTGCAGAGACATGACGATGCCGCGAAAAAGTTCGGGAAGCTCCCGAGTCGACACCAGAACGTTATTGACCTCAAGGAGCACCTGGAGGCGGTCGCGCTCCTCGGCAAGCTGGCCCTGATAAGCCTGTGAGGTTTGGAAATTAAGAGCGTTGTCAACGGCAACGGCCACCTGGCTGCTGACCCGCTGCATGAATTGAAGTTCGGTGTCCGTGATGCCCCGCGGAACCATGCGTCCGAAACCCATAGCTCCGAGCCGGCGCTGCGCCGTAGTGAGCGGCACCATCGCCAGTGAGCGAACCCCCACATCGCGCAGGCGTTGCAGGAATTCGGGGAATCGTTGATCTTCTTCCGTGTCGCTGACGACAAATGTTTGTTGCGATTGCCAGACCCAGCCGGAAGGATGGCCTTCGATCGGCGATTCGCTGCCGGTCTTGACGGGAGTCGGCAGGCGCGTCTCGAGGATATGCAACCGCATCACGTTTCGCACAGGGTCATGCAACACCAGGGTCAGAAAATCAAAGTCCACGACGCAGTGCAGCCGTTCTGCAAGGTCGTGAAAAAGTGCCGCTAAATCGCGATGCTGGGCGATCGATTCCGCCACTTCGAGCAAGGCTTCGAGCTGTCGCCGAGAGTGTTCCAGCGGCGCGGAAGGAGCAACTTCGGGCGGTAAAATGGTGGGATCCGCCATAGACGCAGAATAGCATCCGGGTTGACTAGCACTCAACTGAGAGCCACTCAAGAAAACGTTCGCCCGAAATTGCTCATATACTGAGCAAACGCTTTTTATAGCGATCAAATTCCGAACTGCTCGAAGCCAAGGATAATTTGAAATGAAGCCAAAGTTGCAGGTAATGAAATTTGGGGGCACCTCCGTGGGGGATGCCGGGTGCATGGCTAGGACAGCGCAGATTATCGCCCAAGGAGCCCGGGCGGGAGCATGCGTCGCGGTGGTTTCCGCGATGAGCGGAGTGACGAACCGGCTTATTGAAGCGGCGAGCCGCGCGGGAACCGGCGACCGGGAGCCAGGGACGGCCGTTCTGGAAGCGCTGCGGAAGCAGCATGAAGAGGCGTTGGCGATCCTGGTCCGCGATGAACTTGCGCGGAAGGCCATCGTGAAAGAGATAACAGAAGTCTTACACGAGGGCAGCCGCCTCTATGAGGGCACCGCGCTGCTGCGGGAGCTTACGCCGCGCACGTTGGATGCGATCTCGAGTCTTGGAGAGAGGTTGTCGGCGCCACTGGTGGCGGGAGCGTCGAGAGAGCTCGGAGTACAAAGCGAAGCCGCGAACGCGACCCGCTTGATTGTCACGGATACTTTCCACGGCGGCGCGGAGCCGCTGATGGACCCGACGCGCAAAAAATGTGAAGAACATCTGCGCCCGCTTTTGGAGAAGGGAATTGTTCCCGTCGTGACGGGATTTCTTGGAGCGACGGCAGAGGGAATCCTGACGACCTTAGGGCGCGGCGGGTCCGATTATTCGGCGACGATCCTAGGCGCGGCGCTGAACGCGGATGAAGTGATCATCTGGACGGACGTGGATGGCGTGCTCACGGCGGACCCGCGGCTCGTGGCGGAAGCGCGAACCATTCCGGTGATCTCGTACCGCGAGGCCGCGGAGCTGGCTTTCTTCGGCGCGAAAGTGCTGCATCCGAAAACGCTGAATCCCGTGATGCAGGCGGCCATCCCCGTATGGATACGGAATAGCTTCGCGCCGGAGCGTGCGGGGACGCTAATTACGCCGGACGGGCGGAAAACCGGGGGTGGCGTGAAGGCGCTAACAGCCATCCAGGACGTAGCGCTGATCAGCGTGGGCGGGCCGGGAATTGTGGGATTGCCGGACGTGGTCGGAAGAACATTTTCCACGACGGCGGGACTGCGGGCCAATGTGCTGCTGATCTCACAGTCGTCGTCGCAGAACGATATTTGCTTCATCGTGTCCTCGGGAGACGCGGCGCGGACGGTGGAGGCGCTGCGGAAGGAGTTCGCGCAGGATCTGGCCCACGAGAAAGTAGAGCACATCACGGTCGATACGAATATCGCGATCGTGGCCGTCGTCGGAGAGAACATGCGCGGAACGCCGGGAGTTGCGGGGCGAACATTCAACGCGCTGGGGCGCGAAAACGTGAACCTGATTGCGATTGCGCAGGGATCTTCGGAGTCGAATATTTCCTTTGTCGTGGAAGAGAAGGCGATGAAGACAGCGTTGATCACCGCGCATCGAGAATTCGGACTCGGCGCGGCGGCGAGTTAAGTCAACTTTGGTTAGTTCGGTTTCTCGTCGTCGGGCGGAATAATTTTGATGTCGTCGATTGCGCGAGGGGTGCTGTTGGGATCCTTGACGAGACCCTCGAGCGTGGTTTTTGCGTGCTCATCGACGGCGCCAACGGCGGCCACCAGGCAGGAATAAAGAAATGCCTTGATGCCGGAGCGGAATTGTTCGGTGGACTGCTCCGTAGTGCGCGTGACGTCATCGATCATCGCGCGGCGGCGGGAATCGCAAGCGGCGCGATTTTCCGCATCGAGAGCGGAGAGTGCCGAGCGCACCCGCTCCGTTGTTTCCGTGATGGCGAGATCCACCTGTACCTCGGCCTGACGGCGGAATTCCTCGAGCGTGCTTCCCGAGGCGCTTTGCAATAGCGCGCGGGACTCCGCGACGCGGGCATCCAACTGGGCGGCGGCTTCGCGGACGACCATGCGCGTGGCCTCCATGACGCGAACCAACTGGCGATCGGAGATGCGGTCGGCGGCGGCCTCGAATTCTTCGGTGGCCTGACCCAGCGACTGGTCCAGGCGTCCGCGCGTCTGCGGTTCGATTTCGCGTTCGGCTTTTTCGATGTATTTCTGCGTTTCGGCCAGATTGCGCTGCGCATCGGCGGAGAGCCTTTCCAGGCGCTCCGCGATTTCCTCGGCTTGGGTTCGATAGGCGCTCTGCTGCTCTTCCCAACGAGTTTGCACTTCACCGAGGCGCGATTCGAGGTGGCCGAGAATTTCCTCGCGCGAGGCGCGCAGGAGCGACTCGAAGCGCTGCTCGGAGAATTCATGCAACTGCTGAAGATTATGCTCGCGGACGCCTTCAATGCGCGCGAGAGCGTCGTTGATGGCCTCATCGAGCTGCGTGGAGAGCACGCTTTGAACAACTTTTTCGGCGGCCGCTTGCAGCTTGCCCTGCATGGCGGCGACCAGCTGGTCGATGGTGATGGCGACGCGCTCGGACTTCGAGGGCACACCCTCCTTGGAGGGCGCCGCGCCGACAGACGAAGGCGAGGGGAATGCCGTGACCTGGCTGATGCGCGGCTCCTGGGAGGCCGGCGCGGGAGAAGGCAGGCCAGGGTCGGGAGATGGTGGCCCGGGCGGCTCGAGCGCGGGAGCGACTGCGGTCCCTGCACCAGCCATCGATGCGCTGCCTCCGAGCAACCGATTCCAATCGGAGGGCGGCGGAGAAACATTCCAGATATTCGCAGGTGATTCAAGCTCGACGCCAACCTGATACAGTTCGCGCGGGCTTGCGGGAGGATGAACGGACTTCACGAAAGCGCGAATGACGGGCGAGATCGTTTCTCCATCGGACTGAAGGACGCGCACGCCGACGGACGCGCCGATGGGATATTCATGGCGCGAGGGATAGCGGCAGCCATGCAGATTGAGGCTGACCGTGGACGTTTTTTCCTGAAAGGAAAGGCCAGTTCTTGTTTGGCCAAGCACAACTAGAGGAACGGTGCGGTCGAGTCGCGTGCTGCGTCGGCCTTCGAGTCCGGTAAGAGAATGAAGATGATCAGGGGGAGCGGCTAGGCTCACTTCCATCCTCCGAATTTCCAGTTGTGAAGGGTACCACAGCTAATGGCTGACGGTTTACAGCCGACAACTGAAAGTTGAAGGTCGAAATTGGTACCTGCATTCCCGAGCCGGGCTGGAGATTCGGCCGTCGTGGTGCTCCTCAGGACAGGTATCCTCTCCGACGCTCTCGAATTCTCGGGCCTCGGATGGTTGCCGCGGGCTTGCTTGCAATTGACGTGACCACAGACTGAAGTCTGTGCTACCGGCAGCGGTCCATTCTCACGAAGCTGCTCAGCACAAATATCCTCATCGGATCGTAAGAGAGATCCTTCGCTCCCGATGGTCGCTCAGGACAGGATCGCTTGGACACGCGCCTGGTTAACCATAATCACCCCTCTACCAGGGATTTTTGTAAATGTTGCATCCAAAGGGTTTAGGTTGGGAGCCGGTCTGCTATAAGTCATTTAGATGCAACATTTACGGGGTACTTTGCAAGTGTTGAATCTAAGGCACTTAGAGTCGCGCTGGGAATGCGTGTGAAAAAGTCGATCGGGAGAAATAAACCAGACCCTAAGAGCTCCGGTCTGGATTTGGGGCCAACTGCAGCGCCCAAAGGTGATCCTCACAAGGATGGCCGTACATTCCGTTCTACGAGCTGTATGGAAGTGGTGAGTTCGGGTGTTCTTTAGGTTGCGGACCGGTTGGCGCGCGGCCGATACGACTTTTGGGAGCGGCTCCTAAAACGAAAAAGAGCGGCGGGGTGTCTGCACTCTTTGAGGTACATGTTTACCCGAATTGAAGCATAGCAGGCTCTACCTGGGTAGTCAACATGAATTGAAAACATCCCGTTTGTCCCGTCTTTCCGGACATCCTGTTCGTCGGGCTACGTAACGCGAGCCACAATGCGAAGGACGCCCGCCATTCAACGGAATTCACTCGTAGATCGACTGAATGCCGACTTTGATCTGCCGGGTTCTGTGCCGAGTAGCTGAAGGTGCGCGGCTGATTGGCGAACTCCTTGTTAGAGCTAGCCAAGAGATCGGGTGTGAACGAACTGGACCAGCGGGCATGAAGGGCCCGATTGATGAAGTGCATTCAAATTCAAGCCGTAGCGGAGCGGCCGGATGGTCTGCGCCAAATCAACCAGCACAAGGTTAGAAGAAGTCCAGCGGACAATCCGCCGAGACCAATCCAGACAAGTTTTCCGGGGTTCATCGCAACCCAGCCTGAAATGCCCGGCGATTCTATTCGATCCATCCATGTCTGCAATTTCGCCGCGTCCCAGTCAACGTCAATCAGAGTCGCTCGCCAATGCAGATCGCGATCCAGGAGAAAAATCTCATTCGGGTGAATCAACACGGCCCCTTCGGTCATGATGGAGTAGTGGAAGAAATCGCAGAATCGCCGAATGCCGGCGTCCCCGGCGCGAACGAGCATCCAGTTCGCAGGGAGTTGTTCGCGCTCGCGAAACTCCCGCAAACTTTCCGCATCTTCCGAGGAATCGAAGGAGAAGAGCAGAACACGATAATCCGAGCCGCCACCCATCCGTGGCGTTTCCTCTTTCAGCTTGCGCGTCACCAGCGGACAACTCGTAGTGCACCGCGTGTAAATAGGTAAAACAATCACAGGACTGTTCCCGCCTTCCCGCAGTTTGTCCCATAACGAGATCTTCTGGCTGGCTTCATCCCAGACGACGACGTCCGGAATTTGAGTTGAATTGCTTTCCGCGGGCACTATTGCGCCATTTGTGCCACGAACTAACAACACTAAGGTGAGCACGCTGAGCCCCAGGAGTGCCCAGGACATTTTGCGGGCCAGTTTCATTTTACGGTCTCGACGGCCACTGGACTGTCAGGCCTGAAACCAGGCGCTTTCTCTACGTTGTCCTTGATGATGTCCCGGATCGGCGGGTAATAGGCTAATACGCAGAGCAAGACTGCAGCGGCAACCCATGGCGTGAAGTTTCTCACCGCAGGAATCTCTTCGTCATGGTAGGTTTCGGCCAAGGGAATGGAAAACGATTCCTCGGCCCTTGCGGTATCGCGGGCGGCGACAAGACTGCGAACCAGGACGACGAAGAATAAGAGTATGGCGAGCCCCATGATCAGCCCACCGACCATTCCTACGTGGGTCGAGGCCCACCAGTCCGGTCTGTAACTTGGTGATGAAGGATTCAGGTACGTCAAGCCAAGGTTGGTTCGCCGCGGCTCGCCGCGCAAGCCACCAAGGAAAAGTCCACCGGAAAATATGAAGGTGCCGCCGGTCCAGAGATAAGGCACTGCCAGAGCGAGGCTTGGCCAAACAACCGGTTTTTTGAGCAGCCCAGTGATCAAGAAAAGGCTGCCGCCAAGAATTCCAAGAAAAACAGGCCCACCCAGCGTCAAGTGAAAGTGCGCGGGAATCCATGCGGTATTGTGCACGACGTTATTCAAGGCGTAGGACGCATTCACAATGCCGGTGACTCCTCCAAACAGAAAAATTACGAGGCCGCAGAAAAGATAGGGGAACAGCCAGTTCTGGCGGTCGAAGTAAGGCAGCTTCTTCCACCACGCGAAAAGCCCCGTTCCGCCTCTTTTGCGAGCCGCGAATTCGAGCGAAGCGGCCATGGTAAAAGCGGTGAGCAGGCTTGGGATCACAATGACGAGGGTGAGAACCCCTTGTATCCCCTTCCAGGTCGTTGAAATTCCAGGATCCGCGAACTGATGGTGCAAACCCAAGGGGCAAGAGAGGAGAATCAGCGACAAAAAGGTGAATCGACCTGCAAAATCGCTGAACAGCTTTCCCCCCGCGAGCCGCGGCAACATGGTGTAGTAAAGCACGTAAGTGGGCAGCAGCCAGAAATAGACCAACGGATGGCCAAAAAACCAGAACAAGGTGCGGCTCAAAACTACGTTGACTCCGGCAGTCCACCCTAACGACCAGGGGACAAGCTGCGCTAGCACTTCGAAAGCGACAGGCAAAGTCGCCATCTGCCAGACAATGAACGTTGAGAAAATTCCCACGACGGCCAGAGGTGTTTTTTCTCCGGGATTGTCTCTGCGCCAGCGCAGATACAGAGGAATCCACAGGAAGAGAGGTATCCACGAACCTACAATGAATATCGCAAGTCCGATGTAAAACACGGGGTGGGCCTTGAGCGGCGGATAAAATGTGTAGAGCACCGTGGCCTTTCCCAAATAGATCATGGCCGCGGCCATGACGGCCCCGAGCAACATCAACACCAGCGAAAGGCTCGCGCCAAAAGTGGATAGCCGCGACTTCAATTCCTGGCTCACCAGCGCGTGACCGAGTGCAACGGCAAAAAACGTGGTCAGCACGATCGCGTTGATCACCCCGTGGGCCGTCAGTCCCTCGTAGTATTCGATTCCAGCGAAGGAATTGGCCCGAATCACTCCCGCCCGAAAGAGCACCTGAAGCACGCCATGGAAGGCGCCAAAGATAAGAAGACCCAGCGGGACGAGCAGCTCAAGAAGAATTATTCTCTGAATACTCTTTTGAAGTTCCATGTTACTTCAAGTCCTTCAAGTACTGAGCGATTTGCGCGATCTCTTCATCTGTCAGCGGCAACTCCGGCATCAGCGGCTGGTATCCCTTGAGCACATTGTTAGATGGATGGAGGACCTTCTCCTGGAAAAAAGCCGCGTCCACGGTGCGCCGGCTTCCGTCCGTCATCTCCACAGGCTTCCCCCAAATGCCTTTCAGAGTTGGTCCCACACTCGGACTGCCATCCACGGTGTGGCATGCCAGGCACCCCTTGTCCTCGAGTAGTTTCTTCCCGGCAGCTCCCGTTGTCGGAAGCCCTTCTGCCGAGATATCCGTAACCTGATCACTGACTTCGATCCGTGCATTCATATTCTGGTGGGCTGCGCCGCAAAATTCATGGCACACAATCAAGTAAGTCCCCGGTTTTTCAAAGTGCACACGCCCATTGGCGATTGCTCCTGGAACAACCATCAAGTTGACGTTTGTTCCGACGATTTGGAGTCCGTGAGTGACGTCCTTAGTCACAACGTATAAATCGAGCGTCGATCCCGTTGGCACTCGTACCACGCTTGGTTCGAAGGCCCACATCCGGGCTACGTAATGAATTTCGTAATTCTTCCCATCGTGTTTCGTGATCGAAGCTTGCTCAAATGCGTGTGATGCCGGTACGCACGACGGGACATTGATCCCCAGTCCCCATGTCGCGTATGCAATCAGCGCGAGGCTCGCCCCAATAAACAAGGTCGCACCAAGAAGAACACGCAGTTCCGTTTTGTTCACTCGAGTATTGTCGCCCGCTAATTCTGTCGCCATAAGTCAGCTACCTCTCTACAGCCAAAATTGCCTCTGCACGAGCAACAGATAAATCCCCAGCCAGATCAACCCAAAGCCGGCGATCATAAGCACGAAAAATGCAATCGCTCCCTTCGGGAAAAACTTTTCAGAGTTTGCGCTGGTATTTGATTCTTCAGTTTTGCTAGTCATAGTCGTATTCCTCATGCGGATCGATTCAGCGGGCGAGTCGGCCTTTTGCGGGCCACAAATTCTTGCGGGGGAGCTGAGGCGGCAGCTCGGAGATAGCGTAGAACAATCCGGTGAGCACGCAGAACCAGGAGGCCTGAAAATGCATATAGTGGCCCCAGCCAGAGGGACCGCGCAACATGAACGGAAGAGGTAAATCGAAAGGCGAAGGCGTTACAAGACCGCCCAACTCGCGGCAATAAAGGCGTGAAAGGGCGAGGATAATGCCGAAGCCACTGCTGACCAATGCGACGAAATTAACGGTGTTCAGCTCCTCGGTGACGCGGTTCTGAAGACAGAATTGCGCTGAATCGGAGACACTCACTTCCGGGATTGCAGCCTCCGGCAGATAGACAGTTCGTGCCATGGGTCTTTCCGTTGCGCGAACAGTAGCATACGCGGTGTTGCAGGACAACGACGCCGAGCGAGCGAGTTACAGCCCTATTTTTTGCCGATGAAGCGGACACGCAGGGTGAAAGCGCGACCCTGGCCGCCTTCGAATGTGCCGAAGTTGGGGGCGTCGAGATTGTTGACGACCACATCGGGATTTTGGCGGTCGAGAATGTTGACGGCCTCGGCGCGCACTCCCCAGAGGTAGCCGCGGAAGCCGAATTTTTTCTCGAGGCCGATGTTCAGGCTAAGGTAGTCCGGAAAGCGCGACGAGTTGGGCGGGCCAACGAGCTGCTGCTGGAGATTGATGACGCTGTAGGGGAAGCCGGAGCGATATTCGAGAAAATAGCTGAGTTGAATGGCCCAGATGTGCGTGGGAGCCCAGCCCCAGGTGACGAGGCGGTTGGGAGCGTCCCAGGCGACAGGGCCGGATTGTTGGGCGACGTAGAAAACCGAGCCGAGAGCGGGATTGAGGACTTGGTTCGAATGAGCGAGGGAGCGCGTGTAGGCGCCGTAGATTTCCATGTCTTCGGAAAAAACGTGGCGGAGAGAAGCGGTGGCGGAGCGGTAGCGGTCTTTGCGGTTGTCTTCGAGGAGAAAAGTGCCGCCGGGCTGCGCGGGTTGCTGATCGACGTAGGCGAAACCGTGGGAGCCGTTGCGAGCGAGAAATTGGAGGCCGAGAAGGGTGTTGTGGGTGAATTTCTGCTGCCAGCCGGCGCTGGACGTGGTGAAGCGGGGCTGCTGAAAGCCCGAGGCGGGCAATGCGAAGCGGCTAACAACCGGCGGGCCGACGACCATGCCGGCGGGATTGTAAAAAGTGTCGGTTTGCTCTTGATCGAGAGCCTGGCCGATTACGGAAAGATTCAGTGGGGTGTTGTAAATGCCCCAGGCGAGCGAGATTTTTGAGCGGTCGTCGCCAAGCGGAAGGACGTTGACGGAGAGACGTGGCTGGGCCATGGCACTTTGGGTGAAGCGATCCCAGTCGGCGCGCAGGCCGGGCTGAACGACGAGAAATTTCGAGAAGGACCAGGTGTCCTGGATGTAGGCGCCGGCTTGCGTGTTGGAAAGATAGGGTGTGGCGGAGCCGGAGAAGGTGGATTGGCGGACCAGACAGCCGAGTTGCGAGGGTGAGGTACAGGAGGTTCCATCCGCGGCCAGAGCTTGAAGCGCCTGGATTTCGCCGCGTTGAGAAGAGAGGGAATAAGTGAGTCCCGCGAGGTTCATTCCGATAGCGACGGTGTGCGTGCCATGCCAATGGCGCGATGCGGCTGTGACGCTGCCGACGGCTTGAAAACGGCGGCCAAGCTGGTGGGAGCGATCGAAGTAGTTGCCAGCGGAACCGTTGACGAGAAGAACCAGAGGCTGAGTGCCCTGAGGAATGTAGGTCAGCGTGCCGGAGTCGGCGGCGACGCCGAAATCGAGGAGCGTGTCATGGAGCCAGAGCTGATCTTTGACTGCGATGAAGTAGCGCTCTTGTTCGCCGGTGACAGTGGTGGAGACAGGATCGAGGGCGTCGAGGCCGAGATTGTTGTCGTGGGCGCGATTGTATAGAAAAGTAGCGTGGAGAATGTGCTTGGGCGTGATGTTGTACTGCAAGCGAAGGAGATTGTCGCCGGCCCATTCCTCGGAGGTGTTGGCGCCGGGAGGCAGAAGCTTTACGAAAGAAAACGTGTGTTGGAGGCTGACGGAATCTGAGAACCAGAAGCGGCCGCGAATGATAGGCCCCGAGAAAGTGAAGCGTGGATACCAGTTGCCGAGGTGGAGGCCTGACTGAATGTTGATGCCCGGAACGGGATTGGTCGTGCCGAAGCGCCACTTGTCGTCGCCATCGGGAGTTTCGAGGCTGAGAATGTTCGCGCCGGAGTGAGCGTAACCCGTGCTGAAGCCGCTGGTTTGGACTTCGGCGGCGCGAGTGACGTCGATGTTGAACCGCGAGGTAAGCGTGCCGTTCGTGGGGTCGTTGATCTCGAAGCCGTCCAGCAAGTATTGGGTTTCGCCGGAGCGAGCGCCAGCGATGTGAAGATTGTTGAGGTTGTCGCGGGTGACCTCCGGTAGGGCGACCAGGCTCTCGGCGAGGATATGCGAGTTGGGGACAGGTATGTCGCGAATGTCGCTGGCAGTGAGAGTGGAACGCTGGGCAGTGTCCTGGGGATCGATTTCGTTGGCGGGTGCGGTGACCTGGACGCGCTCGTGAACTTCTTCGGCGTGATTCAGCGTGAACGTGAGCTCGTTGGCGCCGGGCAGGAGGGGGAGAGCGCGGCCGGCGATCACAAAGAAGCCTTCCTTGTGGAGCTCGGCTTTGTATCCGCCAGCGGGAAGATTGAGCAAAGTGAAACGGCCAGCACCGTCGGTTTCAGTGCGATAGATGTGGCCGGAGGAATCTTCGAGTTTGATTTGAACGGCGGGCAGGGGTATGCCGTTTTCGTCGAGAACGATGCCGGTGCAGTTGGATAGCTCAGCCGCGCGAATTTCTACTACCGTCAGCAAAGTAAGACAGACGAATGCCGAAATAAGCAGGCGAGCGATCCCCATGCCACACCCTATGTTCGCGGACCTGTATTTATTAGACTACAAATAATTTGCACGGGATGTCTTCGTGCAGCCAGGTTGCCAGGGCAGATAGCATGGCCAGCCGATGCGGATTCAAGTGGATACGCCAACCACAAAGGACCGCGGGCCTCACCGGCCAAGAACTCCGTCAGTCGTGTTAAACTAACACACTTGTAGGCTCGTAGCTCAGTTGGTTAGAGCGCCACCTTGACACGGTGGAGGTCTGGGGTTCGAGTCCCCACGAGCCTACCATTTTCCCGCACAGCAACATGGCTTCCGTAAACATCGATGAGGAGCTGAAGGCAAAATGCCCGAGGGTGGCGCTGGCGTGCGTCACGGCGGACGTTGAGGTTGGATTTACGCCCGAAGCACTGGACCGTGAGCTGCGCGTTTGCGCGGAGAAGATTTTGAAGCTGCCGGAGCCGAAGGCGGTGCTAGAGTCGACGGCGATTTTGGCGACGCGAGCGGGGTACAAGGCGCTGGGGAAAGATCCGGCGCGGTATCGCGGGTCGGCGGAGGCGCTACTGCGGCGCGTGATTGCGGGCAAGGGGCTGCCGCGAATCAATAGTGTGGTGGACGTGATCAATTTGGTGAGCGTCGAGAGCAGGTTGCCGGTGGGACTTTATGATTTGGCGCATGCGCAAGGGGATATCGTGTTTCGAGCGGGCCGTGCCGGCGAGACCTATAAGGGCATCGGGAAATACGATCTCAATTTGGAAGGATTGCCCGTGTTTTGCGATGCGCTTGGGCCCCACGGCAGTCCGACGAGCGATTCTGAGCGAACGATGGTGACTGAAGCGACAAAAAGAGTGATTGCGATCATCATCTCATTCGGTGGAACGGAATCCCTGCAACGTTGGGGACAGCAAACGTCAGAATTGCTGCAACAGTATTCCGCAGGAAAAAACACTCAGATCGATATTACAAACTGACTCATGGACTGACCGGCTCTGGTAGCTGCTTCTCGCCTTCAGCGGGGACCCGGTTGCGGAGGAAGCCGCGGGCGGCGAGGAGTTCGGCGTTAAGAAGAGCGGCACCGGCGGCTCCGCGGACGAGGTTGTGCGAGAGCAGAGTGAGCTTAATGTCCAGGAGCGGGCATTCGCGGACACGGCCGACGACGGCGGCCATGCCGTTGCCCACGTGAACGTCGCGGCGGGGCTGCGGGCGATCGTCGGCTTCCAAAACAACGACAGGACGACGGATGGCGGTCGGCAGTGAAGCGAGCTCTGTGCCTACCTCAAAATTGCGCAGCGCTTCACGGACTTCGTTCACAGAGGCGATTTTCTTAAGGCTGAGGGACACGCACTCGAGGTGGCCGTCCAGAACGGGAACGCGATTGCAATGGGCGCTGAGACCGAGGCCAGCCTCGACGAAACGGGCGCCATCCCATTTTCCCAGCAGCTTTTGCGGTTCGCATTCCATTTTTTCTTCCTCGCCGCTGATAAAGGGAACGACGTTCGCGTGAATGTCCATTGATGCGACGCCGGGATAGCCGGCGCCGGAGACGGCTTGCAGCGTGACGACGAAGATTTTTTCGAGGCCGAATGCATCGGCGAGCGGTTTCAGCACAAGAACCAGGCCAGCCGTGGAGCAGTTCGGGTTGGTGACAATGAAGCCCCCGTCGTAGCCGCGATTTTTTTGTTGAGCGGGAATGGCCTCAAGATGGGTCGCATTGACTTCTGGGATGAGCAAGGGAACGTCCGGATCCATGCGGTGATTCTTGGAGTTGCTGACGACGGGATAACCGGCGCGGGCGAAATCTTCTTCAGCTCCGCCTGCAACGCTCGAATCCAGGGCGGAAAAAACGAAGTCGCAATCGAGACTGGGATCGAGACCCTTGACGATGAGGCCGCGCGCGGCTTCCGGAATCGGCCCGTCGAGATGCCAGCGGACCGCTTCGGAATAGTTTTTGCCGGAAGAACGCTCGGAAGCAGCTACTTCCGTCAATTCAAACCAGGGATGATTCACAAGAAGTTTTACCAGACGCTGGCCGACGAGGCCCGTTGCGCCCAGCACTCCTGCGCGCCAAGGTTTGCCGGGATTTCCAGGTAAGGGACGTTCGGCTTGCTCCATCATGCCGCCCTTGCCGCCACTCTCCGAAGATTGAGTGCTCACGCCGCACCCCCGCGCCGCGCGCGTTCATTTGAGGACTGAGGTGCCCCAATGCGCGTGCCTCGCACTTGTGGTCTGAACGTGTTACGAACCCAGATAGTCATTTCGGTCTCGGCTGCGAGCGGCAGTACGTGCGGATGAAGGACTCTTGCGCCGCTTGCGGCCAGAGCGTGCGCTTCATCATAGCTCAAGTCGTGGAGAAGCTTGGCCTCCGCCGAGGCATGGGGGTTAGCGGTATAGATACCGTCCACATCAGTCCAGATAACCAACTCTTCAGCGTCCACGACATGCGCGATGATGGCCCCCGAGAAGTCGGAGCTGTTGCGGCCAAGCGTGGTGATCCGGCCGTCGGGAGTGGCGCCAACGAAGCCCGTGACGACGGGGATGAGACCGTCTTCGAGGAGAGGAAGAAGAATGCCGCGGCCGCGCTCCTTTGTTTCCTCTAGATGAGGCTTGGCATCGCGGAACGTGTCGCAGGTGAGAACGAAATCGGAGGAAGAAACGGGTACAGCCGGGACGCCGGATTTTTCAAGAGCGGCGGCGAAGAGACGCGCGCTGAATCGTTCGCCAAAGGAGGCGAGCCGATCGGCAAGTTCGGCGCTGACGTCAACATGGCCCTCGTATGGCACTTCGTGGAGAAGATCGCGACCGAGAAGCTGCAGGATGCGGTCGACATTCCTCGCTTGCTCTTCAGCAAGTTGAAGATCGTGGAGCACGTCGAAGTGGAGATGAATGAGAGCTTCCGCTTCGCCGTGAGCGCGTGCAAGCCTGCCATCGGTGAGCAGGTGCGTAATCGAAAGTAGCCGATCGGTGACGCCCTTCATCGCGGAGACAACGACAATGACATCGGAGGACTGGGCCGCCGTGCGGACCAGGCCGGCGGCGTGCAGCATGCGTTCGGCGCCTTGCAGGGAGGTTCCGCCGAACTTCAATGCGACAATTGGGCGGCGAGGACTTTGCGGAATGATGTTCTTTGCTTCGCCGATCAGGTCGAGTTCGTTCGGGACCTCGAAGGCGCTACTTAAGCCGCTATCATCGGCGACTTCTTGCTGCATATGTTCGGGACTCATGACGTCCGCTCCTGGTTTCCGCTGGGGCGTCTCTGGAGGGGGGAAATGAAAAACCCACCGCCAGGTTCGCTTCAGGCGGTGGGTTGGAAACTTTTTTTAGCTTGCTAGCTGTTTTTCCACGCGCCGGAAGCGGAAATAGTGGACTTCGCCTTAGTCGAGGTCATCGACATAGACGTGGCCGTGGTAATTCGCTTCGTCGCGATGGAAATCATGCCGCCAAGAAGAGTAGCACGACAGGAAGTATCGGAAAAGCGAAGAAAGAGAGAAAGTTTGGTGGGCGTAATTCACCCTTCAACGGGGAGAGCGGCGAACTGGAGCAGTACTCTGGCACGGCAGATGGAAGTTTGATATTCTGCCCATAGGTGAGGTAAAGGGCTGTATCCCGAAGCTAAGGAACGGCACCGGAGGCCACCATGAGCGTTGTCCCCCGTTCGGGCAATGGAAAGATCACCGTGCCCGAGTTGCTGCAGCGGAAATCTTCCGGTGCAGACTTTCCAAACAATTCGCAGAAGATTACCTGCCTGACGGCGTACGACTATCCGACCGCAAGGTTGTTGGACGACGCGGGAGTGGACGTGCTGCTTGTGGGCGATTCGCTAGGCATGGTGGTGCTTGGGTACGAAAGCACGCTGCCCGTATCGATCGATGAAATGCTGCACCACACGCGGGCGGTCCGACGAGGAACGCGGCGAGCGCTTGTGGTGTCCGACATGCCGTATGGGACTTATCATGCGGAGACGGCGGATTCCGTGCGCAACGCAGTAAGGTTCGTGAAAGAGGCCGGTGCGGAAGCGGTGAAAGTGGAGGGCGGCGAGCGGCGGCTCGAATTGATCGTGAAACTGACGGAAGCGGAAATTCCGGTCATGGGGCATGTGGGATTGACACCGCAATCGGTGAACGCGCTAGGCGGATACAAAGTGCAGGGCAAGACGGTGGATGCGGCCGAACAGTTGATAAGGGATGCGCGCGCGGTCGAAGCAGCGGGAGCATTCGCTGTGGTGCTGGAAGCGGTGCCACGCGAGTTGGCGGCACAGATTACGCGAGAGCTGCGAATTCCGACGATTGGAATTGGCGCAGGACCGGATTGCGACGGGCAAGTGCTGGTCATCCACGATTTGCTGGGGCTGACGTTCAGCCAGACGCCGAAATTTGCGCGGCGTTATGCAAACGTGGGAGAGATTATTGCGAAGGCGGCCCGGGAATTTTGCGAGGATGTGCGCGGCGGGATGTTTCCTTCGGATGCGGAGTCCTATCACACGACGCAGATGGCGACGGAACAGAAAGAAGCTCCAGTCAATAGCGACGGCGATTGGTAGAATGCGAATTGCAGATTCCTCGCTTCGCTCGAAATGAAACCTCACACTTACAGCTGGAGGGAAAGATGACGCCGGAAGAGATGCGCGTACTGTACGACTACAACGCATGGGCGAATCATCGGTCGCTGGATGCCGCCGGGGATTTGACGAGCGAGCAGTTTACGAAACCGATGGGATCGAGCTTCGGTTCGGTGCGCGACACGCTTGCACATATTTGCGGAGCAGAATGGATTTGGCTCGAGAGATTTCAGGGACGGTCGCCGGCGTCGCTGCCCGATGTCGTGGAGTGCGTGGACGTCGACAGTCTGCGGAAGAAATGGGCTGAGCAGGAAGGGCGGCTGCTGGCGTTTATCGCGAAACTGACGCAGGAAGACTTGAACCGCGTGTTTGAATACAAAACGTTGAAATTTGGCGTGTACCGCAATCCGCTGTGGCAATCGATGCAGCATGTGGTCAACCACGGAACCTATCATCGCGGGCAGGTAACGACGCTGCTGCGGCAGCTTGGAGCGCAGCCGATTTTGACTGACCTGATGCACTATTATCGTGAGCGCGCGACGGCGGCGAGCGCGTAACGAGTGATTCGCACACTTTCTTTGTGGAAATAATCCGAACAATTGCGTGGATGAAAGAGTACGCGAGAGCGGCGCGCGCCGAGGGCCGCGTCATTGGACTCGTGCCGACGATGGGGGCACTGCACGAAGGGCATACGGCACTGGTTGCGCGAGCGCGAAAGGAATGCTCGCGCGTGATTGCGTCGGTATTCGTGAACCCGAAACAGTTTGGGCCGAGCGAAGACTACAAAAAATATCCACGAACGCTTGAGAAGGATGCGGAAAAACTGGACGCGATCGGTGTGGACGTGCTTTTTGCACCCGAGGCGGCCGATGTTTATCCGGATGGATTCCGGACGTATGTGAGCGTCGAGGGGATTAGCGAGCGGCTGGAGGGACGGTCGCGTCCGGGACATTTTCGCGGCGTGGCTACCGTGGTGCTGAAATTGTTTGAAATTGTGCAGCCGAACTTTGCCTATTTCGGCCGGAAGGATGCGCAGCAGGTGCGGATTATCAGCGAAATGGCCCGCGACTTGAACCTGGATGCAGAGATCGTGGTTTGCCCGATTGTGCGGGAAGCGGATGGACTTGCTCTTTCTTCACGGAATGCGTATCTGAGCGTGGAAGAGCGCCGGGCCGCGACAGTATTGCATCGAGCGCTGATTGCAGCACGGGACGAACTGGCGTCTGGAATTCGCGACGCATTACAACTGCAAACCGCCATGCGAAAAATTGTCGAGGCCGAGCCGCTGGCGACTGCGGATTACGCGGAGATCGTGAACGCGGAAACATTCGAGTCGGTGGTGCGCGTCTCACGGGCCTGTTATGCGGTTTTGGCGGTGTTCATCGGCAAAACGCGGCTCATCGACAATTTATTGATCGTGCCCACGGCAGACGACTCCGAAGAGTTTGTTTTTCACCTCTAGAGCGCAAACTGCTGTTTATTTCTTAGAGGCTTCCGCGAGAACCTCGGCGGCGTGGCCTTTGGCGCTGACCTTGTCCCAGTATTTCTCAATTTTGCCGTCCGGGCCGATCAAAAACGTGCTGCGAACAATGCCGAGAAAGGATCTGCCGAGGAATTTTTTCATGCGGCGGACGCCATAGGCTTCGATGGCCTCGAAGCCGGGATCGCTGAGGAGATCGAAGTTCAGTTTGTACTTGGCTTTGAAAGACGCCTGGGCTTTCACGGAATCGCCGCTCGCGCCGAGGATTACCACGCCAAGTTTGTCGAATTGCTTCTTTGCGTCACGAAACTCGGACGCTTCGATCGTTCAGCCGGAGGTATTGGCCTTCGGATAGAAAAACAGGACGACCTGCTTGCCGCGAAAATCGGAGAGAGACACATCGGCGCCGGCGTCGTTTTTCAAATGGAATGTGGGGGCTTTGTCGCCTTCTTTAAGCATGTCGTGTCCTCGGACTCATTTCCAGGAAAGTAGCTTCCGCAAGATATCGTTGACGGATTGGGGATTGGCCTGGCCGCGCGTGGCGCGCATGACCTGGCCGACAAAAAATTTGAAGACGCCTTCGTTACCGGATTTGAATTTGGCGACGTTGTCGGGATTTTTCTCGATGATTTCGCGCGCAGCTTGCTCGAGGGCGCTTGTATCGTTGATTTGCGCGAGGCCTTCGGCTGCGACGATTTCGGCGGCGCTCCGGCCCGTCTCGAACATGGCGGCGAATACTTTCTTTCCGATGGAGCCTGTGATTTGGCCAGATTCTACGAGCTTAAGAAGTTCGGCGAGCGAGGCAGGAGAAACGGGACTTGCCTCGATTTCTCTCCCGGAATCGTTAAGGCGGCGAAGGAGCTCCGTTTGAATCCAGTTGGCGGCAGTTTTTGGCGGCGCGCCGGATTTTGCTACCGCCTCGAAATAATTGGCAAGTGACTGTGTGCCCGTCAGAATGTCCGCATCGTAGGACGTCAGAGAATAAGCGCCGATAAAACGGGCGCGCTTGTCTTCAGGGAGTTCGGGGAGCGAGCCGCGGACTTCTTCGCGCCAGGCTGGGCTGACGTGAACGGGGAGCAAGTCCGGCTCGGGGAAATAGCGGTAGTCGTGGGCTTTTTCTTTCGAGCGCATGGAGACGGTGCAAGATTCGATCTGGTTCCACAGGCGTGTTTCCTGCGAGACACGGCCGCCGGATTCGAGGACGCCGATGTGGCGCTCGATTTCATATTCGAGAGCTTTTTGGAGGAACCGGAAGGAATTCAGATTTTTTACTTCGACTTTGGTACCGAATTCTTTCGAGCCGCGCAGGCGGACGCTGACATTTGCGTCGCAGCGGAGCGAACCCTCTTCCATGTTGCAGTCGCTGACGCCGGTGTAGAGCATGATTTGGCGGAGTGTGGTGAGATAGGCGTAAGCCTCTTCGGGAGCGCGCATGTCCGGCTCGGAGACAATTTCGCTGAGGGGCGTGC
>Ga0335083_10000629_pt1 | contig 51893 bp, 34 predicted proteins | sample Lox_Sample_42_FD_206716 | JGI IMG/M metagenome (GOLD analysis project Ga0335083, IMG submission 206716) | Soil microbial communities from Loxahatchee National Wildlife Refuge, Florida, United States - Lox_Sample_4.2 | ecosystem: Environmental > Terrestrial > Soil > Wetlands | place: USA...
CTACCCAGCCTGCGCCCCTCGACGTGCTCGACGCGGCCGGTCTCCCGCTGGCCCGCCAGGTCGAGCAGGGCGAGCTGGCCGTAGCCGGGCGACTTGGAGGTGTCGAAGTACAGGCCGGATGGCAGCCGGTAGGTGTAGCCCTTCTCCTCAAGCCGTTCCGCGAACTCGATCATCTGGTCGACGTAGGCGCTGGCCCGCGGGTACACGTCGGCTGGCTGGACGTTCAGCGCGGCGAGCGCGTCCAGCCAGTCCTGCGCGTAGAACTCCGCGATCTCCTCGACCGACCTGCGTTCCTTCGCCGCCGCGACCTCGAGCTTGTCCTCGCCGGTGTCGGAGTCGGCGACGGCGTGCCCCACGTCGGTGATGTTCACGACGTGCCGCACCGGAATGCCCTTCCAGCGCAGCGCGCGGCGCAGCGTGTCGGCGAACACGTACGGCCGCATGTTGCCGAGATGCTGGTAGGAGTAGACGGTCGGCCCACAGCTGTACAGGCCCACGACGTCGGCGGACGGCACGAAATCCTCGGTGAGCCGCCCGAGCGAGTTATAGAGCCTCAGCTGATGACCTGTCACCCAAGCCATGATAGGGGGCCGCGGGAGGCCTCCGAGGATCACTAGGAGTACAGGCTCTCGATCTCCTTCGCGTAGCGGTCGATGATCACCCGGCGGCGGCGCTTCATCGACGGGGTGAGCTCGCCCGACTGCGCCGTCCACTCGGCGGGCAGCAGCGTCCACCTGCGGACCTGCTCAGGCCGCGCCAGGTGCGAGTTCGCCTCGGCGACGCCCCGCTCAACCTCGGCGAGCACGCCGGGGTCCGCCGCGAGGTCGGCGAACGATTCGAACGCGATGCCCTGCGCCCGCGCCCAGGCCGGAGCCGCGTCCGGGTCGAGCACGAGCAGCGCGGTCACGTAGTTGCGCCGGTCGCCGACCGCGCAGGCCTGGCCGATCAGCGGGTGCCGCTGCAGCTCGTACTCCACCTGGGCCGGCGAGATGTTCTTGCCACCCGAAGTGATGATCAGCTCCTTCTTCCTGTCGACGATCTTCAGGAAGCCGTCGGTGTCCATCTCGCCGATGTCGCCGGTGTGCAGCCACCCCTCCGCGTCGATGGTCGCCATGGTCAGCTCGGGGTCCTTGTAATAGCCGGCCATCACCAGCGGACCGCGGACGAGCACCTCGCCGTCCTCGGCGACCCGCACCTCCATGCCGGGGAACGCGGTGCCCACCGCGCCGCCGCGGGCGTCGGCAGGCGCGGAGAGCGTCGCCGCGTTGGACAGCTCGCTCATCCCCCAGCCCTCGGTCAGCGGCAGGCCGAGTGCGCGGAAGAACCCGACGATCTCCGGGTCGATCGGCGCCGCGCCACTCGTCGCGATCCGGCACCGGTCCAGGCCGATCCTGGTCAGCACGGCCTGCTTGACCGCGTCGGGCAGCGCGCTCACCGCCGCGGGCGTCACGTCGGGAAGCACGCCGCGCAGCGCGGCGTGCAGCTTCTCCCAGACCCTGGGGATGCCGATCAGCCCGGTCGGGTGGACCTGTGCCGCGATCTCGAACAGCCGCAGGTTGTCCGGGCAGTAGGCCAGCTTGGTCGGGTTCGCCATGGGGCCCCAGTGATCGACGCACCGCCCGGTGACATGCGCCATCGGCAGGTAGGAGACGAGCGTGGCGGTGCCGTCCTCGGCCACCAGCTCATCGTGCGGGAGCACCCGCTCCGTCGCCCGCTGCGAGTAGCGGATGCCCCGGTGGGTGATCATTACGCCCTTCGGGCTGCCCGTGGTGCCCGAGGTGTAGATCAGCGTCACCAGGTCGTCCGGGGTCACCTGGCGCCAGGCCCGCTCGAATGCGCCGGGATCCGCCTCGGCCGCGGCGCGACCGCGCTCGAGCAGTTCGGCCCAGCCGAGCGTGCCTTCCTCGGCGTCCGCCTCGCCCGCCAGCCCGTCGTCTAGGACGACAAGCGCGCGGAGCTTGGGCAGCAGGTGGCGGACCGAGCGGAGGACGGGGAGGAACTCCCGCTCCACGAGGACCAGCGTGGCCTCGCAGTGGTTGATGATGTCCGCGCCCTGCTCGGGGGAGACCGTGGGGTAGATGAACACCGGGATGCCGCGCGCGTGCATCACCGCGTAGTCGGCGATGGTCGCCTCGGAGCGGTTGCGGGACCAGACCGCCGCGAACTCGCCCGGCTGCAGACCGGTCGCGGCAAGGCCAAGGGCTGCGTCCCGCACCCGCTGGTACACCTCGGCATAGGTCAGCGAGTGCCACTCGCCGTCGGCCAGCCACTCGTGCGCCACCACATCCGGCGCCTGTGCCACGTTCTCGGCGTAGACGGTGAGCAGTGTCGAGCCGGCGATCTCCGCTTCGATCGACGCTCGCACGGCGGCCACGTCCTCGGGGACACCGGACCTGTTCTCTTGGGTCATGGCGAACATTGTGTACCGATGGTTGGTCGCTGACCAGGGTCGTTTTGGTGACAAAACAGACGGCCGCCGGCAGTGGGGTGACCCGCCGGCGGCCGTGACCTGCCCGACGTGCCGGATGGCGCGGCGGGCGGGGCTTGCGATGCTAGAAGGGCGGGAAGGCGACCAGGCCGTCGGTGTTGCCCGCGGCGTCACCGTAGAAGCCAACGATGTCGTTCTCGTTGTTGATGCCGTTGAGCGTCGTGTTGCCGATGCCGTTCGGGTCGTCGAAGTTGGTGATGAACTTGCCGTTCGGCAGGAAGACGAAGCCGTGCGTGGCCGCGGCGTCGCCGCTGCCCGTGGTGTAGAAGCCGACCACCCAGCCGTTGTCATTCAGGCCCAGCGCGCTCGTCGCCGTGGCGCCGGGCACCGCGATCGTGGTGACCTTGCCGGTGTGCGTCTTGGTGAAGGAGACCGTGTCGCCCTTCGCGTTGACGTAGAAGCCGGCGACGGTGCCCTTGTCGTTGATCGCGGCCGCGGTGAGCGAGGTCGCGCCAGGCACGGTGATGAGCTTGAACTTCTTCGTGCTGATGTTGTAGAGGTAGCCGTGGGAGTTGCCCGCGCTGTCGTTGAAGAAACCGACTGCGGTCCCGGTGTCGTTAATGCCGAGGAGCTGGTCGACCGGCGGCTTGGCGGCGTTCTTGACCGGGTAGTTGACCTCGTGGTACTTGCCGTTCTCGCGCCAGAAGCCGAAGTTGTTGTCGGCGTTCCCGTTGTTCTGCGTGGAGAAGAAGCCGACCTCGACGCCGGTGTCGTTCAGGCCCGTGATCTGGGTCTGCACCGAGCCGGGGAAGTTCTCGTGCTGGAAGTCGTTCTGCGCGTACGGCGCGCTGATCTCGTAGCCCTTGTTCGGGTGGCCGGGCACGCCGGCGCCGAAGTACCCCGCGATCTGGCCCTTGTTGTTGATGCCGAGCAGCTGGTTGAACGTGCGGTCCTCGTGGCTGCCGATCTCGACGAACTGATAGCCAGCCGCCGCCGCGGGCGAGGTCGCCGCGTCAAGTGCCGCAAGGGACATGCTGCCCCCGGCAGCCGACGCGCTCCCGGCGAGCGTCCCGATCGCGAGCGCGCCCGCGGCCACCGCGGCGGCGCCGCCGCCAGCCAGGAAGCGGTAAGAAATGCCCATGATGACGATCCCTTCTGATTAACCCCGTGGTCCGCCGGGGGCGGGCTGTGACGCCCGCCCCGGCGGTGTTCGCGAATCACTGTCTGCCGGCGAATCAAGGGGAATCGTCGGGGGTTATGGGTGACTCAACGGGGGCGCGCCGGAATCCGGCACCGTCGTTCAGTCAGCACCGGCTTTTAGTCGGCACAGCCGTTGTCCGCCAGTTGCCAGGCGTCGGCCGCGATCCGCCAGCTGCCGTCGTCTTGCGGCCGCACTACCGTGCAGCCGACGCCGTGCAGGCTGACCGGCTGTCCGTCCGGCCCCTGTCCCGCGATGCTCCGCTCGCAGACCAGCATCGTCAGCCCTGCCGCCGGCAGCGCCGCGATGACCCGGACGTCGAGCGGCAGGCGCAGCCGCATGATGGCCGCCATCGTCTCCGCGACCGGCCGACCGGCTTGGCTGGAGTCCCAGAGCCCGTCCGCGCTGTGGTCCTTGAGGCCGTTGGAGCTGCCTCCGCCGTCGGGGCTGGCACCGCCGTCATCGGCCCAGGGCAGCAGCGCGGCGGCGGGCTCGTACTGGGCGACCGCGGCGCCAAGATCGCCGTCGCTCACCGCGAGTGCGACCAGGTCTGCGGTCTCCGACGGCCACCGGGCGGCCGGCGGGGTGATCGGATCGGACAACACTGCCTCCAGCCACAGCGCCCCGCGTCCGCACGCGCGTGCGGCCGCGCGCGGCCAGGGAACGACTTTCCCCGGGGCACGAGTCTGGCATCGGCGGGGCCGGTGAGCGTATCGCGACAAGGGGAATCACCGGGTGAAACGCCGGGGCACCAAACGCCGGGATTCAGCCGCCGCCCGACAGCCGCTCGTACAGCGCGGTGGTCTCCGCGGCCGGCGGGACGCCGACCTGCTCGCGCAGCAGCGCCGTCAGCTCCGTGTAGTGCCGCACCGCGCGGGCGGTTTCGCCGAGCCGGGACCAGCAGGTCATCAGCTCGCGGTGCGCCGACTCGTTCAGCGGCTCATGCTCGACCGCGCGGCGGAAGACGGCGACCGCAGCCTGGTGCCGTCCCGCCGCCACGTGCAGCCGGCCGGCGGCGAGCAGCGCCGACTCGAACCGGCGGCGGAGTTCGTCGCGGCGGGTGCTCGCCCACTCCCCCGCGCTCATCCCGGCGAGGAAGTCACCGCCGTAGGCGGCGACGGCGCGCTGCAGAACGGGCAGCGCGGCGCTCGCCGGGCGGGCCCGGCCCGCCGCGGCGAGCGCGGACTCGAACGCGTCCACGTCGCAGTCGCACGGGCGGTCCCTGTTGACCGAATACTGCCCCGAGGCGTACCGGACCCAGTCGTTGTCGCCCAGCGCGCGCCGCAGTTCGCGCAGCGCGGTGTGCAGCGCGTTGCCGAGCTGCTGCCGCGACAGGTCGGGCCACAGCGCGGCGCCGAGCTGCTCCCTGGTCAGCGGCGGCGACGTGACAAGCAGGAACAGCAGCTCGCGCGGCTTGGCGTAGCCCCAGTCCGCGGTGGTAAGCGCGACGCCGCCGAGCTCCACAGTCGCCCGGCCGAGCGCGCGGACGCGCAGCGGTCCCGTTGCCCGGTCCGCCGGTCCTGCCTGCGCGGGCACCCGGCGGGCACCCCGTCCGGCGGGCCGCGCGCCGTCCGGCGCCGCCACGGGCACCGGATGACCGCCGGGCCGACCGGAATCAAGCCCATCATGAGGAACGGTTGCGGCTGACCCCATCAGGTCCGCGTTCACCACCAGGCCCGCCGAAGTTCCCGGTGGCGCGACCGTCGTCCCCGGGGCGGCACCGGCTGCGGCCGGCGTGCGCGGCTGCCCGGGCGACGCGGCGGCCAGCACCGGAGTCGCACCGGTCAGCGGCGACGCAAGCGGCTCACCCGGGACCGCGGCGGCCAGCACCGGGGTCGCACCGGTCAGCGGAGACGTGACGACTCCGGGGGACGCGGCGCCGGTGATGGTGCTGGCGCCGGCGTGTCCTGGAGCGACCGGCTCGACCGCGGACGGCATGCTGGCCGCTTGCCCGGGCTCGGCAGGCGCAGTAGCGCGGGACTCGACGGGAGGCTTCCGAACAGCAGCTTCGGAGACGGCAGCGCTGGGCTCGGCGGCGCTGTACTCCGCGGCGGCGGACTGTCCGGTGCCCGTCGGCGGCACGGGCGGGGACGGGGCCTGGGATACCTCGGGCAGGCCCGATGCCGTGGTGCCGCGGCGCCAGGCGGCCTGGTAGGCGGCGTCGCCGAGCGCGGCCCTGGCGGCGGCGGCCGTTTTCTCATGCTGTGCGCGCTCGACGGGCGGGATGACGGTGCCGATCGCCTCGCGCGTCGCGTAGGCGAACCCGAGGAGCCGGGCTGCCCGCTCCGCCTCGGCGGTGCGGGCGGCCAGGGAGAGGTCCGGGGCCGCCTGCGCCAGGTGGACGGCGGCGAGGTTCTCAAGGACGCTGGCCATGCGCCAGCGGTCGCGCAGTTCGTCGTGGGTGGCGTAGCTGAGCCGCAGCCGTGTCTCCGCGGTGGCCTTGTCACCCTGGGCGAGGGCGACGAGGCCGAGTTGCTCCTCGCACCAGGCGATGCCCTCGCGGAAGCCGATCGAGCGGGACAGCCCGAGGGATTCGGTCAGCGCCTCCGCCGCCGCTGGCAGGTCGCCCGCGTAGCGGGCCGTCACGCCGAGGCTGATCAGCGACCAGGCGATGCCCTCCACGTCGCCCAGCGCGCGGAACATCGTGAGCGCCCTGGTGCATTCGCCCGCCGCCAGCTCGAGGTTTCCCTGAAGCCAGGAGACGAAGCCGAGGTAGCCGTGCGCGCTCGCCTCTGCCCACTGGTCGCCGGCGGACTGCGCCAGCCGCAGCCCGTCGGCGTGCAGTTGCCCGGACCTGACGTACCTGCCCTGCTCACGTGCCACGCTGCCGAGTGCCTGCAGGCAGGCCGCGGTTCCTGCGTCGTCGCCTAGCTCCCGGTAGAGCAGCAGCGCCGCGTCGAGGCGGCGGACCGCGGGCTCGTAGTCGCATTGCAGGTAGGCGAGGCGGCCGCTGCCGTACAGCGCCCGCGCGCGCAGTTCCGGTGGCGCGGCGGGGCCGTCGGCTACCGCCTGGTCCATCCACTCGCGCACCTCGCGGTAGTGACCGCGCAGGTAGGCGTACCTGCCGAGCTGGCCGACGATGCGCAGCGCGGCGACCGCGTCGCCGCTGCCGCGCGCGTAGTCGGTGGCGGCGCGCAGGTTGGCCCGCTCCTGGTCGACCCGGTCGAGTTCCGTCTCGAGCCCGGCCGCGGCCGCGTGCTCGATGCTGTCGCCCGCCTCCTCGGCGAACCCGGTGTAGTACGCCAGGTGCGCCCGGCGCGCCTGGTCGCGCTCGTCCGCCTGGGCCAGCTTCTCCGCCGCGTACTCACGGATCGTGGCGAGCAGGTGATAGCGCTCGGAGTCCACCTGGAGCAGCGACTTGTCCGCGAGCCTGCTCAGCAGGTCGAACACCTGGCCAGGCGCGATGCCGCGGAACGCGAGGACCTGTTCGGCCGCGGGCAGCGTGAACCCGCCGACGAATACCGCGAGCCTGCGGAACACCGTCCGTTCCTGGCCGTTGAGCAGCTCATACGACCAGTCGAGGGTGGCGCGCAGCGCCTGGTGGCGTGGCGGTGCGCTCCGCGCGCCGCCGGTCAGCACGCCGAACACGTCGTCGAGCCGCCGCGCGAGCTGCCCGACGGACAGCACCCGCATCCTTGCGGCGGCGAGCTCGATCGCCAGCGGCAGGCCGTCGAGGCGCTCGCACAGCTCCGTCACCGCGTCCCTGCTCGCGTCGGTGATCGCGAAGGCCGGCGCGACAAGGCGCGCCCGGTCCTCGAACAGCCGCGCCGCATCCCCCCGCTCGAGCGGCGGGACCGGCCAGGAGCGCTCGCCCTCGACGCCGAGCGATTCCCTGCTGGTGGCGAGCACGGTGAGCGACGGGCACTCGGCGAGCAGGTACTCGGCGAGGCTCGCGATCTCGGCGGCCAGGTGCTCGCAGTTGTCGAGCACCACGAGCAGCCCGCCCGAGCGGCGGTAGGCGGCCAGGTGGGCGGCGATGGCGGCGGACGGCTCGACGCCGGGGGTTTCCTGCACGCCGAGCCGGCCCGCAAGCGCCGGGGCGATGAGCGGCGGATCGGACAGCGGCGCCAGCTCCACCCAGGCCACGTCCCAGTCGGTGGCGGCAAGCTCGCCCGCGGCGGCGAGCGCCAGCCGGGTCTTGCCGGCACCGCCCGGTCCGGTCAGCGTGAGCATGCGGCACCCGGCGAGGGCGCGCGTCACCTCGCCGAGCTCGCCGTCCCGGCCCACAAGCGGCGTCAACCGCACCGGGAGCCGTCCTGTCGTCAGCACCGCCATCTGTCGCGTCCGCCCCGCGTCTCGCCGGCAAGCCGTCTGCATCAGTATTTCACGAAGCCCACGAAACATAGCGCGTCAAGGAATGGGGCAGAAGTCTTACTGAGCGTAAAGTTAGGAATTGTTTTTCTGCCCCCCAGGCATGGTGGATCTATCCCCGACGCCGCGCCGGAAGCGGTTGGGCGGCGGGGACCGCCGCGGGCTCGATGGTTGCGGCAACGAGCCGCTTATAGCCGTGTGGCTGCCACAGCCATGACGCCGGCATCCGTTCCGCTCATTGGTCCTTTGTATTTTCTTTGTATTTTCTCTCTGGCGCTTCCGAGGCATGGCGGCATGGTGACATGATTCGGCCGAGGGGTGGCCTCAGGGGAAGGGTCGAACCAGATGCTGGAACGTGCGGAACGCAGGAGCATCGAGCGGCGCGGTCTTGTCGCGGGGCCGGCGGAGCGACCGCATCCAGAAGTGGAACCCGGCACGGACATGCTGCCGAAGATCAAGCACATCGTCGTGCTGATGATGGAGAACCACTCCTACGACAACTACCTGGGCACGCTGGCCGGGCGGGGCGAGGGGCTGCCCGTCGACGATTCCGGTGCGCCGGCCGCGGTCAACAAGCTGTCCGACGGGCGGGAGTTCACCTCGTGGCACCTGGGGTCTACCCGGCAGACCGCGGGCAACCCGACCCAGACCTGGAATGCCAGCCACATCTCGGACGCCGACGGCAGCTGCGGCGGCTTCGCCGAATCGATACTCAAGACCGTGCCCGGCGCCGATCCCGCCGTCCCGATGGGCTACTGGACCGAGTCGGACCTGCCGTTCTATCACGGGCTCGCCAAGGTGTTCCCGGTGGCCGACCACTGGTTCTGCTCCTGTCTCGGTCCCACCTTCCCGAACCGGCGCTTCCTGATCGCCGGGACGGCGCACGGGCTGATCGATGACCTGCCCTGGGACCTGGTCGACTACCCGAAGGCCGGGACGATCTTCGACGCGCTGACCAAGCACGGCATCATGTGGGTGAACTACCACAACGTGCACTCGGCGTCCGTCGTGCTCAAGCGGCTGCTCGGCGGGACGGGGCTTGTCCTGCTGCGGCGGCTCGCCGCGGTTGGCCGGTGGCTGCCCGGGGTGACGAACGCGATCCGCGGCAACAAGTCGTTCACCGCCGACCTGTACCCGCTGGGGCTCATCGGCAGCATCAGGCACCTGCGGACGACACCGCAGTTCTTCGACGATGCCCTGCGGGGGAAGCTGCCGCCGGTGTCGGTCGTCGACCCGGACTTCGGCCTCTACTCGGAGGAGAACCCGCAGGACATCGCGCAGGGCGAGGCGTTCTCCGCTGCGGTGATCGACGCGGTAATGAGGGGGCCCGACTGGGAGTCGACGCTGCTGATCTGGACCTACGACGAGCACGGCGGCTATTACGACCATGTGCCGCCGCCGCCGGCGGTCGCACCAGACGACGTGCCCGCGCGCAACTGGCAGCTGTCGCACCGGTGGTTCCGCACCCTGCTGCGCCTGGTCGCGCCCAAGCAGCTCGCCGAGCTAGAGAACGCGGATGACGGGCCGGTGACCTATGACCGTTACGGGTTCCGCGTCCCCACGGTGATCGTCTCGCCGTACGCGCGCAAGGAGTGCGTGCTGCACGACGAGTTCGACCACACCTCGATACTCAAGCTGATCGAGGAGAAGTGGAACCTGCCGCCGCTGACGCACCGGGACGCCGAGGCGGCCTCACCGCTCGGCGCGCTCGACTTCGACGCGCCGCCCGCGTTCCTCGCGCCGCCCGAGCTGCCTCCGGCAAGGCTCGGCGGCTTCCACTGGCAGGCTAGGCGAGGAGGAATTCTGCGCAGCGCTCGCCGATCATGATGCTCGGCGCGTTGGTGTTGCCCGAGGTGACCGCCGGCATGACCGAGGCGTCGGCGACGCGCAGGCCGGGCACGCCGTAGACGGTGAGGTCGGCGGGGCTGACCACCGCCCGGTTGTCGATGCCCATCTTGCAGGTGCCGACCTGGTGGTGGTAGGTGATCAGGTTCCGCATGCCGTACTCGATCAGTTCCTCGTCGGTCCTGACGTCGGGGCCAGGTGCGATCTCGCGTGCGCGGAACTCGCTCAGCGCGCTCGCCTGGCCGACCTCGCGGGACAGCTTCAGGCTGGCGAGCAGCGCCCGCACGTCGGCCTTCTCCTCCAGGTAGTGCGGGTCGATGACGGGCTGCTCCGCCGGGTCGGCGGAGCGGAGCCAGAGCCTGCCGCGGCTCAGCGGCCGGATGATGCCGGCCACGATCGCATAGCCGTCGCCGTAGTCGAGCTGCGGGTAGCCCTCGACGGGCATCGGGAAGTGCGACATGAGCGGCTGGAGGTCCGGCGCGGTCATCCCCGGGTCGCTCTTGGCGAAGAAGTGCGCCTCGAGGTTGTTGGCCTTGCCCTCGGGGATCTTCCTTGAAGACTCGTACAGCAGCGTGGCGAGCGCGTGGTCGTGCAGGTTGGCGCCCACGCCGGCCAGGTCGGCGTGCACCTCGATGCCGAGCGGCTTGAGGTCATCGGCCGGGCCGATGCCGGAAAGCAGCAGCAGCTGCGGTGAGCCGATGACGCCACCGCAGACGATGACATCGCCGGAGGAGCGCAGCTCGGTGGCCGTCCGCTCGGGGAGAACCGGGCGGGGGACGGAGTCAGCTGGATCCGTTCGGTATGCGTAGAGGCGGCCGGGGCAGGACAGGCGGACTCCCGCCGCACGACCGGTGCCGTCGAATACCAGGGCGGCGACCTGGGCGCTGGTGATGACGGTGAGCAGCGGGCTGTCGATGACCGGCTCGATGAACGCGGTCCAGGTGGACATCCGGCGGCCGTCGCGGACCGTCATGTGCGTCAGGCCGACGCCGAGGATGTCGTCGGCGTTCGGGTCGTCGTTGCGCGGCACGCCGGTCTCCGCGGCGGCCTCGATCATCGCGAGGGTCGCCGGGTTGGGCTCCTTGATGTGGGTGACGGGGAGCGGGCCGCCGGCGCCGTGGTACTCGCCCGGGCCGTCCTCGAAGTCCTCCGACTTCTTGAAGTACGGCAGCACGTCACGGTAGGACCAGCCGGGTGCGCCGTTGTAGGCCCAGGCGTCGAAGTCGGACTTCGCGCCGCGGATGTAGATCATCCCGTTGAGCGCGCTCGAGCCGCCGAGCACCTTGCCGCGCGGCCAGAACAGGCTGGTCTTGAGCGAGTGCCGCTGCGGCTCTGTCCAGAAAGCCCAGTCGTCCGGTGAGTTCCACAGCTCCCAGGAGCGGTTCGGCTTGTGAATGGCCGGGTTGTAGTCGGGGCCGCCCGCCTCGACGAGCGCGACGCTACGCCCTGCGTCTACGAGGCGGCGGGCGATCACGCAGCCGGCCGAGCCCGCGCCGACGACGATGTGATCGAACTCTTCGCTCTTGCCGGCTGACATGCCGCCCTCCCGGTCCTGCTGCTGCGGCGCTCGCGTGGCCGCAGTCCTGGGCACATCATGCCAATTCCAGCGCGGATGTCATTAATGCCGCGGCACAGACCTGGGGGGGCGGCCTTGTGCAGAGACCGTGGCTGCGGCCTGGCTTGCGGGCGGGATGGTTGTGGCAGCGAGCCGGTCCCAGGGGGCTCGCTGCCACAACCATCTACGGATGCCGGGCGAGGCCCGCGGATAATGCGGTGGCGGTGAGCTGGTTGCCGTCGGCGAGGCTGGCGAGCGGCGGCCGCTCGACGAGCTCGTTCAGCTGCTCGTCGAGCCGCAGCCCCTCATCCGTCGCGACGGCGTGCAGGTAGGTGTCGGGCTGCCGCAGCTCCCACAGGCCCGGCATCGACGGGTCGAGGCCGGCGCTGAGGTCCACGCCGTCGATGCGCTGGACCAGGTCCTCGCGCGCGGCGACGGTGCGCAGCACGACCGAGGACATCCGGGTGAGGCTGCTAAGCGGCTGGTGCCTGTTCTGCCTGGTGCCGAGGTCGACCTGGGCCATGCCCTCCAGGCCTACCTGGTCGAGCACGTCGATCAGCATGCCGATCTCCACCCCGTAGCCGGTGAAGAACGGGACGTTGCTCAGCACGTCGCGGCGCGCCGCGAACTCGCCGGCCAGCGGCTGCACGAACCCGGCCAGCTCCGGATAGAACAGGTTGAGCAGCGGCTTGGCCATCAGCTCGGTGACCCGGCCGCCGCCGTCGAGTATCTTTTCCTCCCCCTGCTTGAAAGGCCGCCGGTAGGCGGCCTTGACGAACTGGAGCCGGGGATCAGCGAGCAACGGGCCGAGCGTCCCGTAGACGAAGTGCTCCTCGAAATCGATGGTGTCGGCATCCGCGAACATCACGATGTCCCCGCTGGCCACGGACAGAGCGCGCCACATCGCGTCGCCCTTGCCCTGTGCCGGGCCGTACCCCCGCATGAGCTCGTTCTCCGAGTAGACCTCGGCGCCATGGGCGCGGGCCACGTCGGCGGTGCCGTCCGGTGAATCGGCGTCGATGACGATCACCTGATCCGGCAGCCCGGTGCGGGCGCGGAGTTCTTCGACGATGGAGAGGATGGTGCCGATGGTGCCTGCGACATTGCGGGCCGGGAAGATCAGGGTAGTAGTGGGCCGCTCCGCCCCAGTACCGCTCGCCTCACCAAGACCGGCGAAGTCCCGGTGGTGATACGAGCGCTGCTCAAACCATTCCCAGACTGTCATGCTCATATAACGACATCCTGATCCGTTTAGTTGCACCGCGGTCGAAGTTGTCTGGCTTGTGGTCCCTTCCTGCCCGATTGGGCTACCCATGGCGGGGGCGACTATGCGATATGTGATGTTTCCCATCCGGTGCATTTCGTCATATACCGGACATTCTGCTCGTATATCTAACGGTCGCTCGACTGCAGATCTAACGTTAAGAACCGATATAGGTGTAACGACTGTCAAATTGGTCATGTCAATGACACGTTTCGTTCATCTTCGTGACGCATGACGGACGCGGGCCGGGGAGGGGGCCGGCCGTCACGCGGTTTCGCCAGAGGGGCGGCGGTCACGCGGACTCGCGCGGCGGCGGCACCGGCGAACCTGAGCCGGGGTCGTGCTGGCCAGGATCGCGCTGGCCCGCGGCGAGCGCGGCGATCTGCACCCGGCTGGTGTAGCCGAGCTTGCCGAGTATGTGCTCGATGTGCGCGTCGACGGTCCGCTTGGAGACGACGAGGCGGGACGCGATGTCCTTGTTGGCAAGGCCCCAGGCCACCAGCGCGGCCACCTCGCGCTCGCGAGGCGTGAGCATCGCCCAGCGAGCCGCCGACTCCGCCGCGTCGGCCTGGGCGGGCACCGCTCCCGCCAATGCCCCGGCCCCGCCGGTGCCGGAGCCTAGCGCCAGGCCTGCGCCCGGCGTCGTGGCGCCCGGCGTCGTGGCGCCCGGCGTCGTGGCGCCCGGCGTCGTGGCGCCCGGCGGCCGGGCGGCGGGCGGCCGTCCCGGCCTTGACCTGGCCTGCGGCGGCGCCGGCAGCGCCTGCCACGCCGCCGCCTGGGTGGTCAGCGCCATTCCCGCGGCGTGCTCCGCCGCGTACCTGGCGGTGCCGAGCGCGCCGAGCGCCTGGCGCGCGACGGCGTCGCGTTCGGCGTCAAGCAGCGCGAGGCCGAACCGTGGCTCGCGCACCCCCTCTCCCGCAGCGAGCCGCTGCCAGATCCGGTCCGCCGCCCCGTGCAGCCTCGCCGTCCGCCGGTGATCGCCCGCGGCCTCGGCGAGCCAGGCGAACGCTTCCAGGTGCTGCGCCACGGCGAGCTCGCCACCGAACGGCGCGAGCAGCTCGAGCCCGGACCGCAGCCGGTCAGCCGCGGTATCCCGGTCGCCGTCGAACCACGCGGCGATGCCGCCGAGCCAGGCCGCCCAGCCGCGCGCCCACTGCTCGCCCGCGGGCAGTGCCGCCGCCAGCTCGCCGCAGCGGGCCGCGCAGTCGGCGTGCGCGCCGCGGCGCAGCGCGTCCATGGCCGCGGCGAGGCCGTCGAGCGGCGCCATGAACCGGCCCGCCGCGGGCCCGTCGGCCAGCGCCCCGGCCGCCGCTGCATCGCCCTGGATGAATGTCACCCAGTCGGCAAGCCGGCCGGCGAGACCGCGGTGCGACGACCTCGGGCCTGCCGAGACGGCGGAGAGCCAGGCGTGCGCGAGACCGAAGCGGTCGGTGCAGATCAGCCAGGGAAAGCAGGAAACGGCGAGCTCCGCGGCCATCGCCACGTCACCCTCGGCGAGCGCACCGTCGAACGCGAGCCGCAGGTTGGCCTCGTCCCTGGTGAGCGCGGCGACATGGCCGGGCTGCCCTGGCCCGGTGAAGGACGCGGCGAACGCGGCCGCCACATCCAGGTAGTGGCCGCGGTGCCGCGCGGCGCACATTCGCGTGTCGGTCGCGAATTCGGCGCCGTGCTCGCGTTCCGCTCCTGGCAGCCGGTACCTGGCAGCGTCGCCCTCGTCCTGCTCGCGCAGCACTACCGACTTGTCCACCAGGGCGACGAGCGTGTCAACGATCTCCGCGGCCCCCAGCGTGCCGGACCCGCAGACCGCCTCGGCCGCGGCCAGGTCGAAGCTGCCAGGGAAGAGTGACAGCCGTGTCCACAGCAACCGCTCGGCGGGAGTGCACAGGTTGTAACTCCAGACGACGGACGCGTGCAGCGACTGGTGCCGTGTCACCGCGGCCGCCGGACGGCCGACCCCGAGCTGCCGCAGGTGACCGGGGAGCCAGCCGAGCAGCTCGTCCACGCTGGCGCTGCGCAGCCGGAGCGCGGCGAGTTCGATCGCCAGCGGCATGCCGTCGAGCAGGCGGCACAGGTCCGCGAGCCTGGGCCGGGTGCGCGGCACGACCGCGAACCCGGGCACCGCCGCGGCCCGGTCGGCGAGCAGGCTGACCGCCTCCCCGCCGCCGTCCAAGCCGAGCGGCGGTATGCGGAAGACCACCTCGCCAGGCAGGTCGAGCGGCTGGCGGCCGGTAACGAGCAGCACCGGCTCGGCGGCGCCGTGCACGATGGTGTCGGCGAGCGCGGCGCAGGCGTCGACCACGTGCTCGCAGGTGTCAAGGATGAGCAGTACCCGCCTGCCGTGCAGCTGGCCCGCGAGCCAGCCAGCCGACGGCTGCCCCCTTGAGCCCACCCGCCCCGGACTCCCGAGTGCGAATGCCACCGCGCGCGCGACCCCCGCCGCGTCCCGCGCCGAAGCCAGGTCGGCGAGGAACACCCCGTCGGGAAACGTGCGCACGGCCTCGCCCGCGACCCTGATGGCGAGCCGTGTCTTGCCGATGCCGCCCGGACCCGTCAGCGTCACCAGTCTGGCCCTGGTCAGCGCGTCCCTGATGGCGGCAGCCTCTTGCGACCGCCCGACGAACCGCGAGGGCGGCTCGGGTGGTCTCCCCCCATGAGTTATCAAGCCGTTCGACCCTCTCCCCCGGGGGAAACAGTCATGCCCCCTGGGTGCCGAGAGTAACTATGTGCCGACGCGGAAGCTAGCCGTCGATCATGTCGCCGATCTCGGCCCACAGCGCGCGGTAGGCCTTCGCCGCCGCGGTCGACGGCGCGAAGACCGTGACGGGCGCGCGCTCCACCGACATCGTCTCGATGACGGACAGCGCGGGAATCACGGTGCGCGCCACCTCGTCGCGTTCCGCCGACAGCTTCTCCGTGATCTCCCTGTGCAGCTTCTTGCGCCTGTCGACCATCGAGAAGAACGACAGGATCTTCGGGCGGCGGCCCTTGAAATCATCGACAAAGTCCGACAGCTGCTCAAGCGTGCGCACCGACAGCGTCGTCGGGATCAGCGGCACCACGATCACGTCGGCGGCGTGCAGCACGTTCTCCGAGACCAGCGACACCGACGGCGGGCAGTCGAGGAACACCGCATCGTACTGCGCGGCGAGCGGCGCGAGCAGCCTGCCGAGCTTGCGCGTGTGCTTGCCGCCTGGCGCATCCCCCGCCAACGCGTCGCCGATGTCAAGCAGCAGGTCCATGTTCCGGTAGGTGAAGTCGGCGGGGATCAGGTCGAGGTTGTCGAAGTCGGTGCCCTTGATCGCGTCGTCGAGCGGCCGTTTCCCGCTGATCAGCGCCCGGCCGCCGCCCTTGACCTTCGGCTTGATGCGGAACATGAAGCTCGCCGCGCCCTGCGGGTCCAGGTCCCACAGCACGGTACGCAGGCCGCTCTCCGCCGCCAGGTAGGCCAGGTTGACCGCGGTCGTCGTCTTCCCGACCCCGCCCTTGATGTTGTATGTGGCGTATATCCGCATTTAGGCGGTACCTCCCCGCAGCAGCGCGGACATCCGGCGCTGACCGTCCACGTCGGCGAACGCGGCGAACCGCCGCTCGAAGTCGGCCCGCGCCACGCGCTGGCGCGCCGCGAGGCCCGCCGTGATCTCGCCCATCGCGAGCAGCGTCACCGCGGGCGCCTCGCCAACGGCGAGCATCGCCTCGGCGAGCGCCCTGATCTCGGCGACCTGCACCTCGGTGTCCTGGAATTCCCCAAGGCAGTCCTGCAGCCGCTTGAGGTCACCGACCACCTTGCCGTAATCGCCAGGATCGTGCAGCGGCGCGAAGAACTCAAGGGCGTACCGCAATTCCTTGGCCCGCTTGCGCAGGTCGTGCAGCGCCTCGGGGGGCGACTCCGGAGTGATCGTCGCGCCGCGCCTGGACACCTTCGTAAAGGCCACCCGGGTCCGCTCGGCGGCGAGCACTCCCGCCGACCCCCCGGCGCCGCCAGCGAACTGTCCGGAACGGTTGCGGCTGCCTCTGGCCGCCTTGTGCGCATCCTGCCTGATCTTGGTAAGCCTGATCCGCCACTCCGACAGGAGGGTGACAAACCGCTCCGAGCGCAGCCCCCTGGTGAGCGCGCGGAACTCCCCGCGCCGCCGCTGCTCTAGGTAGGCGCGGAAGGGTTCGAGGTCGTCCGGCTTCGCCGCGGCCAGGCCGCGTGCCGTCTCCTCGAAGTCGAGCAGGTGGACGTCCAGGTCCCTGGTCGGCGTGGTCATGTCGCCGACCCACTTGAACTCGGCGGCGAACATGGCCAGCTCCTCCACGGGCAGGCCGGCCAGCGCGTCGCCGCACAGCTTGAGCGCGCTGCGGGTCCGGCGCACGCTGACCCGCAGGTCGTGCAGGAATTCCGTATCGGTATCCGCGAGCACGCCGCGCACGTTCGCCTCGATCGTGTCGAGCAGCCGCAGCAGGATGGCCGCGGCGGCCGCTGACGCCGGCATGGCGGCGGTGATGTCCGTGTCAACCTTGTTGGAGTAGTCGCCTGGCCGGCGGCCGAGCGCGCGCAGCGCGTCGGCGAGCGGCCGGTCGACCGCCATCTGAAGGCCGGGAACGGCGTTGACCAGGCGGACGGCCCGCCTGGCCGGCCCCAGGTAGCCGCGGATCGCGGTGATCGTCAGCCGGGGCGGCAGCGGGACCGGCTCCCGGTCCTGCGATCCGGCGTTAGCGCGCCCGGCCGGCCGCGAGCCGTCGAGGCAGGGCCGCGTGATGTGCAGCCTCGCGACGGTCTTGCCGTCGGAGTTCAGCAGCCGGTATACGGCGGTCACCGTGGTCGTGGCGACGGCGGGCAGCAGGGCGCGCGGCGCGACGATGCCAGCGATGCGAGCGGTGACCGGGCCGTCGGGCAGGTCGGGCAGCAGGTGCGGACGGCTCGCCTGCCAGCCGGCCACCGGCTGCGTCAGTTCCTCGCCGCCGCCGCCACCGCCGTTGCCTGACAGGCGCAGCTCGCTGCCGCCGCGGCCCGGCGCGTACTCGAGGGTCAGCCCGGCCTTGTGCAGCCGCCAGTCGAAGGTGTCGAGCCAGGTCGTGCGCCGCGTGCCGCCGTGTTCGCCGGGGGTACGCTCGGGCACCACCCCGAACTCCGCCGCCAGCGCGGCGAGCGCGGCGGTGACCGCGTCATCCCACGTTTGCGGCTCGCTGCCTTCGGCAATGAAACCCGCCAGGCCAGGGGTCATCGCACACAACTCCTCTCCCGGCGACGCATTGATTCTACATTGATTTAAGCACAAATTCACCGTTCATGGGTAATTGTGTTCATCTTCAGTTAACCCTGCGTTCATCTTAATGGGTAGTCGAATTGGTTTCCATCAGTCATCCGGCCGCGGGTACCGGCCAGCGGTAGCCGGTGGCTGCCTGCACGTCGGCCGGACGCGGCATCCCTGTCTGGGTTCCCTGCCTGGTCACGGCGGTGGCGGCGGCCGCTGCGGCGGCGGTGACCGCCTCGGGCGGACTGATGCCTGCCGCGAGCGCCACCGCGAGCGCACCCACGAACGTGTCCCCCGCCCCGACGGTGTCCACGGCGCGGACGGGGAAGGCCGCAACCGTTCCTCCTGATCGATTGTGTTCGCTTGGCTCCGCGTGATAAGCGGTGCCGGCCGCTCCCGCGGTGACCACCGCGTTGCGGGCGCCGGCGAGCACCAGGTCGGCCGCCGCGCTTGCCGAATCGGTCAGGCCGGAGACCGGCCTGCCGAGGATCGCCGCCGCCTCCGACTCGTTGACCACCAGCCAGTCGGGGTGCGCCGCGAGCAGGGCCGCCGCCCCGGGCGGCGGCGGCGCGGGCGCGAGGTTGAGCACCGTCAGCCAGCCATCGGCAGCCGTGGCTCCCGGGACGTGCGGGGCGTCGGGGGCTGGCCGGCCGGGCGCGGCACCGACGGCCAGGGCGGCGCGGATCGCGCCGAGCGGGACCTCGGCGCTGATCACCAGGACGCTCGGCGCATCCGGTAGCTCTGGCCGGCCGGCGAGGCGGGCGAGTTCCTGCGCTCCCGTCTCGCGGTTCGCGCCGGGTGCGACGGTGATCATGTTCTCGCCCGTCTCGTCGACGGTGATCATCGCGATGCCGGTCGGCACGCCGTCAGCCACCCGAACCCCGGTGTCGTCGACGCCCTCGGCGCGCAGCGCCCGCCGCAGTGTCCTGCCGAACTCGTCGTCGCCCACGCAGCCGAGCATGGCCACGGTCAGGCCGGCCGCGCCGCCGAGCCTGGCCGCCGCGACCGCCTGGTTGGCGCCCTTGCCACCGGGCGCGAACACCGCCGCACCGCCGAGCACCGTAGCGCCCGGCCCGGGGAGCGCCGGAACCGTCACCGCAATGTCCATATTCAAGCTGCCCAGAATCGTCAGCCGCGCCACGTTAGCCACGATCGCACCGTACTCCGCACACAGCACACGGGAAGGGGCGGCAGTCGCGCGGTTTCCGGCATGATCACGGAAACCTTGATCATGCCGGAAACAGAAGGCGCTATGCGCGCACGAAGTTTCCGCGATAATCCAAATATCCGCGATCATGACCTGGGCTCTCGGGCAGAAATCGAACAAATAGGGCACTTGGTGCAGCTGGGGCGCCCGGGCCGACAGGCGCGTCGTGCATATCGCGCGCGCCCTGGGTAGAAATAACGGGAAAACAGGGACATGCCTGTCCAGGACTGCCCTGCTCGCGCCTGGCCTGGCGGCCCGGCTGGACGAAACAGCAAACGCGACATATCTTGTTAGTGAGAGGTCGGAACAGTCATCCGAGGGTTCTCGCGCCCGGTGCCATGGCGGCCCCGCGACCGGACGCGCAGTGGGCATGCGGGATGCGGGGGATGGTCCCCCCGGGGCAGCGAAATCGGGAGGTAGTCATGAGTCAGGCAGGGGGCCGGGCGCGCGGGCTGACTGCGCGGCTGGCCGAATGGTGGAATTCGATGCGGAAGCAGCGCTCCGACGGCACCGCTCACCTGCGCCGCGAGGCTAAGCTCCGCGCCAGGCAGGCGGCCGCGCGGATGCAGGACTTCAAGGAAAGCGACCGCGGACAGCGGGCTGCGAGCAAGCTGAGCGACCTGCGCGCCAGCCAGCCGGCCAAGCGGGCCGAGGCGGCGTTCCAGGACCTGCGGGCGAGCGACGCCGGCAAGAAGGCGGAGAACGCGCTGTCCGACCTGCGCCAGCGCGAACCCGTCAAGAAGGCCGAGGAGAGCGCGCGCAAGGCGATGCACGACCTGTTCAGCGGCGGCTCCAGCGGCCCTGACGGCGCTGGCTCCGGCAGCGCAGGGACCAGCGCCTAACGCCTGATGCGGCATCACGCCACGGGCCTGCCCGCCCCGTCATCCGGCGCCATCGCGCCGGGACGGCGGCGGGCAGGCCCGGCGCGTCTCACCTGGTGGCGGAGGTGCACGCGCCCGGTCTGGTGGCGAGCGGGGCGGACAGCCGCGACGCGGCTGGCGCAGGGGCGCGAATGCCGGAAATGGGGCCGGGGATGTCGTACGGTGAACTGCATGAGCGCGCAGCCGACGGACAGCACGGAGCCGTACGAGGTGATCCATCTCGGGGGCGAGGCGGCGGCGATCGTTCCGCTCGCCGACCTGCGCCGCCTGCGCGCCGTGGAGCGGCACGCGACCGCCCAGGCACGCGAGGATGCCGAGACTGAGGCCACCCTCGCAGGGCATGACGAGTGGGTCAGGGCCGGCCGGCCAGGCGCCAGGTCACACGACGACGTCATGGCCGAGCTGCTCGGCCAGTGAGGATCGAGTGGACGCCAGTGGCCGTGGCGTCCGCCCGCCGGTACATGCACGACCAGGACCGCATGCGCGCCATCGGCGCGGCCATCGCCGTACTGGCCGACGACCCCTACCCGGAGCCTCCTGATGGATTTCACCGCGGCCGCTACCACCGGCTGCGCGCTGGCGGCTACCGCATCATGTACGTGGTCGACGATGACGTGATCACGATCGAACGCGTCGACAGCCTCACGACGTCGTAGTCGGCTGCTTGTCAGTCGAGGCCTGCCTGCTCGACGACCCGGCTCGCCAGCGCGTCCGGGTCGGCGGCCGGCAGGCCCCTGGCGGCGAACCAGGTCGCGACGTTGCGGGCGTCCCTGACCAGGAAGTCGCGCCCGGTGGGGTGCGCGATCACGTCGACCACCTGCGGGAGGTCGATGATCACCAGCCGGCCGTTGTGCACGAGCAGGTTGTACGGCGACAGGTCGCCGTGCGCCAGGCCGTGCCTTGCCAGCATGTCGAGCGCGCCGGTGAACTGCTCCCAGAGGCTGGCGAGCAGCTTCTCCCCCGGGCGCGTCTCGGCGAGCCGCGGCGCGGCGGTGCCGTCGGAGTCCCCGATGAACTCGAGCAGCACCTCGGTGCCGGTGATCTGCACCGGGTACGGCACGGGCAGCCGAGCGCGGTGCAGCTGGCACAGCGCGGCGAACTCCGCGCCCGCCCACTGCCCGGCGATCATCTGCTTGCCGAACGCGCTCCTGTTCGCTGTCGCCCGGTTGACGCGGCTCTCCCGGACGCGCCTGCCCTCCAGGTAGCCGGCGTCCCGGTGGAACAGCCGGTGCTCGCCGTCCCTGTACCGCTTGGCGGCGAGCAGGCAGGATTTCTCGGTGCCTGGCACGTGACGGCGGAGCAGGAAGACGTCGGCCTCCTTGCCGGTCTTCAGGATGCCGAGTTCGGTGTCGACCGCGGCGAGATCGGTGACCAGCCACTTCGGGTGCGGCCGGGGGCCGCGCTCCGTCGGCGTCGACTGGTCCCAGGTGGACCAGCGGTCGCCCTCCGGCAGGCCGTCGGTCTCGTCGTGGGCGTCTTCCGACTCGAGCCGCGGCAGGTGCCTGTCGCGCTTCGCGTAGGCGGACTCGTAGTCGTCGAACTTGCCGCGCTTCTTGCTGTTTCCCCTTTTACCGGGGCGGGTGACTCCGTAGTCGGAGTCCGCGCTGTCGCGCATGGGTGGTGCTCCTCAGGCAGGATGTGGTCAGGGCAGGGCTGATGAAGCCCGCAACGGGCGCTCGCATCACAGACGCCTCCCTTCCACAAGCCGTGCCCTGGCGAAGCAGCGCTTCGCCGAGCCGGCACCGAACCTGATTCGACGGCACTATCCCATCAGGCGACAATCGCGCGCAACCGAATATCGGGGCGGCTGGACCAGCGCACTGCCGCGCGGCGCGGGCGGTTCCCGTCCGTTACGGCGGAAAATACGGAACAATGAGGTATGCCCGACGTTCCGTTTTATGTGGCTATTCTCACCGCCGGCACGTCCGTTGTCTCAAGCACCGTGCCGCTAGTGATCAACTGGGCGCGGGATGCGGGACGGGAGAACCGCGCCGCTGCGCAAGAGCTAATGCGCAAGCAGCAGGAAGTCGCCGGGGACCGCCGCGAAATGTGCGTCAGCCTGCTTGGCCTGGCCAGGGAGTTCCGGGTGCTCATGGAGAACACCTATGACTCGCGCCGCTCCGTGCTTGACCCGAACGTCGGGCAGGTCCGCGAGGCGGTCGCCGGCGTCGCCAGCCAGGCCGACAAGGTGGAATTCAACGTGCCGAAGGCTGGCCCCGCCGCCGTGGCGCTCGCCGACGAGGCGAGAAAGCTCGCCCTGACAGCAGAGGAAAGGAACCGGGAGCACGGATCCCCGCTGGTCGCCAGTGACTTCATAAAGTTTGACGACTGCATTGAGGCGTTCAAGGACGCCGCGCGGTCCGCATTCGAAGAGCTTCAGGAGCGCACCGGATAGGGGCGTCTCTTCCTGAGCCCGGCCAGTGCCAGGGCGAGCTGCTTGTGTGGCAGGGATAGCGGCGGGTCCGTGGCGTCGATCGCTTCCTTAGCCCGTTTCTTCGCGGAAGCGTTGTCGCCGGCCAGGTCAGAGGCGCGAGCCGCATAGAGCAGGACAAGGCCGCTGCTCCCGGCATTGGCAAGCGCGCCGTTGATCTCCGCGGCCGCGGCTGTATGGTCGCCGGTTTCGGCAAGCGCAAGCCCGCGGGCCGCCTGGCTGGATGGAACATCGGGGACAGCCTGGTTGAGGTCGGAGATTGCCTTATTGCCGTCTCCGAGATCCGCCAGAATCTCACCGCGCATCCGCCGGGCCTCAACAAGCCCGCCGTCTCTGTCAACCACCGAGTTGAGTATCACGACCGCTCCGCGGCCATCGCCGGTTTGCCAGAGCGCGTGGGCCAGTTGGACTTGAAGCCCGAGATCGTTCCGTTCCCGGTCGGCCGCCGCACTCAGCGCGGGGATGGCCGCGCCCGGGTCGTCCCCGGCCAACAGGAGTTGGCCGGCTGCGGCAAGCTGGTAGGCCGCGGCATGGGAGTCGCCCGCGGCCTGCATCAGCTCCGCGGCCTTCCGGTAATGAGGCAGCGCCTCGGCTAGCTCGCCGTGCCGGTATGCCACGTTGCCGAGCAGCGATTCGGCATCCGCTCGCTCACGGAAACCAGTCGCGTCCCTGAGTTCATGCTCGGGGAGGGCGCGGCACGCGCGTTCCGCGTGCGCCCGGGCAAGATCGAGTTCCCCGCGTGCAAGGGCCAGTTCGGCCGCGCGCAGGAAACCCGTCACGCTCACAGCTGCCGCGGCAGCCATGCCCGCGGCGCGCAGCGGACCTATCAGCCGGTCACTCAGCAGCCGGTAGCACCGCACGGACTCATTCGTGTCGCTGGTCAGGAGATGACGGTCAAGGAGGTCCCTGAGGACGGCAGCCGGCATCCTGTTCATGGTCGCGGCATCTTCACGAAGTCCGCCGCAGGCGCCCCTGCCGGTGATGAAGCTGCCCGCCAGCCACGACTGAAGCTTCCGGTACGGGACGTCATGCAGCGCCGATATCTCGGCGATCAGTTGCCCGCAGTAGTCGGCGAGAGCCGTGCCTGAGTCGCTGAATTTCCGGATCGTCCGGTCGGATATCTCAGTGACGCTCGGCGGGAGATCCTCCCATAGCCGGGAGCAGACCGCCTGCAGCAGGGACGGCTCGACGTGACGACCGGGCGGCAGGGCGGCGCTTTCCTGGACGCCGAGCAAGTCGTTGACAATGCCGTGCGCGGCCGCTTCCTCAAACGTGCGGCCCGCGGCCATGGCAGGCATCCTGATCGCGTCGATCGCGCTCCGCGGGCTCAATGCGGTGAGCGTGTGCCGTGCCCCGACGCCAACGGAGCCGGTGAGCAGGCTAAGGCCGGCGGTCCTTGTCACCAGCAGCAGGTGCAGTCGGCTGTGATCAGAAATCGCCTGGGCGAGTCCGGCTAGGAACTCTCTGCGCCACTTCGCCCAGGCACCGGCCTGCGGGCCGAGGGTGAGGTCATCCAGGGCATCAACGGCCGCGTAGGTGACACCATCATGCCCTCGCGTGCGCTCGCGCACGAAGTCGCTGACGGTCAGCCTGGCGAGCCGGGTCGGCACATCGTCGGGCGCCCAGGACCGCAACAGCGCCAGCGTGAACGGGTTGTGCTCGGTGAGAGCCGGGGCCGGAAACGTCGTGCCATCTGACAAGTTCCCTAGCGGGAAGATGCGCGGCCGGTGCTGTGACGATCTCTCCCGCAGCTGGGGACGTACGCCGGCTTGCAGCAGTGAGGTCTTCCCGCACCCGGCCGCGCCGCTGACGACAGTCAGCCGGTTCGTCACCCAGAGATCGACGACCACGGCGATATCCGCATTTCGCCCGAAGAAGAATTCCATATCGGCCTGCGTAAAGGCACGTGATCCGGGATACGGGTTGTCCGCGATCTTGCGCACTGAACCGGATCCTCCCCCATATGGCGAGTGGGCACCGTGGGCCTAACCTACAGACAGTACGTTACGCCCCGGCGAAGCGCCGGCATATGGCAGCCAGCACTTTTGCCTGAGGACATTAGGGACGCCCGTGGCTGTTCCTGCGGTTAACCTGCCTTATGGGTCAGCTGATGAAGTTGTTGAAACTGGCGAAGCTACGCTCGGGCTTGGACAGGAGAATCCGCTCCAGAGCCCTGCTGAGCGCGGAATCGGAGTCGGCGAACTCCAGGTCGGCAATGCTGATATCGCGGACGTCAAGCAGCAGGCCGTCGGCAACGTCGTCCATGGTCCTCCTCGTCACGGGTCACCTTTAGATACCGGCTTCCGCGTCGCTCCGTGCGGGCGCCGTTCCGGCAGCTATATTGATAGAGATACATTGTTTCGCTCAAGCTGTCGAGTGCCTTCCGTGTGAAATTCACGTTGCATAGTTTGATGATCATCAAGTCCCCGATCGGCATGGCCGACCGTTGTCGACTCGTTTCGAAATAATGGGCTCCTGGATAGGATCCGTTTATGACGGTGCCTGAGGCGAACGTGCCGCGGGGAGGCGTCCCTGTGATCTGGGGTTACGTCCCGGCACGCAATAAGAACTTCACTGGCCGGGACGACATCCTCGAACGGCTGCGGGAAGGCGCGTCAAGCCGCGTCACGGCGGTATTGCCGGAAAGCGGGCGGCAGAGTTCGGAAAGCGATGGCAATCCGATTCCGCAGGGCGTGCACGGCCTTGGTGGCGTCGGCAAGACCGCTATCGCGATTGAGTACGTCTACCGGTTCAGCTCCCATTACGACCTCGTATGGTGGATCGCGGCCGACCAGCTGCCTTCGGTGCGCGGTTCGCTCGCGGAACTGGCCCAGCGGCTCGGACTTGAAGCATCCCCCACCGCGGGAGTAGACGGCCTCATCGCGGCCGTGCGCGACGCACTGCGGCGCGGCGAGCCCTACCGTCGCTGGCTGATCGTCTTCGACAACGCCGACCAGCCGGAGGACATCAAGGACCTGATTCCGACTGGTCCGGGGGACGTGCTGATCACGTCGCGCAATCATCGCTGGGAATCCGTCATCAGGACGGTTCCCATGGATGTGTTCCGTCCTCAGGAGAGCAGGGACTTCCTGCTCAAGCGGGTTCGCAAGGGCCTGACCGAGGCGGACGCGGAACGGCTGGCAAGGGAACTCGGGCACTTGCCGCTCGCGCTTGACCAGGCGGGGGCCATGCTGGCGGAGACCGGAATGCCGGCCGACGAGTACTTGCGGCTGCTCAAGGAACACGCCGCGGAGATCATGAACGAGGGGCCGCCGTCGGGCTACGGGCATACGATGACCGCGGCGTGGAAACTGTCCGTCGACGCCGTCAAGCGGAGCCGCCCGCAGGCGCTTGAGGTGCTGCGCTGCTGCGCGTTCTTCGGCCCGGAGCCGATCCCGCGCGATGTGTTCCGGCGCGGCGCCCAGGAGACGGGCTCGCCCGTGGCTGAGGTGCTGTCAAACCCGATCGCGACGGCGAGCGTCATGCGCGAGCTGGCCCGGTATGCGCTCATCACCCTGGACGGGAACGCGGTCAAGGTGCACCGGCTGATCCAGGCGCTGGTTCGTGACGAGTTGTCCCCAGAGCAGCGGCGCGCGTACCGGCATGAGGCGCAGCTCATCATGGCCGCCGCCGCGCCAACCAACCCGGACGACGCAACGACCTGGCGGAGGTTCCAAGACCTGCTGCCGCACGCCAACGCCGAGGCCACCGAACTGCACCTGTCACGCGAGTTCGCGGTCAGGGATCTCGCCCGCGGCGTCATCAGGTACCTCTACCAGTCCGGTGACTACACGTCCGCGCTGGCGTTGACGGAGCGGTTTATCGAGCAGTGGACGGCGGACTCCGGGCCGGACGACGAGAACGTCCTGCGGGCCCAGCGTCATCTTGCCAACATCCAGCGGCTGATGGGCCGTTACGCGGACGCCTACCGGACGACGGAGGACTCGCTCGCCAGGGCCCGCGTCACGCTGGGTGAGGACGACCCGACGACGCTGACGCTGCGTACCGGCTTGGGCGCCGACCTGCGGGCCAGCGGTAGCTTCGCCGCCGCGCGCGAACTGGACACGGAAAGCCTGACCCTGCTTGAGCGCAAATACGGCGCCAAGGACGGCCGGACGCTGCGGCTGCTGTCCAGCCTGGCGCTGGATCACGGCCTCATGAGTGACTACAGCACAGCACAGGAATTGTACGAGCGTGCCTTCGGGGAGATGCGCCGCGCGGACTCGACGCCCGCACTGGACGTCATCGGCGCCTGGTTCGGCATCAGCTGGACGCTCCGCCTGCGCGGCAAGTTCGAAGATGCCCTGGACGTCGCACAAGACGCACGGGATTACGGTCAGAGTTCGTCCGGGCTTGGCGCGGATCACCTGTATACCCTGCGAGCCGTCAACGCGTACCTCATCGCGAGCCGCCGGGTGACGGAGAAGCGGCTTGACGCCATCGAAGAGAGCAGGGAAGTGCTGGATCTGGCGACTCGCCGCCACGGGGAGCGCAACCCGGACACTCTGGCGATCGCGATCGCGCTGAGCAACCTCTTGCGTGCCACCGACGTGGCCTACCACGAGCAGGCCCTGGAACTGGCGACGGCGACGCTGGACCGATTCGTCGGCGTCTACGGGAACAAACACCCGTACTACTACGGATGCCTGACCAACCTGGCGCTGCTGAAACGGGCAACCGGGGACGCCGTTGTGGCGCGTGAGCTTAACGAGGAAGCTCTGCGGGGCCTGACGGACGCGCTCGGCCAGAATCACCACTACACGCTGACCGCAGCGATGAACCTCGCTAGCGATCTCGCGGCGCTTGACCGGCTGGCAGATGCGCGCGCTATGGGTGAGGAGACGCTGAAGAGGCTGAGCGAGCAGCTCGGCACCATCCACGCGCACACCCTCGGCTGCGCTGCGAACCTCTCCCTGGACATGATCGCACTGGGTGACGAGAAAGACGGTAACGAGCTCCGGAGCAAGACGCTGCGGCTGCTTGCGGACACCTACAGGACAGACTCGCCGGACTACATAGCGGCGGCCAGCCGCGACCGACTCGACCCGGACTTCGACCCGCCCGCGATCTGATCCCGCCCGCGGGGTCTCATCCGGTGTCCGCCCGCCCGTTGTTCGCCTGCCACCGGGCCAGGTGCAGGTCCGACTTGCGTCGCGCGACGGCGAGGGCATCGCCGGGCACCGGCTCGCGCCGCCACTCGTCGAGCACCTCGGCCATCGTCGCCACGAAGGTCTCTCCGACTCTGGTGAGGCGGCCACTGCGCAGCAAGGTCGCGGCCACGGAGGCTGCCCCGTCGCGCCAGCGGGCGAAATCCGCGTGGGCCCGGTGGCGGACCTCCGGTTCCGGCGCGGATTGCCGCTGTTCGCGCCAGAAGCCGCTGACGCCGAGAAACGCGTAGGCGCCCTGCAGCAGGCCGCTGACCGGACGCGGGTCGGGGCGCCACGGCGCGTAGTAACGCTGGCCGTCGTCCGGCAGCGTCAGCGTGACGAGATCGAGCAGCGCGCACAGTTTGAGGTGCTGCGTCTCGTGGACGAGCGTCTCCGCGCACAGGTACTTGTCTGGCTGCCGTGACATGGCCACGGTCCCGAAGACCTGGGGTGAGCTGACACTGATGCTGAAATCCCCCGACTCCGGCGCCCGGTAGGGGACGATCACCCGCACCATCCCCGCGATCTGCGCGGCGCTTGCAGGGGAAAGCACCGGCCACGCCGCGCGCAGCGTGTCGCGCAACTCGGTCAGCTGCGACGGCGTGAGCCGTCCGGTCGGGCCGCCGTCCGGCGTCGGCATACGGAACGGGTCGAGGTCGTCGACGAGAAGGCTGAGCCGGCCGGCCGTGGCGCGCCTGAGCTCCCGCCAGCCGGGTTCGCCCGGCCGCGCCCGCACCCGGAGATCCCCGGAGCGGACCTCGGCTTCCTTCGCTGCCACGACCGCGGTGACGCCGGCCGCTTCCGCTGCGCCGAGGGACGGCAGCAGGACGCCAGCGCCGAGCACCGGCACCTCGATCTCGGCGTCCAGCCCTGCCCTGATAGCGGCCGCTGCCGCGATGGCGGCAAGTCCGCTCGGCCGGACGCCCGGCAATGGCGCGCTTGCGGGTGCGGCGGCGTCCGCCGGTGCGGCATCCGCTGCCGGTACGCTGCCGGACCTGATGACGTGCAGCGCCCATGCCCCCACCGACGGATATGCCATCACCTCAGCCGCGGCCGCCGGGTCCCGTTCCTGCACGTGGGCGAGCAGTTGCCAGCCGGCCACGCCCAGCGCGTCGTCCGGATGATCACCGCGCCGCGCCAGTTCCGCGACCTTGCCGAGCAGGATCAGGTGCTTGCTTCGCTGAGCCGCGACGAGCTGGCCGATGGCGTCCTCGTCGCCGCCGCCCCTGGCGAGCGCCGCGAGTTGCTCAGCGCTGAACGAGTGATGCCGCAGCCGCCCCGGCGTATCTGGTGGCTGCGCCATCAGGCCACATTCCTCGCGCGGCTGACGTTGAGGTCTTCCAGGAGCCGCCCCCTGATGTGACGGATCAAGGCGAAAAGATCGGGGCAGTACACCGACGGGTTGAGGAAGCCCGTGTCTTCGGCGTAGCGGTGGGAATACAGGCCGCCCCCGCAGACCGAGCGGACCGGGCAGGCGCGGCACTGCGCGGCAAGCGCACGGACCCCGATCTGGCGGGCGGCGATCTCCGGCAGCAGGAGCGCGGCATCCAGCGGATCCCGGTCGACGTGCAGCGCGGTCGCCGCGGCGCCGGCGTAGGCGACCTTGAGGGTGTCCTCCTGCTCGATGGATCCGTCGGTCTCGATGACCATCATCTGGGCCGGCGCGATTCCCACGATCTCGGAACCGCTGGCCCCGCCGAGCAGCAGGTGCATGATCTCCTCGAACAAGCGGATCCTGGTCTGCGGTTTCGGGTACCAGTAATCGAAGACCTCCGTCAGCCAGTCCGCATACGGAGTGCTTGCCGAGGCCAGGGTCCGCCCGGGAGGCGGGTTCAGCCAGGTCCCGTGCGGCAGCAGGAAGTCGATCTTCGGCGGTCCGAAGTCGGCGAGCGCCCGGTACGTCCTGACCGGATCGTTGTGCAGGTCGACAGTGCACAGCAGGCCGCCGTACAGGTGCGGGAACCGGCGGAGCCGCTCAAGCGCGGCGGCCACCGCCGGGTAGCTCCCCCTGCCGCTCGCGTACAGCCGGTGCAGGTCGTGGGCTTCGGGATAGCCGTCGACGCTGACGCCGACGCGGACATTGAGCTCGTCGAAGAGCTCCAGGTAGGCGTCGCTCAGCCGGACGCCGTTGGTCTGCACGGCCGCGTGCACGGTGACGCCAGGTCCGGCGCTGCGTCGGGTTGATGTCACGAGCCGGGCGATCAGGTCACGGCCGGCGAGCAGCGGCTCACCGCCGTGCAGGATCAGCGTGATCTCACGCAGGCCGTGCGTCGTGGCGTGCTCCCCGATCCGCCGGGCGGTCGTGTCCGCGGTCTGCTCAGACATCGCGCGTGGCTGGTCACGCCATGACTGATCTGCCAATTCGTATACGTAGCAGTAATCGCATGCCAGGTCGCAGCGGCTATGCACCTTGACGATGAACTCCCGAAATGGGGACGGTCGCCAGCCATCTTCAAGGAGCGCGGGCACGTCAAGACTTGCTGGCCATGCCAGCCGCGACGGGTTCCCCATGGAAATGATTGTGACATAGAAGATTCCGGAGGGCGATACTGCGGCAGTTCCGCATATCTCCGGAATTTTCTTCAGTCACACGAGTTTCATCGCCATCGCTGCATGCATCCAGAGTAATGCACTAATCGCGACGCGAATGCAATTCATGCCTTTTCTTGCAAATTCACAACGAAGGGATGGTTCGATATCCATCGAATCATTGGCCCGCGCGGTACCGCGGCTCATGGCAACGTCGTGACACCGTGCTCGGTCGATTTCACCTTATTATATCCTTCCCCTGGGACGAGCAGCCGAAACGCCGCAGCCGGGTGCACGGATCGCCTGCGCGCCCTTCACAAGTTAGGTAGATTTATCCCGGAGCTGCCGTGATGCGCGCCCCTCTGCGCAGCTCCCGCGCTTGAAGGAGCTCCGATAGGGGGACATTCGCTCCTGTGATTGAGACGCCAGTTGAGAACCATACGGAGCATGGCCGTGGTGACGGCGCCAGCCACGGGGTGGCGGCCATTCCCATCACCTGGACCCGCACCTGGCTGACTACGCGATGGCGCGCCGCAGACGCCCTGTCATCGGGCTCCCATGCTTTCCGGACCCTGGTATTTGGCTCCTCCATCTCCATGATGGGGACCAGAATTTCAATGCTGGCTTTCCCGATGCTTGTGCTTGGCATTAAAGATTCGCCGCTTATCGCCGGGATTGTTTCTTTTGCGGCGATCGCGCCGGGCGTATTGCTCTATATGCCAGTCGGAGCCATCGTCGATCGCCGGGATCCGCGCCGCGTCATGCTGCTGAGTGAAATATCCCGCGGGATTGTCGCCTTCCTCGTTGTTGCAGCCCTCTTGATATTCGGGCGAGACATCAACATTATATTCCTCGTGCTCGCGATGCTTGCGGAGGAAGCGCTCGAAATCTTCTCCACGCTCGCCGACCGCCGCTGCCTGAACAGGTTGATAGAACCAGACAAGATCAGGTCACGACAGGCATCTGTCGAGGCCAGGACCCACGCCGCCGTGCTCGTCGGCCGCCCGATCGGGCCGCTCCTGTTTACGTTCGGCCCCTTTCTTCCGTTCCTGGCAGACGCGGTCTCTTTTATCGTTTCTGTGTTTAGCCTCCTTTCGATCGGGTCGACCGCGGAGCCGCATAAAGCAGGATGGCCAACATTTAAGCAGTTGACAAGCGGAATTGGCGAGGAAGTACGCGAGGGGGTAGGCGAAGTTGTGAGCGATCGGCGTCTCTTGCTCACCTCTTCGCTTATGGCCATGACAAGCGTGGTGTCGCAGGCCCTCATCCTGATATTTCTTGTCGAGGCCCACTCCCACCAGCTCTCGACGCTCGCGATCGGTATCGTGCTCGGCGCGTCGGGGGTCGGCGGAGCGGTTGGCTCTCTCTGCTCCAAAGCGGCAGGTTTTCTCCGTTCTAGATCGACGGAAGCCCGCCTTTCTAATAAAGCGCTGAAAGTCATTCGGAAACGCTGGCTCCCAATCCAGATGATCGCGTGGGTCATTGTCTTTCTCGTGCTCGCACTGACTCGCGGCGGCTCAACCACTTGGAGCGCTGTCGCCATGTTTGTCATGAGCGTCACCGGAGCGATCGGTAACATCGAGTACGGGACCTATCTAAACGCGAAAATCGCCAACGATATGATCGGCAAGGTATCTAGCGTCAGCCACACGATGACCATCGCAGCATGCGCGCTCGGCCCCGTTCTCGGCGGATACTTGATTCAGGAGTTCAGTGCCCGAAAGGCAATAGTTATCCTGTCCTGCATTCTGGGGATTATGGCTGCCACATCACTTTTCGTACTCGAGAAGCCGCGGAACAAGGCCTCTGTCAAATCGATCCGCGCTGAGTTGGCGTCGGCGGCAGCGACGGAAACGGCGAGGCCCATATCCGTTCCCAGCGCCACCGCGAGCCGGAGTGATGCCGGGATTCCGCTAAGCAGGAGTGTGGCGATCGCGAGCGGCAGCAATTCCCGTTGGCCGATAATCAGTCGACCATGGTCGACGGTTCCCAAACATATGACTACCTGCGGAAACGCGGGTGCCGATACTGCCCGCAAGCGATCTCACGTGCCCTCCCGATTTCGCAGGGCAGACTTTAGAAGAGTCCGGAGGATCCCGGAAGAATCGGAATCCATCGTGTCGGCAGGCTTAGACTCCTTTAGGGTCCGCTCTAGGGAGAGTTCATGGAACGTGGCCAGGACAGCGTCGCATGGCGCTTTGTCGATGACCTCAGTGAATTGCGGCAACGCGCCGGCCAGCCGAGCTACTCCACCCTGGAACGGCTGAGCGGGCACCGGCTCAAGCGCGCGACCATGAGCGATGTTCTCAACGGCAACCGGGTAAAGGTGCCAGACTGGCGATTCATTCATGAGTTCCTGACCGCGTGCCAGGCTGCCGCCGCGGAAAACGGGCTTGAGGCCGATCAACTCGGGACGGTCGCTGATTGGAAGCGTCACTGGGACGGTGCGGTTAGCGGTGTTATCGACGCCCGTTTCCCCGGGCATGCCGGCCAGCGGCCCGACGCGGCCGGGCAAATCCCGGAACCTCAGGAGAATACGCGGGGCGATACGGCTGCGGCAGCTGACTCGTCGTCGGAGGATCCCCGAGCCGGCACGGCTAGGCCGGCACTCTGGGGACGGGTACCGCCGCGACTGCCCGACTTCGTCGGGCGCCGGGGCTGGCTCGCGGCACTCCGCCAGACCCTGGCCAGGGATGACCGGATCGGCCTTGTCGCAGTCCAGGGTCTGCCGGGAGTAGGGAAGACCCAGCTCGCCGTCGAGTACGCCGCCCGGTACGCGCAAGAGTACGACCTGGTGTGGTGGGTGCCCGCCGGCGAAATCGAGGATGCCCATCGTTCCATGGCCGACCTGGCGGTCCGGGTCGCAGGTATCGACAGGACAGCAGAATCGGCGGGTAGAGAGTACACCGAGCTTTTCGACGTCCTCCGCCGGCACCAGCGCTTCAGGCGCTGGCTGCTGATCTTCGACGGCGCTGGAGAACCGGAGGACGTCAAGGAGCTCATACCTCCATTGCCCGGTGACGTGCTGGTCACGACACGGAGCACGCGTTGGGAGGCTTCTGGGGAACTGCTCGAACTCGATGTTTTCGAACGGAAGGAGAGCATCGAGTTCCTGCGGCGCAGACTGCCCAAGGCTTCTCCGGTCGTGGCGCACCAGCTGGCTGATGGCGTCGGCGATCTTCCCCTGCTCCTCGCGCACGCCGCCGAGTCGCACATCGGTGTCGACGCCTACCTGGCCCGGCTCAACTCCGACCCGCTGCCCATGCTCGCCGACCATCCCGCGGATTATCATTCGACGATCAGGGATGTATGGCAGACGGCTGTCGGCCAGTTGCGTGCCGATGCCCCCGACGCCATTGACCTCCTGTGCTGTCTCGCCTCCTTCGGGACTGAACCTGTTCCGCGTGACGCACTTGAGCGCGGTGGTTTCCTGCCGGACGTCTCGATTCACAGCCTGCTGCGCAACTCCATCCGGGTCGCCGGGGCGATCGGCAAACTACGGCGCGCGGGCCTGCTGCGAGTAAGCCTGGGAACCAGGAGCCTGGCCGTGCACCGGGTCACCGGCTGCATCGTGCGGGCACTGGCCGTCGAGTCAGACTCCGGCGACCGGTCCCGGCACGACGTACATCTGCTCTTGGCCGCGGCGGATCCGCGTACCCCGGACGACCCAACAAGCTGGCAGAGCTATGAAACACTCCATGGCCACGCGGTTGCCTCTGGAGCGGTGGCCTGCCAGCAGGAGCTGGTCCGGGAGCTTATCGTCAACCTCACCCGCTACCTCACCGCAGCCGGGGACACCGGCGGCGCGATCGCCCTGGCGGACGAGGCGGCCGCGCACTGGGAGAAGGACGCGGACGGCGACGATGCGGCAGCCTCTGGGGCCCGCGTGCTGATGCACGCGGCGAAGGTAGGCGCGCTGCTCGTTCAGGGCTCGTTGGCGGAGGCGTTCCAGCTCCAGGCGGCGACCTTGGCGGAGATGCGCGCGGACCCGCGCCGGTGGGCAGCGAACATCATCGAGCTTGAGGGCCTGACGGGCGCGCGGCACCGGATCGCCGGGAACTTCGCGGCGGCCGTGACCGCTGACCGGGATGCCGTGCGGGCACATGTCGCGGAGTTCGGCAGCGACGATCCCCGCACGTTCAGCGTGCTGCACAGCCTCATCGCAGATCTGGCCCTCAGCGGTGCGGTCGCGGCGGCCAGTACCGCGGCCCGTGAACTGCACCGTAATTGCCTGGCGTTCTACGGCGAGGCCGGTCATCCCACTGTGCTTGCCGCCAGCGGGGTGCTTGCCCGGTGTCAGTGGCTAGCCGGCGATTACGGCGAAGCCGCCGCGGCAGCGGCCGAAGTCCGCAGTGGCTACGCCGCCCTTCCTGACGGCCACATCCTGGACGAGAACCACCCATGGCGGCTCAGCCGCGAGACCGACCACGTGATCATCCGGCGCGATGACAACCCCACTGCCGCTGATCTTCGCGTCCTCGCCGACGACGCGCATGAGCTTCGCCGTCGCTGCTGGCGGGCACGTGGCGCAAACCACCCGCAGACGCTCGCCGCGACCGTCGTCCTGGCCAGCGTTCTACGTCGAATTGATGGCAGGAAAGGCGAAGCCGTGCGGCTGCTCGAGGAGGCCGAACGCCGCTACCAGTCTGCTCTGCCGAACCACCCCTATGTCGACGCGTGCGCCGCGTACCTGGCCGCCGTGCGGTCTCTGAGCACCGCAGGCAGCCCGCAGCAGGTGGCTGCTCAGTCAGCCCTGGTCATACAGGACATGACCGGCCGGCTGGCCAATTCGGTCGGGCCCGCTCACCTGCTCTCGCTCACGGCCCGCAGTGCCCTGGCGAACGCCCTGGCGCGCGCGGGAGATTTCGGCGCGGCAGTAAAGCACGGGCAGGAAGCGGCAGCCGGCTTGCGGGACCTCCTCGGCCCCGATCATCCACTCGCGTTGGCTGCCGTGGCGAATGCCGAGGTCAGCCAGTCCGCTCTCTCTTCCGGGGCACGCCTCCAAGCTAACCTGACGGACCTCGACTTCACGCCCCTCCCGTTGTGACGAAATGAGAAAGCCCCAGGGCGCGCCGGGGATCGCGCCCTGGGGTGCTTTCACGTGCCGCGGGCCGCCCTCCCCCGGAGGAGGGGAGTCGGGGAGGGCGGCCCGCGAACCGAGGGTGGCCTGCTACTTGCCTGCTACTTGCCTGCTACTTCACTGTCTGCTTGACGGTGAGCTGGCCGTTGCGCATCGTGCCGAGGCGCTGTGCGCGCCTGGCGATGGTGCTGTCGTGGGTGACCATGATCATCGTCAGGCCGTTGTCCTGCCAGAGCTTCTCGAGCAGGGCGATGATCTCGTCGCGGGTGTCTTCGTCGAGGTTGCCTGTCGGCTCGTCGGCGAGCAGCACCTTCGGCTCCTTCACCAGCGCGCGGGCGATCGCCACGCGCTGCTGCTGGCCGCCGGACAGCTCAGACGGCAGGTGCCTGGCGCGGTCTGATAGGCCGACGGAGGCAAGCGCCTCGGCCGCCCGTGACTTGCGCGCCGAGTCCTTGATGCCGAGCGGCACCAGCGCCGTCTCGACGTTCTCCTGCGCCGACAGGGTCGGGATCAGGTTGAACGTCTGGAAGATGAAGCCGATCTGCGACGCGCGCACCTTGGTCATCGGGCCCTCGCCGAGCCTGGCCAGGTCGCGCCCGTTCAGCTCGAGCGAGCCCGAGGTCGGCCGGTCGAGGCCGCCGAGCAGCTGGAGCAGGGTGGACTTGCCGTGGCCGGTCGGGCCCTGGATGGACAGCCATTCGCCGTCGGCGATCTCCACGTTGACGCCGCGCAGTGCGTGCACCGTCGCGCGGCCCTTGGGGTAGTCCTTGACGACGTTCGTGAGCTTGTACATGGTGTGCTCTCCCTTTCCGGCCGTCAGGCGACCTTGGACAGTGCCGCCGCCGGGCGCAGCCGCGCCGCCCGCCAGCCGCCGAACCCGCCGGCGATCAGGCCGCCGAGTACGGCGAGCCCGACCGCGAGGATGATCACGCTGATGGTGACCGGCGCCGACAGGTGCACGGTGACCGAGGAGGTGCTGTTGGCCGCGTTGCTGAAGGCGCCGCGGAACGGGTTGGTCCCGCCCGTGCCGGACGTGGCAGTGCCACCGCCGGGGAAGTTGCCGCCGAACTGCTGCGGGCCGCCCGGAGTCGCGGAGCCCGTGGTCGAGCCGAGCGACGCGCTCAGCGGGTGCGCGAACTTGCCGACGGCCCAGGCGCCCGCGAAGCCGAGCCCGACGCCTGCCACGCCGCCGGCGATGCCGATCGCGATCGACTCGCCGATGACCTGGCCGACGACCCGGCGGGACTTCCAGCCAAGTGCCTTGAGCGTGCCGAACTCACGGACGCGGCGGGATACGGCCGACATGGTGAGCAGGCTCGCCAGCAGGAAGGCCGCGACGAGCACCGCGATGGCCAGCCACTTGCCCAGGTTGTTGGCGAGCGACGCGGCGCTTGAGATGGAGCCGGTCACCTGGCTTGCCAGGGTGTCCTGGTCGGTCACGGTGGCACCGGACACGGTGGACTTGATCGTGCTGGCGACCGTGGTGATCTTGTCGCCGCTGCTCGCCGCCACGTAGATGGTGTTGACCTTGCCCGCCATGTTGGCCAGCGTCTGCGCCCGGCCGAGCGGGATGTAAATGTCCTCCTCGGTGGTGCCCGAGGAGTCCTTGACGATGCCGACGACCGTGAACTTGGTGGCCACGCCCTTGGTGTTGCCGATCGCGACGGTCGAGCCGATCTTCAGCTTCTTCGAGGTCGCGTAGTTGGAGTCGACGAGCGCGACGTTCTTGGCCGCGTCGGCCGCGGTGAAGGTCCTGCCCGTGCTGATGGTGCCGGTGGACAGCGGGCCGAGCTCGCCGTTGGCGAGGTCGACGCCCTCGACGGTGAAGTTGTTGCCGAAGTTGAAGCCGCCGCTGAAGGTCCGCGAGCCGCCGTTAGAGCTGCTGCTTGAGCCTTCACCGCCACCCTGGAAATTGCCGGTGCCGCTGGTCGGCTGCGAGGTGGGCGCGGTGAAATTGCTGCCGAAGCTGCCGCTGATGATCCGGTCGGTCAGCGTCAGTCCGCCGGCCGCCGCCGCCACGTTCTTCAGCTGGGTGACCGCGGTCACCTGGGCCGCGGTGATCGACGACAACGTGAAGTCGGAGGTCAGCAGGTTCTGGTTGACCGACTTGCTCGACGACTTGCTGTTCGAGCTGCCGAAGCTCTGCCGGAAGTTGAACTGCGAGCCGCCGTTGCCGCTGCCCGCGGTCGGCGCCTTCGTCACCGTGATGTCGGTGCCGACGCCGTACAGGGAATGCAGGACAGAGGACTGGGCGTTCTTAACCCCGGCGGACGCCGCGGTCACAGTGATCACCAGCCCGATCCCTAGCGCCAGGCCCACCGCTATGAATGTGGCCTGGCGAGCGCGTCGTCGCAGTTCGCGCCAGAGGTAAGTGAAAAACATCAGACTCCTCAAACGGACATAGGTCGCCCCCGCAGCCTCCGTCCGTGCGGGGCGGGCCTGATACGATCGCGGTTTTTGCGATCAGGCCCGTCACGTGCGGACATCGGGGGGTACGGGGGGTCGCCCCCCCGGGTGTCTACAGTGGCGGCACGGTTCCGCCGCACCAAGGGGAGCGCATCAAACCCCGGTGCGGCGGCCGCGCCAGCTCATACACTGGCGGCCTTTCCTGAGTGATCCCTTAGTCCACGCTGCGAACAAGCCGCGTTCCGTCAGCGCCTGACAGTGATGCGGCGACGGAATTCTGGCCGCATAACACTGGCCCGAGATATCCGGAATGTCCGGCAACAGACCCTCAATGAGCCCCGTGCAACGCGTCAGCCCCGCCGCGGCGGGTTGCCACGGGCGGGGCTGACGATGCTGAGGAAGCTGAAGAACCTGAAGGGTCTCGCCGCTAGCGGACCTCGCGCGGCAGTCCGAACTGGACCGACTCGGTTGTGGTCACCCGCTCGGTCACGGTCACCGTGCCAAGGCCGGACAGCGCGTCGATGATCTCGCTGACCACCGCGGGCGGCGCGGAGGCGCCGGCGGTGAGCCCGACGACCGAGACGCCGGTCAGCCATGCCAGGTCGATGTCGGTCGCGCCGTCGATCAGGTGCGCCGGGGTGCCCGCGCGCTCCGAGCGCTCGACGAGCCGGACCGAGTTGGAGGAGTTCGCCGAGCCCGCCACCAGCACCATGTCCGCCTCGGCGGCGACGGCGCGCACGGCGGCCTGCCTGTTGGTCGTCGCATAGCAGATGTCGTCCGAGCCGGGCGCGCGCATCTGCGGGAACTTGTCGCGCAGCGCCCCCGCCACGTCGGCGGCCTCGTCGATCGCCAGCGTGGTCTGCATCAGGTAGGCGATCTTCGACGGGTCCTCCACGTCGAGCGACGCCACGTCCTGCGCGGTCTGCACCAGGACCGTCGAGTCCGGCGCCTCGCCGAGCGTCCCCTCGACCTCCTCGTGGCCCGCGTGCCCGATCAGCGCCACCGTGTATCCCTCGCGGGCGAACCGGCGCGCCTCGGCGTGCACCTTCGACACCAGCGGGCAGGTCGCGTCGATCACCGACAGGCCCCGCTCACCCGCGTCTGACCGCACGGCGGGCGACACGCCGTGCGCGGAGAACACCACCGTGGCGCCGTCAGGCACCTCGTTGAGCTCGTCGACGAACACCGCGCCGCGCTGCTCGAGGTCGGAGACCACCCGGGTGTTATGCACGATCTGCTTGCGCACGTAGACCGGGGCGCCGCGCAGTTCGAGCGCGCGCTCCACGATCTCGATGGCCCGCTCCACGCCCGCGCAGAACGACCGCGGCCCGGCGAGCAGCACGGTCCGCTGCCGGCAGGCGGCGGCCCACTTTTCCGCGACGGGCGCGGCGCGGCGCAGCGAGCGCAGCGCGGCCATCCCGCCGCTGACGATGCCCGGGCCGAGCCCGGCGTCGGAGACCGCGCGGATGACGGCGACCGGGTGCCCCGCGGCTGTACTCGCAAGGGTGGCCACCAGGGCGGCCGACTCCATGTCGGCGGCGAGGTAGCCGTCGGCAGCGAGCCGAACCCGTTCGGCAGACCTGACGAGCTTGCCGACGGTGACCAGCCGTCCCGCGCGGGCATTGAGCCCGGCGCGGCGCAGCTCCGCCGCGAGCAGGGCCGCGCCAGGCAGCGCGACGGTGGTCTCGCCGTCGCTTACCTCGGTGGCGACGACCAGGTCTCCCGGGTTGAGGTCGCCGGAAAGCCCGGCGGCCGTGCCCATGATGACAGTGGCGCCGAACGAGTGCGGCTGGCTCTTGGCCGCCGACCTCTTCGCCCTTGTGCTGCCCATGCCGGTGCGCAGCACCTGGCTGCCCGGCCTGGTCAGGCCGCGGCGGACGGCGTTTGCCTCGATGCGGAGCGGAGCGAAGACGAGCAGGCCCGGTTTTGCAGACTCAGGCGCCGTGTCCTCGATCCGGTCCGCCGTCACTGCTGTGCGTGGCTGCGGAATGGTTTCAGTCATTTGCTAAGTACCCCTCACATATCTGCCTAGGGCTGAGACGGGGAACGCCAGCCGGTACAGGTGGTAGTTGAGGTAGAAGTCGCGCGGGAAGCCGGTCCCGGTGAAGTACGGCTCGTCCCAGGTGCCGTCGGCGCGCTGGGTGGCCGCCAGCCAGCGGATGCCGCGCTCGACGGCGGCGCCGTCCCGCTCGCCGGCCGCGAGCAGGGCGAGCAGCGCCCACGCGGTCTGGCTCGCGGTTGACGCCCCCCGGCCCGACCAGGCCTTCGGGTCGTCGTAGGAGCGCAGGTCCTCGCCCCAGCCGCCGTCCGCGTTCTGCACGCTCTCCAGCCACCCGACGGCACGGCGGATCTGCGGTTTGTGCGGCCGCACCCCCGCGGCGATCAGCGCGGGCACCACCGCCCCGGTGCCGTACAGGTAGTTCGCGCCCCAGCGGCCGAACCACGAGCCGTCTGGCTCCTGGTTCTTCAGCAGCCAGATCACGCCCCTGCGGCACGCGGTCTCGCTGGCCAGACCCTCGGCGGCGAACGCCTCCACGATGTGCGCGGTGACGTCGGCCGACGGCGGGTCGATGACCGCGCCGAAGTCGCAGAACGGCAGCTTGTTGACCAGCTCGCGGGTGTTGTCCGCGTCGAAGGCGCCCCAGCCGCCGTCCTTGGACTGCATGCCCTCGAGCCAGCGCAGGCCGCGGCGGATCGCGGCTCTGTTGCTCGCCTGCCTGTCGCCCAAGTCGACCCGGCGCAGCGCGAGTATGACCTCGGCGCTGTCGTCGGTGTCGGCGTAGTTGTCGTTCTCGAACTCGAACGCCCAGCCGCCGGGGTCGGTGTGCGGGCGGCGGACCGCCCAGTCGCCCGGCTGCCTGATCTCCTCATCGAGCAGCCAGCCCGCCGCGCTCACCAGCGCCGGGTGGTCCGCCGCAAGGCCCGCGTCCTCCAGGGCGACCATCGTCAGCACGGTGTCCCAGACCGGGGACTGGCAGGCCTCGATGCGGCGCATGCCGTCCTCGCGGATCGTGAAACCCTCGATGCCGTCGAGCGCCTTCTTCACGATCGGGTTGTCCAGGCCGTAGCCCATCAGGGTCAGCGCCATGATCGAGTACACCCACGGCGGCTGGATGCCGCCCCAGCAGCCGTCGGCCTCCTGGCGGGCGATGATCCAGTCGGTGCAGCGGCGCAGCGCGGCCCTCCTGGCGCGGGCCGGGATCTTGGGCTCGACCTTGTGCAGCGCCTTGTCCAGCGTGTTGAACGCCACCGACCAGGCGTCCTTCTGGTCCCCCTTGGGCGGCAGGCCAGGCACCGCGGCGTACAGCTCGTCGATGGTGAACGGCAGCGGGTTGCTCGGCTTGAAGCTCGCCACGACCGCGAGCGCGACGATCGTCTGCCTCGCCCAGCAGCCCCAGTCGTAGATGTTCAGCGGGAACCAGGATGGCAGGTAGATGACCTCCGGCGGGATCACCGGCAGGTCGTCCCACGACCACAGTCCGGACAGCGCGAGCCACATCCTGGTGAAGACGCGGGTGGCGGTGAGCCCGCCGCGCCCGGTGATCCATTCGGCGGCGGTCCGCATGTGCGGCGCGTCCGGCTGGTCGCCCGCGAGCCGCAGCGCGACGTACGCCTCGACGGTGGTGGACAGGTCGCCGGGGCCGCCGTAGAAGTTGGCCCACGTGCCGTCCTCCCGCTGCTGCGAGCGGATCCAGACCGCGGTCTCCTTGACGTCGGTGTCCGTGAGGATGCCGAGGTAGTGCCGCAGCAGCACGTCCTCGGCGTCCATCGTCACGTTGGTCTCGAGCTCGCCGATCCACCAGCCGCGCGGGTCCTGCAGGCCGAGCAGGTGGTCACGGGCAGCCGTGAGCGTGGCCGCGGCGACCTCGCCGAGATCGCCGATCGCCGCGAATGCCGGGGCAGCCCGGGTCGCCGGCGCGTCGGCGACCTCAGGTGCGTCGGCCCGTGCCGGTACCGTGCCGGGCTTGGCACCCTCGGCCTCAGTTCCCCGTGTGGGGGCCCTGCGGGCTGCGGTCGTGACCCGATCCGCCGCAGTATGGCGGCCCGACACGATGGCGCCTTTTGCCATCGGGCCGCCATGCGAGGACACCGGGGGGTTCGGGGGGTCGTCCCCCCGGTGATTGAGCATTACCACTGACGGGCGGTGATGAATTCGGCGATGGCCACGAACTCGGCCCGGACGTCGGCGGGAATGCCGATGCCGTCGAGGGACTTGGCGGCGGCCGCCAGGCGGTCGTCGGCCTCCTTCTCGGCCCAGGCCTTGCCGCCGGCGGCGACGATCAGGTCGGCGGCATGCAGCAGCTCGTCCTCGGACAGCTCGTCCTCGCGGGCGAGCAGCGCCCTGAGTTCCGGTGCCTCTAGCGCGCCGCTGGTCAGTGCGGCCACGACGGGCAGCGACTTCTTGCGTGCCCGCAGGTCGGCGCGGACCGGCTTGCCGGTCACCTCGGGCGCGCCCCAGATGCCGAGCAGGTCGTCGGTGAGCTGGAACGCCAGTCCGACGTGCCCGCCGAACTCGGCCAGGCCCATCGCGAGCTCGGGCGCCGCGCCCACGTGCACCGCGCCGATCGTGCAGGCGCAGGCCATCAGCGCCGCCGTCTTGTCGCCCGCCATCTCGACGCATTCGGCGAGCGTCACGTCGCCGCGCTCCTCGAAGGCGAGGTCCTCGCCCTGCCCCGCGATCAGCCGCTGCACGGCGGTGGACAGGCAGCGCGCCGCCCACAGGCCACCGGGCGCGGTGTCCTCGAGCAGCAGGTCGTTGGCCAGCGCGAGCATCGCGTCGCCGGCCAGGATCGCGGCGCCGACGCCGAAGACGGTCCACGCGGTCGGGCGGTGCCGCCGCTCGGTGTCGCCGTCCATGATGTCGTCGTGCAGCAGCGAGAAGTTGTGCACAAGCTCGACCGCGACCGCGGCGCTGACACCGCGCTCGGGTGCGACGCCTGCGGCGCGGGCGGAGAGCAGGGCCAGCGCCGGGCGCAGCGCCTTGCCGCTGCCCACCCGCACCGGGTTCCCCTCCGCGTCGGCCAGGCCATAGTGGTAGGCGGCCACCCGGCGAACGCGGGGGCTCAGCCGGTTGATCGCGGCCTCCGTGGCCGGGCCAACCAGGTCACGCGCCACGGCGACGCCTGCGGGCATCACGACCGTCACGAGCGCACCTCCCTCTCATCCGCTTCGATGTTCATTTCGGTATTACTCACTTCAGTCTCAGCATTCACAGCAAGTTCTGAGTCCTCTGTCATTCCGCCACTCTCGTCCGCGCTCGCGCGGACATCGGGGGGTACGGGGGGTCGTCCCCCCGGGAGGGGCGCTTGCCGAGCGCCCGATACGATGGCGCTCTTTGCCATCGGGCGCTCAGCAAACAGGGCAATGACGGCGTTGAGGCCGCTGCGGACGGCGCCCTCCATGGTGTCCGGCCACCCGGTGTCGGTCCACGAGCCCGCGAGCACCAGGGCGGGCAGCTGCGTCGCCGCCTTCGGGCGCAGCCGCGCCGTGCCCGGCACCCCGCGGAACGTCGCGCGCTTCTCCCTGGTCACGAAGAACTCGGTGACATTGGCGTCCCTCGCCGCGGGAAATAGCTCCGCAAGCGCCGGCACGAACTTCTCGCGGAGCTCCGCGACCGGCATGTTCGCATACTCGTCGGCCGCCGACAGCGAGATCGCCAGGTACTGCCCGTCGTCGCCGCGGGCATGCATCCCGGAGATCCTCGTCCGGTCGAACACCCACTGCACCGGCGAATCCACCGCCGCGGCGAACGGCACGTCCATCACCTTGCGGTCGTAGATGACGTGCACGTTCACGATCGGGGCCGCGCCGAGGCCTGCCCAGCCGTCAACCGTCTCCGCCGGCAGCGCGCCGGGCGGGATCAGTCGCGCGGCCTGCTCGTGCGGCACCGCCAGCACGACGGCGTCCGCGACAAGCTCTGCTGTCTCCCGGGGGGACGACCCCCCGTACCCCCCGGGGGCGCGCCCGACGGCAGAACCCTCCATCGTATCGGGCGCGCCGTCTGCTTCACTCTCCGCCGGGACGTCCTGCTGCTGTGCGCCCCCGAGGCGGATCAGGAACTCGTCGCCCTTGGGCTCGATCGCCGCGACCTTCGCCTGGAGACGGACGGTCGCGCCGACCTTGGCCAGGTGCCTGGCCGCGGCGGCGCCGTGCAGTTCCCCCAGGGACAGCGCGGGCACGCCGATGTCGGCCGCGTCCGCGGCGCCGAGCAGGCCGGTCTTCACCACGACCGCCGCCAGGGCGAGACTGGCGTCGTCGCCAGGCACGTTGATCGAGGAGACGGAGAACAGGTCCCAGAGCACACGCCTTGTCCGCACGTCCTGGCCGTGCGCCTCGAGCCAGTCGCCGAGCCTGAGCTGGTCCGTCTTGGGGTCGTTCTCATCCAGGCGCCTGAATGCGAGGGCGGCCAGGGAAAGCCGAACCCGTTCCGGATTAGTCAAGAACGGATACCCGAGGAGAGCCGGCAGCATATGGAGAGGCGCGGGGACGCGGCGGCGCTTCATGACCGTCCGCTTGCCCGGCGCGACCACCGTCACGTCGAAGCGGGGCTGGATCGGCGCGTGCGCGGACATGCCGAGCCGGTCGAGCAGCCCCCGGTAGGCGGTGCAGCAGCGCAGGAAGACGTGCTGGCCGGTGTCGACGACCAGGCCGTCGCGGTTGAAGGACATCGTCGCGCCGCCGAGGCGCGGCTTGGCCTCCAGCAGCGTCACCTCGTGTTTCGCGTTGGCGAGAGCGACCGCCGCGGTGATGCCGGCCAGGCCGCCGCCGATCACGACGACCTTCACTTGGCCCCCTTGCGGTACTTCCAGCGGTCAAAGCCGGCCAGCGCCTGCGCGGCGACCAGGGCCTTCTCGCTGCCGGGTAGCGACATGCGGCCGGCCAGGACCTCGCTTGGGTTCCGCGCGATGCGCTCGAGAAGCCGGCGGTAGATGCCCGCCATCGCGCCGGTGCAGGCCGCGCTGCGGCGGTCGATGGTGGCGAGCAGCCGCAGCCCGGATGAGTACCACTCACGGGCCCTGTTGGCCTCGAACTCAACCAGGTTCGCGAACCGCGCCCGCATCGCCTCGTTGGCGAACGGCTCGGGCGAGCGATAAGGCTGGAACTGGATGCCGAACCGCTCCAGGTCCTCTTCCGGCAGGTATATCCGGTTGTTGAGGAAGTCCTCGCGGACGTCGCGCAGGATGTTGGTGAGCTGGAGCGCCACGCCGAGGTCGTCGGCGAGCTTGCTCTGCCGCTCCGGCTGCGTGGGCCCGTAGATGCCCAGGCTCAGGCGGCCGATGCTGCCCGCGACGCACCGGCAGTACCAGAGCAGGTCGTCGAACGTCTTGTAGGTCGCCTGGTTGACGTCCGCCAGGCAGCCGTCGATGAGCTCGGTGAACGCCTCGAGCGGTATCGGGAACCTCGCGCCCGCGTCGGCCAGGGCGACGAGAACCGCGTCGTCCCCGTCTGCCTGGCTGCCGTCCGTGTTGTCCTTCACCGCGGCGACAAGCGCGTTGACCTGCTCCCGTGCGGCCTCGAGCTGTCGCGTCTTCTCCTCGGCGGGCAAGTCGCCATCGCCGATGTCGTCGATCCGCCTGGCGTAGGCGTAGACGGCGGCGAGCGCACGGCGCTTTGCGGGCGGTAGCAGCCTGATGCCGTAGGCGAAGTTCCTCGCCTGTTCCCAGGTGATCCGCTCGCACTCGGCGTAGGCCTCGTCGGCGTTCACTCTCACCTCCCCTTGATGTAACAGCTCGCGATCATGGCGAGCGTGTCGGCTTTGCCGGGCTTCGGCACGGCGCGCAGGACATCGTAGCTAGCGCCTCTGACAGACTTCAGAGCCGCGCGGCCCCCGGCCACGTAGCCCGCGATGGCCAGCCTGGCCATGCCGTGCAGCGTGCCGACCAGCGGCGCACCCTCGGCGAGCAGCGCGTCGGCACGGTCGATCTCGAACTTGACCAGATCCTGCACCCGCTGGCTCGCGGCCGGCCGTGCCAGGTCCGCCTCGGTCACGGCGTGCGCGTCCATGTCCTCGCGCGGCAGGTAGATCCTGCCGTTGCCGAAGTCCTCAGCGACGTCCTGGCAGTGCTCGATGACCTGCAGAGCGGTGCAGATGCTGTCGGAGGCGGCGATGCGGTCCGGCGTGGCGGCGTCCATGATGTACAGGACCACCTGACCGACCGGGTTGGCGGACAGCCCGCAGTAGTCCGCTAGCTCTTTATAGGAGGCGTACCTGGTGACGAGCTGGTCCTGGCGGTTGGCCTGGATGAGGTCGTACAGCGGCTGCGCGGGGATCTGGCAGGCTTTTACCGTACTCTTGAGCGCCCTGATGGCGGCCAGCTCCGGCTCGGGAGCACCCTGGTCGTAGATCCGCCTGACGTCCTGCTCAAGTTCGTCGAGCAGCTTGAGCCTGATGGCGGTGACCTGCGCTTCCGTGGCGTCCCGCGGAATACCCGGCAGCGGCTCGTCGCCGATGTCGTCGGTGAGCCTGGCGAAGCCGTACAGCGCGGTGAGGTGAGTCCGCCAGCGCTTGGGCAGGACGCGGAGGGCGACGGGGAAGTTCTCCGCGGAGGCCTTGGCCGCGACGGCAAGCGAGACCTCGGCCGCGACCGCGATGTCCGCCGCCGCTGCCCCCGCAGCCTGGTCTAGACCCTCCTTGCTTGTCACCTGTCTATTTGGGCACAGGACAGAAATAAATGCAAACAATGACGTACCCGTCACCTGACGCGGCTGTCGGAGAACTATGACGGGCCCGTCAGGGAAACGGTCCGTCGTGCCCTCGGTGGCGGCATTGCGATCAGTTAATTAGTTTGCATCGGGCACACCCGATATGCTTGACAATGCGGACGGTTCTTGTCAAGGCCACACTGACCTGGGAAGACGCGGCAGTTAAGCGATACGGCCGGGCGGCTTGACAGCGGCCATGAGGGATGCCAGGTAACGGCGGAAGCCGATCGGCATACCCCGGTGAGAGCATTTTTACGCCTGCCGATGCGCCATCCAGTGAAATGGCGATTTGATACTTTGCCGAAACATTCTGACGCGGAGTGCGGCGCCGCGTGCGCGCCGTGCAAGCGGCGGCATGCCGACGGAGTAGTGGCGGCATACCTGCGACATGCCGGCGGCCGCGGCGAGACGGATGAGGCCAGAGGTGAGAAACCGCACGTCGTGATCGCTTGGAGTCGGCGGGCCTCGTCTGAAGGAGTCGCAAACTTTTCAGCCGTGAGCCATTCCGCGGGCACAGACTGAAGGAAATGTAAAGATTTTATCCAGGGTGCATTCGGCTGGAGTTCAGGTTATTGTCACAGTGCCGCCGCTTGGGCATGGCCTCACGCGCCTACGGTGGCGGTGCCGGACCCGCGTCGGTTACGAGCGCCAGATGAGCACGAGGGCGCAGTCGTCGCCGCTGGCGACCGTGCGCTGCAGCGTGCTGACGAGCTCGGGCGCGCCGGTCTTGAAGCCCGCGATCACCAGCCGCTCCGCCTCGCCGAGCAGGCGCGCGATGCCGTCGTCGATGTCGCGTCCCGGGGCCTCGACCAGGCCGTCGGTGTAGAGCATGATGGCGTCGCCGCGGCGGAGCACGCCCTCCTCAGGGACGTCGGGCACGGCGGCCAGGTCGGGAACCACGCCGAGCACGATGCCGCGGGCGCCGCTCATCCGCCACCGCCCGGTGGTCGCGTCGAACCGCACGGCCGGCGGGTGCCCGGCCGAGTACAGCGTGTACTCACCCGAGGCCAGCTCGATCGACAGGTGGACGGCCGTCACGAACCCCTCGTCGGTGGAACCGCGGCGCAGGTAGGCGTTGGCCGCGGGGAGGAACTGCTCCCTGGGCACCGAGCCGATCACGCCGCCGAACGCCCCGGAAAGCAGCAGCGCACGCGTCGCCGCGTCCATGCCCTTACCAGACACGTCGACCAGCGCCACCTCGAGCGTCTTGCCGTCGCTGTAGGAGACCACGAAGTCGCCGCCGAACGAGGAGCCGCCCGCCGGGCGGAGCACCACCGTCGAGCCCCAGCCCTCGCCGAGTTCGGGCAGCTTGCCCTGAGCCCTGATGCGGTCCCGCAGCTCGATCATCATCCGGTCGGCGCGCAGCCCGCGGGTGCCGAGCTTGCCGCGCGTGTTGGACAGGACGTCGGCGAAGTACGCGGTGGCGCCGATCGTCAGTACGATCCCAGGGCCTGCCCTGTACAGGACGACGTCGTAGACCAGGCCCGCCGCGCTGATGATGATGAGGATCCGCAGCGCCCTCGGCCACAGCAGCAGCCCGCCCGCCAGCAGCGGCAGGACCATCACGCCCGGCGAAACCAGCCACGCGGAGACGTGCGCGGCAATGATAGCCACCGCGATGGTGATCACCGCAAGGACGATCGCGACCCGGCGGTTCCGCGTGATGAACTGACCCTTGAGCTGGTCGGTGAGCCACGTCCAGGTACGCCGGACCGAGCGCGCGGCGCGGCGCGCTGCCAACAGGGGACCTGGGACCTTCATGACCTGCGCAGGTTATCCGCAAATGGTTTAGGTCGCACGCGGTCCTCGCTCCATCTTCGCCGGCATGCTAGCCCTGCCAGCGAAAATCTCGGCATCGAAAATCATTGGCATCCTGCGGGCCGCGCGGGATAAGAACTCCATCATGGCAGACTCGCACCTGATCCGTCCCATTACCGACGATGAGTACGACGGGTTTCGGCTGGTCCTGCAGCACGCGTTCCACGGCGGCGGTGACCGGGAGAACCCGCCGTGGCGGCGGCAGCTCTTCGAAACCGATCGCTCGCTCGCCGCCTTCGACCCCGCGCGGCCCGACGCGGGCCCGGTCGGCGTCACCGGCATCTATACCTTCGGCATGGCGGTTCCCGGCGGGGTGCTGCCCGTCGCGGGCGTCACCATGGTGTCAGTGCTGCCGACCTACCGCAGGCGAGGCATCCTGCGCTCGCTCATGCGGCGGCAGATCGCCGACATCGCCGCGCGCGGCGATGAGCCGATCGCTGCGCTGTGGGCGTCTGAGACTCCCATCTACGGCCGGTACGGCTACGGCAAGGCGACGGCGCACGCGTACTTCAGGTTCGGGCGCGGCGACGGCGCGCTCGACCGGCGCGCGCCGGCGGATCCGGCCCTGTCGCTCCGTCTCGCCGAGCCGGCCGATGTCGTCGCCGAGCTGGCTAAGGTGTACAACGGCGTGCTCGCGAGCCAGCCAGGATTCCCTACCAGGTCCGACGCCTGGTGGGCGCGGATGCTGCACGACCCGGAGGGAGAACGGCACGGATTCAGCCCGCAGCGCTGCCTGCTCGCCGAGGACGGAACGGGAATTCGCGGCTACGCCCTCTACGCGGCCCAAGGACGGTGGGACGATACGACCGGCCTGCCCGACGGCGTGCTCGAAGTGCGGGAGCTGATCGCCGCCGACCCCGCCGCGAGCACGGCGCTGTGGCAGGACCTGCTCGGCAGGGACCTGATCACCTCGGTGCTCGCCGACCACCGCCCCGCCGAGGACCCGGTGCTCTACCAGCTCCTCGACGCCCGCAGGGCCCGCTCGAACGTCACCGACGGGATCTGGGTGCGGGTCATCGACCTTCCCGCCGCGCTCGCGCGGCGGTCCTACGCGTGCCCCGTCGACGCGGTGCTCGAGGTCACCGACGAGCTGCTGCCAGGCAACGCGGGCCGGTGGCGGCTGCGCGCCTCGGTACCTGGCAGCGGAGTACCTGGCGGCGGAGTACCTGGCGGCGGCGGGCCGGCTTCCGAGGTGAGCTGCGAGCGGACGGACGATCCGGCCGACGTCGCGCTCGACGTGCGCGAGCTTGGCGCTGCCTACCTCGGGGGCACCAGGCTCGGCACGCTGGCCGCGGCCGGCCTGGTCACCGAGCTGCGCGCTGGCACGCTCGGCGCGCTGTCCGCGGCGTTCACCTGGGACCCCGCTCCGTGGTGCCCGCGCATCTTCTGAGACTGATGCGACGGCCGGGCGCGCCGCCCGGTGGCATGGGTGTGGCAACCAGCCGCCTATAGCCGTATCGCTGCCACACCCATAGGGTGCGGGCCGGCGGTGATGCGCGTGGGGCGGACGTGGCCGACGGTCGGTGAGGTCCCCGCCGTCGCTGTGCTTTGGCGGATAATAGGGCCATGCCGGTCACGAAGATCACGCTGTCGACGGCCATGCGGGCGCGGGACGTGTCACGGCCGCGGGAGGAGCAGCTCGCCGAGGCGGCAGAACGCGAGGAGGCCGCCGGCCGTCACGCGGAAGAGCCGGCGCCGGGCCACGCGCCGCGGCCTCAGGCACCGCCGGGGCCGGCACCGCGAGACCGTACATCGCGGGACCGTACATCGCGGGACCCGGCGCCGCGGCGACAGCAGCCGCCCGAGCAGCAGCCAACCCCCGCCGAGCAGGCACCGACGGCACGGCGGCGCAGGCGCCGCAGAGGCTAGCGGCCCTAGTCTCCCAGGAGACTAGGGCACGGGCGGGAGGTCGCCGGTCTTCTCGAAGTCGGCGATCATGGCCAGGCGGCGGGCATGGCGCGGTTCGCCGGAGAACGGGGTCTCGACGAAGACCTTCGCGAACGAGACGGCGTCCGCAACGCTGTACATCCTGGCGCCGAGGCTGAGCACGTTGGCGTCGTTGTGCTGGCGGGCAAGCTGGGCGGTCTCGGCCGTCCAGGCGAGGGCCGCGCGGACGCCAGGCACCTTGTTGGAGGCGATCTGCTCGCCGTTGCCCGAGCCGCCGATCACGATGCCGAGACTGCCGGGATCGCCGATGACTCCCTCCGCCGCGCGCATCACGAAGACGGGGTAGTCGTCCTCCGGGTCATAGCTGGCGGGGCCGCAGTCGACCGCCTCGTGGCCGGCCTCGCCGAGCCAGGCGATGATGGCGGCCTTGAGCTCGAAGCCGGCGTGGTCGGAGCCGAGGTATACGCGCACGGGGTCAGTCTGCCAGACGTTCGGGTGACCATGGACGTCGCCGCCCAGAGAAGTTAGTCACACATGATGATTAAGCAGACACACCGTGTAATAATGGCGGGAAGTCGCCGGGCATAGCGGCGGGTAGAGTCGCCTCATCACCGTGGGAAGATCAACGTGATGCACGTGCGGAAGCGGAAAGATCTCCGCGCCGCGCAGTTTTTTTGGGACGTAGGGGTAATCCCCTCCCCGGGACGAATCAGCAACCACGAAGGGACCACCTGGTGGCAGTTAACCTCACGCGCGAAGAGGCGCGTACCCGTGCCGAGTCGGTCATCGTCGACTCGTACCAGGTCGAGCTCGACCTGACCGGCGGAGACACCACGTTCCGTTCGGTCTCGACGATCGAGTTCGCCTGCTCACGGCCTGGTAGCGCGACCTTCCTCAACCTGGTGGCCCCCAGGGTGCACGCGATCACGCTCAACGGAAGGCCGGTCGGCCTCGACGCCTTCGACGGCGAGCGGATCACGCTCGACGGCCTCGCTGAGCGCAACGTGGCGGTCATCGACGCGGAGTGCGGCTACTCGCGCAGCGGCGAGGGCCTGCACCGGTTCGCCGACCCGGCGGACGGCAACGTCTACATGTACTCCGACCTCGAGACCTTCGACGCGCAACGGATCTACGCCTGCTTCGACCAGCCGGACATGAAGGCCAGCTACGAGCTGACCGTGCTCGCGCCGCGGGACTGGTACGTGGTGTCCAACATGGCGCCGGTCGCCGACGGCGGCGTGCCTGAGGCTGGCATGCCCGAGGGGGGCGGCGTGCACCGCTGGCAGTTCCCGCCCACCCCGGTGATGTCGACCTACATCACGCACGTGTCGGCCGGGCCGTGGCACATCGTCAGGTCGGAGCACGACGGCATTCCGCTCGGCATCTTCTGCCGCCAGTCGCTCGCCAGGTACCTGGACCCCGAGGAGATCTTCGAGGTCACCAGGCAGGGCTTCGACTTCTTCCACGATGCCTTCGGCATCAGGTACCCGTTTGGCAAGTACGACCAGCTCTTCGTGCCCGAGTTCAAGGAAGGCGCGATGGAGAACGCGGGCGCGGTCACCTTCCTCGAGGACTACGTGTTCAGGTCCCGGGTCACCGACTTCTCCCGTGAGGCGCGCGGCGAGACGATCCTGCACGAGATGGCGCACATGTGGTTCGGCGACCTGGTCACCATGCGCTGGTGGGACGACCTGTGGCTGAACGAGTCGTTCGCCACCTGGGCGGGCACCGAGGCGCAGGCCAAGGCCACCCGCTGGCACCACTCGTGGACCACCTTCACCACCGCGTGGAAGGCGTGGGCCTGCAAGCAGGACCAGCTGCCGTCCACGCACCCGATCGCCGCCGACATCCCCGACATCCACGCGGTCGAGGTCAACTTCGACGGCATCACCTACGCCAAGGGCGCCGCGGTGCTCAAGCAGCTCGTCGCCTACGTGGGCTACGACAACTTCCTCGCCGGGGTGCG
>Ga0335083_10000630_pt1 | contig 51882 bp, 49 predicted proteins | sample Lox_Sample_42_FD_206716 | JGI IMG/M metagenome (GOLD analysis project Ga0335083, IMG submission 206716) | Soil microbial communities from Loxahatchee National Wildlife Refuge, Florida, United States - Lox_Sample_4.2 | ecosystem: Environmental > Terrestrial > Soil > Wetlands | place: USA...
GGCCGCGGGCGAGGCGTACAGACGCCGGGAGAAAATCCGATGCCCGATAAAACCTACAAGATAGTCGAAGTGGTCGGCGTCTCCGACCAGAGCATCCATCAGGCGGTGCGCAACGCGCTCAAGAAGGCGAGCCAGACGCTGCGGCATCTGGACTGGTTCGAGGTTGAGAATATCCGCGGCGCCGTCAACCCCAAGGGCGAGCCCGAGTTTCAGGTGACCGTCAGAATCGGATTCCGTCTCGAGGGTGACCCGGTCTAAGTAGTCATCTTCAGAACATGCGCCAGCCGGCGACCGGCAGCGTTGCTGCGATCGCGCGAGGCAGCTCGCGGCGCGGAAAGTAGCGCTCAGGGTTTACCGGCCCGCAAACCGCCCGTCGCAGAAATGATCGAGGCTTTGGCCGAATCGGCCGCCCGAGACCCTCGGTCGGTCGAGCGGCAGGGGCCGCTCGACCGCGCCAAGCGCTCGCGTGGTCGTGTAACGCAAGCTTATGGCGTTGCGTATCACCCTGCGGCTATCATCGTAATTCCAGGAATTATTCGAGGAATTTACGCGAAATACGGGAAGAAATCGGGCGAGCTTCCAGGAGGCCAACCCTAAGTCATGAAGACCTGTCCACGATGCGCCAGGAATTATCCCGACGCGGAATCGTTTTGCGAGGCCGACGGGACCGCGCTCGTTCCCGCCGTGGGAGCGGCGGGAACAGCAAGGATGGCCGACGCGCCCCAGGCGCCGATCGAGTGTTCGGTCTGCGGCGGCAAGGCCGAGCCCGGCGAATTGATGTGCAATTTCTGCGGCGCGCGGCTCCCGGTCAGCGAGGGCGCGGCATCCGCAGGCGATCCCGCGCCGGCACGCGGAGCGGCACCCGGCGGGGCCGGCGCGGGATCGCAGCGCCAGCGTCCCGAGAACTATATTCCCGCGCAGGACAGGCTGACCGCAACCGGTTTCACGCCCCCGATTCCACCCGGCGACGAGGGCGAGGACGAGCCGCGCCGATCGATGACGAGCGTGGTTGGCTACTCGGTCGCCGCGATTGTCGCCCTGGCCGCGGGTGCCTGGCTTGCGATCCATCTGAGTTCAGGCACCGCAGTATCGCCTCCGAAGACGGTCGAGGCTTCCCCGGCGGCGACCGCGAGCCCGCCCGCCGTTGCGGCCGGTCCATCGGTAGATTTGGCGCATGGTGTGCCGGTACAGACGATCGGCGATTCGGCGGCAGCGCCTGAACGCAGCATCGACGCGGCGCGCAAGGTCTTCGACGCAGGCAGGAGCGGATTGCTCGACACCTACCGCGGTCTGCTCGCGGGTGGGTCGCCGATCGATGACGGTATGCTGGTGCGGCTGACCGTGGCGCCAGGCGGTACGGTTACAGGAGCGATGGTGCGGACCTCAACTTCGGCTAACCCGGAACTCGACGCGGCGGTGGTCAAGGCGATGATGGGGTGGACGTTCGCGCCGATAAACGGAGGCGACGTGAGCGCCGAGTATCCGGTCATCTTCGCGCGCGATCCTGCACAAGCCACCGCGATCGATTCCGGACTTGCCGCCAAAGTCGCTGCTCTCGGTCCCGGCTCTTCGCCCGAGTATGCCTTCGCCCCGGCGGCGGCGCCGACGGTTTCGGCACCTCCGCTTGAGGCCACCGCGCCCATCGCGCCCCCGGTGGCGGCGGCGCCGCGGCCTTCCACGCGACACAAACACGTGGCTTCGGCGCGGCCGCCCAAACCCGCGCTGCTCGAGCGGGTTCAGTCGGCGCTGCGCTCGAATCGCAAGCTCAACCGGGTCAACGCCTATACGAACGGCGGGGTGGTGACGCTCTATGGCAAAGTATTCGACGACAACGGCAAGCGTCTCGCCGTGCAGACCGTGCGCAGCGTGACCGGAGTGACCGACGTTATCGATCAGACGACCACCGACACCGCGGTGTGGGCGGCCCAGCAGCAACAGATTGCGCAGGCGCTCGCCAGTGCGGGATTGACCGGCGTGACCGTCAAGGTCATCGGTCGCGACGCATACCTCGACGGCGAGGTTCCGACCAAGCTTGACCGCGAACGCGCCGTCACGATCGCCGAGGGTGCGGCGCCGGTCATCGTGCGCACCAACCTGATTCGAGTTTCGGTGGGCAAGGTGTTTGGATTTTAGAGCACGCGCGGATATTAGCGGCGTTCGATGGATTAAGGCCCCGGCGCGGGCGCGAAATCAGCTTGATCTGCGGGCGTAACGGCGCTCGATCGGTCGCCAGCAACACGGCGTGCTATTGACATTGTTTTCGGCTGACGCTTACACTGGCGATTAGGAACCTTTCCGAGCGCGCGCCTTCAGGAGGCCTCGTTTACAAAATGGCTGAGACTGCGTCTTCGTGCAAAGAGGTCTTCGACAACATGGCCTCCCGGTTCAAGAAGGATGCCGCAAAGGGCCTTAACGCCACCTACCAGTTCGACCTCTCCGGGGATGGCGGCGGACAGTGGCACGCAATAATCGCGAACGAAGCGTGCGAGGTTAAGGAAGGAAAGGCCTCGTCACCCAATATCACCATTTCCATGTCTGCCCAGGACTACCTCGACATGGTCAATGGCAAGCTCAATGGCCAGATGGCCTTCATGACCGGGAAGCTCAAGATCGCAGGGGACATGGGACTGGCGCTTCGGCTGCAAAGCCTCTTCGGCTAGGACCGAGAGCGGCCACATCGTCCACGGTCCACGCGCCAGGTTCGAGCGAGGATCGGGGAGTTCAGAGATAGAACCCGCTATTATTCCGAAAGTATTCCTAAAAATTGCCTAGGCTGGAGTAGCGGCGGCTCGTCGCCGCCTCTGGCGCTCAATGGACAAAAGAAACAGGTGAAGAGGCCGCAAAGCGTCCCGTCTCCTCAGGCGGACCCACAGCCTCGTTCAGTTCAAGGCCGGTCTTAAGAAGCATTTCAATCACCGGACTTAACCGGTGGAGGAGGAGCAGAGGGTTACCTCGATGAGTTCGCAGGATACACAAGACGATATTGACAAACAGCGCGGTTCCACGACCGAGGCCGACCAGAAGAACGACTCGCTGGCCAATAAGCTCTCGCAGGAGCTCAATAACTGGCGGCGGCGGCGAACCACGGCGCGACCCAGGCAAGCCGAACACGACGGCGCAGGCTCCGGCAGCGCGATGCAGTCCGAGTCCGCCCGCACGATCAAGGTTCGGGGTCATGAAACGCTCGTGATTCGCAAGCCTAAGCTGGCAGCCAAGCCCGCCACCGATATCGATCGTTCCAACCAGTAGAGTTTCGGCTATCGCGCGCCGCGCGAGAGGCCAGCGTGCGAGACCGAGGCAAATCGGGCTCCACTTGCGCGCCCGGTCGACGCGAATTGAATCACGCGCCTTCGCGTCGGCAACGCCGAGGTCTGTCTTTTACGAGCGAAAGACCTCGACCGGAGTTTCGCGCGAGGCCTGCTTTGCGGGATAGATCGTCGCGAGGTAGCACAGCACCATCGAGGCGACAGCCACGAGGACGAAGCTCAGCGGCTCCGCGTCGATCGGCAAGGTCGAGATGCCGTAGATCTTGCTCGGGATATGGATGAACTGGTAGCGCGCGAGCGCGAAGCAGGTCAGCGCGCCGATGATCAGCCCCAGCACGGTGCCGGCCGCGCCGACGATTATTCCCTTGAGCTGAAAAATCCATCGCACCTCGGCCGGAGTCGCGCCCATCGCGAGCAGCACGGCGATGTCTTTGCGCTTTTCCATCACCACCATGATTAGCGTCGCGATAAGGTTGAACGCGGCGACCCCGATCAGCAGCAGCAACACCAGCGCGTAAACCCGCTTGAGCATCGCGAACCCGGCCGACGCCGCCTGGTCGTACTCCATCCAGTTGGTTACGCGAAAAGTATGGCCGAGCGCGGCGCGCAGAGCGTCGGTGACCGCGTCGGTCTGGTCGAGGTCGCGCAGCTTCACTTCGATTCCATCGGCCTTGCCCGGGCGTCCGAAGAAGTCCTGCGCCGTGCCGAGACCCATAAAGATCACTTCGCCGTCGATAAACTGGACGCCCGAATTGAAAATCGCGGCGACCCGGAAATCGGCGCTCCGCGTGCTCAGCTGAGAGCCGGAGCCCGCGATTATCGGCGCCACCATCCGCACCGGGTCGCCCGCCTTGACCTTGAGCTTGTCGGCGAGCGTCCCGCCGATCAGCAATCCCGGGGCGGGCGGAGCGGGCGCATGGCCGCCCCCGGCGGCCGTGCCAGGGCGTTCGAGCATCCTGAGCGACGCCGCACTGACATAGCGGCTGAGCGTTCCGATAACGACCGCGCTGTCGGGCTCCACGCCGCGCACCACCACGCCGGACAGCCCGTGCGCGGCGCTCACCAGTCCCTGGCCGATGATGTACGGATCCGATCCGGCGACGCCCGGGGTTTGGGCGATGCGCGCCTGGATTGCCGCGTAGTCCGGGATCGCGCCGCCGAAACTCTGGACCTGCACCTGGGGGCTCAGACTGAGCATGCGCTCGCGCAAATTGGTTTCGAACCCGCTCATCACCGCCAGCATCACGACCAGCGCGGCCACGCCGATCGTCACGCCCACCGCCGTGAACATCGTGGTGACCGAGATGAAGGCGTCCTTGCGGCGTGCGCGCAGGTAGCGCAGCGCGATCATCAGTTCGTAGCGCAAGGGTCAGGCTCCGATAGTAGGGGCCGACGCGTAGCCGCAGCGGCCGTCGCGCACGTTCAAAAGATCACCTTTTGCTCTTTGAGCCGCGCGATCTCGTCCGCGCCGAGTCCGAGCAGTCCGCCGAAGACTTCGTCGTTGTGCTGGCCAAGGGTCGGCGCCGCCGTGCGCAACTCGCCAGGCGTGCGGCTCAACCGATGCGAGAGTCCCTCGTACGGCGACGGCCCCATCGCTTTGTGATCGAGCCAGTGCCAGAAGCCGAAAGCCTCGAGATTGTCGTCGCGATGGATATCGACGCAGTTCTGCACCGGGTAGGCGGCGACGCCCGCCGCCTGCAGCGCCGCCGTGAGCTGATCGGCGTCGCGCTCGCGGACCAGCGCGCCGACGAACTGATCGAGGGCCGCGCGATTTTCCATCCGCGCTGCCATCGTCGCGAAGAGAGAATCGGCCGGCGGATTGCCGAGCACCGCGAGCATCGCGCACCACTCCTCTTCGGTTTCCACCGCCAGCGCGAGCCATCGCTCATGGCCGTCGAGGTCGGCGCATCGATAGGCGCCATGCGGCGCATAGCGCTCGGAGCGATTGCCCGCCGGGCCGGCGACGCGGCCGCTCGCGAAGTAATCGATCAGCGCCGGGGCGAGATTGTGCAGCGCGGCCTCGTATTGCGACATGTCGATATACTGTCCGCGGCCGGTGCGGCGGCGATAGTCGAGCGCAGCGAGCAGCGCGCAGGCTGAAAGGCGCGGAGCGATGAAATCCGTGTATGCGCCGTAGGGCGGGCAGGGCGGCTCGCCGGGCCCGTAGCCGGCGATATGGTAGAAGCCGCTGAGCGCCGCCATCAACTGTCCGAACCCCGGGTAAAGCGCGTTAGGCCCGGTCTGCCCCTGCATGCAGGTCGAAAGCATGATCAGGTCGGGCTTGAGCGTGCGCAGATGCTCGTAGTCGAGCTCCCATTTGCGCAGCGCCTTGGGGGTAAAGCTTTCGGCCACGATATCGGCCCAGGGCAGCAGCTTCAGCACCAGCTCGCGCGCCTTTGGTTTGCCGAGGTCCAGCGTGATGCTCCGTTTCGAGGTGTTGAAGCTCGCGAAAAACTGGCTCGTGTCGATCCCTGGTTTCGCATCTTTCCACGGCGGCGCGAGGCGCAGGATATCGGGCCGCGCCAGCGACTCGATCCGGATAACGTCGGCGCCATTGTCGGCGAGATACTTGGTCGTAATCGGGCCGACCCCGACCCAGGAAAAATCGAGGACGTGAACTCCCTCGAGCGCGTAACGTCTCATCCTGACTGCTCCATTCCCTCGGCCTGGCGTCGCGATCAGATCGCGCCGATCGCGCGCAGACGACTCATCCGTGCGCCGTCGATTCCCAGTAGCTCGCCGAAGACTTCTCCGTTGTGCTCGCCGAGGCGCGGCGCGCGGCGTGCCGGTCCGACCGGCGTCCCGCTGAACTTGGCGAACGCGCCCGGCAGCGTGAGCGTGCGGCCGAGTGTGTCGTGCTCGAGGCGCACGAAATAGTTGCGCGCCTTCAGTTGCTCGTCGTCGGCAATGTCGGCGGTGGTCGCCACGGGGGCGAGCAGGATGCGGCGTTTGATCGCCTCGGCGTAGATCTCGCGCTTGGTGAGGGTATTGAAGAAGCGCTGCACGCGCTCTTCGAGATCCGCGATCTCCTGGTTGTCCTGCGCGGTCGCTTTCATCAGGATCCCCGGCACCCAGGCCCTCCAATCCTTTGCGATCATCCAGTCAGCGGCGAACCCGGCGACCGCCATCCACTCGGCCAGCGCCTTCATCGAGACTGCGCCGACGCCGGGGCCGCCGGCGAGCACGGTCGAGATGTAGCCGTCCTTGCATGCATACACGAGTCGCCGCCGCGTGCCGGTTGCGGTGTAGTACATCCCGGTGCGCTTGATGTAATCGCCGTGCAGTATCGGCATCGCCTGCTCGTTCATCAGGGTCCACAGCACGCAGGCCTGCATGTCGATGGTGACGTGCTGGCCCCGGCCTTCGATTTCGCGCGGATAGTGCGCGAGCAGCGACGCGACTGCGGCCTCGGCGCCCGCGTGCAGCCCGGCCTGCGGCAGCGCCATCTCGAGCGGCGGCCGGCCCTCGTCGCCCATCAGGAACATTGGGCCGCCCGACGCCCACGAGACGATATCGGCGGCCTTGTAGTTGCGGCCCGGACCGGTGTCGCCGAAGGGCGTTATGGAAGTATGGATGATCCGCGGATTGAACTCCGAAAGACGCTCGTAACCAAGTCCGATTGACTCGAGGTAGCCGACCGGAAACGATTCGAGCAGGAAGTCGGATTTGCGCACCAGATCTTCCAGCAGCGCGCGGCCGTCGGGCGAGTCCAGGTTGAGCGTGGCCGAGCGCTTGCCGGCCTGGTAGGCGATGAAATAGAGGCCGCGGTTGGAGTCCGGCAGGTCGTCGAGAAAAGGCGGGATGCGCCGCGTTGGGCATCCCCTGGGCGGCTCGACCTTGATCACGTCGGCACCCATGTCGGCGAAGATCTTGCCGCAGAGCGCGCCCTTTTCGTCGGCGAGGTCGAGCATCCTGAATCCGCTGAGCAGCTCCGAGCTCATCGATACTCCTGTTGCGGGAAAAGCGGTCACGCGCGGACTGGATGCGCGCCGCGGCCGGCGGCTCAGCGGATCGGGCCGGCGGCGGCGCGCGCCGCGCCGATCGCGGTTGCGTAATCCGCATGATCGGGAATCGTGAAGTGCGAGAGCAGCGCATCCATCCGCCTCTGCCGCTGCATGAACCGGAAAACCCGGGTCAGCTTGCCGGTAAGCACGATATCGCGCTGGTCGCAGGCGCGCGCGGTCGCGAAGCTCAGCACGCTCACCACCTCGACGATCATGTTCATGATCGCGAGCGCCTTGTCCTCGTTGGTCGCATCCGCGCTGATCTTGCCGAAGTTGGCCGCGGTGGCGCCGGGCTGCAGGTCGCCGAGCGGGCCGCCCGCGATGTCGCGCACGGTGAGATCGATGCGGCTCAGATCGCCCCGCTCGGCCAGCGCCTCCAGCGTCTGCAGGGTCGAGACGCCGAGCATGTGCTTGGAGAGCCCGCGCAGCGTGCCGCCACCAAGACCGGTGCCGCCGGAGTGCTCGATTTTGTCGCCGTGCACGGAAACCATCGCGGTCCCGGTCCCCAGCGATACCACCAGCGCGTCGGCCTTGCCGCAGAGCGACGTTCCGCCGATTCCGATCGCGGTGAACTCGCTGACCTTGACCACCGGGCGCCCGAGCAGCGTTGCCGAGAGCGCGCGCGAACCCGCTCCCGTCGCCGCCACGCACGCCACCTGGTCGAGCTTGAGTCCGTACACCTCGACCAGCTTGCCGAGCGCGCCGGCCGCTGCCGCGACCGGATCGTTGGCCTCGATCGTAACGACGTGGTAGTCGCCGTTGTCGACCGTCACCGCGTCAGTGGTCGATCCGCCAATATCGATTCCGACAATCATTCAGATGGTGCCGGCGCCCATGTCCGGCCCGGCCCTCAAAGCTAGAATACGCGGGCTCCGCTGGCAAACCGAGCGGCCGCGCGAACGCCGCAAACAGGCGCGTCGGATGGGGCCGGCGCCGCCGCTGTGATACGGTCGAACGATGGGCGGGCGGCGCACCAGCGGCGGCGGCACTAAAACCCCTTCGGAGCCGGGTCTCTTTCCCGCCAGGACGCCGGCGGCGCAGCCGCTGGCCGATCGGATGCGGCCGCGGAGCCTCGACGAGGTTTATGGCCAGGAGCATCTGCTTGGTCCGGACAAGATGCTTGGGCGGATGCTCGCGGCGGGCGCGCTGCCGTCAATCATCCTGTGGGGTCCGCCGGGGACCGGCAAGACCACGATCGCGCTGCTGCTGGCGCGCTGCTCGAGCGCCAACTTCCGCACCATCGCAGCGGTATCGGCGGGAATCGCAGAATTGCGCGAGGCGGTCGAGGAGGCGCGGCGCGAACTGGAGACGGGCGGGCGGCGCACGGTGGTTTTCATCGACGAGATCCATCGATGGAACCGGGCGCAGCAGGACGCGATCCTGCCGCACGTCGAAAGCGGGCTCATCACGCTAATTGGCGCGACCACCGAGAATCCCTCGTTCGAGGTGATCGCTCCGCTGCTCTCGCGCACGCGCGTGCTGGTGCTGCGCGCGCTCGGCGATGAGGATCTCGCGGCGATCCTGCGCCGCGCGCTCGACGACACCGATCGCGGCCTCGGCGCAAACGGGCTTGCGCTCGACGACGAGGCGCTCGCGGAACTGGTGCGCTTCGGCGCCGGCGATGCGCGGCGCGCGCTCAACACGCTCGAGGTCGCGGCGACGCTCGCGCGTGCGGCCGGCCAGCGCGCGATCGCGCCCGAGCACGTGCGCGAGGCGGCGCAGCAGAAAACCCTGCTTTACGACCGCGCCGGCGAGGAGCACTACAACGTCATCTCCGCCTTCATCAAGAGCATGCGCGGCAGCGACCCCGACGCGGCGCTCTACTGGATGACGCGGATGCTCGAGGCGGGCGAGGATCCGCTGTTCGTGGCGCGGCGGATGGTGATTTTTGCGTCCGAGGATGTTGGCAACGCCGACCCGCGCGCGCTCCAGGTCGCAGTGGCGGTGAAGGACGCGGTGGATTTCGTCGGGATGCCGGAGGGTGCGATTCCGCTCGCGCAGGGCGTGACCTACCTCGCGTGCGCGCCCAAGTCCAATGCGTCGTATCGCGGGATGCTCAAGGCGCGCGCCGACGCGCGCGAACGCGGCGCGCTGCCGGTACCGCTACATCTGCGCAACGCGCCGACCGGTCTGATGCGCAAGCTCGGCTACGGCGAAGGCTATCTCTATCCGCACGACTCCGAGGGCGCGCTCAACGAGCAGCACTTCATGCCCGACGAACTGGGCGAGCGGCGGTACTACGAACCGTCGGAGCGCGGCTACGAAGGGCGGCTCGGCGAATATCTGGAACGGGCGCGGCTTGCGCGCAAGAGCGGCAAGCGGCTATCCGAAATCCCGAAGAAATCCGGCGGATGATCGAGCGGCCGCCATCGGCGACCGCGGTCTTCTTGTAATTTCTGTCACTTTGCAGTTGAGCGCAGCCCGCGAACAGTTAAGTCGCGAACAGCAAGTAAGGACCGCGCTGAAACGGGCGTTTCGCCCGAACGGGCGAGCCGAAGTTGTGGTGCGTCGCAAAGACGAGCTGCGGGGCCTAAGCGCCGCTTTCGGCCCCGCGGCTCTAAGACTTTTGCAAACCCGCGACTAGCGCGCTCCGAGCACCGCGTCCTTGAGCGCCTTGGCAGGCGTGAAGCGGAGGCGGGTGCGCGCCGGAATCTTGATCTGCTCGCCGGTGGCCGGATTACGCCCCATCCGCGCCTTGGTCTTGCGCTTGCGGAAGATCCCCAGTCCTGCAAGGCGCAGTGAGCCTTCCTTCTTGAGTTCGCGTACGACCAGGGTGGTCAATTCCTCGAGCGCGATCTTCGCGTCCTTTTTCGAGATGCCTACTTTCTCGGCGAGATGCGCCGCGACCTGCGACTGCGTCATCAGCTTCCTCCTTGTGCGAGTGCGAGTTTCGCAGACCAGAGCCTGAACCACGGTCAAGTCATTTGCAAGCTGCAGCGGGCGCAAAATGCGCGTTTTTCTTAATAACCGTGACGATTTTTCAACAGGCCCGGCTGTGAGCCCTTGGGGCAGAAGCACTTTTTCGTCTCGCGATCGGCGCCGCGCGATCCCGCTTGCGATTTCTGCCCGATGCCGCTGCGCCGGCTGGTGTGATGTCCCGCGGGTAACTTACATATCCGGAAAAGCGTCAAGGTGTCATTCCGAGGGGGTCAGCGACCGAGGAATCCCGGATCTTTATTCGTTTTTCGTGGAAGCCGGGATTCCTCGCTGCGCTCGGAATGACAGCCTTCAGATCTTGGGATGAAACTTATTTCCAGGACACCACTAGTACAGCACTTCGACCAGGCAGAGGCCGGCGGCCGGCGCAGGCGCCGGCGCGAGCGCGCGATCGCGGCTTTGGAGCAGCGCGGCGATCGTCTGGGCCGCAGCGCGGCCCGCTGGTTTGCCGCGCCCCACGTCGACCATCGCGGCCACCATCGTGCGCACCATGTGGCGCAAAAATGCGTTCGCCTCGACCCGGTAAACCAGATGGTGTCCGCCGCGCGGGTCAAGATCATGCTGATCGTGCCAGCGGCTGACCTCGACGCGGCGCAGCGTCGTCTTTTCCTCGGAACCCAGCGAACGGAACGCGGCGAAGTCATGCTCGCCGATAAACGCCGCCGCCGCCTCGTTCATGGCGGCGAGATCCAGCGGCTCGCGCACGAGCCAGGCCGAGTTGCGCTCGAAGGCCGAGCGCAGCGGCCGGTTGAGCACGCGATACTCATAGATACGCAGCCGCGCGTCGCGGCGCGGGTCGAAATTGTCGGCGGCTCGCGCCGCTTCGAGCACGACGATATCCGGCGGCAGGATCGCGTTGAGCGCGCGCAAAAGTTCAGCCGGATCGAACGGCCGCGGCAGCCACACTGCGGCGACCTGGCCGCGCGCATGCACGCCGGCATCGGTGCGTCCCGCGCCGCGCACCCGCGTCGGGACGCCGAAGATTCGCGTGAGCGCCTCTTCCAGCTCGGCCTGAATCGAATTCTGCGCGGCCTGTATCTGCCAGCCCGAGTAATCGGTGCCGTCGTACTCGAGCTTGAGCCGAACCTGCATGTTGCGGTTTGAAGACGCGCCCGCCCGCGGAGACTCCTATGCGGCGCCCGGGGCGGCAACGGCGGAGAATTTCTCCGAGATCCATACGGCGTCGAGCGCCGCCAGGCGTGCGCTGTCGAACGCAGACCAGACCGACACGCCGGTGCGCTCGAGGTCGGGTGTGACGAGGATCGCCTCCTGGCCAATCGCATCGACGATGCCCGTGCCGCCCTCCTTGCCCTCGACCAGCAGCAGACCGGGCGCGGCGCGGAGACGCTCGGCCAGTTTCTCCGGGTTGGCCAGGTCGGGAATCAGCACCGTCATCGCCGAGCCGTGAAGCACGCCGACGTGTACGGCCTCGACCACGAGCCTCGGTCCGCCGCCGCCGAGCAGCGCGGCCGTCTGCGCACAAAGCGCGGCGGCGAAGCCGGGTTCCGCAGGATAAGCGTTGAAAGCGCGCTGGACCTCGCCTTCTTCCAGATTATGCGTGCCGCTCAGCAGCTCGCGCGCTTCGCGGGCGACTTCTCCGACGCTCTCGCGTCCGGCGTCGCTTGCGCCAAGCATCACGGTCGCGCACACGACCGGAGTTTGCGCGCCGGCCGCGCTGACGATCATGGCAAGCGCGTGGGCCGCGGGATGCGGGATCCCTACGGTCTTGCCACGCGCCGTCAGTGCGGCGACGCGTTCGGGCGGCGTGAACGAGGGCGCGATCAGCGGAATCGACGGGATCTCGTCGGGTGCGCGGCGGGCGGCGCTCAGATCGACCAGCAACGGACCCGGATGAGCGCGAACTATCTCGGCCGCCCGGCTCGGCGCGACGGCGAGGAATGCGATGTCGAAACGGGAAAGTTCGGCCGGTTCATGAAACTCGGCGACGCTCAACGCCTCGCCCAGCGCCTCGACGGTCTCGGTTGCGCCGCGCTCGCTCGCAAACAACACCAGTTCGGAGCAGGGGAGGGCGCGCGCGTCGATAAGTTCGACGATCTGCTCGCCGACCGCGCCGGTGGCGCCGACGACGGCGATCCTGACCTCGCGGCCGGGCGCCGCGGCCATCTCAGCTCTCCGCGCCTTCGAGCTTTTCCCGCACCACCCGGCCCATCGCCTTGCACCCCACCACCTTGGTGCCCGAACCGGCTCCGAGGTCGCGCGTGCGATAGCCTTCGTGCAGTACGGCCTCGACCGCCTGCTCGATTGTCTCGGCCTCCGAGCGCATTCCAAGCGAATGCTCGAGCAGCATCGCGGCGGACAGAATCGCGGCCAGCGGATTGGCCTCGTCGCGGCCGGCGATATCCGGAGCGGAGCCGTGAATTGGCTCGAAGAGCCCGATGCGGCATCCCGCGGAATTGAGCTCGTCGCCGAGCGAGGCCGACGGCAACAGACCCATCGAGCCTGCCAGCACCGAGGCTTCGTCGGTGAGGATATCGCCGAACATGTTCTCGGTGACGATCACGTCGAAGTCGCGCGGTCGGCGGATAAGATGCATCGCCATCGAATCGACGAGCTGATTCTCGAAAGCGACGTCCTTATATTCCCTGGCCAGCTCGCCCGCGATCTCGCGCCACAGCCGCGAGGTGGCGAGGATGTTGGCTTTGTCGACGGAGGTCAGGCGCTTGCGGCGTTCGCGCGCCAGTTCGAAGCCGTAGCGCAGCACGCGGACGATCTCTTCCTCGGAATAGACGCAGGTGTCCACGGCCGCGCGGAGGTCGCCGTTGCTGCGCCGCTCGGAGGGCTTGCCGTAGTAGATGCCACCGGTGAGTTCGCGGATGACCACAAGGTCGACGCCATTGATGATCTCCTGGCGCAGCGGGGAGCTCACGGTGAGCTCCTTGACCGCCTTGACCGGGCGCACGTTGGCGAACAGCCCCAGTTCCTTGCGCAGCGTGAGCAACGCTTGCTCGGGGCGCTTGTCGGCCTTGGGGTCGTCCCACTTGGGGCCGCCGACCGCGCCGAACAGGATCGCATCGCAGTCCTTGGCCTGCTTGAGCACGTCGGCGGGGAGCGGAGTGCCGAACTGATCGATCGCATGGCCGCCGGCCACGCCTTCCTTGAACTCGAGGTCGAGCGCGGCATTGCGCGCCACGATCCTGAGCACCTGCAGCGCTTCGCCGACCACTTCGGGGCCGATCCCGTCACCCTTGAGAACCAGAATCTTGTAGGCCATCTATGCTTATGCAGTCCTGGCAGCGGAAATGGGGAGACCGATAAATTGCGGGCAGATTTGCGTCGAGCGCCGTGCGGCCGCTGCAGAGGCGCGGCCGAAAATTCGCACGAATTCAGACCTCGCGAGTCCGGCGGAGCGCGATCTTCCCTTCTTCGACACCTTCGGTTGGGCCACCCGCGTCAGACGCGCGGCCCGACGCCACTAGCGTTTAGCCCAAACGCCGATGCCACGGCAAGTCCCGAGCAAGTTCCGAGCAAGTGCCGCGGCGGGTCCCGGGCAGATCTCCGGCAAGTCCGACGGCTGCTCCGGGTCGTCCGGCTTAGACTCCTCCCTCGGCCGGACGCGGCGGCGCGGCGGACTTTGCGCGGCCCTGCAGGCGATTGAGCGCATTGACCAGCGCGAGCGCGCTCGCCATCACGATGTCGCTGTGGGCGCCCTGCCCGGCGACCGTCATCCCGTCCGACCGCACCAGACAGCTCACTTCGCCGAGCGCGTCGGTGCCGCCGGTGATCGCCTTGACCGAATAGCGCTCGAGTGCGGGCTGCATGCCGGCGAGCTTGTAGATCGCCTTGTAACACGCGTCAACCATGCCGTCGCCCGAGGCCTCGGCGACACTCTCCTTGCCGCCCGCGATGCGTATCGTCACTTCGGCGTGCGGCGTGGTCTTGGCCGACGAGGTCACGCGAACGTCGAGCAGCTCGAAATGGTCCGCGGTGCGCCGCGTTTCCTCGTTGACCAGCGCCAGGATATCGTCGTCGTAAACGATCTTCTTTTTGTCGCACAGCACCTTGAACGCGGCGAAGGCCTTGTTGACGTCGATCGAGGCGGTGCCGATACCGAGTTCCTCGAGCCGGTTGACGAAAGCGTGGCGGCCCGAGTGTTTGCCCAGCACGAGCTTGTTCGAGGGGATCCCGATATCCTCGGGCTTCATGATTTCGTAGGTCAGCTTGTACTTGAGCACGCCGTCCTGATGGATGCCGGCCTCGTGGGCGAAGGCGTTGTCGCCGACGATGGGTTTGTTGGGCGGCACGGGCTGGCCGATGATCTGCGAGAGCAGGCGCGAGGCCGGATAGATCTGGCGAGTGTCGATTCCGGTGCGCACCGCCATCAGGTCCTGGCGCGTGCGCAGGGCCATCACGACTTCTTCCATCGAGGTGTTGCCGGCGCGCTCGCCGATGCCGTTGATCGTGCATTCGACCTGGCGCGCGCCGTTCTTGATCGCGGCCAGCGAGTTGGCGACCGCAAGGCCGAGGTCGTTATGGCAGTGCGCGCTCCAGATCACGCGGTCGCCGCCCTCGACGGTGCGCCGCATGTAGGCGAACATCTCGCCGAACTCCTCGGGAATCGCGTGGCCGGTGGTGTCGGGCAGGTTGATAATGCGGGCGCCGGCGCGGATCACCTCGGCGCAAATCTTGGCCATGTAATCCCAGTCGGAACGCGAGGCGTCTTCGCAGGAGAACTCGATATAGTCGAGATGCTGTTTGGCCCGCGCGACCGCCCAGGTCGCCGCGCTCAGCACGTCCTCGCGCGTCATGTTGAGCTTGTGCTTGAGATGGATGTCGGAGGTCGCGATGAAGATGTGGATGCCGGGGTTGCGCGCCTTGTCCACCGCGCGCAGCGCCGCGTCGACGTCTTCCTCGCGCGTGCGCGAGAGGCTGACTACGGTCGGCCGGCTGACGGCGTCGGCGATTCGATTGACCGACTCGAAATCGCCGGGCGACGACGCGGCGAAACCGGCCTCGATGATATCGACACCCAGCCGCTCGAGCTGGCGCGCGATCGCGAGCTTCTCCTCGACGTTCATCGTGCAGCCGGGCGATTGTTCGCCGTCGCGCAACGTGGTGTCGAAGATGCGGACGTAGTTGGGGTCGGGCAGAATGTCCCGCACGTCATCTCGGACGTTATTCCCGGCTGGGGTCATCGTTTTTGCCATCGGCATCTCTCTCCTCCGTGCGTTCCGTGACGGATGAGCCGCAAGGCCGCACGGCCGGGCAAAAAGAAACGCCCCGGGCGGCCTTTTGGCCCTCCGCCCGGGGCGTTTGGTTCAGGTTTTAGGGTCGCTTCCTTAAGCCTGCACCACGACGCTCCCGGCGAGGGCCTTAATAAGGCCCAGGCTAAGCAGCAGTCCCAGCAGCAGGGTCGGGTAGAGCGACATCGCGATTATCTTAGGCGGGGCGCTTAGGCACAGTCAAGCGGGCGCGCGCGGCCCCTCGGTCCTCAGCGAACTTGCGGTGGCGGCGGATTACCCGACAAATCGCTAGTTGCGCGGGCGGCGCTGGCGGCCGAACGGTTTCTCTGCGGATTCGCGGGCGATTGAGCAGCCACCTCCGGTCCCAGCACCGGCGCGAGCGTCTGCGGGCGTTCGCCCATCAGCAACAGGTACGGTCCCGAGACGACGTACGCCGTCGCCAGCACGAAGAACGTAAACTGCGGCATCGCGAACAGGAACGCCAGCGCGAGCAGCATCACGACCAGCAATTCGACCGGCGCGCGGGCGCGCAGGTTGACGGTCTTGAAGCTGGGGTAGGGCACCCGCGAGATCATCAGGGACGCGAGCGCTATCGTGAGCGGCGCCATCACGGTCACCAGCGCGCGCGGCGACTCGAATTCGAAGTAGCTGTAGGCGAGCACGCTGCCCGCGATCATCGCCGCGGCGCCCGGCACCGGCAGCCCGACGAAGCGGCGCTTGTCGGTGCTGGCGGTCTGCACGTTGAAACGCGCGAGCCTGAGCGCGGCGCAGATCACGAACATCCCGGCGATCACCACGCCCCACGCGCCGAGCAATTTGAGCGACCAGCAATAGGCGATTCCCGCCGGCGCCACGCCGAAGGCGACCACGTCGGAGAGGCTGTCGTACTCGACGCCGAAGTGGCTCGAAGTGCGCGAGAGCCGCGCCACGCGGCCATCGAGCCCGTCGCAGACGAAGGCGATGAGGATCATCACGGCCGCCAGCTCGAAGTGCGAATTGATCGCCGAGACCAGGCCGAAGAAGCCCGAGAGCAGGCCGAGCGACGTGATGGTGGCGGGCGCAAGGAAAACCCCGCGGCGGAGCGGCGCGACCACGCGCCGCTGCTGTTCCTTCAAACGGCCCGATATAAGCCGCATCCGCGCCTGTGCGCTGGGATTCTGTCTTTCCCGTCGGCTCATTGGAGCAACTCTCCGATTATACTCTCTCCGGCACGCACCCGTTCTCCTATGTTAACCACTATCCGGTAGTCCCGCGGGATGAAATGATCGACGCGACTACCGAACATTATAAGTCCAATTCGCTCGCCACAGCGAACCATATCGTGCGGGTGCAGACGGCAAACGATGCGCCGCGCCAGGTAACCTGCGATTTGTGCAATCGCATGTTGGCGGCCCCGTGCGTCGGTCATAACGACGAGATTGCGCTCGTTGTGCTCGCTAGCGTGGTCGCGAAAGGCGGCGTTAAACGCCCCGGGCGTATGGCGTACGCTCGTGACCTCGCCGCCGACGGGAGCGCGGTTGACGTGCACGTTGAGTGGCGACATGAAGACCGACACGCGATGGTAGCGTTCATCGCTGCCGGCGCCGGGCAGCGGCATCTCCGTCACGTCGCTCACCGTGCCGTCGGCGCCCGAGAACACCAGGCGTTCCGAGGCGGTGGCGGGCGAGCGCTCGGGGTCGCGGAAGAAAGCGGCGATTGCGAGGCCGCACACGATCGCCACCGCGCCGGCGCCGTTCCATCCGAGAATCAGCGCCAGCGTGCCCGCGGCGAGCACCACGGAGGCCATCGTGACGCCCTCGGGTGCGATTCCCACTGCGCCGCCCACGCGCCGGGTCAAAGCACCGGCCCGCACATCCATCGCTGTCCGTCCGCTGTCCGTCCGCCGTCCGTCAGATTCCGGGCCGCGTTCAGTTCTTGGCCTTATCGACCAGGCGGTCGCTCGCGAGCCACGGCATGAAGGAGCGCAGCTTGTGTCCGACCTCTTCGAGCGGATGCTTTTCCGCCTCCTTGCGGAGCTCGCGGAAATGCGGCAAACCGGCTCGGTACTCGGCGATCCATTCGTTGGCGAACTTGCCCGACTGGATATCGCCGAGCAGCTCCTTCATCGCCTGGCGCGAGGCCGGTCCGACCACGCGCTTGCCGCGCGTCATGTCGCCGTACTCGGCGGTGTTGCTGATCGAGTAGCGCATGTTGGCGATGCCGCCCTCGTAGATGAGGTCGACGATGAGCTTCACTTCGTGCACGCACTCGAAGTAAGCCATCTCCGGCGCGTAACCGGCCGCGACCAGGGTTTCGTAACCGGCGCGGATCAGCTCGGTCAGCCCGCCGCACAGCACCGATTGTTCGCCGAACAGATCAGTTTCGGTCTCTTCGCGAAAGCTGGTCTCGATAATCGCCGCGCGGCCGCCGCCGATCGCCGATCCGTACGCGAGTCCGATCCGCTTGGTGTCGCCCGAAGGATCCTGCTCGACCGCGAGCAGGCAGGGCACGCCGCGTCCCTTGACGTACTCGGAGCGCACGAGATGGCCGGGGCCCTTGGGCGCGATCATGAAAACGTTGACGCCGGGCGCGGGCTTGATGAACTTGAAATGGATGTTGAAGCCGTGGCCGAAAGCGAGGTACTTGCCCGGCGTGAGATGGGGGGCGACTTCGGCCTCGTAAATCTCCGATCCCATCTCGTCCGGCACGAGCATCATCACGATGTCGGAGCGGCGTGCGGCCTCGGCGGTCTCGAAGACTGCCAGGCCTTGCTTGGCGGCCTTGTCCCACGACGGGCTGCCCTTGCGCAGCCCCACGCATACCTCCATCCCGCTGTCGCGCAGATTGAGCGCATGGGCATGGCCCTGGCTGCCGAAGCCCAGGATGGCGATTTTGTGAGGGCGCAGACAGCTGAGGTCGGCGTCGCGATCGTAATGGACCTGCATGGGGAAGTTCTCCTGAATAAATTCGCGCTTTAGTTGGAAAAGCCGGCCTCGCCGCAGCGAGGAGCCGGAAATGCGGCGGCTAGCCGACCTCGCGGGCGCCGGCGGTGCGATGGCCGCCGCCTTCGAGCTGCACCGCGCGGACCATAGCGATTTTGCCCGAGCGTACGATCTCCTTGATGCCCAGCGGACGGACCAGCGCGATAAACGCCTTTATCTTGTCGGCATCCCCGGTCACTTCCACGGTTACCGCGCGCGGACCGATGTCGATCACGTGGGCGCGAAAGGCGCCGACGATCGAATCGAGTTCGGCCCGCGTGCGCTCGTCCACCGAGACCTTGACCATCACCATTTCGCGATCGATGGTGCTGGTGTCCTTGAAGTCGGTGACCTTGATCACGGAGACCAGCTTGTTGAGCTGCTTGTTGATCTGTTCGAGAACCTGGTCGTCGCCGGTCGCCACCAGCACAATGCGCGAGACGGTGGGATCCAGCGGGTCCTCGTTGACGGTGAGCGACTCGATATTGAAGCCGCGGCTCGAGAACAGGCCGGCGACACGCGCGAGCACGCCGAACTCGTTCTCGACCAGTACGGATATCGTATGACTTGGCATCAGTTGGGGTTTCGGCCCGGAGCGCTGGATGCGCGTCGCGGGCCTAGCGCGCCTCGTCTTCGTGCTGATGGCGATGGAGCAACGCCATGATGCGGTCCTTGGAGGCGAGCTTCAGCTTCTGGATGCGCTTCTTTTCGATTTCTTCTTCGGCGGTGAGGTAGTGCTTGAGGCGTAAAGATTCGAGCTGGCGTTTCAGCTCCGCGTGTTCCTCATACAGCATCCTAAGTTCTTCGTCGCTGGTCACGTACTGATGAATCAATTCTTCTTCCTTCTGCTCCATTGCCCGTCACTCCCGAGGTTAGAGGATCAACCTTGAAAATTGCCTCCGCCGACCTCACGTACAGCGGTTCCAGAGCGAACGCGTTATCCGCTTCTTCCGCCACCATCCGCGCGGCGCCTATCGCCGCCACGGCCCGGCCTCGCAGGCGCAATCCGCTGACTCCCAGGCACGCCGCTCGTCCGCCGCGGCGCACAACCAAAGCACAGGCCTCTTCGGCCTTTGCATCGCCGACCAACAGAACGTCGGTGCCAAGATGGGGAGCCAGATCTTCGAGCGCGACCACGAAGTCATCTGACAACTTTTCTAACCCATTGCCACTTGTCCGGTAAAGGGCAGCATAGACCTCGCCTTTGCGAGCGTCCAGCACCGAACAGATGAGCCCCTGGTCCGGCTTAGCGGGGATTTCGGCGAGCGCCGTCAGAGCTAGCGTGTCGAGACTCGGTATCCCGAGCAGCGCGCATCCGGTCGCAAGCTTGAGACCTTTGGCGTAGCTGAGCCCGATGCGCAGGCCCGTGAACGATCCCGGGCCGATTCCAACCGCGACGGCGCTCAGCTCGCGGGGCGTGAGGCCGGCGCACGTGAGCAGTCCGCCGACCGCCCAAGGCAACTCCGCGCCATGCGAAGCGACCGAGTGCGACGCTTCGGCGAGTACTCTTCCGCCTGCTATCAGCGCCAGATCGGCACGCGGTCCGCCCGTCTCGATTCCCAGCACCGGCCCGGCGCCGGCGCCGGCCGCCAATGCGGCGTCAACTGTGCATAATATGCGAGATGTCATTAACGATGACGAAAGTCATCAGCGCCACCAGCAGCAGCAGCCCGATCTGCATTGCGAATTCGCGATGACGCAGCTGCAGCGGTTTGCCGCGCAAGCCTTCAATGAGGAAAAAGAACAGATGCCCGCCGTCGAGCAGCGGCACGGGCAGCAGGTTGATGATGCCCAGTTCCAGGCTCAGCATCACGGTAAAGCCGGCCACGTCGGCGAAGCCCTGCTTGGCCTCCTTGCCGGCCATCTTGGCGATCATGATCGGTCCGCCCAGCGCCTGGCGCGCCGGCGTCGTGCCGTTGATGATCATCACGATGCCCATCACCAACCGTCCGCTGAGCTGCGCGGTCGATATCACGCTTTCATAGGAGGCCTTGATCGGTCCGTAGCGCTTCGTGCCCTCGTCCCCACGCGGCAGGACCCCGATGATCCAGACCGGGGCTTTGTTGCCGAAGCCAGTGTCTTCCTTTTCGCGGACCGGCTTGACCGTCAGCGACATCTGGCTGGGCGAGGCGTTCGCCAGCGGGCGCACGAAGTCGATCTTGAGCGCGCCGCCATTGCCCGACTTGATCGCGTCGGAAAGGTCGGCCCAGTTCTCGACCTTTTTTCCGTCCACCGCCACAATCTGGTCGCCCTTGCGCAGGCCCGCCGCGTACGCCGGCATCCCCTGCTTGATCTCGCCGAGTATCGGTCTCACGTACGGGACGCCGTACATGAACACGACCGTCATCAGGACGGGCGCGAACAGGATGTTCGCAAGCGGCCCTGCGAGAACGATCTTGATCCGGGTGCCAAGGCCCTGGGTCGGAAAGGCCTGAGCGCGATAGCTCTGCAGCAGTCTCGTCGGACGGCTTTCGGCCAGGGCCTTGATAGCTCCGTCAACCGAACTGCGGGTTTCGATCTCGGCGAGCAGCAATTCCTCGCCTGGCCGCAAATCGCGCCCCAATATTGCCTGGGCCTCGGCCGACGTCGCGGCGCCGCGCGCGGCGGGTGCGAGCCGATGGGCCAGTGCGACAATCGCCTGGGACGGGTCGATGCCCGGAGAAGCCGCATTGCCATGCGCGCGTGCCGCCTCGAGCAGGTCGAGTTGCAGCTCCTTGACGTATCCTTCGAGCGTCTCGGTGGTAGGTTCCTCGGCGACTTCGTCACCGAGCATTTTCACGTAACCGCCAAGCGGCGTCGCGCTGAACGCGTATTCGGTCTCGCCACGGCGGATACCGAAAAGCTTCGGCGGATAGCCGACGGAATATCGGAGCACGCGGACGCCCGATCGCTTGGCCATCAGGAAGTGACCGGTCTCGTGCACGATGATCAGGACGGCGAAAATTATCACCGCGGAGAGAATTGATGTGATCATGGTTTCCGATGGACGCTCGTGGAATTAGGCTGGATGGCCGCAGTCATCGCCCCCAATAATAGGCCAAAGTCACCGCGAAAACTATGCTGCAAGTGCGATCCAGCAGGCCGCCATGTCCTGGAAAAATCCATCCAGAATCCTTGACTCCGGCGCTGCGTTTGAGCGCCGAGCCGGCCAGGTCGCCCAATTGCGCCAGTATGCCGATGACCGCGGAAAATACCACGGTTTGCCCCACGCCCCATCCGGGCACCAGTGGTAGGCGAAGCAGGAGTCCAGCCACCACACATAGTGCTAACCCCCCGATCGCCCCCTCCACGGTCTTTTTCGGGCTCACTCGGGGGGCGAGCCTGGTCCGGCCTATCGATAAGCCGGTGAAGTAGGCTCCCGTATCGCTGGCGATCACGAGCAGAAGAACTAGAACAATCGCCGCGATACCGTCAGGACGATTTCTAAGAAGGGCGAAATACGGAAATAACGCTCCTACATAGAGCGCTCCAAGGAGCGTCAACTCCGTCCCGGGCGCCCTGGCCGCGGCGTCTGCGGTGCCCCGTCCGACGCGTACGATCAGCGCGAGCATCGCGAGAATCACGCCGAGTGGGATGAACCATAGACGCGCGGGCGCCCATCCGAGCAGCGCGGCCGGCCCGCCGCCCGCCAGCATCAGGATGGCGATCGCGCCCGCGCTGTGCGCCCCGGTCATCGCGGCCACTTCGTAGAGTCCGACCACAATCAGCACAGCCACGAAAGCTGCGAACCATGGCGCAGGCGCGAAGAGCACCACCGCGAGCAGGGTGGGCAGCGCCACCAGCGCGGTCCAGACCCTAGTTCGCAGCACGCAGTCGGTGGTTGGCGGAGCCGGCGTCGACCGCGCCGAAGCGGCGCTCGCGGAGCTGATAGGCGGCGAGCGCACGGAGAAACTCGCGCTCGCGGAAGTCGGGCCACAAGGTGTTGGTGAAATACAGTTCCGTATAGGCGAGCTGGTAGAGGAAGAAATTCGATATCCGCAGTTCGCCCGACGTGCGGATGAGCAGATCGGGGTCGGGCAGATCGGCGCTTGCGAGCCGGCTTGCGACGGCCTGCTCGTCGACTTCCTCGGGGCGCAGCCGTCCCGCCGCGACCTCCTCGGCGATTCGGCGGGCGGCAGCGGTTACGTCCTGGCGCCCGCCATAGGAAAGCGCGAGCGCGACCGTCATCGAACGGTTTGCGGCGGTCGCGGCGATCATCGAGTCGAGCGCGCGCCTGACCGGCGTCGGCAGCCGCTCGAGGTTGCCGAGCGCCACCACCTTGATGTCGCGTTTCATCAGGCGCTTGGTCTCGGTGCGGAGATAGCGATGGAACAGCTCCATCAAAAATCGCACCTCGGTGCCGGGCCGCTGCCAGTTCTCGTTGGAGAACACGAAAAGCGTGAGGCAGCGGATGCCGATCTCGCGCGCCGCCTCGACCACGGCGCGCACCGAGTCCTTGCCGCGGCGATGGCCCTCGGAACGCGAGAGCCCGTGCTGGCGAGCCCATCTGCCGTTGCCGTCCATCACGATCGCGACGTGACGCGGCAGCCGCTCGCGTTCCAGCGAAAGGTTCGGAAATTCGTCCAGTGGGAGTGAAGAAGCCACGAACCGGATAAGCCGCGCCGCCGCCTCCCGCCTTGCGCGGGACGCCGTCGGGACGATTCAGACCTCCATTATCTCCGCTTCCTTGGCCGCAAGGATCTTGTCGATCTTCTCGGTGTGCTCGGTGGTATGCTGCTGCACTTTGGCCTCGCCCGCGCGCAACGTGTCGTCATCGAGCTTCTTGTCCTTGTGCATCTTCTTGAGCTTGTCGTTGGCGTCGCGGCGATGATTGCGGACCGAGACCCGGAATTCCTCCGCCGTCTTGTGGACGTGGCGGACCAGTTCCTTGCGCCGCTGCTCGGTCAGTTCGGGAATCGGCACGCGGATAATCTTGCCGTCATTGATCGGGGTCAGGCCGAGGTCGGAGGCCTGGATGGACTTTTCGATTTCGTGCAGCGATCCCTTGTCGTAAGGCGTGATCACCAGGAGGCGCGGCTCGGGAGCGGCAAGCCCTGCAAGTTGGCGCAGCGGAGTGCGGGCGCCATAGTAATTGACGTGCAAGCCCTCGAGCAGCGCGGTCGACGCGCGACCGGTGCGCACGCGGGCAAGTTCATGGCGGAAGGCGACGACGGCTTCTTCCATCTCGAGCCGCGCCATCTCGATCACGTCGTCAGGCTTTTCCTCAGCAGCCACTTTCTACCCAGGTCCCGATCGGCTCTCCCATCACGGCCCTTCTTATATTACCCGTCTCGCGCAAATTGAAAACGATGATCGGCAGGTTGTTGTCTTTGCACATCGAGATCGCGGTGAGGTCCATCACCCGCAGGTTCCGTTCGAGCACCTCGAGGTAGGTCAGGCGGTCAAAACGCTTGGCTCCAGGTTCGCGCAGCGGATCGCGGTCGTATACGCCGTCGACGTGATGGCTCGCCTTGAGGATGACCTCGGCGCCGATTTCCAGCGCGCGCAGGCTCGCCGCCGTATCCGTGGTGAAGTAGGGGTTGCCGGTGCCGGCGGCGAAGATCACCACCCGGCCCTTTTCGAGGTGGCGCACGGCCCGCCGGCGGATGTACGGTTCGCACACCGCCTGCATCGCGATTGCCGACAGCACCCGGGTCGTCACGCCCGCCCGCTCCAGCGCGTCCTGGAAGGCGAGGGCGTTGATCACGGTGCCGAGCATGCCCATTTGGTCGGCGCTCGAGCGGTCCATCCCGCGGGCCTCGTATTCGCTGCCGCGCAGGATGTTGCCCGCTCCGATGACCATCGAGAGTTGGACGCCGAGCTCGGAAACTTCCTTGATTTCACGGGCGAATGCGGCGAGCGTGTCGAGGTCGATGCCGGCGCCGTGCGCGGGCGCAAGCGCCTGCCCGGAGAGCTTGAGCATCACGCGCCGGAAGCGGGGCTTGCTCGCCGCGCCGCTTGCCGCCTCGCTCATCGCTCCGATTGCCTCCCTGGGATACGGATCGTCAGGCGCTCGCGGCGGCGTTGCCGTCGCGCAATTCACCGAGTTGAAAACGGACGAAGCGGCGAATTTCGATCTTTTCGCCCATCTTAGCCACGTATTCGCCCAGAAGTTCTCCGATCGTGCGATTGGGGTCGCGTACCCAGGCCTGCTCGTTGAGGCAGATGTCGCGGTAGAATTTTTCCAGCTTGCCGTCGACGATTTTCTTGACCACCGCCTCGGGCTTGTCCGCGGATTGGGCGGCGTAAATTTGCCGCTCCTGCTCGATAACGTCGGCGGGGACTTCCTCGCGGCTGACGTAACGCGGGTTGGCTGCCGCCACCTGCATCCCGATCTCCTTTACCAGCTGCTGGAATTCCGGCGTCTTAGCCACGAAGTCGCTCTCGCAGTTGACCTCGACCAGCACGCCGAGCTTGCCGCCGGCGTGGATGTAAGCCCCGATCGAGCCCTCCGAGGCGAGTCGCCCGGCGCGCTTAGCGGCCTGCGCGATGCCGCGCTCGCGCAGCCACACGATGGCCTTTTCCAGGTCGCCGCTGGCCTCGGCCAGCGCCTTCTTGCAATCCATTACGCCGGCGCCGGTTTTTTCGCGCAGGTCCCTGACGATATTTGCGTTGATGTCCATGCTCTGGGTTTCTTATTCCGCTTCGAGAAAGCTTCGGGTCCGCCGGTCCGCTCCGAGCGGCGCTTGCCCGCGGTCCGCAAAAAAATGCCTAGACACTCTGGCTCGGCGGCTCGGGATTCTCGCTCTCCTCGGCGCTCGCTCCCAGGTCCTGGTCGCCCTTCTGACGTTCCTCGGCGATCCGTTTGCCCTCCAGCACCGCGTCGGCGATGGCCGCGCTGAAGAGCTTGATCGCGCGGATCGCGTCGTCGTTGCCCGGGATGCGGTAAGCGATGAGGTCGGGATCGCAGTTGGTGTCGACCACGGCGACCACCGGGATGCCGAGCCGCTTGGCCTCGGCCACCGCGATGTCTTCCTTCTTGGTGTCGATCACCCACAGCGCGTCGGGCAGCTTGCGCATGTTCTTGATTCCGGCAAGCGTCGCCATCAGCTTTCCGTGCTCGTGCGCGTTCTCGCTCATCTCCTTCTTGGTGAGCGCCTGGATCATCTCGGGGTCGGCCATTATCTCTTCGAGCTTTTTGAGCCGCTCGATCGACTGCCGGATAGTCTGGAAGTTGGTCAGCATCCCGCCGAGCCACCGGTTGTGCACGTAATACATGCCGCAGCGCTCGGCCTCTTCGCGCACGATGTCCTGGGCCTGCTTCTTGGTGCCGACGAACAGGACGGTGCCGCCCTGGGCGGCGAGGTCGCGCACGAAGTCAAAGGCGTCGCGGAACATGCGGACGGTCTGCTGGAGGTCGATGATGTAGATGCCGTTGCGGGCGCCGAAGATGTACGGCTTCATCTTCGGGTTCCAGCGGCTGGTCTGGTGGCCGAAGTGGACTCCGGCTTCCAGAAGCTGTTTCATGCTGATTTCGGTCATAAGTCCTCTGTTAATGCCTGCCCCCTCCGGCGGCCTTGCGAGCGACACCATTAATTATCAAGCCGCGCGGGCAGTTCCTAGCGCGCAGGCCCCTTCTAGCCGTTCATCGATTCGAGGAATTCTTCGTTGGTTTTCGACCCCTGCATCTTGTCCAGCAGGAACTCCATCGATTCGACCGCGTTAAGCTGCGACAGCAGTTTGCGCAGGATCCACACCCGGTTGAGCGTGCTCCGCGGCAGCAGCAGTTCTTCCTTGCGGGTCGAGGAGCGCTGAATATCGATGGTCGGGAAGATGCGCTTTTCGAGCAGCCGGCGGTCAAGGCCGATCTGCTGGTTGCCGGTGCCCTTGAACTCCTCGAAGATGACCTCGTCCATCCGGCTGCCCGTGTCGACCAGCGCGGTCGCGATGATGGTCAGCGAGCCGCCATCCTCGGTATTGCGCGCCGCGCCGAAGAACTTCTTGGGCTTGTGCAGCGCGTTGGAATCCACGCCGCCCGAAAGGATCTTGCCCGAGGGCGGCACCACGGTGTTGTAGGCCCGGGCGAGACGCGTGATCGAGTCGAGCAGGATCACTACGTCGCGCCCGTGTTCCACCAGACGGCGCGCCTTCTCGATTACCATCTCGGCCACCTGCACGTGGCGGGTGGCGGGCTCGTCGAAAGTCGAGCTCACGACCTCGCCCTGCACCGAGCGCAGCATGTCGGTGACTTCCTCGGGGCGTTCGTCAACCAACAGCACGATCAGGACGATCTCCGGATGGTTGTGCGCGATCGCCTTGGCGATCGCCTGCAGCATCATGGTCTTGCCGGTGAACGGGGCCGCCACGATAAGTCCGCGCTGGCCCTTGCCGATCGGCGCGATCAAATCGATGATGCGGGTGGTGTAGTCCTCGTGATCGTACTCGAGCTTGATCCGCTCCTGCGGGTAGAGCGGCGTCAGGTTGTCGAACAGGATCTTGTCGCGGGCTTTCTCGGGTTCCTCGTAGTTGATCGATTCGACCTTGAGCAGCGCGAAATAACGCTCGCCTTCCTTGGGCGGGCGAATCAGGCCCGAGACGATATCGCCGGTGCGCAGATTGAACTTCCGGATCTGGCTCGGCGAGATGTAGATGTCGTCCGGGCCGGGCAGATAGTTGTAGTCGGGGGCACGCAGGAAGCCGAAGCCGTCGGGCAGAATTTCGAGTACGCCTTCGCCGAGGATCGAGCCGTTGCGCGAGGCCTGCGCCTGCAGGATGGAAAAGATCATCTCCTGCTTGCGCATGTTGGTCGCGCCGTCGATGTTGAATTCGCGCGCGATCTGCGCGAGCTCGGTGATCTTGGCGGCCTTGAGCACCTTGAGATTGAGGGCGCCGCCGTCGCTGATGATTCCGCCAAGGTGGCGCTCGGAGGCGCTGAGCGCCTGCGCACTGCTCACGCGATAGCCGCCGGCATTCCCGCCGGCCGATGCGCCGGCGGCGGCGTCGTCGTGGCTCACCTCTTCGTGGTCAAGCGCCGCGCCGTTAACTTCGCCGGGTCCGGCGGACGGCTGCGCGTGGCGCGTATGCATTGCGCTCCGGCCTTCGTCGCTCTGGCCCTGGCCTTGACCCTCGCCCCTGGCCCCCCTGCCCTTGCCCATATGCCTTGTCCGCAAATTACCTGACTCCAATCTGGCTACGAGTATCTAAATTAAGCGACAAAATCTGATGTTGCGATCCCCTTGAAGCGGCCCCTCAGCCGTTCGCGAGACCGCTACGATGCTTACGACCCCGAACGGAATACGAACCCGGTTCTTCCCAAGCCGGTCAAATGGATTGAGGCATTCGGTCGCGGTCGGGAAGCGACGCCCAATCTTCGGCGGGGCACTTGGCGGCTGCGGGCGATCCGGTAGTCCGACCTGCCCTCGATACAGTGCGCAGGTCCTTGGAACGAAGGTATCTGAGCCCCTTTGGGCTGTCAACGGGCTTTATGTTGATGCGCGCCGTTGATGCGGCGCTAAGGCCGAACGCGGCGCGGATTCGACAATATCGATCCAGCGTGCGAGCACGGGCCCGTCCGCCGCCACGCCGCGCGCGGCCAGAAAGACGGAAAAATCGCACGGCAACGGAGCGACGAATTCCAGCGCCGCGGCGGTGCGCGGATGGGCGATCTTGAGCGCCGTCGCGTGCAGGGCCTGGCGCTCGAATTCGTGCGCCGGCTGACAAGATGCCGCGTCTCTGGATTCTTTGAGCTGGGATTTTTTGGGTTGGGATTCCCTGGCAGGGCGGCCGCCGTAAAGCGGATCGCCGAGACAGGGATGACCTATGGACGCGAGATGTACGCGAATCTGATGCGTGCGGCCGGTGAGCGGCCGTACCCCCACGAGGGTTGCGCCGCCGCCTACGTCCGGCATCTGCGCGAGCACGCAGACGTAGCTCAAGGCCTCGCGGCCGTGGCGCGAATTCACCGACATGCGCTTGCGTTCGACCGGATGGCGTCCGACCGGGCGCGCGATCGAAAGGCGCTCGCGCGCGATCGCTCCGCGCACGACCGCGAGATAGATCTTGCCGACCGTGCGGTCCTTGAACTGGCGCGCCAGTTCCATCCGCGCAAACGGCGTCCGCGCGACCACCATCACGCCCGACGTGTCCTTGTCGAGCCGATGCACGATTCCCGGACGCATCACGCCGTCCGCCTCGCCCATCGCCGCCATCTCGGGAAAGCGCGCGAGCAACGCGTCGACCAGCGTGCCGCCCGGATGGCCGGGGGCGGGATGAACGGTCATCCCCGCCGGCTTGTTGACCACCACGATCTCGTCGTCGGCGTATATCACGTCGATCGCCGGCGCGCCGGCCTCGCGAGCCGTTGGCGCCGGCGCGATTGCCGTGGGGCTTTCGATTTCTATTCTGTCGCCGAGATGGACGGCGTCGGCGGCGCGCGCGGGGACGCCGTTCAGCCGCACCAGGCCGGCCTTGATCATGCGCGCGGCCTGCGCGCGCGAAAATTCCGCGCCGAGTTCGCCGGCGACGAAGACGTCGAGCCGCATCCGTCCGGGCGCCGAATCAACCGTAAGCAGGCGCGCAGTCACCGCGCAATTATAGCAGCCCCGCCGCGGCGATGGCGGCCCCTGAGCTCTGCGCGCGGTCCCGGAGTCCTGGAACGCGGTCTTGGAGTCCTGATTTTCTAGAGCGCGATCCTGGTGAGTCCTAGAGTCGATAGGGCGCGGGATGGGTTTTCTCGTAGGCGGCGATCTCTTTTTCGTGGGCGAGCGTCAGCCCCACGTCGTCGAGCCCCTCGATAAAGCATTTCTTGGGGAACGGATCGATCTCGAAATGCGCCGACCATCCGAACTTGTCGGAGACCGTCTGCGCCGGAAGATCGATAGTCAGCTCGTAGCCTTCGTGATGCTTGATTGCGACGAAGATCGCGTCGACCTCTTCGGGCTTCAGGATTATCGGCAGGAAGCCGTTCTTGAGCGCGTTGTTGCGGAAGATGTCGGCGAACGAAGTCGCGATCGCCGCCTTGAATCCGAAGTCGGCGAGCGCCCATACCGCGTGCTCGCGCGAGCTGCCGCATCCGAAATTGGCCCGCGCGACCAGGATCGTCGCGCCTTTGAAGCGCGGCTGGTCGAGCACGTAGCCCTTGTCGGGCTGATCGCGCCAGTCGAAGAAGAGACCCTTGCCGAGGCCGCTGCGCACCACGGCTTTTAAGAACTGCTTGGGAATTACCTGGTCAGTGTCGACGTTGGACCGGTCCATCGGAGCGACCAGTCCGGTGAAATTCCTGAACGGTTGCATCTCGCTCTCATCCTGGATGGAAGACTGCCGGCGCGGCGCGAAAACGCACCCGATGCCGGAGCCGATTCAATAGCACAAATCGGCGTTCGCCCAAATCCACAGGCCGCTCGATCCGGCCCGCGTGCATGAGCCATAGCCCACGCGCGCGCGACCAGCTCATCGAGCGGCCGTTCGATCGCTTACCCTTGCGGCGCAGCGCGCGCCGCAAGAGCGAAATGCTCTCCGCGGGCCAGCGCGCCGGTTTGTCAGGCTTCCGCGGCCTTGCCGTTCTGAGCGCCGGTCCCGTTGGCGCTCGCGGTGCCGTTCGCGCTGAACGCGCGCGACAGCTCGACGAAGCGGCGCTGGAGCGCCTTGGCCGGCTCGAAGGCCTTGATCAGATGCTGCAGCTGATCCTGGAACGCGGTCGCCGGTTCCATCGCCTCGGCCAGTTGCACCAACTGTTCGTGAAAGGCCGCTGCCACGCGCTCGAGCTGGCTCTGGAAGGCGCGCATCGGCTCGAAGCGGTTGGCCAGGTTCTCGAGATGGCCCTGGAAGCCCTTGATCGGCTCGAATGCCGCCGCCACGTCAGCCAGTTCATCCTGGAACGTCCGGATCGGGTCGAAGACGTTGGCCAACTGCGCCAACTGGCCCATCGGCTCCAGCACCTTTGCCAGCCGCGCGAGCGTATCCTCGGCCGACTTCATCGGGTCGAAGACCTTGGCTACTGCCTGATCGGGTTGAAGAGAAATGAATGAATCGTCCAACTCCCTGCCTCCTCCTAGTTGCAAAGCAAACTCCCAGCGTCCAGCGGACCTTGAACCCAACAGGCGCACCCTGTTCGGCGCCCAGCGCCGCGAACTCCCGAGAGCCTGGATCTCGCTTTCCAATCAGGCAGTCGCGCTTTCATCAACACCTCGCCATCGGCCCGGTGCGCCGATTTGCGGGCGCCATGCGGCTTGAATGGTTAAAGCTGATGTAAGCGGTTTCAACTTCGTGTCGATTGGAAAAGCATGATAAAGACTCGTCCCGTAAGTAACGCACTCGCATTGTCGGGGCAAGAATTTTCCAAAACACGTATCCACTGAAAGTCTTCGATCGCTGTGCGTAACGTTCCCGCGCGAGCGTGCTTGTGAGAGCGAGGCGCGGGGTTTAGACTCCGCTTCGTGGCGCCGACGCATCGACAATGGCCGCAGCTCGTTCCCGATCCCAAGGCCGTTAGCGAGAGCTTGAGCGGCGCCGCGCCGCAAAGCGCCAATTCCGCCGCCGGTTGCGAAACGAGTCCCCGCGCAACCGTCGAGAGCGGCACCGACGCGACGATCGGCCGCTTCCGCGACGCGGTCGAGAGCATCACCGAGATTCAGGTGGAGAGCATTGTCGACGAGAGCATCGTCGATAAGAGCACTGTCGAGACGATCGCGGAAACCTCGCCGCCGCAGGCGGAGCGACCGCCCGGATTGAGCGCCGATTCGAGTTTGACGGCCGAATCGAGCGCCCGATCCTCAGCGCCGCCCAGGCGGGTGGTCGCCGAAGAATTTGTCCTCGTTGACGCGCGCGGCGAGCGTCGCGCCACGCTCGCGCTCGAAGACGGCGCACCGGCGCTCGCGCTCAGCGACGCGAACGGCGGCGTGCGCGCCGCGATCCGCTTGAGCATCGACGGCGCGCCGTCGGTCGTGCTCTACGACACAAGCGGCAGGCGGCGCCTCGAGGTCGCGCTCAGGCCCGACGGCGCGGCCGGCCTCGGTTTGTACGACGAAGGAGGCGAGGGGCGCGCGGAAGTGGTGGTTTCGGGCAGCGGCGCGCCGTCGGTTTCGCTGTACGGGCCCAATGGCAAACGGCTGGCCAGGATGCCGGCCGCCCGCGAGCGCTAGGTTCCTGTTCCCGGCTTCTTCCGGAGGCTTGGGCGGGCACGAATCGCGGATCGCGTGCGCGCGCGGCTACTGGCGCGCCGGCCACTCGCGCACGTCGACGAAGTGTCCGTTCACCGCTGCTGCCGCGGCCATCGCGGGACTCACCAGATGCGTGCGTCCACCCTTGCCCTGGCGGCCTTCGAAATTGCGGTTCGAGGTGCTCGCGCAGCGCTCGCCGGGTTTCAGGATGTCGGGGTTCATCCCCAGGCACATGCTGCATCCGGATTCGCGCCACTCGAAGCCCGCGTCGAGGAAGACCCGATCGAGCCCGAGCTTTTCGGCCTCGGCCTTGACCTGCTGCGATCCCGGAACCACCATCGCCTGCACGCCCTTGGCGACCTTGCGTCCGCGCACGATGTCGGCAGCGGCGCGCAGATCGCTGATTCGCGAGTTGGTGCAGGATCCGATAAAAACGCGGTCGACGCGGATGTCCTGGATCGGCATGCCCGGCGCGAGCCCCATGTAGTCGAGCGCGCGCTCGACCGCCTGCCGCTCCGCCGCGCTCTTGAGGCTTGCCGGATCCGGCACCTTGCCGGTGACCTCGACCACCATCCCGGGATTCGTTCCCCACGTCACCTGGGGCGCGAACGATGCGGCGTCGAACGCGATGCTCTTGTCGAAGCGCGCGCCGTCGTCGGTGCGAAACCTGAGCCATCGCTCGGCCGCCCGATCGAACTCCGCGCCCGTCGGCACGAAACGCCGCCCGCGCAGGTATTCGACGGTCTTGGCGTCCGCCGCGATCATCCCGGCGCGCGCGCCCGCCTCGATCGACATGTTGCTCACCGTCATCCGCTCTTCCATCGAGAGCGCTTCGATCGCTTCGCCGCGGTACTCGATGACGTGGCCGGTGCCGCCGTCGGTGGTGATGCGTCCGATGATGCCGAGGATCAGATCCTTGGCGGTGACGCCGGGCTTAAGCCGTCCGTCGACGCGAATCTCGAGCGTCTTCGGCTTGGCCTGCCACAGGCATTGCGTCGCGAGCACGTGCTCGACCTCGCTCGTGCCGACGCCGAAGGCGAGCGAGCCCAACGCGCCGTGGGTTGCGGTATGGCTGTCGCCGCATACGATCGTCATCCCGGGCTGCGTAAGGCCGAGCTCGGGCCCGATGACGTGGACGATGCCCTGTTCGGGCGCGCCGAGGTCGAACAGGCGCACGCCGAACTCCTGGCAGTTGCGGCGCATCATTTCGATCTGCGCCTTCGAATCGAGGTCGGCGATCGGCTTGGTGCGATCGGTGGTCGGAACGTTGTGGTCCTGGGTGCCGAAGGTGCGGTCGAGCGCGCGCACCTTGCGCCCGCTGTTGCGGAGCGCTTCGAAGGCCTGCGGCGAAGTGACCTCGTGCACCAGATGCAGATCGATATAGAGCAGCGCGGGTTCGCCCAGTTGCTCGCGGACCACGTGAGTCTGCCAGATTTTTTCGAAAAGCGTCTCAGCCGCCATGACGGGAACCAGCCTCTTCTCGGGATAAATGCTGAGCCTAGCATTATGATGCTGAGCCGCGCGCCGTCAAATACCGGCGGCGAATGGCGATTACCGCGCGCTCGCAGTGAGGACTCAAGCTCCTGAACAGGCCACGGCACACTTGATGCTCCTCTGCCGCGGCGAATGATGTCTTCGCGAAGGAGCTGATCATGCAACCGCACAAACTTACGAACTTTGTCGTACTTCTCAGTGCGATGATGCTGGCAGGTGTCGCCAGCATCGGACTTGGCCTTTCCCTGCGCTTCAGCATGGTTACTGGAACCCTGCTGGTCATGTGTTCCGTGGTAGGGACCGGTCTGGCGGGAGCGCTGATCCTTTACCGGTACGGGATGGTTGCCTCAAGCACGGGACAGGCGGTGCCCCATCAAGAAACGCACTGATTCGTGAGTGAGACATCGGATATCTCCCGAATTCGGACATCCTGGCTAAAAAAATGCCGTGGACGCCGCGATCAAGACTCCGATGATCGGCGGCTCAACGCTCGAGCCGCTGTTTCTGTCGTGCTTGGCTTGCGATTGTTGCCGCGAACTGAAGCCGGACGTGTCGGTGCGGTCCGGACTCCATCCGGTTGACGACAGCCATCGGAGGACCGAACATGAATTCCGGGGTGTGCTGTGCGACGGATGTCTTGCCAGTTCGCGCGCGAGCGGATCCAAGGAGCGTTGCTGGCTGCTCCGGCAGCTGACGCGGCCCGGGCTTCGCGCCGTGCGCCGCAAATAGCCGTCAGCGGTTCAGCCGCAGGACCTACGTTAGCAGGACCTACTTTATCCGGCGTGTGGGCGCGGCGCGTTCCGCATGGGCGAGTCCGCGCGTGACCGCTTCTTCGCCGAAGCGCTCGGCAACCTGGTCGAGCGCGCGGTTCAGCCGATCGCGGCGCGCGTCGTGCGCCGGCGCCGCGCCGAACAGGGCGAGTTGTGCGGTCTCGGCGTCGCGCACCAGGTTGTGCACCTGGACGCCGGCGAGCCTCACCCGCTCGCGTTCGCTCACGCGCGCAAGCATCGCGCGCGCGACGCGCGAGATTTCGGCGCCGTCGTCGGTTGGCGCCTCCAGGGACTGGCTGCGCGTGAGGATCGGGTAGCGGCCCTGCCCAAGTGGCCGCGCGAGTTTGAGCTTGAGCGTCACGGTGCGCGCGCGGACCCGGTCGGCGCGAAGCCGCCGCCCGAGCGCATCGGCGTGCGCGATAAGCACGCGCGCGAGGTCTATCGACTCGAGCGCGAGGTCGTGCTCGAACGTGCTTTCTTCGCCGTAGGATTTGCGTTCGCCGTTGCCGACGACCGCACGCGGATCGTGTCCGAGCGCGAGTTCGTGCAGATGCGGCCCCATTGCGCCGAACATCGCGCGCAGCTTCGCGGCGTCGGCGCGCGCGAGATCGCCCACCGTGGCGATTCCCACCTGATTCATCCGCGTGAGCGTCATTCTTCCGACGCCCCACAGCCGCTCGACCGGCAGCGGACTTAGAAAATCGACGAGGCCCTCCGGCCCGACTATCTGGAGACCGTCAGGCTTGGAAAGATCGCTCAGAATTTTTGCCGCCATTTTGGTCGGCGCGATTCCGACCGACACCACGAGGCCGGTCGCCTCGCGCACGCGGCGCTTGAGCGCGTCCCCGGCCTCGGTCGGCGAGGCGAACAGGCGATGCGTCCCGGTGAGATCGAGAAAGGCTTCGTCGAGCGAGAGCGGTTCGACGATCGGGCTGAACTCGTCGAAAACGGCGCGCACCGCGCGCGAGATTTCCGCGTAACGCGCCATCCGTCCGGGCACGAAGACGCCGTTAGGGCATAGCCGATGCGCTTCGTGCGCGGGCATCGCCGAGCGCACTCCGAAGCGGCGCGCTTCGTACGAAGCCGAGGTCACGACGCCGCGCCGGCTGCGCGCGCCGACGATCACCGGCAGGCCGCGCAGCGCGGGATTGTCCAGTTGCTCGACCGACGCGTAAAACGCGTCCATGTCGGCGTGCGCGATTACGCGCGGCCACGATGCCGCGCCACCGGGAGTCATCCTGATGCTCGCGCCGGCGCTCGCGCCCGCCCGAGCTCCGAAAAAACCGTCTGTGCCGCGCGCTCGCCGCTTAGCACGCAGTCGGGAATTCCGACGCCGCGCAGCGCCGCGCCCGCAAGCTCGAGTCCGGGCAAGGCGGCCGCCGCGCGCTCGATTTCCGCCACGCGTCCATGATGCCCCACCGCATACTGCGGCATCGAATCGGGCCATCGGCAGACGTGCGACCACAGCGGCGCCACCTCGGCGCCGAGCAGCGCACGAAACTCCTCGCGCACGACTGCGACCATCGCGGCGTCGTCGAGCGCCATCAGTTCGCTTTGCATCGCGCCGCCGACGAACCCGCGCACCAGGATCGTCCCGGCCGGCGCGCGGCCCTCGTACTTGAGGCTGGTGAAACTGCAGGCGATGATTCTGCGATGCTCGAGTGCGGGGACGACGAAGCCGAAGCCGCGCGGCGCGCGCGGAAGGTCGCCTTCGCGATACGCCAGGTTGACCACCGCCGCCGACGCGTAGCCGATCGCCGCGAGCGCGCGCGCAAGCGGGGATGCGCACGTTTCGAAGAGCGGCGCGGCGCGATAGGCCGGCAGTGCGCAAATCACCGCGTCAGCCTCCAGCGCGGCTCCGTCGGCCATCGCCACGCGCCATCGCGTCCCGCGCCCGTCTGCGCCGCCTGCTATCCGCTCGAGCGCGACGACTTCGACCCCGCGCCGCACGCGCTCGCCCAGCCTTTGCGCGAGCGCCTCGACCAGGGTGCCGACTCCGCCGCGAAGGCTCGCGAACAGGCTCCATCGCGCCCCGCTGGTGCCGCCGGGCGCGGCGCTCTGCTTGCGCGCCGCCGCCCGCAATCCGCGGATCAAGCTGCCGTAGCGCGCTTCCATTTCGGCAAAGCGCGGCAGCGTCGCCTTAAGGCTGAGCCTGGCCGGGTCGGCGGTGTAGATTCCGCCGGCCAGCGGCTGCGCGATTCTGTCGAGCACCTCGCGGCCGAGGCGGCGCGTAACGAATGACGCGAGGCTTTCGTCGCGATCGCCGCGGCGGCGCGGAATCACCGGTTCGATCATCACCCGCAGCTTGCCGAGCGGAGAGAGCAGCGGACTTTTAAGCATCGGCAGCATCCGCGCCGGCGCGAGCAGCGAGAAGCCTTCGGGAATTTCAACCAGCTCGCCGCGGCGCACGACGTAGGTTCGGCGGAACTCGGCGCACGTCGCGATCAGGTCGTCTTCGAGGCCGACGCGGCGCGCGAGGTCCAGCGCCCAGGGCTTTTCGGTAAGGAACGAGTCGGCGCCCGCCTCGGCGATGAAGTCCCGCTCGCGGATCGTATAGAGCGGGCCGCCAAGGCGCGCGCTGCGCTCGAGCAGCGTGACCTCGAGCGGCGCTTCATGCCGGGCCGACAATTCCAGCAGTCGAAATGCGGCGCTGAGCCCGCCGATTCCGCCGCCGAGAATCGCGATTCGCGGTGCGCCGCCCTGAGCCATCCCGCCCTGCCGCTCCCGCCGGGTCAGGCGAGCATGCGCTCGCGAATCAGCGCGGCGATCATCTCGATGAACTGCGGATGCTCGCCGACGGTCGCCGCTCGCACCATCGTCACGCCCGCTTCGCGCGCCACGCGCGCCGCCTCGACGTCGAGGTCGTACAGCACTTCGACGTGATCGCAGATGAAGCCGACCGGCGCGATCACCGCCGCCCGGCCCTCGATTCCGCAGAGCACATCGCATACGTCGGGCTCGAGCCACGGATCGCGCGGATTGCCGCTCCGGCTTTGAAAGGCGAGCCTCCATTCGCGCCGGTCGAGGCGCCGCGCGATCAACTCCGCGGATTCGCGCAGCTGCTCGACGTATGGGCTCGCCGACGCCATCGCGGCCGGGATGCTGTGCGCGGTGAAGATGAGAATCGCGCGCGCGCGCGCGGCGGGCTCGAGGCGCGCGAGCGCGTCGGCGACACGGTCGGCCGCTGCCTCGATGAAAAGCGGGTGCGCGTGCCATTCGCGGAGGTAGTCGATCGCCGGCGCCGCTGGGCCGACACGTGCGCGCGCGTCCTCGACGTTTCGCAGGTAGCGGTCCCAGCTGGCTTCGCAGCGATGGGCCGCGAGCACGAATCCGAGCGCGCGCCGCACCGCGGCGCGGCCAAGCTCGGCGAGAGCGTCGTCGAGCCACGGCGACGTATTGCGCATCCCGAGCATGACCGGAATCTCCACCCCCCCGCGCGCGAGCCGCTCGCGCAGCGCTGCCGCCTGGCGCCCGGTTATTTCGTTGAACGGCGAACGCCCGCCAATCGCTTCGTAATGATGTACGACTTCCTCGTAACGCTCGCGTGGAATCGGCCGTCCCGCGGTCACGCGGTCGAGGAACGGGCGAATCTCGGCGAGACTGGCTGGTCCGCCGAAACCTATCATCAGCACTGCGCCGTATCGGTCCTGAGCGTTCACTTGCGGCTCATCTCGTGCACCGCGTCGACCAGCGCGCGCACGTGGTCGACCGGCGTCTCGGGTAGGATACCGTGGCCTAGATTGAAGATATGGCCGGGGCGTCCGGCCGCGCGATCGAGGATCGCCCGCACGCGCCGGCGAATCTCGGGGATGTCCGCGAAGAGTGCGACCGGGTCGAGATTGCCTTGCACGCCAACGTCGTAACCAAGGCGCGCCCACGCCTCGCCCAGATCGACGCGCCAATCGAGTCCGATAACGTCGCCGCCCGCATCGCGCATCAGCTCCAGCAGATTTCCGGTTCCGGTGCCGAAGTGAATCACCGGTACGCCCGGGCGCAGCGCCGAGATCACGGCCGCGGTGTGCGGTAGGACAAAATGGCGATAGTCGTCGGGTCCGAGCGTGCCGACCCAACTGTCGAATAGCTGCACCATCTCGGCGCCCGCCGCTATCTGCATGTTGAGATAATCCACGGTGGCGAGCGCCAGCATTCCCATCAGGCGATCCCACGTCGCGGGCTCGGTGTACATCATGGTCTTGGTCGCCTGGTACTGGCGCGAGCCGCCGCCCTCGATGAGATAGGACGCAAGCGTGAAGGGCGCGCCGGCGAATCCGATGAGCGGTGCGCGATCGCCGAGCGCGCGGCGCGTCATCCGGATCGCCTCGCCGACAAAAGCCAGTTCGCCGGCGGCGTCGATCGGCGCGATCCGATCGAGATCGGCAACCGAGCGCACCGGCCGCTGGATCGTTGGGCCGCCATCTTTTTCGTACTGCAGCCCGACGCCCATCGGAATTAGCGGCAGCAGGATGTCGGCGAAGATGATCGCGGCGTCGACGCCCAGGCGTTCGACCGCGGTGACCGTGACCTCGGCGGCGATCTCCGGCCGCCGGCACATCTCGAGAAAATCGTGCTGCGCGCGTACGCGGCGATATTCCGGCATGTACCGCCCCGCCTGGCGCATCAGCCACACGGGAGTATAGGGCGCGGGCTTGCGCCTGCACGCGAGCATCATCGGATGGCCGTCGAGCGGCGGCGCTGATGCGGCTCGGGCTTCGGCTCGAGGCGTCATCTGCAGATCATGCTCGCGCAGATCTTTCTCGTGTAAAACATTCGCGTTCGCGAATTACTTGGGACGCATTGTGTCACGCGCTTATCTTGGCGCGCCGCGAGCGGCCAAGTCCACGGGGCCGCGGACCGGCGTTGGCTTTCTTCGCTTCCGTCCCGTTGCTATAGGGTTCGCGGGGGACCGCGGCCTGCAAGCGCGCCGCAAGTGCGCGCGCTCAAGGGCGACAAATTCATCAGGGGTCAGAGAATGAAACAGGGAATGTGCCTTGTCTTTGCGGCAGGGTTGTTAGCCGCTGCCGCCGCCGCGCTGATGCCGGCCGCATCGTCGCGTGGCGACACGACGCCGGCTTCGGCACCGGCCGGAGCTTCAGCAAAGCCGGCCGCTCCCACGATTGCGCTCTACGCGGGCCTCGGCCCGGTGCATCATCCGGTCACCACCGCGTCTCCGCTTGCGCAGAAGTACTTCGACCAGGGCCTCGCCTTCACCTACGGGTTCAACCATGACGAGGCGGAACGCTCGTTCGAGCAGGCGGCGCAGCTCGATCCGCAGATGGCGATGGCATATTGGGGAGTCGCGCTTGTGCTGGGGCCGAATTACAACCTGCCGGGAGACCCGGTGCGCGGTAAGAAGGCGCACGACGCGGTCGCGCGAGCGCAGACGCTCAAGTCCGGCGCTTCACCCGAGGAGCGCGATTTGATCGACGCGCTGTCGCAGCGCTACGGCGCCAATGGGGAAGGCTCGCCCGCCCAGGACCAGGCATACGCAAACGCGATGCGCGCGGTGGCGCACAAGTACCCTGAGGATCTCGACGTGCAGACGCTGTTCGCGGAATCGCTGATGGATTTGCATCCGTGGCGTCTGTGGAGCGTCGACGGCAAGCCCGGTCCCGACACGCTCGAGATCGTGGCCACGCTGGAAACCGTGCTCAAGAAGGATCCTAACCACATCGGCGCGAACCACTATTACATCCACGCGGTCGAGGCCTCGCCCGATCCCGCGCGTGCGATGGCAAGTGCGGATCGACTGGGCGCGCTCGCGCCCGCCTCGGGCCACCTGGTGCACATGCCCTCGCACATCTACGTGCGCACCGGCCGCTTTCACGACGCCGCCGAGGTCAACGCACGCGCCATCAAGGCGGACAACGCGTTCTTTGCCAGGACCAGCGAGAGCGGCGTCTATCCGCTGATGTACTACACTCACAACATTCACTTCCTCTGCTACTCGCAGATGATGGAGGGACGAAAGCGCGAGGCGCTCGCGAGCGCCCGCCTGCTCGAGACCAAGGTGCCGCTCGACGCGGTGCGCGGGATGCCGATGGCGGAGTTCCTGGTGCCGATGCCGTACTTCGTCGAAGTCCGTTTCGGGATGTGGGATGAAGTCCTCAGGGAGCCCAAGCCGCCCACGGACTTGCCGTTCACGAGCGCGATGTGGCACTACGCGCGGGCGCTGGCATACAGCGCCAAGGGAAAGCGCGCTGAGGCCATAAGCGAGCACAAGCAACTCGAAGCGACGGCGGCGGCGATCGCGCCAGACCGGCCGCTCGGCACCAGTAATCGCGCGAAGAACGTCGCGGAAGTTGCGGTAATCGTCGTTGCCGGCGAGATCGCCGCGGCGCGCGGCGATCGCAAGGGCGCCGCCGCCAAGCTTGCTGATGCCGTCCGCCTGCAGGACGCGCTGATCTACGAGGAGCCGCCGATCTGGTACTTCCCGGTGCGCGAATCGCTCGGCGCCCAACTGCTGGCGATGGGCCGGACGCAGGAGGCGGAGGCGGTCTACCGCGAAGATTTGAAAATGAACCCCGGCAATCCCCGCTCACTGTACGGACTCGCCCAATGCCTTAGCGCCGAGGGCAAGACCGCCGAGGCCGCAAAGACGCGCGAGCAGTTCCGCAAGGCCTGGCGCTTTGCCGACAGCAATCCGACTCCGTTGCCCTCGTCGGCGAGTCGCGGCCGCGGCTAGTCCGCAACGCGGCTATAGGTATAGTCGCCAGCGCGGCGATCTCATTTAGCCGATAGACGCGGCCCGCCGATGCCGGCGGTCGTGCGCGCTTGCCGCGAATTGTCCATCGGCCGCTCCGTTTTACGCCCGGAGCGGGCTGTGTTAGCTCTGGCGGCAGAGGGTGGCGCTTTCGATGAGTCAGCAACTGATTACGGTCGGCCGGGAGGACGGAATCGCGACGGTTACGCTCAACCGTCCGGAAAAGCTCAACGCGCTCAACCGCGAGATGCGGGGGGCGTTTTGCCGCGCAATGCAGGAGCTTGGCGCCGACCCTGCCGTAGCCGTGGTGATCCTGACCGGGGCCGGGCGCGCATTCTCGGCCGGGCTCGACCTCACCGAACTTGGCGCCGAGGGGCTCCGCGAGACCGGCGGCGTAACCTTCATCTCGGTGGTCGAGCGGATGGAAGCGCCGGTAATCGCGGCGGTCAATGGCTACGCCGTCACCGGCGGTTTCGAACTGGCGCTCGCTTGCGACATCATCATCGCCTCGGAAACGGCGCAGTTCGCCGACACGCACGCGCGGGTCGGCGTGATGCCGGGCGGCGGGATGTCGGCGCGGCTGCCGCGCGCGGTCGGCGTGCGCAAGGCCAAGGAACTGTCGCTGACGGGGAACTATCTGAATGCGCGCGATGCCGAGCGGCTCGGTCTGGTCAACCGCGTGGTGCCGGCCGATCAACTGATGACAGCCGCGGGCGAACTGGCGCGCCAAATCCAGGGTGCAGACCAGCGCGTCGTGCGCCAGGTGAAGCGGTTGATCAACCTCGCGACCGAGGCCCCGCTCGGCGACGGCCTGCGGATCGAGCAGGACTTTTTCCGCGCCTTCAACTTAAGCCGCAATTTCCAGGGCGTGGCGGACCGCCGCGCCGCCGTGGTTGAGCGCGGACGCTCGCAGGCCCGCCGCTGACGGCGGCGAGCGGTCCCCGGAAAGGACGTATGATGTTCAGACGGCTTTCGGTTCCCGCGGCGATCTTTCCGTCGATGGTCTTTTCGATGATCTTTGCGGTTGCTCTGGCGCTCACGGCGCTGGGGACCCTAGGCGCGAATCAGCTCGCCGCAGCGGCCGACGCCGGCATGCCCGCTAATGGCGAGGTTCCGCCCCAGGTCTCCCAGGCGATTACAGGCGCGATCAATTCGCCGGATCGTCCGGCGGCCGACAAGCAACTGGACGCGTCGCGCCACCCCGAGCAGATCGTGGCGTTTTTCGGAATCGCGCCCGGGATGAAGGTTGCCGACCTCTGGGCCGGGGGCGGTTATACGACCGAGTTGCTGGCGCGCGTGGTGGGACCGAACGGAAAGGTTTACTCGCAGAACGGTCCGTTCCCGCCGGCCTTCAAAAAGGGCGAGGAGGCGTGGAAGGCGCGGCTCCAGGAGCCCGGGATGAGCAACGTGGTCGAGCTTTCCAAGCCCTTCGACAAGCCCGATGCCATACTGCCGGTGCCGCCCGAATCGCTCGACGCCGTGATCATCGACATGAACTACCATGACCTGGTGGGGCGCGGTTACGATCGCACCAAAATAAACGCGGCGGTATTCAGGGCACTTAAGCCGGGCGGCGTTTACGGCGTGATCGACAACAGCGCCGTTGCGGGCTCGGGCGCGCGCGACGCCAAGACGCTGCATCGTATCGACGAAGCCTTCGAGACCAATGAGATCAAGCAGGCCGGCTTCAGACTGGCCGCGGCTTCCGCGGTGCTGCGCAAGCCCAAGGACGACCGCACCTGGTTCGTGATGAAGCATCGCGGCGAGCAGGACCGCTTCGTGCTGAAATTCGTCAAGCCGCCGGGCGCCGCGGGCGTCGGCGCAGGACTACCGCACTGAGCGCCGGGGGCAGATACGGATATCTTCCGCGCAACGCGATATATGGCTATATGTGAATGGTTATGATTCGACAGGCGAGGTGACACTATGAGAACCGGGTACATGCTGCTGTTCCAGAACGCGCATCAGGGGCTATCGGACGCCGAGATGGTGCGTCAGGAGATGCGAATCGCGGAGCTTGCGGAGCCGCTCGGCTTCGACACCATCTGGAGCGCCGAGCATCACTTCGACTCCTATTCCGAGCTGCCCGACAATTTCCAGGTGCTCACCTACCTGGCTGGGCGCACCAGCAAAATCCATCTCGGCACTGCGGCCGTGATTCTGCCGTGGAACGATCCTCTGCGGGTAGCCGAGAAAGTCTCGATGCTCGACGCGCTCTGCAACGGCCGCTTCATCCTGGGCTTGGGGCGCGGGCTTGCGCGGATGGAGTACCGGATTTTCAATATCGACATGAATGAATCGCGCGAGCGCTTCAACGAGTCGGCAAAAATGATCCTCGAGGCGCTGCGCACGGGCTATATGGAAGGCAACGGGCGCTACTACAAGCAGGTGCGCACCGAGATCAAGCCGCGCCCCGAGCGTCCGTTTGACGCACGCCTGTATGGTGTCGCGATGTCGCCCGACTCGGCGCCGATCGTGGGCGAGCTCGGCGGCCGCATGATGTTCTTCGTGCAGTTCAGCATCGAACAGCATCTGCCCGGCATCGAGATGTATCGCGAGGCCTTCCGCAAGCATCAGCATCGGCCGGCGCCGCCGCCGCTCGCGATCGATTTCACCTACTGCGACCGCGACGCCGGACGCGCCGAAGAGCTGGCCCGCCGCCATATCGCCGGCTACTACCTCTCGGTGATCAAACACTACGAGTTCAACGACGACTATCACTCCAGGCTCAAGGGCTACGAGAATTACGCCAACGCGAGCCAGATCCTGCGCGAGACCGGGTTGGAGAAGGCCGCCGAAACGTTCGCGATGGAGCAGGCGTGGGGCACGCCGCAGCAGCTGCTCGACAAGCTCGAACGCCGGCGCGCCAAGATCGGCGATTTCGAATGGAACGTCTGTACGAGCTACGCCGGCCTGCCGTTCAAGGACGCCGAATCGAGCATGCGGCTGATTGCCAAGGAGGTCCTGCCCGAGGTTAGAAGCTGGGGCGAAGACAGCTTCGAGCCGCTGCGCGCCTCGGCGTAACGCAAAGAACGCGCGATCGCGAAGGCCCGCGACGGCTCGAAAGCCGCTGCGGGCCTTTTTCTTTTTCGTATCGGAGCGAAGGCCGTTACTTGCCCATCCGGCGTAACTGGCGCGGCGTGAGCACCCACAGCAGTCGCGCGCCGCGGCGCTCGATGCCGTCGGCAAGGTCGAGCGCAATCATTCCCGTTTTCTTGAGGTCGAAGCTCACGCTGTTGGCCGACCCGGTCAGCAGCAGCGAAGCGATACCGCTCAGTCCCGGTTCGTGTCCGACGAGCACAAGATTGTCGTGCCGCGCATAGGGCTTGAGCGCGGCGACGGTCTCGGCTGGCGACGCTCCGGTGGAGAGCGCCGCGCAAGTCTCCGGCGCCGGTCCGCCCGGGTACGCGGCGGCGACGAGTTCCGCGGTTTCAGCGGCGCGCGGCAGGGGGCTTGAAAGGATCGCGTCGAACTTGATACCCAAGGCTCGCATCCCGGCCGCCGCTTCGCGCACTTTTTCTCGGCCGCGGGCGGTCAGCCGGCGCGCGCCGTCGTCGCCGCCCCCCGGCGGTTCGTTCTCGGCCGATCCGTGGCGCAGAATATAGAGCGTCATGACACGCGGGCTATCCGACTAGCCCTTGCGCGCCTGCGCGAGCGGGCGCGCCGACGGAGCGGGCGAGGGACCGTCAGCTTGCGGCTGGAAGCCGTTGTGCGCGCGGCGGAGATAATCCGACACGTGCGCGCGGATCTCGCTCTGAATCTTGCTGATCGATTCGCGGGCGTCGATGGTGACGAAGCCGAAATCGCGCGCGAGGCGGCGGTACTCCTCGATGATGCGCCGCTGATAGTTCTGGAACGAGTCGAAGATGTCGCTCGACAGCGCCAGATGCATCCCGGACTCCCAGTAGTCCATCCCTTTGCCGCGGAGCACGCGCGGCACCAGCGTATCGACGTCGATTTCCAGATACAGGACGAGGTCCGGCACCAGCGCCATCCCGAAGACTTCGTGAGTCCACTCCGGGTCGGTGCCCATCACGGCGTTGCGCGCAAAGGCGGTGTACATGTAGCGGTCGGCGATCACCACGAAGCCGGCTTGCAGCGCGGGCAGAATCTCGTGCTCCAACCGGTCGGCGAAATCGGCGGCGTAGAGCAGGCTGAAGGTGATCGGCGTGAGCTGATGGCCGGCTTTGGCGTCCGCGATCGTGGCCGAGAGCAGCGGCGAGCGCGTCCATCCGGTATTGCTGACCGCATGGCCCTCAAGCTCGAGCCATCCGCGCAGCAACTCGACCTGGGTCGAGCGGCCGACGCCGTCGGTGCCTTCGATCACGATGAGATGGCCGGGCAGCGGCTTCTCGTCGAGATAGGGCAAGCCGTGGCCGTGCCATCGTTTGGCGCGCGATGGTCTAATGGCCATGCGAGTTGCCATGATGGACGCGTGCGCGCTGCTCGTCGTATTCGCGCAGGATTTCCCCGGTCATCCGCCGCACGACCTTCTGTTGGCCGGCGATGTCGTGATTGGCGTCGATGACCCGGAGGTCGAATTCCTCGGCCAGCCGGTCATAGTTCTCCAGCACGCGTCCCTGAAAAAGGCGGAAGCTTTCCGCGAGATCGGTCGACAGCCCGAGATCCATCCCGGCCTCGTAATACTTGAGCTTGGCGCGGCCGGCCAGCAGACGCTCGAGCGAAACGTCGATCGGCACGCGGAAAAAGAACGTAAGATCGGGGCGCGGCGCGAAGCGATAAACGCTGCGTACCCAATCGGGATGCACGCCGCGCGCGACGTCGCGCGCGAACGCGGTATAAACGTAGCGATCGGCGAGCACGATCATCCCGGCGCGCAGCGGCGGGAGAATCTGGTAGATGAAGCGGTCGGCAAAGTCGACCGCGTGTAGCAGGCTGAACGTGCTCGGCGTGAGCAGATTGCGCCGCTTGCCGCGGCGCATCGAGTTGCGCACCAGGCGCGAAGAGTTCCACTCGGTGAAGTACACCGGGTAACCGCGCGCCCGCAGCCATCGCTCCAGAAGTTTCAGTTGAGTCGATTTTCCCGAGCCGTCGATTCCTTCGACCGCGATGAGGCGTCCCGGGTAGGGATGGGGCGAGCTCAGCAGGGTGTGGCGATGAGCCCTTAGCGTCCGCGCCGCGCCGTCGCCCGTCTCGGCCGAGCCGTTCGTCCCCGCGCCGGCTTCGATCGGACCATTGCCGGCCGTGCGCGCCGCGCCATTGCCCGCTTCGGAGGAGCCGTTCGTCCTCGCGCCTGCTTCGATCGAACCACAGCCCGCCGCGCTCGCTTGGGCCGAACCGTGGACCGCCGGGCGCGCGGCGATCGAACCTTTTGCCGGTGCTTCCGCCGTTTGACCGTTACCTGACGGTTCAGCAGCCTCGACAGCAGGTCCGATCTTCTCTCGCACGTCCATAGCTCAAGGTCTGCCCGTCCATCTGCGGCATCGACTGTGATGGTGAAGCGGTCCGGCGAACGTCTGATGGTTATATCTTTAACCACACTGAAGTGACTTCGGTCCAGCGCATCGGCCAACCGCAGGATCGCCGCGATCGAACGGACCAAATAGCGTTTTGCCGGATTGAGTGAGCGGAACTCCGGCGAGTCGAGACGGGCCGAAGGCTTGCGATGACCGCGCGCTGCCTGCGCGATGATTTCGATCTCGAGCGGATCGAAGCCCAAAAGCTCGGCGTTCTTGACCAGGTAATAGGTGTGCCGATTGTGGCGGTCGTGGTCGATGACGCGTCCGATGTCGTGAAGCAGCGCCGCGTGTTCCAGCAGCTCGCGCGACTGCGGGCCCGCCTTGAGCAGCGGCGCGGCCGCGTCGAAAATCTTTAACGCGAGGCGTGCAACCTGGGGCCCGTGCCCGTTGAGCGCGCCGAAGCGCCGGGCCAGCGCGCTCACCGAGCGCCGCCGCGCCTCGATCGTGCGGCGTCCGCGCGCGCCCGCCTTCACCATGCTCAGCAGGATGCCTTCGCGCAGCGCCCAGGTGCATGCGACGAGTTCGGGCGCGGCCGCGTGTTCCAGCACAAAGTCCGTCAGTACCGCTGCCGCCGGTATCAGGTCGGCGCGCTTGGGGTCGGCGCCTGGCAGCTCCGCGCGCTCGTCGGCGGACAGCTTGAGCAGGCGGTTGCGCAGCCAGGTCACGTCGGTCGCCGGGATGCTCAGACCGTGCAGCCTGTCCTGCTCGCCGTCGCGGGCCACCCGCGCCATCGCGACCAGCGCATTGATGGTCCCCGACGTGCCGATCGCCTGCACCACCTCGGCCCGGCGCGCCTTGCGCAGCAGCGCGTCGAGCTTGCGATGGAGGTGTTCTTCGAGTTTGCGCACTTCGGCCGGTTCGGGCGGATCGGAAGTGAGAAAGCGCTCGGTCAGCCGAGCGACGCCGAGCGGCAAACTTTCCATCCATAGCGCTTCGCCGTCACGCACCAGCACCAGCTCGACGCTCCCGCCGCCGATGTCGATCAGCAGGTAGGGCCCACCCTCGAGGCCGAACGCGTGACGGGCGGCGCTGAAGATGAACTGCGCCTCCTCGGCGCCCGAGATAATTTCAACTTTAAGGCCGGTCTCGCGCCGGATGCGCGCGATAAAGGCTTCACGGTTGTGTGCCTCGCGCACTGCGCTGGTCGCGACTGCGCGAATCCGATCGACCCGCCGGACCTTGGCCAGATGCGCGAAATTCTTGAGTGCGCGCACCGCCAGCTCCATCGGTTCTCGCGCGAGCTTGCCGCTGGTGAACGCACGGCGGCCGAGCCGCACCATCTCCTTGACCCGGTCGATGACCTCGAAATGGCCGTCGCGGCGCACGTCGGCGATCACCATGTGCACCGAGTTGGAACCGACATCAATGGCGGCCAAGCGCATAATCAAAGGCTATGCCGCGTTGGAACGATTGTCACCATAGCCAAACCTGATCGCTTCACAGGCCGCGCGGCGCGTCGCAAGCAGGCTGTGGAAAGCGCGCGGCGAGCCGGCGCGCCTTTTCAATCGATGTCCTCCTGGGGCATAGTTGTGGCGCTTGGGGGAGCACAGTCGCGGAGGGCTGGGCTGTCGATGGGCAAATCGGACGACAACATCGGCGCCGCCGTAATCTCTTCAGCGCGTAGCCCAGCCCGCCGGATACGGCTTTCGCCCGGGTAATCCCTGCGTGGCCGGCGCCATCTCGAATTCCGCTGCCGAAGAGCATCCGATCGCTACGCACAAGTGGCTCGTCGCGCTCGCGGTGATGCTCGGCACCGTGCTCGAAGTGCTTGACACCTCGATCGTCAACGTCTCGCTGCCGCACATGCAGGGCAGCTTCTCGGCCAGCGTGGACGAAATCGCCTGGGTAGTCACCAGTTACCTCGCCGCCAACGGCATCATGATTCCGATGACCGGATGGATTTCCGCGCGTTTTGGCCGCAAGCGCTATTTCATGACCTCGGTCGGGACCTTCGTGGCGGCGTCGGCGGCATGCGGTGCTGCAGGCTCGCTCGGACAGATGGTGCTGTTCCGGCTTATGCAGGGCGCCGCGGGCGCCGCGATGCTGCCCTCCTCGCAGGCGATCCTGATGGAGACCTTCGCACCCGAGGAGCAGCAGATGGCGATGGCGACGTGGGGCGTGGGGCTGATGATCGCGCCGATCATGGGGCCGACGCTCGGCGGCTGGATTACCGACAACTGGAACTGGCGCTGGAACTTTTTCATCAACATACCGATCGGAATCGTCGCCCTCGCGATGGTCTATGCGTTCGTGTATGACCCGCCCTATCTGCGCCAGCGCCGCAAAAGCGGCGGGCGCGTGGACTACGTCGGCATCGCCTGCCTGGTGGTCGGCCTCGGCCTCGCGCAGATCGTGCTCGACCGCGGACAGCGCGCAGACTGGTTTGCCTCGAACTGGGTGGTGATGGCGACGGGGGGCGCGGCGCTCGCGTTTGCGACCCTGGTGATCAACGAACTGAAGGTTGCCCATCCGATCGTCGATCTGCGGATTCTCAAGGACCGTGTCTTTTCGGTGTCGGTTTTTCTGATGGTGGTGCTGAGCGCGACGCTGTGGGGTACGGGCCTGCTCATGCCGGTCTTTTTGCAGGAGCTGATGGGATATACGGCGTGGCGCGCGGGCTTGATGATGGTGCCGCGAGCGATGGCCGCGATGTTCTCGATGTTCGCGGTGGGGCAGTTGGCGCGGCTGCGGGTCGATACGCGCCCAATGATCGGAGTGGGATTCCTGTTTTCGGCGATCGGGCTTTGGTGGATGGCGCAATGGAACCTCGACGTCAGCGCGCGAGTCGTCGCGCTCGACAGCGTGATGCTGGGCAGCGGGCTTGGGATTTTGTTTCCGGTGCTCGCGGCGGTGGGGTTCTCGGGCATCAAGCGCGAAAGGATGGGCGACGCGGCGAGCCTGTTCAACCTGATGCGCAACACCGGGGCCGCGATGGGCATCTCGTATCTCACCAACATGCTGGTAAACTATGAGCAGGTGCATCAGTCGCGGCTGGTCGAACATCTGTCGGTGTTCGAAGCGTGGCGCCTGGGCGAGCGAGGCGCGTCGATGCCGGGCAGTCCGCAGTTCGATTTCCTCGGTCAGTTGATCTCGGGCCAGAAACAGGGCCTCGGCAGAATGTACGCAATGGTGACCGCGCAATCCTCGATTCTGTCGTTCGATGATCTTTACAGGATCCTGGCGGCGCTGATGCTCGCGATGGTCCCGATGTTTCTCTGCCTAAGGCGCGGGCAGGCCGCGCCGGCGCGCGGCAATTCTCCGCTCCAGGCTGAGATCGAATCTCAGGTAATGGCCGCGCACGCCGAGTAGCGCCGCCCGATGGAAGCCGCAGTTCAGAGCGGCGCCGCGCACGCCGAGTCGGCCGCGTCCTCCCACAAGTGGCTGGTTGCGCTCGCCGTGATGCTCGGCACCACGCTCGAGGTGCTCGACACCTCGATCGTCAACGTTTCGCTGCCGCATATGCAGGGCAGCTTCTCCGCCAGCGTCGACGAAATCGCATGGGTGCTGACCAGCTACCTGGTCGCCAACGGCATCATGATCCCGATGACCGGATGGATCTCGTCGCGCTTCGGCCGCAAACGCTACTTCATGATTTCGGTCTCGGTCTTCGTGGTCGCTTCGGCACTGTGCGGCGCCGCGGCCTCGCTCGATCAGATGGTAATTTTCCGCCTCATACAGGGCGCCGCAGGCGCCGCGATGGTGCCGTCGTCGCAGGCCATCCTGATGGAAACCTTTCCGCCGGCCGAGCAGCAGCTCGCGATGGCGACGTGGGGCGTGGGCCTGATGGTCGCGCCGATCATGGGGCCGACGCTCGGCGGCTGGATCACCGACAACTGGAACTGGCGATGGAATTTCTACATCAACGTGCCGATCGGAATCGTCGCCTTCCTGATGGTCTCGGCGTTCGTGCACGATCCGCCCTTCCTGCGCCAGCATCGCGCGCGCGGCGGCAAGGTCGATTACCTGGGGATCGCCTGCCTGGTGGTTGGGCTCGGCGCGATGCAGATCGTGCTCGACCGCGGCCAGCGGGCCGACTGGTTCGCTTCGTCCTGGGTGGTCTGGACCAGCCTGCTGAGCGCGGCCGCGATGGCGGTCCTCGCGATCAACGAATTGCGCATCTCCGACCCGATCCTCGATTTGCGGATCCTCAGGATCAAAGTTTTCAGCGTCGGACTGGTGCTGATCGTCGCGATGAGCTCGGTGCTCTACGGCACCGGCCTGCTCATGCCGATCTTCCTGCAGGAGCTGATGGGCTACACCGCATGGAAGGCCGGATTGGTGCTGGCGCCGCGAGGACTCGCGACAATGTTATCGATGATCGTGATCGGACAGATTGCGCGCCGCGGCTTCGACACCCGCCCGCTGGTCGGAATCGGATTCGTGCTGATGACGATCGGGCTCTGGACGATGTCAGGCTGGGATCTCGAGGTCAGCCTGTGGGTCGTCGTCATCCCGAGCATCGTGATGGGTCTCGGCATGGGCATGATCTTTCCCACGCTCTCGGCGAGTTCGCTCGCGGTCGTGGCGCGCGAGAAGATCGGCTACGCCGCGAGCCTCTACAACATGATGCGCAACACCGGCGCCGCGATCGGAATCGCCTACATGACCACGATGCTGGTCGATCACGAGCAGATCCACCAGTCGCGCCTGACCGAGCATCTCTCGGTCTTCGACGCCTGGAAGCTCAGCGAGAGCGGGCCGCGCATGCCGGGCGCACCGACCTTCCATTACCTGCCGCAGATGATAACCGGACAGCATCAGGGCTTCGGCGTGATCTACAACGCGATCCAGGCGCAGGCCGCGATCCTCTCCTTTAACGACATCTATCGCATACTTGCGACGGTCATGGCGCTGATGATACCGGGCTTCTTGCTCTTGCGCAGAGGCCACCGCGCCGCCGGCCCCTCCGCCGCGCACTAGGCTAGACGGCTTCGGCCAATCGCCACGATTGCCTTCTCAGTCGGCCATGTTTGCGAGCGCGTCCTTGAACGCGTCCAGCGCGAAATCGTCGAACAGAACTATCTCGACTCGTTCGACAGGCTCGACGCGCTCGACCGGCGCGTATTGCGCGGGCGGCGCCGCGCCGCGCAAATGGCCGCGAATCTCCTCCAGCATCGCAACGGCGCATCGCTCGATCGGAAAACCGGCGATGCCGGTGCCGATGGCCGGAAACGCGATCGATTTAATTCCGTGCTCGGCCGCGCGTCTGAGCGAATTGCGCGTCGAAGCGCGCAGCGCCGCCTCGCTCGTGCGCCCGCCGAGCTTCATCGAGGCCGCGTGGATGACATAGCGCGCGCGCAGATTGCCGGCGCCGGTGATCGCCGCCTCGCCGATCGGAATCGGTCCAAGTTTGTCGCACTCGGCCTGGATCGACGAGCCACCCTTCGTGCGGATCGCGCCCGCTACGCCGCCGCCCAGGATGAGGTCGTTGTTGGCCGCGTTGACGATCGCATCGACCGCCGCTTCCGTGAGATCGCCCTTACGCAGCACCACTCTCGAGCGCCATCCGTGGTCCATTGTGCAGATCTCCTTGTGCGCCGGGATAAACCGGCAGGTGTTGTGAATGCAAGAGTCACACGTTAAAGGGCCAGGGACCCATGACGGCCCCGAGTCATGCGGAGCTTTCCGGGAGGGAAGCGTCGAAGCGTTGACAGGGGTACGTGCGGGCCGGGTATTCAGCCGCGAAAGAAACTTGCTTCGGGATGCTGACGCTGTAAGGAGAAGCGGAAGGCAATACCGAACGCATCGCCAGCGCGAGGTGCGGTTGGGTCCCGCGCGGTCAGAGACCCCGTGCACGTACGGAAACACCTCGCGCGAGAACCGGGAGATCCTGTGCCCGCCCACTGCTGATGGGGCGGCGGGACGCGTCGGGAAGTCCAAGGACGTACGCCGACGATGAACGAGCACAGGAAGTCGGACGGTCCGGTAGTACCGCTGAAGTCGCCGAACAATGCCGGGCAACCGGCGGCGGAGGAGATGGAGGGAAGCGGACCG
>Ga0335083_10000631_pt1 | contig 51864 bp, 62 predicted proteins | sample Lox_Sample_42_FD_206716 | JGI IMG/M metagenome (GOLD analysis project Ga0335083, IMG submission 206716) | Soil microbial communities from Loxahatchee National Wildlife Refuge, Florida, United States - Lox_Sample_4.2 | ecosystem: Environmental > Terrestrial > Soil > Wetlands | place: USA...
GTGTACGCTGCGACGAAGATCGCTCGGTCCATATCGCCCTTGCGAATCTTCTGCAGCTTGTCGCCCGAGAGCGCCCACTGGCCGAGGTCCATAGCGCCGCCCCCATACTCACGGAGGAAGCCCAGCTGCCACCCAAGCGACAGTGTATCCAGGACCGCCACATCCTTGATCCAGCGCTTCCAGAACAGCGTGCTGTAGTTCATTTCTCCGTATCGGTTCTCGACCGACTTCCCGAGCTTCCGCATCGCAAGAAGGCGAGCGGCGTCGTTCTCCGCTAGTTCAGGGTTGCGTTGAAGGAGATTCTTCGCATCGCGGATAGCCGACGCCGCCTTTAATGCTGGTATCCAGTCCTCGAAGATCGGCTTCGACATGGCGCTGATGAGTGCCCAGGGCAGATGCCACGTCGCACGCATCACGTCTGTCGTAGCGCCGCCCGGCCTGCCCCCTCGCCACGATCCCTGTGCGTCGCGCAGCGCATTCATGAAGTTCGCCCTCGCGTTCGACCGGAAGCGAGAACTCATCTCCGGCGCTACGCCCATCTCGGTCAGTGTCTTGAGCGCCGCTGCCGTCTCCGGCTTGATCTTGTCGGCAGGAATGCGCCCCTTCCAGGCCTCCATCAGCTCCCACCCGAGCGGCTTCGTGAGACGGCGGACGCCGGGCAGCTCGGAGATCGGCCGATACATGAGCCCACTCTTGAGCATCTCTGCCAGCCCCTTGCCGGCCGGCACTGTGCCTGAGAGCATGCCAGAGAGGCCGCGAGTCATCCCCGCTGACATATCGATACCGAGCACGTGCAGCGGGTGGAATAGAGAGAGCGCAAGCCTAATCGGCACGAGAGCATTCTTAAGGGACATAAAGCCCTTGAATGCCGACCCCGCAATGCCCTTATCTTCCCAAAGGCTCTTGGACTTGAACGCGTTCTGCAGAATCGCGTCCGCTTGCGGCTCGACCCAGAACACGTCGCCATTGGGCGCCCTCCACCTGGCGTAGCTCTCAGGCCTCTCCGTTCCCGGCGTCTTCTTGACGCGGAAGCTAACCTTCCCCTCGCTGTCGACTTCCTTGACCAGCTCTTCCCTCGCTGCGACCTTTCGGATCGCGAGGCCGTAGCTGGCGAGATCGTTCAGAATCCCAATGTGCATCTCCGCTATGTCCGAGGCGTGCTGCCGGGCGAGCATGATATCTTCTGGATTATCATAGCGAGGGCGGAAGCCGGCCGCCACTGCCTCCTCATAGAGGTCGAACGAGCGATCCTTGATGAATCCTGGATCGCCCCACTTGCTGCCGTACTTCTTCATGAAGTACGCGGAGACGCCCTCTGCGTCCTCGAAGATATGCGCGAGGTAGTTCTCGCGCGGCTCGTAGGAGAAGCCCAGGCGTAAGTCTCGATCGGCGATCTTCGCCCCCCAGTCCCTGTACTTGCGGGCGAAGTCGGCGAGCGCAGGATCAGAGAAGGCTCCGCCTTTCTCGAACTTCTTGATGAATTCCTGCGCCATGTCGGGCCGGGCTCTCCAGAACTTCAGCCTCGCCTGCGACCCAAAGCGCCACGCCGACTCTCTCTGCATCTGCTCTGTAATGCGTTGGGCGATCGCGGCAGCGGCGAGCTTCGCGTTGCGCCCGAGCGCCTCTGGCGCCATACCCCGCATCAGCTGTTCGAGCGATATCTTCAGAGAATCGCGAGCCCTTCGCACGCCTGCCGGGTCGATCAGCCGATTGATCTCTGTGACCGACTTCACGTCTCCGCGAGTCATTGCCCCGCCATCGTCCAGGCTCGCAATAACCTGATGGATGCCTCTGCCCGAGGGCGGCTTAAGCTCGGACTGCATCTTCATCAGCTGCGATCCGACGCGCATGGACTGGTTCAGCAGACGCAGTTCTCGCTGGTCTGTGATTCCGAGGTGCCGGCCGATCAGATTCCCCATCTGATTCAGCATGTTCTTCCACTTGTATCCGAACGAAGCGTACTTCTCCGAATTAGCGAGGAACTCCTGCAGAACTGGATTCGTGAAGACTTCGGAGAGGAATTCGTAGCGGGGAGACATGCGCCTGAATGCAATGTCGCGGATGCCGCCAGCAGCTTGGTTCTCGAGAGCCTTGAGTGGCGTCTTGTTGTATGCAGCGCCAAGAATACCGTAGCCGATATTGTGCTCTCCGAGCCGCCCGGCCTTCTGCGCCCTGATCTTCGCCTCCTTAATAATGCCGTCCAGCTCTTTCAGAATTGGCGATCGGGGGTTATTGATCGCTGACAGCTTCTCGGCCGGCGTTAGGTCACGCCCGAGCTCAGCCTTCGCCGACTTCAGATCATTGTCGATCAGCGTATCCAGCATGTTCACAGAAGTGCCATGCACGATCTCGTGCAGGGTCGTCTGGATCGTGTCGCTCGCGAGCATGCCAGTACTGACACGCACCTGATGGTACTCAGGAATGTACTGCCCCTGCGCGCCTGGCATTGACGCCCTGCTCAGGAACTTGATCGGCATGTTCGGATCGGCGTACTTGCTGAGCTTCTCCAGGAACGACTTCGCATACCCCTCTGCATGCGGCAGCATGTCGTCCAGGACCGCAGCAGTCGTGAGGTTTGATCCGACTGGCAGCTTCCTGAGTGTCTCTCCAGTCACCTGTGTGACCTTATGAAAGCCCATGTCCTGCGCCACATCGCCCTTCACAACAGTGAGCTTCGGCTCAGGCGGCTTGACCGCCGTCGTCGTATCCTGCAGCGCCGTCCGCGCCCTCGCCGCCGCTCTCTCAGGAGTGACCTCCCTCGGTATCTCTCCACCTTTCGGCCCTACGAAGGCGACGCCGGCATTCACGAACCCTTCAATCGCCGCGTTCAGATTATCGACGAAGTTCTGTACATCCGCCTTATTGACCGCGAAGCCCGGCGCCCCTTTCGGATACGGCACCCCTTCCCGCTGCTTCTGCGCGTTGTAGTTCGCATCCGCCACGTGCGCCTTCACCATATTGCCGCCCTGCTGTACCAGCGACTGCAGCGGCTTGATGATGCCGGTGTAGATCGGCGCCATGATCGGCGTGGTATAGTATCCGAGCAGGTCGTTGATCTTCTTCGCCTGATCGACAATGTGGCCGGCGAGGCCCTCTGGGATGCGCTTAGCATCCTCGTCCAGGGCCTGCTTATAGTCCTGCACCATATCTCGGTAGTCATCCAGATATGGCTTGATTGCGGCCGAGTACGCTTCACCCGACGCGAACGCCACCTTCGCACGAAGCGGCGCTGTCCGCTCGATAGTGCTCGAGACAACTTGCTTCCCCCGGTCGAGCAGGGAGGGCTGCTGCGGCTGCGCCTTCAGCACGTCCTCTACGCTCAGTCCAGGCTCTGCCTTCTTCGGCGGAAGAGGCGGCCTTTCGACTGGCTTCTTCTGCTCGGTCGCAAGAACATCAGCGACATTGATCGGCATAGTCGCTATTCCTCTTGATCTTCCTGCTCGTCCTCGACTTCATCGTCCTTGTCGATCTGATCCAGCTCCTGCTCTGAGAAGAACTTATCGCCCATGAGCAGGCGAGGCTCGCCCTGCACCATATACCACTGGTTCTGCTGCAGCTTCTTCTCCGCGTCCTTGCCTGTCGGGAGGTCGAGCGGCATGCCGGGCTTCGAGCCCTTCGCGATCGGGGCCTGTCGCAGGCCACCAAAGGCTCCCGCGGAGCGGGCGTTCTCGTACACTCGGACGGCGGCCTGGCTCTGTGTCAGATGCTGCTCCCGCATCATCTTCACCATCTCCTCGGCCAGCGGCCTCGCTCGGACGGAGGCGTCCGAGGGGTCTGCTCCTGGGTAGTCCCGCATGATCTGATCGAAGATCGCTTTTCGATCATCAGCCTTCACGACCGATCCACCTTCCTTATCAATATGCTTGTCTCGATCCTCAGCGAGCTTCTTCTGCGCGTCGATCAGCCCTACTCTGTGCTGATCCACGACAGCGGCGGCCTGCGCATGCTTCGCTGCCTTCCCACGATAGTCGATCTCCGCCTGCTCCTTCCTCGTGACGACGGCCTGCTGCAGCCTCGCAACCATCCCCGGCTGCCAGGGCTGCTTCATGAGCTTCTGAAACCCCGGGTCCTTCGCCACGCCAGGATCGGATGCCAGCATAGTCTGGAGTGCCAGCGCATAGCCCTGCGGCGTATCCGGTACGCCGCTCAGAATATTCGCGAACTTGCTCATTCGCTCGGTCTGCATCTTATAAGCGCGAGCGTCGATCTTCGAGCTGTTCTCGAGCAGGCGGGACGCCTCGCTGGCCGTCTTAGCAGCGGCGTCCGGCAGGCCGGCCTCGAGCTGTATCTGCGCAACCTGGCTCAGCACGCCGGCGAGCGAATCCGGATTATCCGCCTCGGTCGGCGGCTTCAGATTCTGCATCTTGCTCAGCACCGTCACCTGCTGCTGCAGCGCAATCTTATCCCTCTGCAGCTCAACTTCATTCTTCTGTAGCTCGATCGGCGCTTCTTTCAGCCGATAGTTATTGAGCATAATGTCTTGCATGGCGAGCGTCTGATCCGCCATGCCGCCGGCAACCGAGCCGAGTGTTGGAAAGCCTGCCATCTTACACTCCTCCGCCCCCGTAGTGCAGTCCGCCCATCGCCGCCGAGGTCGCTCCCATCGAGGCGTACTTCGAGTACATCTGCATCAGATTGCCCTTGTTGATTCCGTACTGAGCGAACTGGTCCCACATCTCAGGAGTCACTGCGTTCGGGTCCATCGCCGCTTGCTCTAGTACTCCCCAGCCGGCTTGCCCAGGCTGGAAGCCCTGTTGCATCGCTGCGTTCGTGCGCGCATAGGCGGTCTGATTAACCGTATAGGCTGGCTGCGACATTCCATAGAGCACAGGTGCGAGGACAGCGCCGACTCCGAGAAGGCCAAGGCCGAGGCTACCAGTAGCCGCCGCTGCTCCAGCATCCGCTCCACCTTCTGCTCCTGCCGCCGCCGCGACACTGCTCGGCAGGGCAGGTACACTCGCAGTTGCAGCGGCAACTTCGCTCCCTCCTATGTCTGTAAGCCCCACATCTAGACCTCCAGCAGCAGCCGCTTCGCCTCCTGCGACGGCTCCACCTGTGGCGGCTCCCCCGCCAGCGGGGCTAAAACCGAATAAGCTATCCACTGAATCTCCTAGCCCCGCAGAAGGATCTAGCAGATTCTCCGATCCGTAAGTGTACATGCCAGAGCTAGCGGCGTCGGATGCTGCTGTCGCAGCAGTAGACTGATCGAGCCCAGAGAGAGCCTCTCCCCATTGCGAGGCACTGACGCCAGATACGCCACCGCTGAGTAGATTACTGAGAGAATTGACTGCACTCGGTATCGAGTTCGTCACGCCGGCGATCGAGCTGCCAAGGCTTCCCTGCGCGCCGCCGAGGGCGCTGAGTGCCTGCGCTGGATTCGCCGGAGGGAAGTTGGCGCCGGAGAGCTGCATCAGATTCTGTAGATCTGTCTGATAGAACGAAGAGGCGAGGCCCTGGCCGTACTGCTCCAGCGCTTGCATCTCTCCCCCCGAGCCGAGGCCAACGCCGCCCGGCGCTGCCGCTGACCGATCGATCGCCTGCACGCCCTGTCCCATCAGAAACTCATAGCCCGGCGTGCTCGTCACTGAGCTCGGATTCGCCATCAGCGCGTTCAGCTGATTCACATACGTAGGACGAGACGACGCAAAGGGATCGCTCTGCGACAGGACGCCCTGCGCCGCGCTGTTGAGCTGCGTCGATCCATACAGACCATAGAGGCTGCCGAACATCTGGAGCAGGCTGCCAATGTCTCCTGCAGTCGAGCCGTCCTGTCCGGAAGTGCCTGCTTGCAGTGTTGTTGGCAGGCCCATACTTGTCGTGGAGACAGGCGCTCCAGTAAAGCCCTGATAGCCTGACACAGGAGCAGCCAGAGTTGTCAGATTCAGCCCAGACAGATTCGTCCCTGTCGCTGGATTCACACCACTCGTAGTCGCTATAGCAACCATCCTATTCTCCTAAGCGAGCGCCGCTACCGATCTGGGGCTCATCGTCGTCGTACTCGGTTTCCATCAGGTTGCGCCTATCTGAACCCAACACGATCCGCCAGCCGCACCAGATGCTCCATCGTTCACGAACTCGTATATTTTCCCGGCGCTCATCGTAACGTTGGAGCCTACCCGGAGTCTGAATGCTCCGCCGGAGTTTCCATTGGTCAGAGTTGTATTGGAGTCTGAGGCAAGGATGTAGAGGTGCATACCAAGTTCGCCGCCAGCCAGCGAGGTGACGGTGGTCGAACCCCCATTAGACATACTGACCGCACTGTAGTAGCCACCCATTGTAGTCGAGACGCGGATGTCTGGAGTAGTTCCGGTCAGAGCCGTATTGAAGAAGTCCTTGAGCCCATCGACCTGACAGATCGGGAAGCTATTGCGTGTTTTCCCAAGCCACCAGTCATATTGAGGACCGGCACTGAAGACTTGGGTGGCGTTGTAACGGACCCACGGAACCGCAAGACTTTGTAGATTCCGCGCGGCTCGGATGGTGACTCCAGTACAGGTCGTATCCGGCATCTCGAAGCAGGAAGTCGGCGCGCTTCCGAGCGTGAAGTGCGGTGACTCAATGACGATGCCAGACGTGTACTTGAACCGCACCGCGTAGGGAACAGTGGTGGTCCCTGACGGACTTCCAAAGAGGCCACGGATGTGAACGTTGAGAACGAGAGCAGAGCCCGAAAGTCCTTGGCCTATGTCGATGTAGGGATTGTTGCCTGGATTCTCTAACTCCAGACCGTCCAACACGATCCCTGTGCAAAAGAGCGAGGATTCCGACTTGCTCGCGATCTTGATAGGAGGCCCGCAGGACTCAATCGCCATGCAATTACCCGTGAAGTTCGTACAGCGGTCGATCAGTAGACCCCCCACTGTTGTCACGCCTCCGGAAATACGGCTCCCTCTCCACAACGCTGAAGTGCAGGAATCGAATTCCACCGACCCCTGAGACGCTGAGCCCATTCCGGTCACGAGACAATCCGCAAAGGCCGGAAGCAGACAGTTCAAGAAATAGACTGCTCGGCCCTGACCTGAAGTCCCGGCAATCCAGACTTTATTCAGCTGTGGTTGATTGACGGAATTGCAATAGAACGCAGTGTTAGCCGTTCCGCTCATCTTTACGCCGACATTGAAAACAGTTCCGGCATAATAGTAGTTGGAAGAAGTTACTCCCCCAGTAGTCGCTCCTCCCCCAAGATAGATGAATCCATAAGTTGAACCCGTCCCAAAGGCAATCGAGTAGTTCGGCCAGCCCTGACCACGCATCGAAGCGCAGGGACCCCCAAAAGTCGACGCCGTGGGAACCGTAATATCCGCACTGCAAAGGAATGTGTACCCGGCAGGGAAATAAACTTCTCCCCCGGCTTTACCCGCGACGTTGAAAGCGGCCTGCACGGCGACCGCATCATTGGTTATCCCATCTCCTACAGCCCCATAGCGAAGCGGGACGAGCGTCGGCCATGCATAGTTCGTCGGCGTCACCCCGGCTGCAATCTCAGCGGCGGTCTGGGGATAAAGAAGGCTTCCTATCGTCTTCCCTGTCGCAAGATCTGTCAGCGCCTTCCACCACCTCTGACTGATCTTCTGCTGCCCCACTCCAACTCCAGACGAACCCCCACTCGCCTGCCCCGTCTGCGGCTGCACCGGCTGTGCCAGCAGTGGCTCGTTCAGATTTGGAATAAGACTCATCAGATCGTTCCGAGCATCATCTGAAGGTCGGACGAGCGAATGCGGAAGGAGGTCGCTCTCGCATGACGAAAGTGGTAGGCACGCTTAGTGAATGTCCCCTCATCGTCGATGTAGGGAGTCTTGTTCGCCAGTGAGCGGATGCGAGGGCGGCTCCACGTCTGATAGTCGTCATCGGAGTGGGAGATCTGGATCTGGCTGCCCGGCACCTGATCGGCGTTGATGTACATGCGGGTCAGGGTCTTACCACGCCGCGTGCCGAAGTCCATGTTCGGCGTGTAGATATCGACCGGCGCTACGACTCCAGCATCAGTCGGAAACACATAGTCTCCGTCGAAATGATACACCTCTCCGCTAGATATATCCTGCATGAAATGGTTCGTGCCGTCAGAGGCCATTGCTATACCTCTAAAGTAATTACCGTCTGCATCGGTCCACTGATACCACAGCTGCTGGTCTATATCATAAACGAGAGTCAAATTAATGTACTGGCTGGTAATGCCGTAGAAGCGATGCCCTCCGTGCTTGAACGAAAAGCCGTAAGTGAAACCAAGGCCAGAAAAGGCAGCATCAAGAAGCTTTTCTACGGCTGGCGTACTGATAACACTCGGCACCAGATTATCAACTCGGATCACTTGCGGAGACACAGTTTTGTTAGAAGTGACGTACAGAAGAATTCCATCTATGACTTGCGGGGAGCCGTTAAACGCACAGCCATAATCGTTCGTAGCGCCGGCGATCTGCGACAGTGGCGAGCCCGTCGCGTTGCCAGCGTCGTAGAAGACTTCCATCCCCGACTCTCGCAGCGCTATTACGTAAGTAAGCTGCTTTACGAGAGCAGTAGTTCTACCTGGCGTAGACCTCGCGATGATGAGGTTCGTACCCTGCCAAGTTGTCGGATCGTCGATATTACTGCCCCAGATCTGCCCCAACTCATCCGAGATGTAGATGGTTCCGTCCAGATACACAGGTCCGATAATCTGCGATCCTCTTCCTGCAGGAAGAGCCGCTGTATCGACCGTGATCGTGGTTCCGTTGGTGTGGAACAGAGTGTTGTCTGTAGCGCCGACCAGCAACCTGTTAGCGGCCACCTGCTGCTGCGTCTCAATCCAGCCGGCAAGAGGAGAAGCGGCGAGCGGCGCTACGCCAAACGGAGACCCGAGCGCTATGCCGTCAGCGAACAGAACCAGCGCAGTGCCATTATCATACAGAGAATAGAGCTTTCCGGTCTGATAGTAGGAGCCTCCTCCAGACGCCCAGCCATACTGCCCCCAAGTTCCACCACCAGCACCAAGAGAAAACTCGTTCTCGTAGCCGATTCGCTTCTGTACTACCCACTCCCCTGTGTTTGGGTCTCGCTCCGCAAAAGCGTTGACGAGGCGGGCATCCTTTGTAAACTGGTCCGAACGATTGCTCGCCTGTGTAACCAGCGGCCACTTCCGCAGGTTCGCTGCCATGTCTGGCACAGCGCTCACCTGTTGAATCTCCGGTTCTGGAACAGCCTCTGATCCGGCTGAGGGAAGATGCTCGTGTCCTGCTCCGCATCCCACTCATCCAGCTTCATCAGATAGTAGTCAGCCATCTGATCGCAGCGGGTCACGATTGCTTGGGGCTGACCAATAGCGACCTCCTTCGCGAACAGCCACCCGAGCGTCAGGGCCCATTCAATCGGAAACTGCATCGAGTCCGTAACGCCGACGAAGTTCGTCACCTGCGTCTTGAGCGCCAGGTGCAGCGTGCCGGTCGCCTCATTCGCGTCTGGCACCAGCCACGTATTGATGTTCAGGGTGAGTGGCTGCGGATCGACGAAGATCTGCGTGACAGGCCCCTGCTGTGTCGCCACAGAGAGCATGTCCCACTCTTGCCGCGAGATCTTGAAGACCGGGCGCTTCGTTGCTCCGTTCGCGGCGGAGTACAGATAGTATTGATCGACCACGCCGATCGGCTTGGTCATCACGACAGTGCCGCTCGGACCGAGCGTGTACAGCCCCGTGCCCGCGACGAGAGTGATCGGCGTGTCCTGGATCAGGAACAGCCGAATCCCTGTCGTCTGTACGAAGTTGATAATCTGATTGAGCTTGCGCATGTACAGCCCAAGCTCTTCGCTATCCGGGTCCTCTCCGAAGGGCAGCTTCTTCGCATTCCGCAGCCCATCAGTGATGATCGAATAGGCAGTATTCTCTGTTACTGGAGTGGTCATTGCTTGTCGAACTCCAGAAGAAGGATGAATGTCTTAGCCGAAGGCGGGTCCTGCGTGCGGAAGCTGGACAGAAACATCTTCCCATCCCACTCCTCTCCAAACCTCGGCGTCGGAATGCCCTCGTCGAGCCGGAGTCCATTCCGGCTCTCCATAACGAGTGCGAGGTCCTCTTCTCGCGCCTGTGCGCTCCACCAGAGGTAGAGGCCCATTTTCTCCTGAATGAGCCAAGCGGCCGAGTCGAGGCGGAGTCCTTTCCACCCCTCTCTCGGCGGCGTCAGCTTCGTCAGGTCGAAGAGCAGGTCCGGACCGAAGTCCTCAGTCGCGAACCCCTTCGCGAGGAGGGAAAGGTTCTTTCCCCCCTCACGCAGGATCTGGACCTTCATCGCCTAGCGCTCTTTCATCGCCCCGTGGAAGTCCACGGTCATGGTCTTGGCGGAGGCCGCCGTCCCATTCGACACTGCGAGAGTCGGTGACAGATTCGCAGTGCTGAGCGAGAGGCCAGAGATCTGCAGGCATCGTCCACGCACCGGCGTGCTCGGGCCGCCGCCGGACTCCTGCTGATATCCGAATAGCTGTGAGCCGACGAACACGTTCAGGTTCCCATACCAGTCGATATAGAAAGCGAGATCGATGCTCGTCGCGTTCGCCAGCGTGTAGGCGGACGTGGGGATTGCAGTCGTCGTCGCCGTGCTCGCAATCGTGCTGATGATGTTCAGCGTGGCCGAGCTGTTCGGCTTCTGGAAGTACACGCCGTCCGCAACCGCGGAGAACGGCGTGGTGGTGGTGTTGCAGAGCCCTGCGATCATGATTGAGTTCGTCACGTCGCTGAGCTGCAGCCGCCCCATCCAAAACAGCTTCTTCCCCGCGAGGGTACCTTGCGGCAGCGTGAAGCTCGCGGCCGGCAGCTGAATCTCAGCGAAGTTGCCCGCCGAGGCGCCAGTCGTGAAGAGGGCGAGACCGCCATCGCCGGCAGTGTGCGCCACCGAGCCGCTCGCCGCGGTCACGGTGTAGAGACCAGTTGCTCCGAGCGCGTTATCGAAGTCGTCGTAGAACTGGTGGTAGAAAGAAGGGTTGCCGTAGCCGCTGTCAGCCAGCGGTCCATAGGGCCAGTCTGTCGTGAAGCCTCCCGGATTACGGGAGGGAGTCGGGGATCGCTGTGCAGTCATGATAGAAGACTCCTAGTTGCTGAGGGAAAATGCGGCCGGATTATGTTTGGCATAACCCGGCCGCGATTCATCCAGGCCCGATTAAGGCCCGTTGCTTCCGTAGATTGCACGCGGGTCGGTGTTCCCCGCCGACAGACGCATGTAAGAACGGGCTTTCAGGTTCATCGTATCAAAATCATTGTCCTGGGCGAAGTCGGGGTGTTCGCGCCAGTAGAACTTCATGCCCTCCGGGCAGTTCGTCCGGATGAACCAGGCGTTGCTCGCCGTGAAGTAGTGGTTCATCTTGATTCCCGCAGGGAATGCGTTCACAGCCTTCAGCACGTTGATATCGTTGTTGGCGGTTCCGCTCTGGAGCACCGACTTGAGGATACGGTGTGCGTTGAACCAGTTCTGCCGTGCGATGTGCAGGCTGTAAGGCATGATGTTGATGAGCAGCCCGCGATCATTCTGGAACCCCATGATCGCGACGACGGCGTCTTCGAGAGCCGCCTCCGACATGTCCGCGCCCGGCGTGAGCGCATTGCTGTAGGTGCCGCCGGTCGTATTCGGGTGGGCGTTGTTGCACAGCGACACGCCATCACCGCCCACATAGTAGGCGCCGACGAACGCATCGTTGTAAGGAACGACCGCCACGTTCTCGACCGTCTGAATCATCGAGAAGGCGTTCGACTTCGCCCTTCGATGAGACACGACCTCGTACAGGTTGTCCGACAGTTCCTCATAGGTCACCTTGTACCCGAGGAAGTACGCGAGATGCGTATACCGGGTCACAGGGCCCTGAGTCTCCGTGTCGAAGTATCCCGTCACGCCCTCACCCTTGTACTGGGCGAGGCCGAACGGGGTCACCTGCACGTCTTCCTCCCAGGCCTGCTCCGAGTCCTCCACGTCGTAGAGGTCTCGGTATTCCCAGGGGTGCTCGTTGTACTGCTGGCCCCACGTCGCCTTGACGCCGGGCCAGAGGAGTTTTGGATGACTCCCAGTTGTGATTACGCCACCAGCCATAGTTGCTGTCTCCTGTGTTGCTTACGGTGCGGGTGGCGGCTAGATGCCGACGACGCCGGTCCGGTAGTAGTGCTGATTGATCAGGCACAGCCACCGCTGCCACGGCCCCGGCGCATTGTCGATGCTCTGCTTGAGGCCGAGCAGCTTCAGTGCGAAGGTGGCAGTGACCGCAGCTGCGGTGCCATTGTCGATGAACGCCTGGCTGTAGTAGGGCGGCAGACCCGGCGGGTCCAGCGCCACACTGAACTGAGCGTTCTTGTTCGCGGCGGTCTGGGTGAAGTTCGTCCCTGCGCCGCCCGACGCCTGTTCCTGTGCCTCGAAGATGGTGTTCGGGTCGTCCGCCACCAGCGCGTAGTACTGCGAGGGGTTGTTCGCAGCCTGCGAGCCGCTCGGCCGGTACAGGATGTTGTTGAGATTCGCCGGGTTCACCCACGGTCCCAGTCCTCTCGGATTCGTCCCGATCGCCAGGACTACGCCCACGAGCGGCGTGGTGCCGACCGCTGCCCTGTCGATGCAGGGCAGATAGTACGAGCTATCCGCCCCCGCGATCAGAGTCACAGGGTCTCCGACGAACAGCGGGTTTGTGTTCGCCGCTGGAATCGCATAGATCCGACCTCGCCCGTCCCAATCTGCGCCGTTCAGATAGCCGACGGGAGTGAAGCCGTTCAGTTTGTTGGCATTTGCCATTGCTCACACTCCAAGGTTAATGATGATGTTCAGGAAAAGAGTCTCTATTCTGCGGTCTTTCTGAATCGGCCGTTGGACATGTCGATCGTCGCTTCTTTCGTGTAGCGCGCCAGGTAGTCCTCGGACAGTTCCTCCGGAGCCTTGACCGGGGCACGCTTGTGGAAAATCTGCTGGATGATGGAGAGGTTCCGCTGCGCCAGCTTCTTCTGTGACGCCTGGAACCAGGGCAGGCGGATCTTCATGAGCACCAGCTGCTCGGGAAGACCCTGCTCATTCACGCCCGCTACGCGCGCCACGCGGCTGCCGCCGATATCATCGGACGTAGTGCCCTTCGTCCGCCCTCCGATCGAGGTGTCGAGCGTGGGCTGCTCTTGCGGAGTCACGAACTCGTACCAGGCCTGCAGCGCAGCCGGTATGTTCCTCTCCAGGAACCAGTGCTGATGGTAGCCGGGCAGAGCCGGGACCTCGAGCTTCCTCGTCAGGGAGTCGATGCTCACCTGCGGTCCACGCTCCCGGAGCATCCTCTCGCGGGCCTGCTCCAGACTCTCGCCCGGATTGCTCTCCGCGGCGGCGCCAGCCTCTGCCTTTGGGTTGGGCAGCTCGGCGGCAGCTTTCACCGGCGGAGCCGGCTCGGGCGCAAGGGGGTTGAAGCCGGCATCCGCACCGGCAGTAACCGCTCCGACAGGAGCCTTCGGCGGCTGCGGAAGGCCCTCATTCAGGTTCGTCATGACTTACTCTCCTGCTCTCACGTTGATTGCTGAGGGGCCGAAATACTCCGCCGCGTAGAAGCGCTGGTAGTCCTCGACCTTCTTAAACGCCTTCTTCTCTCCGACGAAGCGCGCCTCATCTTTCTTGCACTTCGCCTTCGCCTCCGGAGGGAGGTCGGCGTAGGTCTTGCCATTCGCACGCGAGCCATTGCCTCCGCCCCCGCCAGTCGGCCTGCTCTCCTCCGACTTCGGAGGTGCATGCCGACTGCTGTTCGCCCCGAGTATCCTCTCCACTTCTTCCTTCACCTCTTCGAACATGGCCCTGCCATCGACAGGTCCGTTACGGGTGTCGCCGGCGAGCTTCTTCTCCATCGTGATGGCGTTGAAGAGGCCCGCCTTCCGCGGAGTCTCGAAGAACTCCTTGTTCTCCTCCGCGTACTCCTTGATCCAGGGGATGACGGTCGGCTGCGTCGGCCTCACCGCCGCAGCCGGAGGCTTCTTCTCCGCCGGCTTCACGAGCTCCGAGAGCTCGTTCTGCAGCTCCGCCACCTTCACGTCATCGCCGGCCTCTCGGGCCGTCTTGAGGGCGACAGCGATCTCCGCCTTCCTCTGCTCCCGCCGATCGTTGCTGATCTCAGCGGCGAGCTCCGTCACTCCTTTCAGTGCCTCCTTCGTCGCCGCCAGCTCCTGCTCGAGCGCTGTCATCTTCGTGCTCGTGCCGGCCAGCTCCCTCTCGAGCCTCGCCCGATCATGCTGGACGTGCGGCAGGATCGTCTCCGACCTCTCCACATACGTCTCTGCATCGACCCAGTTGTCGGTCGGCCCTTTCCACTGCTCCTTCGGCTTCCAGCCGCGCTTGCGCGCGAGCTCTTCAGTCTGCTCCGGAGTCCGCTCTTGTGTCTGCTGCTCTGTGTTGTCCTCAGCCATTGCCATTCTCCTTCCGCTTCTTTCTCGCGTAGATTGCGTGGTCGGGAACCATCCGATAGATGTACCCATCTTCACCGACGATCACTCCGCCGGCGAGACGGGTAATCAGCACATGGTCCCCGACCTCCGCCCTGGGTGTCTCATTCTCCCCACTCCAGGCATCCTTCCCGATCTCCACTACGATTCCTTCGGAATCGCAGGTCGCAGAGCTCATCTGCGCACTCTCAGGAATGATGATCCCGGATTCTGTCTTAGCCAGCTCTCGGGCCCGCAGCAGGACCGCGTGGCCCTCCGGCTGCCAGCCCGAGTTGTTCTCTACTCGCATCTATCTCCTCCTCGTTCAGTTGTTCCGCATCAATCTCTATCAACCGGCGTAGCAGTTGTACCTTCGCTACCGCCTCTACATTCGCGGCGTGCGTGACAGCAGGTTCGCTACTGTTGAGCCTCCCCTCCTGCCACTGCTCCGTTAGGCTTTCCGCCTCCCGACGCAGGTACTTCCACAGTGCTCTGCCCGCTGGATGATTCTTCAGGTCGTCCAGCTCCTCTTGCTGAATCATCGTCGCCTCCACTCTTTCTCATAGCTTCGACTCGATCGTTAATCATGTCGCTCAGACCGTGCAGGTGGGTCATGAGAGTATCGAAGACCTCGACGGCGTGCGCCGCCTTCTCCGCTCCGATATCGGCGACCAGCTTCGCAGCCTGCGCCTTTATCAGGTCGATCTCGGCCAGAACCTTCTTCTGCCCGGCCTGCAGTTCCGTTACCGTCTTCCACTTCTCGTACTCGAGCTTCATCTGCACGCTCTGAGCCTTCGCCTGCTCAACCTGCATCTTCGGATTCGGCAGCGGATGTTTCTGATACCAGTCGGAGTACGCTCCGGGATAGATCTCCGAGATGTTATCGATGCCCAGCGACTCCAGATACTGCTTCTCAACCGCGTCGAGGTTGTAGCCCGGCACGCTGTGCGCGCCCTGGCGGACGGCAGCCGCTCGATTGATCCGCATCTGATCAGAGATCATCGCCGGATCGGCAGTCGGCACCAGCAGGTTCGGGTCCGTCTTGTACATCTCCCGCGTCACTCGCTCGTTCCCAGAGCCAAACGTCTGGCTGTCATTCAGGAACTTCGCGTTCAACACATGCAGCTTCTTCCCCTCCTCCTTCATGCTGCGCCAGTAGCGCTTGAAGATGGAGCGGTAAATTTGGGCGCCCTGCTCCAGCATACCCTGGTACGTCTGGGCGGGCGTGTTCTGCCCCGGGTTCTCGCCCGCCATCGTCTCCGTCGAGCCGGCGAGGCGGTCGGCGTACTGGATGACGAGCTCGATCAGCTTGAAGTGGACGTCGGAGATCTGGATCTCCGGCCAGTTAATCATCCCCTTCCGAATGTCATCTCCGACGCCCTTCATCTGCTTGAACTGGCCAGGCGTCCGCGTGTAGACGCCGCTCTGCATCTTCGCCCCTGTCGCGACGAAGCCTCCGCCCAGCAGATTGCTCGTCGCGGCGTCGAAGATTTGGTTCAGAGAAGTGTTAACCGCTTCGTTCAGCGGTCCGAGGAGCACGCCGAACCCTATATCGTAGATCCCTCCATCCGGAGCAGGAATGAAGCCGTACTTGGTGTAATACTCGGTGGGGCGGATGCAGATGATCTTCTTGCCATTGTCCGTCCGCTCTACGTCCTCTTCCCTGTCAACGCGAGCGACGATCCGGAGGATCGACCGAGACGCGGCCTCCTGTAGGACGATATAGGGCTCGGCGTAGCCGTCGCCGTCGAGGTCGAGGTAGCGGTGCTGTTCGAGGCAGGTGAACGGGGTGTCTTCGTCGCCTTGCGGCGCGTCCAGCCCTACACGCCGGTCGTGGTCCGTCTCACTCTTCGTCACCGCCTCGACGACGGAGACCCGAGCGTTCTCATTGAACCAGGCCTCGGACAGAATGTCCTTCCGATAGATACCGCGCTGGCACCGCTCGTAGATTTCGTTGCGGTAGAGCTTGATGATCTCCGTCTTCCGAGCGGCGTTCTCTACGCTGCGTGCAAAGTAGTCCATCACGAGGTCTCGTGCCTGGACGAGCGTGCTCGTATTATGCTGGTCCGTGGTCGAGAAGCGCGTCTTGACGAACGAGGTCCCGACGATCGAGACGTTCATGCCGAGGCGGTCGTGCTGCTCCTCCCACGCTTCGTCCTCTTCCAGACACTGCCATGAGAGGTGCCGCCCGAGCAGCTTCGCCTTATCGAGGCGCTGCTGGCTCTGATCGCCCACCACTCGGTAGCGGTAGATCTCCGGCCCGCGGATCAGCTGCGAATAGCTGCGGGTCGAGAACTGCAGCGCCGCGATCGACACGAGCGGGAAGACGATATTCGAGCAATTCGGCCAGGGGAAGTTCTTGCTCTGCTGGATCTGCATCGCCAGGTCCATGCCAGCGCTGTTCCTCTCCTCCCAGCGCTGCCTCGACTGCTTATCCTTGACGAAGCCTTCCCACACCGAGGTGCCGATCGTCTGAATGTCGCGCGTGTCCAGCTCCGAACAGAGGTTCGGATTGTCGATCACGTCTTTCGTGAAGCTGATTTTGTGCTCGAGATCCATCAGTACCCCGTATGCGCGTTACGCTCTGAGATGTGTTGGGCCTCGAGCGCCGCCTGCCTGTGCGCGAGGGCGTTCTCCGAGAGCAGATCCTCGAAGTCCAGCTCCTCGAAGTACTTCTCAAATCCCATGCAGAGCAGGGAGTCAGCATCGAACTGATCATCCAGCGTCGATTCGCTCTGCCCAGTGAAGCGGAGCACCTCCGCCTCCCACCCCGCGTACCAGGACGCTTCCTTATCCGCCTTAAAGCCGCCCGCCCGGCTCCGCTTCTGGAAATACCTGCCCCGCACCGCCTTATCCTTCGTCGGCACGATCGGCCTGAAGTTGATCCAGATATCCCTCCGGTGCATCTCCGCCTGCACGGCAGGGTAGATCGCCTTCCAGATCGCGCCCTGCTCGACGAAGAACACCTCGATCTTCCAGCGCTGCTGGACGGACAGACACTCCTCGATAATGCTGCCGGCATCCCAGCGGCCTACACGGTTGTCCACCTTATGCAGCATGTTCTCCGCATCTTTACCACCGACGGTGATCGCAGTCCGATTCGCCCGGTCGGCAGTCGAGATCGCAAGGTCCATCGCCGCGCAGTACTTCTTCAGCTTCGCCCGATCCTCTTCCGTCATCGCGAGGATATCTTCCTTCCGGATGAAGCACTCGTCCGAGTCGAACGGATCGTTCAGATATTCCTGCGAATAGCCGCTCGAGTCCATCCGGTCGATGAACTCCTGGCGAATGGCCCGGAGCCGCTCCTCCGGGAACTTGTCCGGCCAGAGGATGTTCGTGAACTCGTCGAAGCTGGTGTGGGCCTTGAAGAGGAGCCCGTGCCACTGCTTGATCAGATTCGCGAGCAGGGAATCCTCATGAAGGATGGTACCGTGGACTCGTATGCGACCACCGTCCCGTAGGGCCTGCTTCGCCGCACGGAAGAACCAGTGCGCGAATTTGCGCCTCCGCTCCTTGCTCTCGACCTGTTCGTCATCTTCCAGATCGTCGCCAACAATAAGTCCGGGGCGCTTGCCGCGCCACTTCCTGCCGCGAATCTTCTGCTCAGCGCCTCGAGCAAGGATTCGGAATTGGTAGCCATCCAGACACTCCACGATTATATCTGTCTTTTGGTCCTGGATAAATCCCTTGATCTTGAAGTCGCGCCGCAGCTCTTCATTCTCCCTGAGCTCCATCGCAATGTCGCCCAGGCGCTCTACGGCCATCTCCTCGCTCGCTCCCATTACGATGATGTATTCTTCGATGCGGAAACAAGCGTTCGCGAGAATATAATCGTCGGTAAGGGCGGTGGTCTTAGCGTGGTTTCGGGGTGCAGCCAGAGCGCACGCTGGACGCTCTGAGCAATAATACCTCCACGCCTCACGATGAAAGTCAGGGGTGGGTTGGGCTTGGTCGTATCGGGGGCTGAGGTAGGCACCGGAGAACGCCTCGATCATTTCCGCAGTTAGGAATCGAACGTCCATCAGACACCCTCCGGGAGGATGGCGAACAGACCTTCGAGCTTCTGATTCGTGCTGACGCTGCCGGTCGCACTTACAGTCACGAGATAGACGACGCCGGTCACGCCGGCCTGAAGGCTCAGCGTCACGGTCTGCCCCGAGACGGCGGCGCTGCTCGTCACGTAGATCGCATTCGGAGTCGGATCGACGCCGCTCCAGACGCTCACCGAGACAGCCGGAGCAGACAGCGTTTCGCCCGCCGCGCACTTCTCCGAGAAGTCAAAGGTAACCTGGACAGTCTCAGACTGCCGCTTCGGCGCCAGAATCTGTCGGGAAGGAACTGTCACTTCTTCCTCTTAACCTCGCCGGCGTGCGACTTCCCGGACCTGAAGCACAGATGAATGTACTTGTGGTCGGGCAGCCGCTTCGTTCGCACGCGACCCCCCGACTTCACGCAACGGGTGAATGCAGCCGGCATCAGTATCTCCTCCCGAGTGCCATGCAGGACAAGCCAAGCGGGTGCATCGGCGGGATTGTGCCTACGACAGGCACGCCATTCGTGAGTGCCCCCCGTATCCTGCCGCTCGCAAAGACAACTCCCTTTATCGAGGCGCTCGCAGTCAGCTCTCCGAGCACGTAGCCGGAGCCTCGCATGAGCCCGTACATCGTGCCGCTCGCGAGGCTGGTCAGCGCCCCATACGTGCCCGACCAGCCAAAGATGACGCCGGCGCCGGCCAGCTTTCCGGTCAGCTCGGACTGGACTCGGCCAGCCCCGAAGGCTCGGCCGGCGATCTGCGCTGTAGCTGTAAGGGCACCGAGCACGTAGCCCTTGCCCATCGCCAGCCCATAGATGGCGCCGGGCGTCAATCCTTGGAGCTGGCCGAGTATGGGCGAGGAGCCGAAGATGATACCGCCCGCCGAGAGCGATCCGACTATAGCACCGGAGACAGCGCCGAAGCTGGCCAGACGGCCAGAGAGGGCGCCGCTGCCGGCGATCGCAGCGGAGACGAAGCCGGCGCCGAACGCCCTGCCACTCAGAGTACCGAGGCCCCCGAGGCCTCCGAGGACGATACCTTCGCCCTTCAGAAGGGCGGCGATCGCCCCTTTGCCAGTCAGGCCGGCGCTCACGTTCGCGCTGCCCATCAGGCGGCCCGTAGCTGCGAGGTTGCCGGTAAGAGCGGCTTGTACGAATCCCTTCCCTGCCGCTCGCCCGTACATGGCGCCAGGATTGCTCGCAGCAGGATACTCGAACTCCTCGTCGAACCACTTCAGAATGTCGAGTTCCATGTCCATGGTCTAGAACCAGCGCTTCACGATCAGGTCGTTGTTGAAGCTGCCCTCATCCCGAGGCAGGTAGTCAACGGACGAGCGCTTGGCAAGCTGCTCGGTCTGGAAGATGACCTGCGCCGGCTGCCCACTATTCACTGTGGCATTACTGTCTGTTACCGCGCAGTACCACATTGCGCCGTAGTCCGCTGGGAAGTTCGGCGTGAATGTGTAGCTGGACGATGTGGCGCCGGCGACCGCAGTACCGGCCGAATACGGCGGATTTCCCGGCGCGATTCGATACCACTGATACGAGAGGCTACCGCTGCTCGCAGTTGCGGAGACAGAGAACGTTACAGACTGACCAGGAGCAGCGTACTGGTTTGCCGGCGGAGTAGTGATAATCGGGCCGAGGCTGAACGAGACGTTCAGCATGTCGTAGCCGTTCGTGGAGACGCTGTTGTTGAACTGCCAGGTCTGGGCGGCGTTGCTGGTGAACTTGTACGTGGAGTGCATGTCGCCGTTGGTCAGACCGGACGTGTCCGTCTGTCCTGTGTAGGTCGGCGATAGGAACGAGCCCGCTGCGGGACTCGTCAGCCCGGCGGCTGGCCCCGTGGGTATCCCCACTACGTTGTATACCCGGCCTGCCCCCGTTATCGGAGTGAAAGAGACGGTCGGCGTCGAGTTGCCCGGCCCGAACGTCGTCGAAGAGTCGTTGTGCTGCGAGGTATCGAACGCTCCGCCATTCACTGTATCGTAGATCACAATGAACGCGTAGCCATGGCCGGCAGTGTCGTTGACCTGAAACCACAGCAGCTCGGTGTCACCAGCGAGGGCGCTGGTCTTATAAAGTGCTTGCGCGTCTGCCCCGCTCGACGAGATCGCATTCCATGGCCCGCTGATATTGCCAGAGACTCCAGCGAGCGCGATCGAGCTAAAGGGGTCGTCGCAGCAGACAACTAACTGGTTGCCGACTGTCGGGCACTGCACTGGCACGTAGTTCCCATTCGTAGTGCCGTTGCCGTTGATGATCGTCTGCATCATGCCGAAGATGCGCTGGTCTGTCGCCGACGGCGCGGTGCCGAAGGCACCAGTCTTCAGCGCGATGGTGATGGATTCCCAGGTTGAAGGATACGCACTCTGCGTCGTCGCGACGCCAGGATTGACTCCACTCGCCTTCGACTGAATCCAGAACTGGCTGAAGAAGCCGTAGTTGAGGTCGGTGTCGACGAACTGGAAGCCAGGATTCTGCTTGGTAAGCAGAACGAGGCCATTGTTGTGGCCGGAGCCGCCACCACTGCCTGGCCCGTTGTCGGAGTTCCAGCCAATCTGGAAGATCAGGTCGCCGTCTGTCGCTGTCGTGATCTCGCCAGAGTTGACGACATTCACTGCTGCCGACGACAGCGTAATGCTCTGCGCCACTGCGGTAACATCCAGAGCGCTCGACGTGGCGATATTGCGGATCTCCCAGAACTTCGCGCTGAAGCCGGCGACCGCAGCAGAGAAGTTTATCGTGAATGCTGTCGCCCCGGCATTCGCTCCGAACACAGTGAACAGCGATACTGTGACGCCATTGCCGCTATCCGTAGCGGTCCCGATCGGCGTCACAGACCAAGTGTTCGGCGTACCGGCGTTCGTCTCTGTGATGGAGCTGAGCGTGGCAGTACTCGGATAGTAGAGTGCGAGCAGCAGGCAATTATTCGCGAGCGTCGCATTCTCTTTCACTAGCTCGAGCAGGAATCCATTCCCGGACTCGTTCGAGTTGGCCCAGGAGGCGTGCTGGACGAAATAGTCCGTCGTTGCAGCCACGTTAGTGCTCAGCCACAGAAACAGAGACAAGAGGAGTCGAGACCACATGCTGCCTCAGAAGTTCTCCAGCCTCGTAAACACCTGCCGGACGGTCCACGCCGCCGAGGTCCCGCCGTTCACTGACAGGCCGAGGTAGGTGTTCGCCGTGGTCGAATCGAAGCCGGATGTGGTGCCTGGCACATTCTTCACTGCGTTCGAGAAGCCGGTCGTGGTCAGGTTCGTGTCCATCGACGCCGTGCCCTGCATGACAGCAGAAGTGCCCGAGCCGACCGCCGTGAAGTAGGCGTCGAACGTCACATAGGCCTTGTCAGCAGCGACGGTGCCAACTGCGAACGTATATGTAGCGAGGCTCGCATCTGCCGTCGTCGCGTTCGTGCCGTAGCGGAATGTGAAGATCGGCGTGGCCGTACCGGCGGCAGTCTTCTCGACGTAGAACGACAGCAGGTAGCGAGTACCGACCTTCGGGCGGCTCGTCGGCAGCAGGATCGCTGAGCCGGTTAGATAAGTGTCGGACGAGAAACCGGCGCCCTGCGCCGCGGTCGAGTAGTTGAAGAGGACTGCCGGCTGTGTCGTCGCCTGGTAGATGCCGCCGTACTTGTCGAAGTGATAGGGGACGCCACCATTCAGAACCATCGACTCGCCAGCTAGGAGCGTGTACGAGGCAAGGATCTCTGTCAGCGAGCCATCGTAGTGCTGGACGGTGCAGAGGTTCGAGTTCGAGGCGTTCGCATTGAAGACTGTTACGAGGCGAGCGCTGCGCTGCTGACCGGAGCTCGGCGAGCCGCAGATGGTCGTCGTGGCGGCGGTCGTGATCTGGGTCGTGTTCGTCCGGTTCGGAGAGACCGTGCCGGCGTTGTTGTCCGCCCAGGAGACGTGCGCATCTATATTACCGGCAGAACCGGTAACGAGTTGCAGTACGTCTGTGGAGTTGAGGATCAGCACAGGTCAGCTCTGATAAGCGACGAGAGCGCCGATCGCGAAAGTGGGCGAGACGCCGTTCGAGACGGCGAGTGGCGTGGTCTGCTTGATCAGGTAGCCAGCCCCCACGCTGCTCGTATTGACCGGGTTGGCATTGCTGGCAGTCGTCGAGAGGGACACGACAATGCCGCTCGCCGTGCCGACGTAGTAGACAGTGCCCTCTGTGATGCCGGTCGGCAGGGTGCCGGCGGCGTCCGAGTACACTGACACTCGGTCATTGACCGCGAGGCTGGAGCCAGGCACAGTCAGACTGCCGGGCGACGCACTCGTGCAGGTGAAGTCGTAGGGGCCAGCCGGCGTCACTCCCACAGGACCAGAGGCGAGCAGCGTGCCGGCGCCGCTGGACGAGAGGCCGATACCGAAGTGAGTGATCGTATCGCCGGTCGCTCCGCACTGCGGGAATGTCACGACTGCAGCGTTCGAGACGTTGACGAGCGGCGCTGAGCCTGCGACCGTGAAGCCGGCGCTGCTCCGCACCACCGCCACTCGGGCATAGTTGGTGTAAGCGGTCTCGTTCGTGGTCTGGCTGCCACTCATGCCGGGGTCGGCGTTGTGCAGCGAGAGATAGAGATTCGTCGCTCCGGTCGAGGTAGCGATGCTCGCCCAGCTCACCGCTTGGTAGATAAGCTCGAGCAGGGATGTGACTGTCGCGCCGGTGTAGTTCGACATGCGTTACTCCAAAACCTTCTCACACCCTACGACGGTCATAGGGATGTTCTGAAACTCCTGTTGCGGGAGGCCGAAAGGAGTCAGGAAATAGGGGTCGGACAGATAGGCGCCGGTCGCCTCATACGCTTCGCACGCCGCCTTCGTCGCGAAGCCGTGGCCGTAGTTGTTCGGGTCGCCGAGGGCGATCTTGAAGCTAGTAGTGCGAATCCAGACGCCGGCGCCGTCGTTCGCAGGGAAGAGCGGCGTGCTCTGCAGATTCAGCACGATCGTGATGACGAGGCCCCAGGTCATTCGCTTATCTCCCTTCGGAACTTCGAGGGCAGCTCCTCGTAGCTGACAGGGCGGAGGTCCTTCGCCTCGATCCGCACCTCTTCTGGAATGCGGAGCCGATCCTCCATCTTCCAGTGCGTGCTGGTATTCGGATAGTAGCTGCCGTCGGAGGTGATCGGCCTGACGCCGAACGCCCCGTCCGACTTCAGATGGTCGATGACGCCCATCCTGCCGTCCGGCAGCCACACCCACGCCTTGTGCTTCGCCTTCGGATCGGCCTCAGCGCAGACATGCGTCCGCATCCAGGGGAACTTGCCGCCAAGCTCTAAGCTATACATTAAGGATCACCGAGAGCTTCTGGCCGGGCTGCACGCCGAAGAATTCGGTCTGGTTCGCAGCGAGCCGCTTTGCGTTCGTGACTGCTGTCGGATTCGATCCGAAGAGGATCGAGCACACGACGTCACAATGGACGCGGACGAAGTTGGTCGTGCTGCCGAAAGCGGCAGATTGCGTCGGCGAAGCGGAGATTGAGAGGGCCTGTTCGACAGGAGCGGGCTCCTGCGCCGCCTGCGCGATCGCAACGCCGCCGACCGCGCAGACGGTCGTGTACTCGCTAACATACAGCGTAGACACACGCTAGCTTCCGACGCCCTGGAGGACAGCCATCGTCGCCACGCCGCCTGCGTATACACTAATGTTCAGTCGGACCGCGGTGATCGGCGTGCTGTAGCTCGTGTTGCCCTTCGTCGTCGAAGCGGCGAGGGTCGCGTTGTTGAACACTCGGAACGACTTAATCTTCGAGTTGTTGCCGCCAGTGGCGCTCAGCGAGTTCGGACTGGTGAGCGTGTAGCTGGTGGCGGAGATGATCGAGGCGACGGGGTACTCGCCGTCGATGCCGGCCTGCGTCGAGATCAGAATAACGTCGTCGCCGATGCTGAGGCCGGAGCCGATGCCGGGCTGGCTCTGTGGGCCGGGCGGCCCAGTGTCACCAGTCACGGTGATAACCGTTGTGGTCTGGGAGATACCTACGCCCCCACGCACCTGCGTATCGTCTATGAGGTCGTAGGTGTGCTGCACTGTGTAGGTGAGAGAGGCGCCGCCCGAGAGCGTGACGGCGATGCCGACGCCGAAGCCCCACTGAAGCTGGCTGATCGGGACCCAGGGAGTATTGCCGACCGCCCCTAGTGATACGTAGGCGGGGCGCATCAGTATCTCCCTATCTTGATCGAGGCGCCGGCTGTGTGGCCCTTGAACTGCTTATGCTGCGACACTGGGTGCGCAGCGGTCGGCTCATTCTGATGGGGGACCTGGAAGTTCGGATTCATGTAGGGCGGGCGCTGGCCCTTCGGCTCGTAGCTGCCCGGCTTGGGCAGTCGCCCTTCGCCTGAGATCTGCGCCCCGTGCACTACGCTATGGCGCGGGCGCTGGCCGGACTTCAGTCGCTTCAGCATTGATGGTTACTCCTGTGACTTCGGCCCGCTTCCGATGCAGCAGGTCGACGAGGTTCGCTCCCAGTTCTTCGAGATGCACATGCGTCTCTTGCACGGAGACGCGCGGCGCTTGCAGGCCGAGATTCTGCCCTGTCATCTGCGCAACGCGCAGGGCGAGGTTCGCCTCTACGTCCTTCGGTTCCGCATCCAGCTTATGTCTGAGGATCTCGAGCGAGCGGGCATGCAGCCCCTCGAGCTGCTCTTTGATTGTGAGGCGCAGCTCAGGGTCGATGATCTCATCCCGGCGCTCGGCGAGTGCCGCCTGGAAGACGTCAGAGCGGATGATGGTCGAGATCCAGGAGGCGGTCTTATTGAAGACTCGCCCGAGCTCGTTCTGCGATACGCCGGGGTTGGCGAGGATGTAGTCGATCATCGCCTTGTGCGAGTAGCGGACTTCGAGGAGCTTCGGACGAGGAGGCTGGGGGATAGGGTCGGCGGCAGGCGAGGCACGCTTCTCGCCGGAGACGAGACTCTGTAAGAGGGAGTTCATGAGCTAGCCCGCCATCCCTGGCGGGATGCCGCTCGAGCCGACGAAGCCGTGCCAGCCACACCGCCATGCCGGCGGCCGTTCTTCATCCTGCTCGAAAATCGAGGGGGAGAGAACGAGATCTTCGAGCCCCGTGCCGCGAGCCGCCCAGCGTACTGGTTGCCCCTGCTTATTTGTTCCAATCCTTGAGGGGACTGGCGATCCTTCGAACCATACGCAGACGGTGTGAGTGCCCTCCCGCCCGCCGTTCTTTTCAAAGGACTGCGGACAGAGGAATTTGATTCCGTGAGCTTCAGCAAGAGTAGCAACGTTACGAAAGTGGTCCCAGACTGAAAGCGGACTCCACCCCCAAGGCTCACCATGCTCGTCTCTGAAAACATACTTCCCGTCAGCTCCCTGCTCGGTGGAAGAGACTGTGTACCATTGCAGAAAGCATGCGTCTAGCTCGCGCAGCGGAAACGGGCGCCGGCGAGCTACTGAGGAGGGGCAGGCTGCGCCGCGGGAGCTGGCGCTGCTGCGGGAGCGGGAGCGGGCTCCGGAGCCGGCGCCGGCTTCCTCCCCTCGAACCAGGCGAAGAGCTTCTTACACTCTGCCTCGCCCCAGTGCGCAATATGCGCAGGAGCCATATCAGCGAGAGCTCCCTCCAGCTCCTCGACTCGCTGTTCCAGTGTCTTCTCAGCCATTCGTGTGTCCTCCTGAGTCCAGCCACGCCGGCGAGATTCTGAGAGAGGCTGCCGGCGTGGCTTACACTAGCCTCCCCGTGAGTATGGCGCGTTCCGATGGGGGCTGTCAACCCAGTCAACACATAGCTGCCCGTTTATAATGTGGACGCATTATGCCGAACATAACGCGGCCGTGTTATTTCAGGTCGCGAGTTTGGCCAGATGCGTTCGGGCGCGCGCGATGGTCAGTGAAATTTGCCCCCTCCCCTGGCCGCGGGCCGACCCTGCCGGCTGGCACGGATCTTGCGAGCGGCGTGCTGCGTCGGTGTTGTAGTTGAGTATAACACTGCAGCGCCGCGCATGTTGCAGCGCCGCACGGGCAGCCGGCAATGCTGCAGCGCACAACAGGCATGCAAGCGGCGTGCCTGCCGCCGACGGCGAACATTACAAATTCTTAATGTTCGGACGGTTGACGGCAGCCTCGCGGCGTGGTACGTTGCCCGGCAAGTCGGGCATGTCGCCCGGCGCAATGGAGACTCGCAATGACAACTGAACGCAAGCCCGTGGTCACGGTCACTCGTGACGACTCGGGCATCTCGATTCTGGTGAACGGGGCCGGACGGCCTCCGATCGCGGTGCGTTGGTCCGCTCTCTCGGATGCGGTTCGCAAGGCCGCATTCGGATATGGCATGGAGGTGCGGCTCACGCGCGCCGCTGCCATGACGCGCGACACGAAGTCGGGCAAGGCGGCGTCGCCTCTCGACAAGTACGAGGCGATCAAGCGGCTCGCGGACCACTATTCCAGCGGGGCCGATAGCTGGACCATGGCCAGCTCGGGCGGCGGTGGCGGGCTGTCGGCTGACACGCGCGCTCTCATCGAGGCGCTGGTCGCGGCGCTCGGCCTCGACGCAGATGTGGCCGAGGAGCAGGTGCGCGGCATGACGACCGCTGAGCGCGATGCGCTGCGCGTAGATGCGGAGATCAAGCCCTACTTGGACCTGATCTACGAAGAGCGCGCGAAGGCGGCGGGCGCGGCGACTGGCGACCTGAAGGCGAAGCTGAAGGGGCTGAGCGCGAAGGTCTAAGCCAGCGGAGCGAGGGGCGGGGACTGACACCCGCCCCAACCTCTGACCACCACCACCAACCTCAACGACTGGCCACCAGCTAGCGGGGGGCCGGTTGGTCGTGGACGCATTATGCGCTCAGTCGCCGTACCGTCAGACGCAAGCTCGTCGGCGGGCTTCTCAGAGGCGTGGGGTCAGGGGGATTATTATAATATTTTTTTATATAGAAGAACAAGAACGCGGACCTGAGCACGGGCACTCGGCCTCCCTGACGCACGGCATACTGAGCACTCGGCGACTGAGGCATAACGCGGACATGGGCGGGCGGCACCCCCCTAGTCGGTGGCTAGTCGTTGGTGTTGGTGGTGGTGGACGGTGTTGGTCGTGGTGGGCAGCCAGCATCGAACTGGGCTTGTTAGCTGCCGCCTAGCGTGCGATAATGCGCGCAATGCCGCCCACATGGCTACGCAGATCGAGGACAGCATGAGGATGGAACGCAGGAAACGGCCCGGCTCCAAGATGACTCGCGAGGACGTGATCGAAATACGCCGCCTCGCCGCCGATACAGACATGTCCTACCGAGAGATCGGCGAGATGATGAACCTCGGTACGGAGCAAGTCGGCCGCATCGTTCGCGGGGAGCAGTGGCGCGACATTGATCTGATCCCTTCGGATACTGAGGTCGAGGCGCGCATGAGGCGCGAGGCGCCGCCACTCCCGAGCGAGATCGAACGGTCGCAGGAGCGGCTGAAAGCGCTCCTCGCCGCTGAGCCGGAGCTCATTCAGACACAGGTTCAGGATAGTCCTGAGCCTCCCAACGCCGCCGGCGACGCCGAGCGGCAGGAGACGAGCGATGACCACGACAGCAAAGCAGAATGAGGCAGAATTCGAAGCCTTCTGGCGTGAGTGGCAGAAAGCCTTCGCGACGAGCGCGGAGTACAGATCACTCGCCCGAGCCGCTTGGTTCGCAGGGCGGCTGGCGCTCTGTGAGAAGATGGTCGCAGAGCGGCGGCAGCAGCGCGCCAGCGAGCTGGCTGAGCTCGGAGTCTGAGCCATGCCCCGCTCAGTCGTAATCCAGTCCGCCAATACTCTCTCCCCTTGGTATGTCGTCGGCTTCGACTTCGACCGAGGTTCCATAGTCTGGGATCAGCCCGGCACAACGCCGCCCAAGCACTTCCCCAGCGCGGCCCACGCCCGAGCCTTTCTGAAGAAAGCCAATCACTCGGGCTGCGGCGTGCTGATCCCTTTCGCCCCCAAGGTCACGCAGCCATGACGCTCTATCGAGTCTGTAATGCGGATGGCGCTCTCATCATGACTGCGCCCCTCTACACTCTCACCCTGCTCTGGAATATCAAGGGCGCGGACCTCGAAGCGGCGACCGTCGCCCTCGACGACAAGTACAATTTCTACACCTACGTATTCGGGCAGTGCTATGCGCAGCGCATGCCGCTCGAGATCGAGAATCCTCTTCTCCGGAGACAAGCATCATGAAAGAGACTCCCGTTACCTACAGCAAACAGCCGCCCGCGACCATTCGCGCACTGCGATACATTCGCCAGTACGCCAATCGCGGCCCGAGTCCGAAGCGGACTCGCTTCGGCAAGCAGAAGCGAGCGGCCCTCCAGGCCGCCGGCATTCGCGACACCGCGCACACGCGCTTGGGCGCTGAGGTTCTCAAGAACCTGTTCGCGCTGAGGATCAGCCTGCCGCCCCTCAAGCCGCCCGCTCCGCTGCCACCTACTGGCACAGAGCCGATCGAGGGCAAGCCGGCTTCTTCCGGAAGATCTGGCCGCGCGTCAAGCTCAAGAGAGCGACCTACGAGGTAGTCAAATGAACGAGCTAGAGTCACTCGTCCGACGTAACGCGGAGTCCTGCGAGCAAGCGAAGCACCGCGCATGCCGCTGCCACTGCCGGGGCAAACTGCACGGCAAGCCGCACTCGGAAGAGTGGGTGCAGAAGGCGATGGCGGAGATTGCAGACGAACGATGGGCAAAGACAGAGGAGGCGGAGCTATGAACCTGCACGATCAAGTCATCGCAGCTGATCGACCTGATACGAGACAGTGGTCCGACTACCAGCAGGCCATCTTCGAAGCCGTCCGCTCTTCGGACAGCAACCTGCTCATCCAAGCCGTCGCCGGCTCGGGCAAGACCACCACGATCATCCAGGCCACCAACTACGCCGCCAGCCCCGCTCTGTTACTCGCCTTCAACAAGGACATTGCGCTGGACATTCAGGCGAAGCTCGAAGTGGGCACAGCGAAGACGCTCAACGCTCTAGGCCACCGCCTCTGGATGCAGAACGCCGCCGGCGCAAAGCTCGACGCAGACAAGCTCGAGAAGCTCGCCGTTCGCGAGATGCCCTCTGATCTCTACCGGAAGTTCGGCTTCATGCTCAAGCGGATCGTTGGGCAGGCGAAGGCTGCCGGCGTCGGCATCGGCGCTCAGGTCAATTCGAGCGACTTCGACCACTTTATCACGAACGGAGAGTGGGATATCGACGATGCAGACATCGCCTCGCTCGCCCATTACGCCGCTCGCGTCTTCAATGCGTCCAGATCGGACCTCCAGACGTTCGACTTCGACGATCAGATCTACGGGCCGGTCTATCATGACTGGAGCTTTCCAGAGTTCGGCACCGTACTGGTGGACGAAGCGCAGGACCTCAACCGCATCCAGCATCTCTTCCTCCAGAAGCTGTCCGAGGCCGGCGCTCGCATGATCGCAGTCGGGGACCGGTACCAGGCCATCTACGCGTTCCGAGGTGCGCTCTCGAACTCTCTGGACCTTCTCGCAGACCACTTCAAGATGGAAGAGCTCCCGCTCTCGATCAGCTATCGCTGTCCGCTGTCTGTCATAAGAGAGGCGCAGCAGATCGTCCCTCATATCGAGGCCCGTCCGGGCGCTCCCGAGGGTCTCGTCCAGTACCGCTCGGACAGCGCGCCGAACGAGGAGTACGGCGAGGACCCGAAGCTGTTCGAGAAGGACCACCTCGTTATCTGCCGCAATAATGCGCCGCTCTTCGCGGCAGTGATGCGGCACGTTCGGGAGCGATCGCCCTGCCGCGTCCGCAGCAACGCCCTCGACGGCCTCAGCTCATTCATCAAGCGCTTCCGCACGAGCGACGCGAGAGAGATGCTCCTGCGCCTCGACCGATGGCTCGTCAAGGAGACAGCGGCTGCCGAAGCCAAAGGCATGCCTTGGAAGGTGGCGGCGCTCGAGGACAAGGCCAACACGATCCGCAGCCTCGCCGAGGGCTTCACCCTCGTCGATGAGGTGCTGGCGGTCCTCCGACAGCTATCTGAAGGCAGGACCGGCCCCATCTTCAGCACGATTCACAAGGCCAAAGGGCTCGAGGCCGACCACGTGTATTTCCTCCGCCCCGACCTCGTGCCAGCCTGGTTTATCAAAGAGCCGGCGGCGTTGCAGCAGGAGCAGAACCTGCGCTATGTCGCCATTACTCGGGCGAAACAGTCACTGACATATGGAGTACGAAGATGAAAGAGCCGAAACAGATTCCCAGCGTTCTCGTCGATCTCGAGTGGGGCGTGGCCCGGATCAACTTCGAGCAGGGCGCAATGGATGAAGATGGAGACCTGCGCCAGTGGTACACGAAGGAAGAAGGAGAGCAGCAGCTGTACGTCCGAATGGCCAGCATCGACTTCTTCGCCCCGGCGCAGGAAGGCATGGCGGCGCAGAGTCTCTCTATCGGTCGCACTGGTATTGTTGCACTGAAAGAAGCACTGAGCAATATTCACTACGAAGAGGAGTGGCCGTACCAGAAGAAGCTACAAGAGATAAAGGACGCCGCGCAGGCTCCGAAGTCAGTTACGTCAGCGCCTATTACTGACGACGACATTCCCTTCTGAAAGGAAGCACCATGAGACTCACAATCCTCGCCCCTCTCGTCCTGAGCGGCTGCTCGGCCCTCGCCCCAGCCGCCCTCGACTTCGAGGCTCAGCACAACTCCCACCTGCTCCAGCATGACTGGATGACAGACTGGTCACGCCGACAGGCCGGCTACGACACTATCGGCGCGGCGGCTAAGTGGGAGCCCTCCCGCTCTACCTACGTGAAGGTGGGGGAGTACTACTCGCCCGAGTGCCTAGACGGGCGGCATGAGGTGTTCGAGGCGACGTTCGGATATGAAGTGAGGTTGAAGCCATGAGCGATGCTAACAGTTCCTCAAATGAGCAGCTCCCTGAATTTACCTACGAGCAAATCGTAGAGGGGAAGCGCCCGCCAGTGCTTTCGGGGCCGTACATTCCGGCCTATCTCGCAAAGGCCGAAATCAAGCGGCTGGAGGACTGTATTCGCGGGCTATCCGACCATGCAATGAAGTCGGCCCACGAGATCGGCATCATGCTCCAAGCGCTCAAGACGATTGCAGCGAACGACCGCATGACCGCTCCGCATCCAATCGGCCCCGCGATGGGCGCGGGCATCAGTCAGGGCCTTGAATGGAACGCGAAGATCGCCAAGCAGGCGTTGTCTGCTGTCGAAGCCGCACCACGGGGCGAGGAGGCAACATGAGTGCGCACGACAAACCCTCAAATCAGCGCCTCGATGCTCAGATGCAGGTGCTAGCGATAGCCGAAGGACTCGGCATCCCCGATCCCGCATCGTGGACGTGGCTTGAGCCGGGACAGTTGAAACTCATCTGTCAGGCCATTGCGAAGCAGGCGGCGCAATCCGAGCGGCTGCGCGCGGCGCTGGTGAAGATCGGAACCATGTCATGCGTCATGGGCTACGACAGGGGGCACGCCGGCATTGATGCTGTAGTGCGAGAGGCTCTTGGCGAAGCCGCACCACGGGACGAGACTGCGCCAGCCGATGAGACCAACCGTGACAAGGCCCTGCGAGGCGAGGTCGTGGTCATTAGCGAGGCGCGGCTGCGAGAGATGCGCGAGCAGGCGATTCGCTTTGAAGGGATCGGTGACGGTACATATCACTGGCACTGGGCGGCGGCGCTTAATGAACTGATCGCCCTTCGCGAGCCGGTGCAACAAGTCGAGACGACAGCGGAGCATCAATCATGACTGAAGCGCAAGGTACATTCGCATGCCCGATCTGCGGCGTAGAGTCCCCGCACTCGCATTCCGAAGCCACGCAAGCGGCTTATCGAGAGGAGCAAATCAGCGGGCGGTTCTACGGTGAGGGCGACGGCTGGATTAGGACTGAGCTGCACAGGCCGAAAGAGCGGGGCTGGTATCTGTGCCTCGGAGTTGAGATCGATGCCGATCAGTTCGGAAAACCGAAAGACATTTGGGAGCGCCACGACCGTTGGTCGCAACTCTCGTGGTTCAAGTGGGTGCGTCAAGGCGGCGCCCGCGGGCACTTGGAAAGCGACATTCCCGAGGTTCTGTACTACGACCCGTTCTACGGCGGCTGGCAGCTTCGCAACCTGCTCGGAAACGCCGTCTACTCCGGCGCTGAGAATCGCCACCGAGTGCAAGCGGAGCCGAAGTACTGGCGTGAGTTGCCTCCGTTCATCAAGAGAGGCACCAGTGAGATGGGCCGAGAAACAGCGAATGACCCTGATCGCGGAAAGACTTTCGTCACAGGGTTGGATCAACCGAAGTGATCTGATGGACGCATTTGGCATCTCGACTCAGCAGGCGTCGAAAGACCTACAGACGTTTCTACGGCTGAATCCTCGGGCGATGCGCTATAACCTGAGTGCAAAGCGGTACGAAGCAGCACCACCGGAGAACGGGAAAGCGGAGCCTCGCTCATGAACATCATCATCCAGACCATCGATCACTCTCAACAGCGCTACGACACCTGCGGAGACTGGCGGTTCGAGTCCAACGCCCTCGTCATCCGAGTCAGCTCTCTGAAGAACTGGCGCATGGAAGCCCTCATCGCCATCCACGAGCTGATCGAGGCAGTCCTCTGCCGAGGCTTCAACGTCGACCAGGGCGACGTGGATCAGTTCGACCTCCAGTTCTCCGGCCCCGGGGAGCCCGGCGACCAGTTCGCCGCTCCCTACTACATGCAGCACCAGATCGCGACCGGCATCGAGCGCCTGCTCGCCGCCTACCTCATGGTGGACTGGCTCGACTACGAGAAGCGGGTGAATGGATTGGGGCAGACAGCAAAAGACTGAGTGGACGCGCGATTCGCGTCCGCGTATGATCGCAGCTTCGGAATCGCGGGCCGCCGACTCAAAGGGTCCGCACACTGATAGGAGAAGAGAGAATGAACGCAACAGCAGAACAGGCAGCCGGCGAAGCCGCCGCAGCTGCCCCCGCTCGCAAGAAGGCAGAGGTCGAGATCGTGGAGATGACCGATGGACGCAAGGTGTCGTTCTCGGGCAAGTCGAAGGTCTCGAAGGAGTTCCTGGTGAATGGGAAGCCCTTCGATGAGCTGACTCCCGAGGAGCAGGCCAAGGCGCACGTCGGCCATTCTGCCGTCCGCTTCGACTTCCGCAACGGCACGACTCGCACGTATCCGCTGAACACCGCGCTCGCCCTGCGCTTCGCAGGCCACGGTGCTCTGCAGAAGTACGGCGATGAGCTGGCCGGCGAGGACGCACCCGATCTCGATGACTGGGCTGCGACCACGGATCGGCTGCACGAGCGGCTGTCTGGCGGGGAGTGGACGAAGGCCCGCGTAGGCGGCGGCATGGCAGGCACCAGCGTGCTGCTCCAGGCCCTGATGGAGTTCACCGGGCGTACTGCCGACGAGGTCCGCGAGCACATCAAGGACTGGACGCCGCAGGACAAGCAGGCCATGCGCAACGATCCTGACATCAAGCCGATCGTCGAGCGCATCGAGAAGGAGAAGGCCGAGAAGGCTTCGAAGAACGTCGATACCGGCGCTCTGAAGGCCTCTCTAAAGAGTCTCGCCGCATAGCGGAGAGTCCTCGGATCGCGAGTCCCGAGGAGGAGTGGGGGCCGAAAGGCCCCCTCTCTACTAGTAAGAGGACCGGAAGGCGGGCGGCAGGCAGCAGCATACTGCCATTGCACGTTCGCATTATGTCGGGCATAATACCCACACGAATTGAAACCAGCTGCATGTCTCGCGCGGCGAGCGGATTACCGGCACTAGCAGCTCTAACCTAACAGGAGACAAGAATGGCCCAGATCCCCAAGCAGATCATCCCGCACAAGCTCTACAAAGTCAATGCGAGCGCCCTCGGCCTCGGCACCGAAGGAGATGTCGAGGTCGTGCTGGAGCGCGACTGCGACTGGCTCAAGAACGAGGACGGTTCGCATGGCCGCGTGACGCACTGGCTCGTCCGGCAGGTCACAATCCGCTCGGGTACCTTCCCGAACGCCGACTACTCCTTCGGAGAGCCGATCCGCGTCGCAGCGAGCGAACTCCGCCCCATGATGCGGACCATAAAGGCAGCCGCGTAATGTCTGAGGGCAGCCTCGAGCGCCTCCAGCGCATTCTCGTCCGAGCCCGGCATCGCGCCGGCCTCGAGGCTGCCGCTCGCCGCGCACTGAAGCAGAAGCGGAAGGCAAAGACCGTTGCAGAGGACTACGCCGACCGGCTGGCAGAGAAAGCTCTGTATCGCCGGCTGCTCGAAGACCTCCGTCTGGATGGAATGCGCTTCCAGTTCTACTTCACCCGCATCTCGAAAGACGTTGATCTTACCGAGCTCCGTGCTTGGATAGATGCAAAGATAGCAGAGGAGACGAAGCGTGAGATGGATAAAAAAGCTGATCGACCGCTGGTTCGGATGGGAGACGCTGCCAGGTCCGAAGCCGGACCCGCGTAACTGGTCCGACGCTTACATGACCGAGTATCGGAAGGCGACGAAGGCCTAGCGTGCCACGCCCTCCCGAGATAATCCGTCCTGTGTCGCTGCATACCTCGGTCCCCGAGGACTTGGCGACCTGGCTCACCGTCCACCTCTGGAGCAAGGCAGAGGGGAGAGTGCCGCATGGTGCGCGGCAGGCACTCATCTTGCAGCTACTGAGAGAGTATCGCGCCCGATTCGAGACGAGAGAGGTGTCCAGTGATTCAGAGTCCTGAGTTGCAAATGAAGATCGCCCATTGGCGGGACAAGCAGTCCCGCGGCGAAATGTCACCAGAGGACTGGATCGAAGCGATGACTGCCCTCCGTGAGCATCGCACCGGCGCCCAGGCCGCCTCTGCCGCCTCGAAGGCCCGCAAGGCGCCCGTCGATACGTCCGCGCTGAAGGACAGCCTCCGCGCGCTCAAGAAGATCTGACCTGAAACGAAAGTCCGAAGGGAGCTACCTGTGGACTCAGACTCACAGTACACGCCGATCTACCAAGTCGAATGCGCTGAGTGCGGTATAGCGCCGGTCGTCGGCATTCGCGCTCCCTCTGGAGTCATCATCTGTTCCGCGCTGTGCGGCCCGCACTTCTTCGGCGATCGGCTGATGCTGGAGCCGGAGCGGTGGAATCAGCAACAGGAGGCGACCGAATGACAGACCGTCGCCCTACTATAGGCAGAAAGCGAAGTCGCTTTACAGGCAAGGTAGTTCGAGAACATATTCGGATTGCAGAGGAAGTGCTTGGACGCGCCCTACCGGCAGGTGCTGTCGTTCATCACGTTGACTGCAATCCAGCAAATAATACGAGAAGCAATCTTGTAATCTGTCCGAACGAGGCTTATCACAAGCTGTTGCATAAGAGAACAGAAGCTATTGCTGCTACAGGCAACCCAAACTGCAGAAAATGTGTATTCTGTAAGCAGTGGGACTTCCCAGAGAACATGAAGGAACGAGGCAGCAGAGACTTTCACCACGCACGCTGTGCAGCAGCTGCAGTACTGGAGAGATACTATGCTAAAAAATCCACCGTTTCCTGAAGTATTTGACAGTTCGATGATGGGAGCGTTGAAGAGCTGTCCTCAATTGTTCAGGAAAGTCTACATCGACAACTGGAAGTCTCGGGGCGAGAAGGTCGATCTGCACGCCGGCAAGGCCTATGCACACGGGCTCGAGATCGCCCGGCGCGCTTACTTCGAGCAGGGAGTCATGAAAGAGAAGGCGGAGGCGATGGGCCTCGCCGCCCTCCTCGAAGCCTATGGCGACTACGAATGTCCGGCAGACAATCCGAAGAGTCGGGAGCGCATGGCTGGCGCCTTCGAGTACGCCATGCAGGCCTATCCGCTCACCATGCAGACCGGCTTCCCGATCCAGCTCGCCGACCAGAAGCGCGCCATAGAGGTCGGCTTCGTCCACCCGCTCGGTATCGACCATCCGGAGACAGGGCAGCCCCTCCTCTACTCCGGCCGGGCAGACATGATAATCCAGTACGCCGGCGACCAATACGGCCTGGATGACAAGACCACGAAGCAGCTCGGGCCGACGTGGAGTCGGCAGTGGGAATTGCGGTCGCAGTTCATCGGCTACACGTGGGGCTTCCGCACCAGCGGCTATCGCATCGCCGGCTTCGTCGTCCGCGGCGTCGCGATCCTCAAGACCATGTACAAGACCGAGGAAGCGATCGTTAACTTCTCCGAGTTCGAAGTGAATCGCTGGTACGGGGAGCTGCTCGAATGGCTGTCCGACGCGATCAGGTCGTGGAAGACTGGCCGGTGGCGATACAATCTCGACCACTCCTGCACAGAGTACGGTGGCTGTGGATTCAGAGAAGTCTGTAAAATGGAGGACGAACAGCCCTGGCTGGAGCAGTTCTTCGAGCGGCGGAAGTGGAATCCGGTGACTCGCGAAGAGGAGAAGCTTTGAGTCGAAAGCCCACAGCACCGCCCGTCCTCGACCCCGAGGGCGCACGCCGCTTCGCCACCCGCAGAGGACAGAAGGTCGGCGAGGGCTGTAAGCACTTCCTCGGCAATTGCAACTGTGACCCTCCCCACCACCTCCGCTGCGATTACATGTACAGAGGAGAGAGGTGCAGGCGAGGCGACGGACACTTCGGACCGCACAAGTTCAAATGAAAGTCTGGATCAAGTTCCCGATAGAACACTCCAAGGTCTGGGAGATTACTCGCCCAGAGCAGGACAGCTATCGTGGCTTCTGGATTCACTCCCGCGCGAAGGTCTGCCCGCATTGCCTCCAGATCTGGGCAACCATGACCACAGAGAAAGGCGGACCTTGGTCCATTGAGGGCCAGTCCTGTGCCGAGTGCAACGAGAGCCACTATTGCGTAGCCGGCTCGCTGCTGGAAGACCGCAGCTCGCAGACGTTCGACCTCGACCTCATTCGCTATCTGCCGCTCGAATTGCAGCAGAGAGAATTCGACCTACACGTTAGAGCATTACAGAAGGACTCGCAGAATGAACAGCCCCCTCCCATTGCATCAGAGCCACTCCTCGACAGCATCCTCGAGCCAGACAGCAGCGCCGCCATCCTCGGAGCCTAGCTTACTGCCGGGCGTCAATATCCTTCTGGAGGGTCCTGCCGGCACCGGCAAGACCTATCAGATCGGCAGCCTCGTCGAGACTGGCGTAGAGGTATTCTTCCTCGGTCTCGAGGCCGGCATCGAGTCGCTGGTCGGATACTTCTCCGATCCGCCTCGTAGCTGCGAGCCGCCGCCCAATCTGCACTGGCACACTCTGCAGTTAGCGATGCCGGGCGGCTTTGGGAAGATGGCAGAGAACGCGAAGCTGATCGCCAACAGCACCTATGCCGCGCTCTGCAAGGTCCAGGACTTCACTCGCGCTCAGAATAACCCGTTCGAGCGCATGCTCTCAGTCATGAACAACTTCCGCGACCAGCGCACTGGCAAGGAATATGGGCCGGTCGATAGCTGGGGTCCAGACCGCTGCATCGTTATCGACGGTCTCACAGGTCTGGGGGACTTCGCCATGGCGATGCAAGTCGGCATGCGCCCCGTGAAGGACAAGCCCGATTACATGGTCTCTCAGGACACTATTTCCCGCTTCATCAAGTACTGCTGCGACGGGTGCAAGTGTCACTTCGTCCTGATCGCGCACATCGAGCGGGAGGTAGATGAGGCGCAGGGCGGATCGAAGATTTACCCGAGCGCACCGGGCCAGAAGCTCGGCCCCAAGCTCCCAAGCATGTTCTCCGACACCATTCTGACAGTCCGGAGGGGCGCAGAGTGGTCCTGGAGCACCGGCGATCCGATGGCTGATCTGAAGACGCGCAACCTAAGCGTGAGCGAAAAGATCGAGCCCGGCTTCGCCCAGATCATAAGTAAGTGGAAGTCGCGCGGCGGGCGGCTTTCACCGAACGTTCGCGTCTAAGCCCGCCACCACAAAACGGAGATTATCATGAACGATACTGCAGCCGGCTTCAACGTCGGCAATTTCCTGAACGCAACTCTGACCGAGCCGAACACACGCCGCCCTCCCATTCCTGCGGGTACGGCCGTCATCGGCATCTTCGGCAACGTGCCGGCGGAGCCCCGCCGTGTACAGGGCAAGGACGACCCTTCGAAGGTCTATTTCTTCCTCGAGATTCCTGTCGAGGTAGACCTCAATCAGAACCCGGCGCTGAAGGAGCACGTCGGGCAGGAGAAGGTCAACCTGCGCTACTCCCTCTCGCTCGACTTCACGCCGACCGGGCAGCTCGACATGTCGAAGGGGAAGAACGTGGGCCTGCGGCAGCTGCGCGAGGCGCTCGATCTGAACAAGCCGGGCGACACGTTCAGCTTTGCCATGGTACCGGGCCGGCCGGTGCTGTGCAAGATCAAGAACCGCTCCGGCGAAGGCGATGAGGTCTACGACGAAGTAGGCTCGATCGCTCGACCCCGCTGATAGAAGAAGGGAGACTCACATGTTCACTCCTAATACGATCGCCGATCGCCTACGCTCGCTCGCCGAGCGGCTTGACGCGCTCCAGGACGATTACGATAAGGTCGAGCCCAGAATCGACGTAATCGACCTGGACGATGAGGTCGATATTGTTGCAGACAGTATCCAGAACCTGGGACACGAGATCACGCAGGCTCTCGAAGACCCCGAGGTCGAGGACGAGGACGAGGAGAGCGAGGAGGAGGAAGAGCCCAAAGCCGAATGACCCCCTCTCGAGGGGGAGCCCATGTCCCCCTCTCTTTTTCCTCAGACTCGGAGACTCGCAATGCAACTCCACCTTCTCTCCGCTGACGAGATCACGGTTAAGAAGAATCGTCAGCGCCGCGAACTCGATCAGACGAAGATATTCGAGCTCGCCGCTTCGATCGGCCAAGTCGGCCTGATCCATCCTATCGTAGTTCGTTCGGTTGACGGCGAGTATACTCTCGTCGCCGGCGAACGCCGCCTCAAAGCTCTCGAGCAGCTATGGTTCCTCGGCTCCGAGGTAACCTACTCCGGGAAGGTCATACCCGAGGGCCAGGTCCCCTGCTCCTTCCTCGGAGAGATCGACCCGATTGATGCAGAAGAGATCGAGCTCGAAGAGAACATTCGCAGGGAAGATCTGAACTGGAAGGAGCGCGCCGACGCCGTTGCGCGCCTCGCCGCCCTTCGGACTGCGCAGGCGAAGCGCGCCAACCTGCCCGCGCCGAGCGTCGCCGATATCGCCGAAGAGGTGAGCGGCCACCGCGAGGGCGACTACCAAGGTGACGTCCGGAAGGACATTATCCTTGGCAACGCTCTGAAAGATCCAGAGGCGGCCGCCGCCCTCGACGGCGCTACCAATCGCAACGACGCTTTCAAGAGGTTACGCCGTCATGAAGAATCCAAGAGAAATGCCGCTCTGGGGGCCTCGCTCGTACTTACCTCGGAAATGCACACTCTGCGAAAGGGCAACTGCATTCCTCTTATGCAGGAAATGCCAGCGGAGACTTTCGACGTTATTCTCTGCGACCCGCCGTACGGGGTCGGCGCAGATGAATTTTCTGACAGCGGCGGACGAACCGCTGGTGGTCATTTCTATAGCGACTCCTATGAAGAGTGGAAGCCTCTCGCCACCAGTCTTGCCGGCGAGTCCTATCGCCTCGCTAAGGGCCAAGCCCACGCATATGTATTCTGCGATATTGACCGCTTTGGAGAGCTCAAAGCGCTCTTCGCGCAGGCGGGTTGGTCGGTCTTCCGAACGCCGCTCGTCTGGGTCAAGCCAGGCGGCGTGCGCGCCCCGTGGCCTGAGATGGGACCTCAACGAAAGTACGAGATTATTCTCTTCGCAGTCAAAGGAAAGCGACCAGTAACGAGGCTCTACGGCGATGTGCTCACCTACCCGTCCGATCCTAACCTTGGCCACCCAGCGCAGAAACCTGTGGCGCTTCTCAGCGACTTACTACAGAGATCAGTCCGGCCGGGTGACACAGTGCTCGATCCGTTTTGTGGAACTGGTTCGACCTTGGTCGCCGCCCACCAGCACAAGTGCAGAGCGACAGGGATCGAGCTGAATGAGGCAGCTTACGGAATATCGCTTGTTAGAGTGAGGGAGCTCAAATGAACAAGCTGATCCTGTTCAATTGCTGGATCATGTTCAACTACCTCTGCACGGCGTGCTGGTGGGCCCTGCATAAGAAGTGGCCGGACATGCTCTACTGGCTCTCAGCACTCGCGATCACAGCAACAGTCACATTCGGGTACAAAAGATGAGTGATCTACCAGCAACTGTAGTTCATATATTCAGCCGCTGTGTAAGACGCGGAGCTTGTCTTATTTGGACTGGAGCTTCTTCTCGTGGGCATGGACAGCTAACAGGTGGCGAGTATGTACACAGAGTTGTTTATGAGCAGCTGAAAGGGCCTATACCAGAAGGATTGGAAATAGGACATACTTGTGACGAAGGGCTCTGTGTAGAACCAGAGCATTTAGAGGCTGTTACTAGACAAAAGAACGTACAGGACGCCTTCTCTAGAGGCAGATATCAGCGAGGCAGATACTCTAATGAAGATATAGTAGCTTTACGCGCTGGTAAAATAAGCTCACATGCTTTTGCTGAGAAGTATGGCTTGAGCCAGAAGACTGCTTATAACATCAAAAAGGGACACAAAGCAAAATGGCGATCATAGTCCCTCCAGATGGTCCTCTCAATGCCAAAGTACTCATAGTCGGAGAGGCGCCCGGCGAGACGGAGGAGATCCGCGGCGTGCCGTTCGTAGGCCCCTCCGGTATGGAACTAAATAGAATGCTGCAGGAAGCTGGTATGTCTAGGTCAGAAGTTTTCTGTACGAACCTCTGCCGCTCGCGCCCCCCGCGCAACGACATAGAGCTCTACATTCGCAAGTCCTCAAAGTTCACAAAGAAGGTAACGAAGGCTGACCAGAAACGGATCGACGCCGGCATCAATCCTTATAAATTCGTCCCCCTCCGCGATATGCTGGTCGATCCGAAGGTGATGGAAGGCTTCATCGAACTGAAGAAGGAGATCGAACTTGTCAAACCTCAGATCATTATTACGGTCGGCAATGCGTCTATGTGGGCGCTCACCGGCAGGTGGGGCATCACGAAGTGGCGCGGGTCGATGCTCACTTACAGCAGCGCTGGAAAAGATACCAAGCTCATCCCCACTTATCATCCAGCCGCCATTCTTAGACAGTGGGACTGGAGAGCTATTGGTGTGGCAGACCTACGTCGGGCCGCCCGCTTCCGAGATGGTACTCCTTATCCGACGCGCGAACGCCGCTTTATTCTTAGACCTAATTTTGATCAGGCTACGCATACCCTTGAGACTCTCATTAGTCGCGCTGACCTCCTCGGAGATAACGCAGTACTTCGGCTCAGCTTCGACATCGAAACTCGTGCAGGCCATATTGCGTGCGCCGGAATCTCGTGGTCTTATAGCGATGCAATCTGCATCCCTCTCATGTGCGCAGAGCGGCGAGAAGGCTATTGGCTCCTGGACGAAGAAGTACGTATCGTACAGCTCCTACAGACGCTACTTACGCACCGGCGAGTTCGAGTAGTCGGGCAGAACATTCTGTACGACTCCCAGTACACCTGGCGCTGGTGGCATTTCGTCCCTCGCGTGGACCAAGACACGATGATCAGCCAGCACGCCATCTTCTCCGACATGCCCAAGTCTCTCGCTTTCCAAGCGAGCATGTACGCCGACTTCTACGTATTCTGGAAAGAGGAGGGCAAGGATTGGGAGAAGAACATGCGAGAGGAGGAGCTCTGGCATTACAACTGCCTCGATTGCGTCTACACCGATGAGGTCGGCCAGGTCGAGCTGGAGACAATCCGTAGTCTCGGCCTGCAGAACGTCCACGACTTCCAGCAGAGCATGTTCTGGCCCGTCTTGCAAGCGATGCAGCGCGGCGTGAGAATCGACCTCAAACGCCGCAACGAACTCATCATCGAAGTGAAGGGCGAGATAGCTCGCCGGCAGACCTTCATAGATAAGATCCTCGGCCATCCGCTTAACGTGGACAGTCCGAAGCAGATGCACGCCCTGTTCTACGGCGACTTCCGCATGCCGGTTCAAATGAAGAGAGGTAAGAAAGGTGAACCATCTCGACCAACTCTGGACGACGACGCTCTTCAGAAGCTTCGCCGTATTGAGCCTCTGCTTACTCCTCTGGTCAACTCTATCGCGGACATACGGACGCTGGGGAAGTTTCTATCTAATTTCCTCTGCCGTCCTCTTGATACTGATTCGAGGATGCGTTGCGCCTTCAACATAGGAGGATCTGAAAGTGGCAAGTCAGCACCCAAGACATATCGCCTTTCGAGTTCGGAGAACGCCTTCGGGTCTGGAACAAACCTCCAAAATATACCGTCTGAGAAATCTAAAAGCCTGGGCAAAGCAGCGGCGCGAGGAGGGTTCGACGGTATTGGCGATCCGTATCAGTTCCCCAATATCAGAGAAATCTTTGTACCAGATCCTGGCTATACCTGGTTCGACCTTGATCTGGAAAGGGCCGACCTCTTTGTGGTATGCTGGGAAGCGGAGGACGAGCAACTCAAGTCGGCCATGCGACTCGGAGTGGATATCCATCTCCTTAACAGCTTCGTCATCACCGGCAAGGAGCCGCCGCCGCTCGAAGAGCTAGTCGAGACGCACAGCAAGTACAGAGATCATCGCGGCCCAATGAAGCTAACTCGCGAATTCGCAAAGGTATTCTGCCATGGCACCAACTACGGCGGCGGGGCGCGCACGATGGCTGCCCATACTGGACGATCTGTTGCAGAGATTGAGAGAGCGCAGAGGATCTGGTTTGCAGCACACCCTGGAATCAAGAGGTGGCACGATCGCGTTAAGAGTCAGGTTGTTGCCCGGCGATTCGTGGAGAATCACTTCGGATACCGATGGTACATCTTTGATCGAATTGACTCTATCATCCCAGAAGCGATCGCCTGGATTCCTCAATCCACAGTCAGCATCGTCATCAATCGAATCTGGGAACGCATCTACCGCGAGCTGCCCGAAGTCCAAGTCCTGATGCAGGTGCATGATAGTCTGCCAGGCCAGTTCCCGACCAGCCAAGCGCAGTCTTTATTGCCCCGCATTCGAGAGTGTGCGAAGATAGTCGTACCCTACGCTGATCCGTTAGTGATACCTGTGTCGATCAAGACGAGCGAAAAAAGCTGGGGGCATTGCTGATGGAACACGATTTCAGTATAAAGATGAGCTGGTGCCGTCGATGCGGCCGGCCTCTGTATGAGATAGTAGATAACAATATTCCTGAATGTGATGGACTACCAGGTGTAGTACATGCTCGCTTCCTAAAAGCTGAGGCCGATATGGAGAAGATATTCGGTCCTATTATAGATGAAATTCTTGGATTGCACTAAGCTATGCCGACGAACGGAGCGGCAGGCGAGCGGAACTTCCCGGACTGGCTCTCCGCCTACGTCCAGTACGCTGGCTTCTCTGAAGCTCCCCGACGCATGCACTATTGGTCCGGGGTCAGTGCGATCGCTGGTGCATTGCGCCGCCATGTCTGGTTCGACATGGGCTACTTCCGCTGGTTCCCCAACTTCTACATTATTCTCGTAGCGCCGCCCGGTGTTGTATCTAAGTCCACGACTGCCAGCATCGCCATGACTCTGCTGCGGAAGGTCCCCGACATAACCTTCGGCCCCGAAGCCGTTACGTGGCAGGCCCTCCTCGAACGCTTCGAGCAGTCTACTCAGTCCTTCCTAATCGGCGCCACCTATTACACGCAGAGCGCCATGACTATCGAGTCGGCCGAGTTCGGCAACCTGATCGACCCCTCGAACAGAGAGCAGATCGACTTCCTCGTCAACCTCTGGGATTCGAAGGTCGGCTCTTTCCAGAAAGTCACAAAAGGCTCAGGGATCAACAATGTTGAGAATCCTTACATCAATCTCATTGCTTGCACTACTCCTGCATGGATCGCAGGGAACTTCCCCGAGTACGTCATTGGCGGAGGATTTACCTCTCGTTGTCTCTTTGTTTACGCGGACCAGAAAGAGAAGTTCATTGCCTATCCCGCACGTCATATGCCAAAGGAGATGGGGGAAGTGCAGCACGCACTGGTCCAAGACCTCGAGCGCATGTCCGCTAAGCTCGTCGGCCCCTATATCATCAGCCCGGAGGCGGTCGAGTGGGGGGAGAAGTGGTACGCGGAGCACTGGAGCGGGAAGATGCCGGACGAGCTGGACGACGACCGCTTCGGCGGCTATCTCGCCCGGAAGCAGACGCACGTGCATAAGACGGCCATGTGCATTGCTGCTTCCCGGCATGACGACATGGTGCTATATAGGCAGGACCTTGAGGACGCTTACGCCGCCGTGACGGAGCTGGAGAAGGACATGGTAAAGGTGTTCGCAAGGATCGGCAGGACGCAAACGTCCGTGCAGGCCGAACGCTTCATCCGCTTCGTACAGAAGCGCGGCGCCTGCACCTACGCCGAGGCCTACGCATTCATCCATTCCAGCTTTCCGAGCGCGAAGAACTTCGAAGATATCGTCGTCGGAGCGACGAGGTCTGGCTACATCAGAATGCAGCCGGCGGGCAGCAGCTATATCTTAGAGGCAGTGAAGAAGCCAGCTTGAATAATGCGGCCGGATTATGTCCGGCATAACACGTCCACATAAAGGAGCTACTATGCAAATCATTGTAACGCAAGACGACAGTCACGAGTGTGCGATCAGCGCGGAGATCATCACCTTCGTCCACCGGGCGGCAGAGAACAAGCTGCTCACCTACGTCGTGACCGGCGTGCCTGGACCGAAAGGGCCGATGGCATTCCTCGTAAAGGAATCCCCAATCGAAGTGGCGCGCCGCATCAATAACGCGCTGAAGAGCGAGGTCCACCCAGCTCTGCTGGGCTTCCCCGAAGCGAACTAGTGCGGCCAGCTATCGTAGCACTGCTGCCCACTGATCAAGGCTTCCCCGTACTTGGCAATGTAAGCGTCCCACATTGGCCTGATGTCGACAGGTTGCATAGCCGGCTGCTGTCCTGCAGAAACTGGTCCAGGGTTGGCAGGCTGTGCTGCGGGGCTGCCGGCGGCGGCTGGCAGAGGCTGGCCTTTGCCGGCAGGCTGCTGCACGATGATAGGGCGATTGCTGACAGCAGTAAGAGCATCGTGAAGAGCCTTCTGCTGATCGAGAGCTGTCTGTAGTCCATCTGTCACTCCTTTCTGCCATCCGGCCTGTTGAGCGGCGTTCTGCTTCACCGCTTGCACGTCCGTCTTGAGCTGCGACACATTATCGCTATTGCCGCGCGCATTCCAGACGAACCAGGCAATGAAGCCGATCGCCGCCACGACGAAAGTCTCTTTGATGATCCCGAAGATTGCTGTGAATGTCATTCTCGTTCATCCTTCTGTTTGTCGTCTCTGATCGTCAACCAGTGGTAGATGCCGCCCATCGTGGCGCATATCCCACCCCAGGCCGTCATCAGCGCAACGGCATTCTCCTTCGATCCGAAGCGGAATATAAATACTGTGCCGGCGGCCCAAATGCCGCCGACCAGTATCATGATGAACCAGTCCCTGGAGTCCTTCACACCTTCTTCTCCACCTCGCTGGCTGTCTCGCTCGCCGCCTTCTCCACGTCTCCGACGACAGCCGCCGGCCCCTGCTTGCCAGCCCAGAACCCCAGGCCGAAGCCCACCAACAGTGAAATCGCGATTGCCCAGATCATTTGCTCCTCCTAGTCGTGATTGCCATTCGCATCCTCAGGGTCGAAAGTAACCCCGAGCTTCTTACAAACCTGCCTCATCACAGAGATGAGAAGGACAGTCTGCCGCCCGCGCGCATTCGCCTCCTTACGCAGACCTCTCAGCTCGCTGATCATCCAAGCTCCGATCGCGCCGACAACTGTCGCGAAGCCGATCAAGAGCAGGTCCGTTGGGATACCTGTTACATTATAGCCGTGCGTAGGGTCCATCACGCTACCATCCTAGCGCGGAGGCCGGCGTACCGCTGCGCGTCGAGCTTCGGATCTTGTGTGCGGCATTCATTCGCCGCTGATGCGTAGTCGGGCGGCGTTTGCGAGAGGAAGGAGATCATTCTCGGATAGTGCAGCAGGCCGCCGAGCCCGGCATTGTAAGCTATGTCGATCAGCACCGACTGGCAGGAGACCGACAGCCCTGGATACCAGCTGTACTTCATCAGCACATCTTCGATCAGCTCCGCACGATGCTGCGTCAGCCACGCAACCTCCGCATCATCTAGACCATTCTCCAGATTGATGCCCACGCCGATCGAAAGGTTGCCGATCGGCCTGCACGTCACCCTGATGCCTGTCGCATCATTATAGGCGAACTTCCTATATCCTTCTTCCGTGAGGATATGAGACATGAAATCCTGCATTGCTGAAGAGCTCACAGAGAACCTCCTAAACGAGTGTAGTCCAGCTCCACATTGGCCAGCCTCTACGATACACGAACTCGATCGTATCGCCTGGGTTCAGCGTCAGCTTCCCATCCGCCGTGCTCCCGATCGAGACGCCATTATGCAGGATGTTCGACACCTGCGCACTCTCAGCCTGCGCATACCAGCGCGCGACCATCGCGACTGCGAAGGTGTTCGTAACCGCAACGCCGCTCGCCGGGAAGGGCGGCGCTATGTAGTTGAGGTCCGTATCCTTCTGCGCAACAGGTATCGTCATCTCCCTCGAGTTGATCGAGTGGACGAAGTCCTGGGGCGGCCTCTCTTCGTTGCACTTGACGTGCCGCCACATGCCCTGCCAGTTCCGCACAGCCTCGCCAAACTTCAGCTTCGTATCACAAATACTGCAGTAGATGTTCCAATCGCCAGGAACGAAGCGATCTTCCGGACCACGCGCCAGCGCACTATTACCCATACTTCATCCCCCGCACGTAGCCGTGCTTCTGCAGGAGCGGCAATTCCTTCTCCAGCCGCTCGCCTATATCTGTTCTGAACATGGTATTCGAAGGCATCTTCAGCCCCCACGTAGTCGTGTAGGCATCGTCCGAAGCCGCCTTCACCGTCTTCCCTGTGCCAGTGACGACAAGCGGATAGTTCCCTGCGGTGACCGGCATGGTGATCTGCGTAATGCCCTCGTCTAAGAGCATCGGCACTTGCCGCTCGCACGCCTGCTGCCAATGCAGCTGATGTTCAATCCTGCCGCTCACTCCATAGATCGGGTAGCCGACCCAGGTATCGAGTGTGTCCTTTGGCCTCGAGTCGGCTGGACCGCCTCTCGGGAAATCTCCGTGAGTGACGCAAACACCCATCGCGACGTCAGGAGAGACGGCCAGCCTATCCTCACCTCCTAGAAGCGCTGCCATCCACTCGACCGGGTCCTTCTGTATCACAGCTTGCCGTATGCAGAAGTCCGGCCACCCTAGCCGCATAGTGAACTCCAAAGGCCACGCACGACCCTCGCCGTCCACCATGCAGTTTACCGAACAGTCCCCCACATAGTTGACCGAGTGCAGATAGTCCGAGACCGGCTCCAGCACCTCGTCGAACAGCTTACTCTGCATAACGTGTCGGATGACAGTGCCCATCTCGCCGGTGTTCTCTCCGAGGTCGTCGTTCAGGAACTTCTTATGCTCGAACGACTCCTCTAGCGCCCGGCACCAGCCGCCCGGACCGAACATGCCTGAGATGCCGACCTCGATTCCATCGACCTTCTCCTGCATCATCAGCTGACCTTTCCACAGCCCATCACGCCGCCAGCGCATGATAGTGAAGATAGCATCGTCTGCCGTCCGACTGACATACGTCATGTGCTTGTTCGAGTCCCCTCCCCAGGGCTTCATCGCATACGCCTTACGAGTGCGGACCACGAGGTCGAGCGCCTCCTCCGGGGAGCTACACACAGAGAAAGGAATCGTCTCGACCCCGCAGTCCTTTAAGACTTTCTGCCCCATCTCGCGGTTGAGCTCGAGCTCAGCAGCCTTCGGATTAGTTCCGAAGATCGGGAAGCCGCGTCCGAAGTATTCGCTGAGCTCCGACATATAATCGGTGTTGCCGGTCAGGATGATCAGCTCCGCCCACGTCATGTGGGGCTTCCACTCGAGCGGCTTATAGATCATGCCGTCACCATACGGACGCCGCTTCCCGGTCTTAAACGGGGGCAGCCAGAAGCGAACGTCGTGGCCGGCCTCTTGCGCCCGAAGGGCGACGTCCAGCCCCGTACCCTCGCCGGCGTTATCGAGAACGAGGACTCTCACTCTGCCTCCTTCGGCTGCCACACATTCCGGACGTGCTCTCTGTTTGCATGCGGCAGCAACTCAGCAACCTCGTCCGGCGTCGCTTTGTCGAGGACCTTGATCTGCTCCTGCCAGGGCAGCCGCATGAACATGCGCTGCGTGCCGGTGAGCTGAGAGTTGAGCGATCGGATCAGCCGGCGTTGGTCCTTCCCTGACAGCTCGTACTGCGCGACCATCTTGTCCAGAATCTCTCCGTACTTGTCCGAGCCGGTCTGATACGCATTCCGCAGCATCGTATAGTCCTTCGAGTACTCCGCTCGTTCGTAGGGCGTTTCCTTCGGATTCACGTAGGCGCGGAACGCCGCCTTGATGCTCGCATCCGTCTTGGTCTCAGTCAGATACTTCGGAGCCGGCGTGAAGCCAAGCGCAGTCAGGACGCCCTGCTTGAGCGGCTGATCTGTGACGTTCTCCTGAATCGCCTTCATCGAGATCGGCTCGAGGTCGCTCAGCGAATAGGCGAGCGTCTGCTCCAGCTTCGTAAAGGCGTCGGCATCCGGGTCTCGAATGTGCTCTCCCCAGCTATTAATACCAGTCGTCCACTCATGCATCAGCCCGAACAGCCCCGAGCCCTTATTCAGCACAAGCTCACTGAGCCCAGGCACCGCCCCCTCATTCTGCATGTGCTTGTACAGCGAGGCGAATTCCCGCGAATAGAACATAGTCGAGACTCGCTGCGGAGTGCCGTCCGGGTTCGTCTCTCCAGTCTTCGGAGAGATGTAGTCGAGCAGCTCGGTGGGCGGCTTACCGGTCATGCCATACGTCATGAGCCCTGACACACCTGCGCCCAGCGTCGTGTACGCTGCGACGAAGATCGCTCGGTCCATATCGCCCTTGCGAATCTTCTGCAGCTTGTCGCCCGAGAGCGCCCACTGGCCGAGGTCCATAGCGCCGCCCCCATACTCACGGAGGAAGCCGAGCTGCCATCCGAGCGACAGTGTATCCAGGACCGCAACGTCCTTGATCCATCGCTTCCAGAACAGCGTGCTGTAGTTCATTTCTCCGTAGCGGTTCTCGACAGACTTCCCGAGCTTCCGCATCGCAAGAAGGCGAGCGGCATCATTCTCCGCCAGCTCGGGGTTGCGCTGCAGGAGATTCTTCGCGTCGCGGATAGCGCTCGCCGCCTTCAGCGCCGGTATCCAATCCTCGAAGATCGGCTTCGACATGGCGCTGATGAGTGCCCAAGGCAGGTGCCACGTCGCACGCATCACGTCTGTCGTAGCGCCGCCCGGCCTCCCGCCACGCCAAGAGCCCTGTGCGTCGCGCAGCGCATTCATGAAGTTCGCCCGAGCGTTCGATCGGAAGCGAGAACTCATCTCCGGCGCTACGCCCATTTCTGTCAGCGTCTTGAGCGCCGCTGCCGTCTCCGGCTTGATCTTGTCTGCAGGAATGCGCCCCTTCCAGGCCTCCATCAGCTCCCACCCGAGCGGCTTGGTCAGCCGGCGAATGCCCGGCAGCTCGGAGATCGGCCGATACATGAGCCCACTCTTGAGCATCTCTGCCAGCCCCTTGCCGGCCGGCACTGTGCCTGAGAGCATGCCCGAGAGACCGCGGGTCATCCCTGCTGACATATCGATGCCGAGCACATGCAGCGGGTGGAATAGAGAGAGCGCAAGCCTAATCGGCACGAGAGCATTCTTAAGGGACATAAACCCTTTGAATGCCGACCCCGCAACGCCCTTATCTTCCCAAAGGCTCTTGGACTTGAACGCGTTCTGCAGAATCGCGTCCGCTTGCGGCTCGACCCAGAACACGTCGCCATTGGGCGCCCTCCACCTGGCGTAGCTCTCAGGCCTCTCCGTCCCCGGCGTCTTCTTGACGCGGAAGCTAACCTTCCCCTCGCTATCGACTTCCTTGACCAGCTCTTCCCTCGCTGCGACCTTTCGGATCGCGAGGCCGTAGCTGGCGAGATCGTTCAGAATCCCAATATGCATCTCCGCTATGTCCGAAGCGTGCTGCCGGGCGAGCATGATATCTTCTGGATTATCATAGCGAGGGCGGAAGCCGGCTGCCACTGCCTCCTCATAGAGGTCGAACGAGCGATCCTTGATGAATCCTGGATCGCCCCACTTGCTACCGTACTTTTTCATGAAGTACGCGGAGACACCTTCAGCGTCCTCGAAGATATGCGCGAGGTAGTTCTCGCGCGGCTCGTAGGAGAAGCCCAGGCGTAAGTCTCGATCGGCGATCTTCGCCCCCCAGTCCCTGTACTTCCGAGCGAAGTCAGCCAGCGCGGGATCAGAGAAGGCTCCGCCTTTCTCGAATTTCTTGATGAATTCCTGCGCCATATCGGGCCGGGCACGCCAGAACTTCAGCCTCGCCTGCGATCCAAAGCGCCACGCCGACTCCCTCTGCATCTGCTCTGTAATGCGCTGGGCGATCGCCGCAGCGGCAAGCTTCGCGTTGCGCCCGAGTGCCTCCGGCGCCATGCCCCGCATCAGCTGTTCGAGCGAGATCTTCAGAGAATCGCGAGCCCTTCGCACGCCCGCAGGGTCGATCAGCCGATTGATCTCTGTGACCGACTTCACGTCTCCGCGAGTCATCGACCCGCCATCGTCCAGGTTCGCAATAACCTGATGGATGCTTCGACCCGAGGGCGGCTTGAGCTCGGACTGCATCTTCATCAGCTGCGACCCGACGCGCATGGACTGGTTCAGCAGGCGCAGCTCTCGCTGGTCTGTGATTCCGAGGTGCCGGCCGATCAGATTCCCCATCTGATTCAGCATGTTCTTCCACTTGTAGCCGAACGAAGCGTACTTCTCGGAGTTCGCGAGGAACTCCTGCAGAACTGGATTCGTGAAGACTTCGGAGAGGAATTCGTAGCGGGGAGACATGCGCCTGAATGCAATGTCGCGGATGCCGCGAGTCCGCAAGCCGGTGCCTTCTAGATCTGCATTCTTCATCTGATCAAACGCAGCGCCGAGGATTCCGTAGCCAATATTGTGCTCCCCGAGCCGCCCGGCCTTCTGCGCCCTGATCTTCGCCTCCTTGATAATGCCGTCCAGCTCTTTCAGAATTGGCGAACGAGGGTTGTTGATCGCTGACAGCTTCTCGGCCGGCGTTAGGTCACGTCCGAGCTCAGCCTTCGCCGCCTTCAGATCATTATCGATCAGCGTATCGAGCATGTTCACAGAAGTGCCATGCACGATCTCGTGTAGAGTCGTCTGCACAGTGTCGCTCGCGAGCATGCCAGTACTGACACGCACCTGATGATACTCAGGAATGTACTGCCCCTGCGCGCCTGGCATTGACGCCCTGCTCAGGAACTTGATCGGCATGTTCGGATCGGCGTACTTGCTGAGCTTCTCCAGGAACGACTTCGCATACCCCTCTGCATGCG
>Ga0335083_10000632_pt1 | contig 51864 bp, 54 predicted proteins | sample Lox_Sample_42_FD_206716 | JGI IMG/M metagenome (GOLD analysis project Ga0335083, IMG submission 206716) | Soil microbial communities from Loxahatchee National Wildlife Refuge, Florida, United States - Lox_Sample_4.2 | ecosystem: Environmental > Terrestrial > Soil > Wetlands | place: USA...
TGCAGGTGCGGGTGGAGCCCGTTCGCGTCTCCGGAGTCGCCCACGTACCCGATCACCTGCCCGGCCGACACCTTGGCGCCGTTCTTCAGGCCCTTCGCGTAGGCCGTGCCCGCCACGCACTTGCCGCGGTTGTCGTCTTGCTTCGTGAGGTCGTTGTTGAGGTGGATGTAGTAGTAGGTCGTGCCGCTCGCGCCGTAGAGGTAGAGCATGCAGCCGGCCGAGGCCGACCTCGTCCAGAACTTGACCTTGCCCGCCTCGGCCGCGAGCGCGAGCGCGCGCTTCGGGGCGAGGATGTCGATCCCCTGGTGTCGTCCGCCGGGGCGCGGATCGCCGAAGTCGTCGGTGTAGGTGGTCGGCCCGAGCACCGGGAAGACGACCGGCGTGGTGGGCGCGGGGGTCGCCTTCGGGCCCGCGGCAGCCGTCGAGACCACGAGGGTCACGAAGAGCGCGAGTGCGAGAGCGAGAACTGCTCGGGCTGTCGTCCCGGAAGGGTTCACGGGCGGCCGAAGGGCGGGACCCTAACAGAGGTCTCGCTTGTAGCATCCGCGCCGCGATGAAGATCGCCGTCTGTGCCAAGTACGTGCCCGACGCGGCCGCTCGTCTGCGGCTCGACCCTGCGACCAAGCGGCTCGACCGCTCGGGCGAGGGCGCGCTGAACCCGTTCGACATCAACGCCATCGAGGAAGCGCTGAGGCTGAAGGAGGCCGCGGGCGACGGGGAGATCGTGATCGTCTCGCTCGGCCCGGAGGGCGCGCTCGAGGCGATGCGCAAGGCGCTCGCAATGGGCGCCGACCGGGTGGTCCTCGTCAGCGACGAGGAAGCGGCCGGGTCCGACCTCGTCGCGACGAGCCGGATCCTGGCCGCGGTGCTGGAGCGGGAGCAGGCTGACCTCGTCCTCTTCGGCCAGCAGGCGAGCGACTCCGACGGCGCGGTGCTCTGGGCCGCGGTCGCCGACCGGCTGCGCCGGCCGCTGATCTCGCAGGTGGCCGAGCTCACGCGCGAGGACGGCAAGGTTCGGGGGAAGCGGCAGACGGAGTACGGCTACGACGTGATCGAGGCGCCGCTGCCCGCGGTGCTCGCGGTCTCGGACGCGATCAACGAGCCGCGCTACCCGTCGCTGAAGGGGATCATGGGCGCGAAGAAAAAGCCGCAGGAGACCGTGGCGCTCGGGGATCTCGGGCTCGAGGCCGGTGCCGCGGGTGAGGCGGGGTCGGCGACCGAGGTCTACGCGCTCGGCGACCCGCCGCCGCGAGGGGAGACGCGCAAGATCGACGACGACGGCTCGGCGGCGGACGCGATCCTCGAGTTCCTCGCGGAGAAGAAAGTCCTGTGAGACGCCGCTTGCGGTGCCGGCGTCAGGTCGTGCGGGCTCTGCCCGTGCGTCCGTCTGAAACGACCAGTCGACACCTCTATGCGGAGGAGATGCCGCTGTGAAGACGCTCGTCTATCTCGAGCATCACGACGGCCAGATCCAGAAGGACTCGCTCGGCGTGCTCTCCAAGGCGGCCTCGCTCGGCGGCGAGGTCGAGGCGGTTCTGCTCGGGTCGGGCGTCGAGGGGCTCGCGGACGAGGCAGCGCGCTTCGGGGCGGCGCGCGTCCACGTCGCCGACGACGCGCGGCTCGAGGCACCGCTCCCGCAGCCGCGCGTCGACGTGCTGGAGCGGCTTGTCCGCGACGGAGGCGTCGACACCGTCGTCTTCGCCGCGACCGTGCTCTCGGCCGACGTGGCCGCGGCGCTCGCCGCGCGGCTGGAGGCCGGCCTGAACTGGGACCTCACCGATCTGGTCGAGGAGAGCGGCAGGCTGGTCGGAAAGCGCCCGGCTCTCGGCGACTCCGTGTACGTCGACGTCGGCTGGAGCTCGGAGCCGCGCCTCGCGCTCATCCGGTCGGGCACGTTCGAGCCGGTCGAGACGGGAGGGAGCGCCGAGGTCGTCAGCGTCGACCCGCAGCTCGAGGAGTTCTCGCTCGCGGCGACGATGCTCGAGCAGGCGCACGAGGACAGCGAGGGGCCGTCGATCGAGGACGCGGACGTCATCGTCGCCGGTGGGCGCGGCCTCGGCGGCCCGGAGAACTTCGCGCTCGTCGAGGAGCTGGCCAAGGCGCTCGGCGGAGCGGTCGCGGCCACGCGCGCGGTCGTCGATGCGGGCTGGTACCCGTACTCGGCGCAGGTCGGCCAAACGGGCAAGACCGTCTCCCCGAAGCTCTACATCGCGTGTGGGATCTCGGGCGCGATCCAGCACAAGGTCGGGATGCAGAGCTCGGGCCTGATCGTCGCGATCAACAAGGACCCGAACGCGCCGATCTTCGAGTACGCCGACCTCGGCGTCGTCGGTGACCTGCACGAGATCCTGCCGAAGCTCACCGAGCTCGTCCGGGCGCGCAGGGCCGCGTGAAGCCGTCCGACTACCTGCCGCCATTCGACCCCGCGGAGTTCGTGGTCGCACCGGCCGAGCCGGAGATCGAAGTCGGCGTCCTGGTCGTCGGCGCGGGGCCCGCTGGGCTCGCGTGCGCGATCCGGCTCGGGCAGCTGCTCGAGGGCGCGCCCGAGCTGGCAGAGCGGCTCGGCGACGTGCCCGTCGCGGTGCTGGAGAAGGGCAAGCAGCCCGGCTCGCACCTGCTCTCGGGCGCGGTCGTCAACCCGCGCTCTCTGCGGACGCTCTTCGAAGGGCGCGTGCGGACAGACGCCATGCCGTTCCTCGGCCGCGTCGAGCACGAGTCCGTCTACTACCTGACGCCCAAGCGGGCGATGCGGATCCCTGCGCCGCCGACGATGCGGAACCGCGGCAACTACGTCGCGTCGCTCTCCCAGCTCGGCCGCTGGCTCGCCGAGCAGGCGGAGGAGGCGGGCGCGACGATTCTGCCCGAGACGACAGCCTCGAAGCTGCTCGTCGCCGATGGCCGGGTGCGCGGGGTCCAGACCGGCGACCGCGGCCGTGGGAGGGACGGGGAGGAGCTGTCGAACTTCGAGCCGGGCTCGGAGGTGCTCGCCAGCGTGACCGTCCTCGCGGAGGGGACGCAGGGCCACCTGACCGGAGTCGCGCTCGACCGCTTCGGCCTCGAGGGTGAGAATCCGCAGGTCTGGGCGCTCGGCGTGAAGGAGGTCTGGCGCGTCCAGAAGCCGCTGGACCACGTGATCCACACCATGGGCTGGCCGCTGCGCGGCGCCAAGCGCTACCGCGAGTTCGGCGGCTCGTTCGTCTACCCCATGGGCGACGACATGGTCACGGTCGGGATGGTCGTCGGCCTCGACTACCGCGACGTCGAGCTCTCGGTGCACGACCTGCTCCAGGAGCTCAAGACGCACAGGCTCGTCCGCAAGATCCTCGAAGGCGGCGAGCGGATCGCCTGGGGCGCGAAGACGATCCCGGAGGGCGGCTTCCTCTCGCTGCCGAGGCAGCTCAACGCGCCCGGCCTGCTGATCTGCGGCGACGGCGCGGGGCTCGTGAACGTGCCCGCGCTGAAAGGGATCCACTACGCGGTCGAGTCGGGGAGGCTCGCCGCGGAGGCGGCCTTTGCGTCGCTCCAGCGCGGGGAGGCGCCGGGGCGGTCAGGCGCGCTCGCCGGCTACGACCAGTCGCTACGCGAGAGCTTCGTCTGGGAGGACCTGAAACGCGTGCGGAACATGCGGCCGGCGTTCGAGCGCGGCTTCTGGCTCGGCGGCGCAATCGCCGGAGCGGCGACCGCGACGCGCGGGAAGCTCCCGCCGGGCGACGCCCACACCGAGCGAGACGCCGACCAGGAGCTGCTCAGCGGGGGCGCCGCGTCGTATCCCGCGCCGGACGGCGTGCTGACCTTCGACAAGCTGTCGTCGGTCTTTCTCAGCGGCAACAAGACGAGAGACGACGCGCCGAGCCACATCCGCGTGCGCACCGACGTCCCGCCCGAGCTGGCGACGCTCTGGGAGCACATGTGCCCGGCGCAGGTTTACGAAGCGGTGGACGGCGGTGTCGAAGTGACCGCATCCAACTGCGTCCAGTGCGGCGCGATCACGGCCAAGGGCGGGCGCCTGACGCCGCCCGAAGGGGGCTCCGGTCCCGAGTACACGGTGACGTGACCGTCGAGGACGTCCTCGCCGCGCGCGAGGCGATCGCCGGCCGGCTGCACCGCACGCCGATGCTCAGCTCGGCGACGCTCTCCGAGCTCACGGGCGCACGCGTCTCCCTCAAGGCCGAGCTGTTCCAGAAGACCGGCTCGTTCAAGCCGCGCGGCGTGCTCACGAACCTGGCCGCCCTCTTGCCCGAGCAGAGGGCCCGAGGCGTGATCTCGATCTCCGCGGGGAACCACGCCCAGGCGCTCGCCTGGGGCGCGAAGGTCGAGGGGCTGGACGCCCTGCTCGTCATGTGGCGCGGCGCGAGCGAGGCCAAGATCGAGGCGACGCGCGCCTACGGCGCCGAGGTCGACCTCGAGACCACAGGCCCGGCCGAGGCGTTCGAGCGGCTGGCGGAGCTGCAGGAGGAGACCGGTCGGACGCTCGTCCACGCGTTCGACCACCCGCTGACGATCGCCGGCCAGGGGACGGTAGGGCTCGAGATCGTCGAGGCGCTTCCCGAGACGGCGACCCTCGTGGTCCCGGTCGGGGGCGGAGGGCTGATCTCTGGGACCGCGCTCGCCGCCCAGGGCCGGCGCGTGGTCGGCGTCGAGCCCGAGCGCTCGCGCGCGATGCACGCGGCGCTCGAGGCCGGGCATCCGGTCCAGGTCGAGCCCGACTCGATCGCGGACGGCCTCTCGCCGCCCTTCGCCGGTCAGAACTGCTTCGAGATCGTCCGCGAGCTCGTGGAGCAGGTGGTGCTCCTCACCGAGGACGAGTTGAAGGAGGGGATGCGCTTCTGCTACCGGATCGCGAAGCTCGCCGCCGAGCCGGCCGGAGCAGCGGCTGTCGCCGCCCTGCTGGCCGGAAAAATCCCGCTCGAGCCAGGCGAGAACGTGGTCGCGATCGTCTCCGGCGGCAACGTGGCGCCCGAAACAGCGGTTGCTATCCTGGCCGGAGAATGAAGGCTGGCATCCACCCCGACTACGTCCTGGCAACGGTTCGCTGCGCCTGCGGCAACGAGTTCCAGACCCGCTCGACGAAGCCCGAGCTGCACGTCGAGATCTGCTCCGCCTGCCATCCGTTCTACACGGGCAAGCAGAAGCTGGTCGACACGGGCGGCCGCGTCGAGCGCTTCCAGCGCCGCCTCGAGAAGGCCGGCCCCCGAAAGACCTAGCTCAGCATGTCCGCCCCCATCGGAGGACAGGCGGTCCTCGAGGGCGTGATGATGCGCGGGCCCTCGAACTGGGCCGTTGCGGTCCGGAAGCCGAACGGGCAGATCGCCGAGGTCTGCCGCCCGATCGAGTCGGTGATGAAGCGCCACTGGGTGTTCCGCCTGCCGATCGTGCGCGGCGTGATCGCGCTCGGAGAGTCGCTTGCGATCGGTTTCAGGGCGCTCTCGATCTCCGCGAACTACGCGGCCGCCGATGACAACGAGGAGGCCGAGACCGAGCTCTCGCGGGGCGCGCTCGTCTTCGCGTTCCTGCTCGCGATCGGCTTCGCGATCTCGATCTTCAAGGTCGGGCCCGCGCTGCTGGCCGACCTGCTGCCGATCTCGAACGGCACCTGGTTCGTGCTCGTCGAGGGCGCGATCCGCGTGACCGTCTTCGTCCTCTACCTGATCCTGATCTCGCTCCTGCCCGACCTCCGCCGCGTCTTCCAGTACCACGCGGCCGAGCACAAGGCGATCAACGCCTACGAGGCAGGCGAGGAGCTCGAGCCGCAGACCGTCCAGCGCTACAGCCTCATCCACCCGCGCTGCGGCACGGCCTTCCTGCTCTGGGTGATGGTGATCGCGATCTTCGTGTTCGCGTTCTTCGGGCGGCTGCCCTGGTACTGGCTGATCGTGACGAGGATCGCGTTCCTGCCCCTGATCGCCGGGATCGCCTACGAGCTGATCCGCTTCGCGGGCAAGCACACGGACAACCGGGTGCTGATGGCGTTCCTCGCGCCCGGCCTCTGGCTCCAGCGGTTGACGACCCGCGAGCCCAGCCTCGACCAGCTCGAGGTCTCGATCCGCGCGCTCCGGGAGGTGCTGGCGCTCGAGGCGCACGGCGGTCCGGAGACCGAGCGGGTCGAGGTCATGGCCTGATGGCGATCGAGGAGCTCGTCGAGGAGGTCGAGCGCTCGTACGCCGAGGCGCAGGAGCGGCTGGCCGACCCGGCGGTCTACAACGACCACCGCGAGGCAGCGGCCGTCGGGCGGCGCGTCAAGGAGCTCGAGGGCCCGGCGAAGCTCGCAGCGGCGTGGCGCGAGGCGAACGACGACCTCGAAGCAGCTCGCAGCGACGGCGACCTGCGCGAGCTCGTGCCGGAGCTCGAGGAGCGGGTGGCCGCACTCGAGGAAGAGCTCAAGCTCGCGCTCGTCGAGTCGGACCCGGCCGACCGCAAGGACGTGATCGTCGAGATCCGCCAGGGGGTCGGCGGCGACGAGGCCGCGCTCTGGGCCGCCGACCTCTTCCGGATGGAGACGCGCTACGCCGATCGGCGCGGCTTTGCGGTCGAGGAGCTCGGGGTGAGCCCGAACGAGGCGGGAGGCTTCAAGGAGATCGTGTTCGCGGTCAAGGGCGACGGCGCCTACTCGGTGTTCAAGTGGGAGGCAGGGACGCACCGCGTCCAGCGCGTCCCCGAGACCGAGTCGCAGGGGCGCATCCACACGTCGACCGCCACGGTCGCGGTCATGCCCGAGGCGGAAGAGGTCGAGGTCGAGATCGACCCCAACGACCTGAAGATCGACGTCTACCGTTCGACCGGGCCGGGCGGCCAGAGCGTCAACACGACCGACTCGGCCGTGCGCGTGACGCACCTCCCGACCGGGATCGTCGTCGCGATGCAGGACGAGAAGTCGCAGCTCCAGAACAAGACGAAGGCGCTCCGGGTGCTCCGCGCCCGCCTCTACGAGCTCGAGCGAGAGCGCCAGCAGGCCGAGCAGGCCGAGGCGCGGCGCTCCCAGATCGGCTCGGGCGAGCGGGCGGAGAAGGTCCGCACGTACAACTTCCCCGAGAACCGCCTGACCGACCACCGCGTACACCTGACGGTGCACCGGCTGGACAAGATCCTCGAGGGGGAGCTGGACGAGTTCACCGAGGCGCTAGCCGAGGAGGACCGGCGGCGCGCGCTGGAGACCGCCTCGGCATGACGCTCGGCGACGCGCTCGCAGCCGCGAGCGCGCGGCTCGCGGAGGCCGGGGTCGAGTCGGCCCGCCTCGAGGCGGAGCTCCTGCTTGCGCGGGCCTGCGACGACTGCGCGCGGGCGCTCCTCTACGCCGAGCTCGACCGGGAGCTGGCGCAGGAGCAGATCGACGCCTTCGAGGCGAACGTCGCGCGGCGCGTGAAGCGTGAGCCGCTCGCCTACGTGCTCGGGGAATGGGGCTTCCGGCGGCTGACCCTGAAGACCGACCGGCGCGCGCTAATCCCGCGGCCGGAGACCGAGATCGTGGTCGAACGTGCACTGGAGCACATTCGCGACCGGTCCGCGCCCGAGGTGCTCGACGTCGGGACCGGGACCGGCGCGATCGCGCTCGCGATCGCCGACGAGCACGAGGGCGCTCGCGTGACCGCGATCGACGTCTCCTCCGATGCGCTCGCGCTCGCGCGCGAGAACGCCGAGCTGACGGGCATCGACGGGCGCGTGCGGCTCGTCGAGCACGACCTCACGAGCGGCCTCGGCGAGGCGCAGTTCGATCTCGTCGTCTCGAACCCGCCGTACGTCGAGCCGGACGAGCTGGAGACGCTGCAGCCCGAGGTCCGTGACTGGGAGCCACACGTCGCGCTCGTCGCGCACGGAGCCACCGAGGCCGTCGCCAGCGCGGCGACCGAGGCGCTTCGGTCCGGCGGCTGGCTCGTCCTCGAGAGCGCTGCCGGTGCGGCCGAGCGGGTCCGCGGCGCCCTCGACGAGCTCGGCTATGCCGACGCTACGATCACGCCCGATCTGGCGGGGAGGGATCGCGTGGTGGAGGGCAGATGGACGGGCTGACGACGGCCGACGGCCGGCGCCTCGCCTACCGCCGGAGTGGGCAGGGACCGACCCTCGTCTGCCACGGCGGCGGGCCCGGCTTCTCGTCGCTCTACCTCGCCGACCTCGCCGGACTCGGCGAGAAGCTCGAGCTCGTCCTGCTCGACCCGCGCGGGACGGGCGCCTCCGACCGACCGGCCGACGCGAACGGCTACCGGATCGCCGACTACACCGCCGACCTCGAGGAGTTCCGGGAGCACCTCGGTCTCGAGCGGATGAGCCTGCTCGGCCACTCGCACGGCGGCGTCGTGGCGATGGACTACGCCGCGACGCACCCCGACCGGGTCGAGCGCCTGATCCTCGCGAGCTCGCTTGCACGCTGGGCCTCGGAGCAGAAGGAGGCGATGGAGGCGGCGATGGCGACCCACGCCGACGAGCCCTGGTACGAGGACGCCAAGGCGGCGCTGGAGGCCGAGCAGGCCGGCCAGTTCTCGACCGACGAGGAGCTCGCCGAGATCGGCCTGCGGGAGTTTCCGTTCTACTTCGCCCGCTTCGGCGAGGAAGAGCAGGCGTATCTGGAGACCCTGCGCGCGGAGGTCCCGAACGCCGACGCCCTGCACCAGTGGGAGCGCGAGATCTTCGACTCGTTCGACCTCCGCCCCCAGCTCTCCGGGATCAGCGCACCGACGCTCGTCATCACGGGCGAGGAGGACTTCATCACCGGCCCGCCCAGCGCGAAGGAGATCGCCGAGGGGATCGACCGTGCCGAGACGGTGCTGCTCCCCGGCAGCGGCCACTTCATCTTCGTCGAGGCGCCGGTCGCCTTCCGCGAGGCGGTGCTCTCGTTCCTCGGTGTCCCAGCAGAGGTGTGATCGAGGCAGCGGTGGCGGCGATCGAGGCCGGCAGGCCGGTCGTGCTGCCGACGGACACCGTCTACGGCCTCTGCGCCGACCCGTCGCAGGAGGCGGCCGCGCTCGAGGTCTACCGCCTCAAGGGCCGGGACGCCGGCCAGCCTACGGCGCTGCTCGCGAGCGACGTCGCGGCTCTGGTCGAGCGGGTCCCCGAGCTGCGCGGCCCGGTCGAGAGCCAGCTGCGGGCGCTCCTGCCGGGCCCGTTCACGCTGGTGGTGCCGAACCCGGCCGGCCGGTACCCGTGGCTCGCCGGCGACCGCCCGGACACGATCGGCGTCCGGGTGCCCGAGCTCGAGGGCACGGCGGCAGAGGTGCTCGCCCGGGTCGAGGCCGTACTCGCGACGAGCGCGAACCGGCACGGTGGCCCTGACCCGAGGCGCCTCGAGGACGTCCCGGAGGAGATCTGCGCCGGGTGCGGCGCGATCGTCGACGGGGGCGAGCTCCCGGGCACGCCCTCGACCGTCCTCGACCTGACCGGCCCGGAACCGCGAGTCCTCCGCGAAGGAGCCGTTCCTGCCGCGGAAGCGCTGGCCCGTCTCTAGCCGGCGCAGCGCGCGAGCCGCGGCAGGGATCGGACCGGGACGAACGAGATCCGGTTCCGCGGGTGCAGCGTCTTGCCCTTCGTCCAGCTCGAGACGATCAGCGCGTGCCGGTCGACCGCGACGGGGTCGACGCCGAGCTCGACGTAGCGGCGAACATGCGTGTCGGCGAGGTAGCCCTTGCCCGTGTCGCTGAAGATCACGTACCGGGCGGCGATCCGGACGCCGTTTTCGATGTGGTTCACGGCCTTTCGCGGCTTGAAGATCAGGCGCGGCGTGCCGCCGAGCGAGGGCGACCACCACAGAGACGTAAACCTCGCGCTCGGGTACGCGAGTGCGTGGCCGTCCGTGAACAAGCCGGAGATCCCGCGTAGGTGCGCCAGCGCGGGCGGCGGAGGAAGCGAGTTCCCCGTGCGCGCGTCCGCCGCGAGCATCTTCGTCAGCGCACCCCGCGTGAGCGACTCGGACCAGATCACCGTCGGTCCGTTGACGAAGAACGAGCCCTGCGGATGGCCGCGCCGCACGACGCGGTCTCGGCTGCGCGCGAGGTCGTAGACGTGCAGCTCGCTCTCGTCGTCAGGCCCCGTGCCCTGCGTCCAGGTCGCGAAGCCGTTTCGGACGTCAGGCTGGCGCCAGCCGCTCGGCCAGAAGTTCCCGTCCGGGTCACGTTTCGCCGCTCCGATCTGCGTCACGCGCCCGCTGCGCGAGTCCCACGCGAAGGTCGTGAAGTCCGCGAAGTCGTCGGAGAGCGAGTGATACTCGTTCCAGACGAGCCAGCGTCCGTCCCAGCTGCCGTCGGCCTGGTCGTTCCGCGCGCTCGGGAAGCGGCGGATGCGCGTGACCCGGCTCGTGCGCGCGTCGATCCGGACGACTCCGGAGAACGACGGCGAGTAGAGCTCCGCGAGGAAGCTCCGTCCGTCGTTCGCGCCCACGATTGGCAGCACCGAGGCGTGCCGGGAGAGCCCGACGACAGACCCCGCGACGATCCGCTTCCACGAGGCCGGCTGCGGCGCGCGGCACCAGCCGGAAGCGTCGTCCGTGGCGGCCGCTCCGGAGCACACCACGAGCGCGGCGACGATCGGAACGAGCCGAAACATGCTCCTGACCATACGCCGCCGCATCGGCCAGTAGCATCTTCCCGTGGCCGTCGTCCAGGAGACCTTCGAGCACCTAGCGACCGCGGGCCTGGCCGAGGTCGATCCCGCGATCGCCGAGCTGCTCGGCCAGGAGCTCGAGCGGCAGCGCGGCCAGGTCGAGCTGATCGCCTCCGAGAACTTCACCTGGCCGTCGATCCTCGAGGCGGTCGGCTCCGTCCCGACGAACAAGTACGCGGAGGGCTATCCGGGCGCGCGCTATTACGGCGGCTGTGAGGTCGTCGACGAGATCGAGCAGACCGCGATCGACCGTGCGAAGGAGCTGTTCGGCGCCGAGCACGCGAACGTCCAGCCGCACGCGGGCGCCCAGACGAACATGGCCGTCTACATGACGGCCCTCGAACCGGGCGACACGATCCTCTCGCTCCAGCTCGAGCACGGCGGCCACCTGACGCACGGCCTCAAGGTCAACTTCTCGGGCCGCCTGTACACGATCGCCCATTACGGCGTGAGCCGCGAGACGAACACCGTCGACTACGACGAGGTACTCGCGATCGCGAAGCAGCACAAACCGAACCTGATCGTCTGCGGCGGATCGGCTTACCCGCGCACGGTCGAGGCCGATCGCTTCCGCGAGATCGCCGACGAGGTGGGCGCGCTGCTCCTCTGCGACATGGCCCACTTCGCCGGGCTCGTCGCGGCGGGCCTGCACCCGAGCCCGGTGCCGCACTGCGACTTCGTCACCTCGACGACGCACAAGACGCTCGCCGGCCCGCGATCGGGCTTCATCCTCTGCCGCGAGGAGCACGCGCGGGCGGTCGACCGCGCCGTCTTCCCGGGAATGCAGGGCGGGCCGCTGCTGCACACGATCGCGGCGAAGGCGACTTGCTTCCGGATTGCGGGGACGGAGGCGTTCCGCGACTACCAGGGCCAGATCCGCTCGAACGCGGACACCCTCGCGGAGACGCTGCAGGACGGCGGGCTCGACGTCCTCACCGGCGGCACCGACACACACCTGCTGCAGGTCGACCTGCGCGCGACGGACTGGACCGGCAAGGACGCCGAGGAGCGGCTCGCCAAGGTGAAGCTGACGGTGAACAGGAACACCGTCCCGTTCGACGAGCGCCCGCCGACGGTCGCGTCCGGGATCCGGATGGGCACGCCTGCCGCCACGATGCGGGGCTTCGACGAGGACGACTTCCGCGAGATCGGCCGGGTGATCGTCGAGGCGCTCGGGGAGGGCGCCGACGTTTCCGCGCTCGCAGCGCGGGTCGAGGCGCTCTGCGAGCGGCGGCCGCTCTACCCGGGCTTCCGCGGCTTCACGACGTACGTGACGTGAGCACGGAGACCGCCAGCGGCGTGACGGTGGTCACGCACCCGCTCGTCCAGCACAAGCTCTCGTACCTCCGCGACCGTGAGACGCCGACCGTCCACTTCCGCAAGCTCGCGAACGAGGTCACGCTCTTGCTCACATACGAGGCGACGAAGGACTTCCCGACCGAGCCGGACGAGGTCGAGACGCCGCTCGAGCGCACGACCGTGCAGCGGATCGCCGGCAAGAAGGTGGCCGTCTGCCCGGTCCTGCGCGCCGGACTGGGAATGCTCGACGGCGTGCTCTCGCTCGTCTCGAGCGCGCGGGTGGGCTTCATCGGCCTCTACCGCGACGAGGAGACGCTCCAGCCGGTCGAGTACTACGTGAAGCTGCCCGAACTCGGAGACGGCGAGCGCGACGCGATCGTGCTCGACCCGATGCTCGCGACCGGCCGCTCGAGCGCAGCGGCGATCACCGTGGTCAAGGAGGCGGGGGCGAGATCGGTCACGCTCGTCTGCCTCGTCTCCGCGCCCGAAGGGATCGAGCACGTCCAGAGCGAACACCCCGACGTGCACATCGTGACCGCAGCCATCGACCGCGGCCTGAACGAGCGCGGCTACATCGTCCCCGGCCTCGGCGACGCGGGCGACCGCCTCTACGGGACCAAGTAGTCGTGTGGGGAACGCTCGAAGACCACCCTGAGGTCGTCTACGGGGCGGTCCTCGCTCTGGTGATCGTGGTGCTCCTGACTCCGGCGGTCGGCGGCATGGCGCGGCTGCTCGGCGTCGTCGACAGGCCCGGCGCGCGGCGCCTCAACCGTCGGACAGTGCCACGGCTCGGCGGGCTTGCGCTCTTCTTCGGGATCTTCGTGCCCGCGCTCGCGTTCCTGCCGCTCGGCCGCGAGACGAAGGGCCTGCTGCTCGGGATGGCCGTCGCGACGACGGTCGGCGCGATCGACGACTTCCGCGGCCTCGTCTGGTGGGAGAAGCTCGGCGGCCAGATCGCCGCCGCCGCGATCCCGACCGGCTTCGGGATCTGGGTTCACCGGTTCACCTTCCCGATCGTGGGCGTGCACGCGCTGCCGGAGTGGGTGGGGGTGCCGCTGACCGTGTTCTGGATCGTCGCGATCATGAACATGGTCAACTTCCTCGACGGACTCGACGGCCTCGCCGCAGGCATCTGCGCGATCTCGGGCTTCACGTTCTGTGTGATCTCGCTGTCGCTCGGCCGGCCCGACACGGCGATCCTCGCGGCGATCGTCTTCGGCGCCTGCCTCGGCTTCCTCCGCCACAACTTCTACCCGGCGCGGATCTTCATGGGCGACTCGGGTGCGCTCCTGCTCGGCTTCACGCTTGGCGCGCTTGCCGTCCAGGGCCTCTTGAAGACCGCCGCCGTCGCCACCCTGCTCCTGCCGCTGCTCGTGCTCGCGATCCCGATCATCGACACCTCGTTCGTCGTTGCGAAGCGGCTCAAGTACGGCGATCCCATCTACGCGGCCGACCGCCGGCACCTGCATCACCGCTTCCTGCGGATCGGCTTCTCGCAGCGGCGCGCGGCGCTCACGATGTGGGCCTGGTGCGCGATCCTGGCCGGCGCAGCCCTTGCGACTCGCTTCATCCACCCGCACGCGCACGGCGTCTGGAACCCGGGGAGGACGGCCGCCGTCGGCCTGATCGGCGCCGTCGCGCTCGCGGCCTCCGTCTACATGATCTACCTGCTCGAGATCGTGAAGCTGGCGAACCCCCGTATCCGCCGCCGCGAGCAGGAGGCCCGCGAGGCATCGGAGCGCAAGACGGCATGAGCCGGCGCGCGGCGCGGGGGCTCGTCGCTGCCGCGCTCGTCGTCGCGTTCGCCGCCGGATTCGGGACCGACCGCCTCCTCCGCTCCGAGCCGAGCACCACCCCGGCAGCTCCGACCGTTCGGGCCGAGCTCGGGCCCTCGTTCTCGGTCTCGCCAGAAGTCGTCGGCCTCGTGTTTCTCGGCGGCCGCCTCTGGATCAAGACGCAGGGAGGCGCCGCCTGGGGCAACGAGGGGCAGGAGCACACGTATCGGCTCGATCCGGCCGGGCCGCACCTCGAAGGACCGCTTGGCGTGAAGGTGTCGATCTTCCCCGTAGGCGCGGCAGGTCAGCCGTACGGAGCAAACACCTTCGTGCCGTCCGGAAAGAACGTCTGGGCGGGATACGTCGCCGCCGGGCGGCGGACCGAAAACGCGATCGTGAAAGAGCTCGACCGACGAACAGGCCGAGCGATCGGACGATCGCTGAGCGTGCCCGGTGTCCCGGACAAGATGGCGGTCAACGACGGCTACGTGTGGCTCTTCACGCACAACGAGGACGAGCTCGGCATGCGGCTCTGGCAGATCGACCCGCGCCGCCACGCGCTGGTCGGTTCCCCGCTGCGGATCGCGGACGCCGAGATGGAGGACACGGCCCCGGTCGCGACCTCGAAGCAGCGCCTGTGGCTGTCCAGTGCCGGGAAGCTGTTCGAGATCGACCTCGTCGAACAGGCGCCGAGCGTGACGTAGACACCTCCGTTCCGATGTACAAAGTTCTGCAAAAACCCCGCAGCTGAGCCGCTTTGGGCTGTCACAAGCTCGAACGCCCGTTTGGTATGCTCGCCCCGATGGAGCCCACCCCCAGCGCGTCGTTCGAGCCGGCCGGCGCCGGTGCGCTCCTCGGGGGTGTTACCGTCGCCTGCGTGGCGGTGGGTGCGCTGATCGGCTGGGCAGCCGGCTCGGTCGGGCTCGGGATCCTCGGGGGCGCGTTCATCGGCGTCCCGCTGGGTGTCGCCGCCGTCTACTGGCGCTACCGGCACGCGATATGACCCGCATCGGCATCCTCGGAGCACCCCGCCCGGCCCCTCGCGGCTGGACGGCCACGCTCGGCGGCGGGCTCGTGATCGCGCTCGCCCTCCCGGTCTTCCTCATCGCCGGCTGGCCGCTCTCGGGCTGGGCGATTGCCGCGGTGCTGTGGGTCGGCGTGCAGGCGTTCGGCCTCCTGCTCGGGCGGCTCAGGCCCTCTCCGGACAACATCGCCGGGTCCGGCGCGCTCGCATTCGGGATGATGCTCCGGTTGCTGGCCGTGCTCGTGGTGCTCCTCGCGGTTGCCTCGTCGAACCCCGACGTGGGCCTCGCCGCCGCACTCGTCTACGGCCTCGCCTACACGGCCGAGCTCGGGCTCTCGCTGCTCGGCTACTACGGCCAGGAGCCGACCGCGTGAAGCGGCTCGTGTTCGCCGCGTGCCTGCTCGCGCTGGCGCTCCCCGCGCCGGCCTTCGCGCGCGGCCACTTCGACCCGACGACCGAGTTCGAGCAGCACAAGTGGGTGAAGATCCAGATCGGCCCGCTCGACCTCTCGATCACCAAGGCCGTCGTCTACCTGATGCTCGGCTCGCTGCTGACGATCCTCCTCGGCCTCTTCCTCATGCGCGGTCGCGTGCTCAACCGCCGCCATACGGTCGGCGAGCAGATCTACGAGGTCGCGCAGGTGCAGATCGCGGAGCAGGGCCTTCCGACGAAGGCGATCGGGCTCTGGTTCCCGTACTGCGCGACGCTCCTGCTCTTCATCTGGGTCGTGAACATCATCGGCTTCATCCCGCTGCCGCTGACCGGCGAGACCTGGCACGGGATTCCCACCTGGGGCATCTACGCCGCCACGTCGTCGCTCGCCGTGACGCTCGCGCTCTCGCTGCTGACGTTCGTCTTCACCCACTTCGAGGGCATCCGCTGGAACGGGCCCAGGCGCTACTTCAAGAGCTGGATCCCCGAGGCGCCGAAGGCGCTCCTCTTCCTGATCGTGCCGCTCGAGATCCTGGGCCAGTTCATGCGCCTGATCTCGCTCTCGGTCCGCCTCTTCGCGAACATGCTCGCGGGACACATCCTGATCCTCACGTTCATCGGCCTGCTGTTCATCCTGCAGTCGCTCATCCTGGCCGTGTTCGTGATCCCCATCGCCGCGTTGTTCTACGTCTTCGAGGTCGTGATCGTCGTCTCGATCCAGGCCTTCATCTTTGCCGCCCTGTCCGCCATCTACATCGGCTCGGCAATCGAGCCGCAGCACTAAGGAGGTTCACACCGTGCTCGGAATTGTCCTCGCCGCCACCACAGGCGACGTCACCAAGGCCGGGAAGGCGATCGGCCTGGCGCTCGGCGTCGGCCTCGGCGCCCTCGGCGCCGGCGTCGGCATCGGCAACATCTTCGGCTCGATGATCCAGTCGGTCGCCCGGCAGCCCGAGCTCCGCGGAGAGCTCCAGGGCATCCAGTGGCTCGGCTTCGCCCTCACCGAGGCGGTCGTCTTCTACGGCCTGCTCGGCTCGATCCTCGCCTACGTCCTGGTCTGATGCCTCTCGCCACCAACCCGCTCATCCAGGTCACGCCCGGGCTGATGATCTGGACGATCGTCTGCTTCCTGATCTGCCTGTTCGTGCTGAAGCGCTGGGCGTTCGCCCCGATCCAGCAGGCGATCGACGAGCGGCGCGACCGGATCCGGCAGTCGCTCGAGGAGGCGGACCGCGCCCGGGAGGAGGCCCACGAGCTGCTGGAGGAGCACCGCCAGCTGATCGGTCAGGCCAAGGGCGAGGCGGAGGAGATCCTCGCCGAGGCTCGCCGCGTCGCCGAGGCGAACGAGCGGCGCATGCGCGACGAGACCGAGGCCGAGCGCCAGCGCCGGCTCGACGAGACGCACAAGCAGATCGAGGCGGAGACGCGGCGCGCGCTCGACCTGATCCGCACCGAGGTGGCCGACCTCAGCCTCGTCGCCGCGACGAAGGTGACCGGCAAGGCGCTCGACGACGCCGACCACCGCCGCCTGATCGAGGAGGCGGTCGGCGAGCTCGACTTCTCCGTGCTGGAGTCGCGGAACAGCTGATGGGAGTCGTTGATCGTGTGTATGCAAGGGCGCTCTACGACGCGGCGCGCGACGAGGGGCGGCTGAAGGAGGTCCGGGCCGGCCTGGCCCAGCTCGCCGAGGCAGCCGCGGAGGTGCCCGAGCTGCGCGAGCTGCTGCGCAACCCGCAACTCGACCCGCGAGCGAAGGCAGCCGCGCTCCAGGACCTGCTCGCCGGAGGCGAGGAGCTCGTCCGCAACTTCGTGCTCCTGCTCGCGGACAAGGGCCGCGCCGGCCTGCTCGAGGAGATCGCGCGCGAGTTCGAGCGGCTCGTCGCCGAGCACGAGGGCGTCGTCCACGTCGAGCTCACGACCGCCGTCGAGCTCTCGGACGCGGAGGCCCGGAAGCTGATGAAGCGCATCGAGGAGGCCTCGGGCCGCAAGGTCGAGGCGACGCGGAGCGTGGACCCGAGCCTGATCGGCGGGGTCGTGATCCAGATCGGCTCGTACCGGCTCGACGCCAGCGTGCGCGGGCGGCTCGAGCGTCTCCGGCGGGAGCTGGCCGCCGCCTAGGGATTCGATGCAACTGGCAGACACCGAACCGAAGGAGACTCCGTGAAGCTTCGCCCCGAAGAGATCACCGCGATCCTCAAGCAGCGGATCGAGGAGTACGACGTCGAGACCGACCTCGCGGAGGTCGGCGCCGTCCTCCAGGTCGGCGACGGGATCGCCCGCATCTACGGGCTCGAGAACGCCGTCGCTCTCGAGATGCTCGAGCTGGAGCACGGGGTCGTCGGGCTTGCGTTCAACCTGGAGGAGGACAACGTCGGCGCGGCGCTCTTCGGCGAGTGGGAGCACGTGAAGGAGGGCGAGCCCGTGAAGCGCACGGGCCGCGTAGCGAGCGTGCCCGTCGGCGATGCCCTGCTCGGCCGCGTGGTCGACCCGCTCGGCCGCCCGCTCGACGGAGGCGGCCCGATCAAGGCCGAGCAGACACGCCCGCTCGAGTTCAAGGCTCCCGGGGTCGTCGACCGGCAGCCGGTGAAGGAGCCGCTGCAGACGGGCGTCAAGGCAATCGACTCGATGACGAACGTCGGGCGCGGCCAGCGCGAGCTGATCATCGGTGACCGCTCGACCGGCAAGACGGCGATCCTCGTCGACACGATCCTCAACCAGCACGACCAGAACGTGGTCTGCATCTACGTCGCGATCGGTCAGAAGGCCTCGACGGTCGCCCAGGTCTACGAGCGGCTCAAGGACGCGGGCGCGATGGACTACACGATCATCGTCAGCGCGCGTGCCTCCGAGGCCGCGCCGATCAAGTGGATGGCGCCCTACGCGGGCTGCGCGATGGGAGAGCACATCATGTTCAACGGCGGCCACGCGCTCTGCATGTACGACGACCTCTCGAAGCACGCGGACGCCTACCGCCAGATGTCGCTGCTCCTGCGTCGCCCGCCCGGCCGCGAGGCGTTCCCCGGCGACGTCTTCTACCTCCACTCGCGGCTGCTCGAGCGCGCGTGCAAGCTCAACGACCAGCTGGGCGGGGGCTCGCTCACCGCGCTGCCGCTGATCGAGACGCAGGCCGGCGACATCGCCGCCTACATCCCGACGAACGTGATCTCGATCACGGACGGTCAGATCTTCCTCGAGTCCGACCTCTTCTTCTCGGGCGTCAGGCCCGCGGTGGACGTCGGCCGCTCGGTCTCGCGCGTGGGCTCGAGCGCGCAGACGAAGGCGATGAAGAAGGTCGCCGGGCGCCTGCGCCTCGACCTCTCGCAGTACCGCGAGCTGGAGGCGTTCGCGCAGTTCGGGTCGGAGCTCGACCAGGCGACGCAGCGCACGCTCGCACGGGGGGAGCGGATGGTCGCGACCCTGAACCAGCCCCAGTACGACCCGTGGCCGATGGAGCAGCAGGTCGTGGCCCTGTACGCGGGCATCAGCGGCGACCTGGACGAGATCCCGACCGCGCAGGTCTCGCGCTTTCAGGAGGAGCTGCGCGAGTTCATGCAGGCGGAGGAGTCGGTCTACAAGGAGATCCGAGAGACGGGCGACCTGGGCGACGAACTGGCCGAGCGGCTGAGCGCGCAGATCGGCAGGTTCAAGCAGGGCTTCGCGGTCAAGGACGAGGCGGCGGTCGCGGGGTAGTTGGCCACCCTCCACGACATCAAGCGGCGGATCCGCTCCGTCGGCAACACGCGCAAGATCACCAAGGCGATGGAGCTCGTTGCCGGCGCTCGCCTGCGCCGGGCCGAGGAGCGGATCATCCAGCTCCGCGACTACGCCGACCGCATGCAGGAGCTGACGGCCGGGACGGCGCGGGCCGCGTCGTCGCTTCGCGGTCTCACGCTTCTCCAGCGGCGCGAGCCGCGCACGGTCGCAATCGTCGCGCTCAGCGGAGACCGCGGGTTGGCCGGTGCGTTCAACGGCCAGATCCTGCGCCGTGCGTTCGCGCTCGAGCGCAGCCTCCGCGCCGAGGGTCAGGACGTGCGCTGGCTCGCGGTCGGGCGGAAGGGCCGCTCGACACTCCAGTTCCGGCGCTACGAGCTCGACCAGTCCTGGGTCGGCTTCACCGATCGGCCCGTGTACGCGGACGCCCAGGCCGTGGCGCACCGGCTGACGGAGCTCTATTCGAGCGAGGAGATCGACCGCGCGGTGCTGGTCTACAACAGCTACGTCTCCCCGCTCGTGCAGCGGGTGACGGAGCAGCAGGTCCTGCCGATCTCCCCAGAGGTCCTCGCGCGTGAAGAAGAAGAGGAGGAGCGGCTCCAGGCGCTGCTCGGCGATTTCATCTACGAGCCGGAGCCGGAGCAGATCCTCGAGCGACTCCTGCCCGTCTATGTGGAGACCGAGGTCTACCGGGCGCTGCTCGAGTCGGCCGCCTCGGAGCACGGGGCGCGGATGACCGCGATGCGGAACGCCTCCAAGAACGCCGCCGAGCTGATCGACAGCCTGACGCTCGACCTGAACCGGGCTCGCCAGGCCGAGATCACGCAGGAGATCCTCGAGGTCGTCGCCGGCGCTGACGCGCTGACCGCCTAACCGCGCGGCCGTTTCCGGCGTCCAATCAGGTGCGGCGCCGTGAGTGCGGCGCTATATTCCGACGACCTTGGCGACTCGGCAGCAACCACGCGAAGTCCTAGGCGCGCAAGCGGGCCTCGCAGGCACGGTCGCGACCGAGTCGGGGCCCGACCTTGGCGGCGAGCAGGCCCAGGCCGTCCAGGCGCGTGGCTACTGGGAGCAGGTCTGGCGGCGCTTCCGCCGCGACAAGGTTGCGGTCGGCGGCGGGATCTTCATCATCTTCATGTTCCTCGTGGCCTTCGCCGGCGCGCCGATCGCGCAGCGAATCCTCGGCCACGGGCCGAACGTCGTCTTCACCTCGCAGGCGCTGACCTCGGAGTCGCTGCCGGTCGGGCCGTGGACGCACATCAAGTCGGGGCCCGCCGGCCTGCCGTGTTCCCCAGGCCTGCCCTGCACGAAGACGCTGCTCGTGTTGGGCGCAGACTCCCAGCTCGGGCGCGACGAGTTCCTGCGCATGCTCTACGGCGCGCAGACCTCGCTCGAGGTCGCGCTCGGAGCGACGCTGCTGGCGATGATCATCGGAGTGTTATGCGGTGCGCTCGCCGGCTACTACGCCGGGGCGACTGACACGTTCATATCGCGCCTGACCGAGATCATCATGGCGTTCCCGATCCTGCTGTTCATCGTCGCCCTGGCGAGCACGGTCGGACCCCGGCTCGACGATTTCACAATGGGGGGTGTCTTCGGCAAGGGGGTGATCACGCTCGTCCTCGTGATCGGCCTCTTCACGTGGTACTACCCCTGCAGGATCATCCGCGCGCAGGTCCTGTCGCTGCGCGAGAAGGAGTTCGTCGAGGCCGCGCGCATGACCGGTGCCGGCGACTGGCGGATCATCCGCTCGCACCTGCTGCCGCACCTCGTGGCGCCGATCATCGTCTACTCGACGCTCATCATCGCCGCGAACATCCTGCTCGAGGCCGGGCTCTCGTTCCTCGGGATCGGAATCCCGCTGCCGACGCCGAGCTGGGGCAACCTGCTCTCGACGGCGCCGGACTACTACCTGACCGTGCCCTGGCTGATGCTCTGGCCCGGCCTGGCAGTGCTGTTCGCGACTCTCGCGTTCAACCTCCTGGGCGACGGCCTGCGCGACGCGTTCGACCCGCGCGGCGCCTAGTCGCCAAGCCGAAATCCCGGTCCCTAACCAAATGCTCTTAGACCCGTCTTAGGGACAGGACGCACGCGCGTCCGAGGGCCACGACCTGTGCTGGCTCGCGGCTGTAATCGAAAGGAGTGACATGCACAAACGGCTCGGTTTTTCGGTCGCCGCCGTGGTGATCGGAGCAGCCCTGCTTCTCGCGGCAGGCTTTGCCTCAACTGCGAAGAGCAGCGTCAACGGCGCCCAGGGTTCGCTTGCAGGAGCGAAGAAGGGCGGCACGTTGAAGCTCAACATGTCGAGCTCGGACGTCGACTACATCGACCCCGCGCTGGCGTATTACCAGTTGAGCTGGGACATCCTCTACGTCAGCTGTCGGCCGCTGATGAACTACCCGGACAAGCCGGCCCCCGCGGGGTCGCGCGTGTATCCGGATGGCGCCGCCGGCTTCCCTAAGGTGTCCAATCACGGCAAGCGGTACGTCTTCACCGTCCGCAAGGGAATGAAGTTCTCGAACGGTCTCCCGATCACCGCGAAGAACTACAAGGCGGCGATCGATCGTGACGCGCTCACGGATCAGAAGGGCATTGGTCCGACCGAGCCGTTCATCCACGACCTCGTCGGCGCGGAGAACGTCATCGCCGGCCATGGTTCGAGCGTCCCGGGCGTCAAGGCAAGTGGGCAGAAGCTCACGCTGAACCTCACCGCCCCGGCTCCCGACGTCATCTCCCGGATGGCGATGCTCTTCTTCTGCCCGGTTCCTGCTCCGGGTCAGAAGGGCGCGCTGCCGATCACCGCGGCAGGCGTCAACACGTTCCCCGGCTCCGGTCCGTACTACGTTGCGGCCCGCACGCCGAACGGCCCGATCCTGATCAAGCGGAACCCGCACTACAACGGTCCGCGCCCGCACAACGCGAGCACGATCAGCGTCGTCGCCGTCAACACCAACGTGGACACCTCCTTCACCCAGGTGAAGGCCGGTGACATCAACTACGACATGGGTGGCCTTCCGCCGACTGCGCACGCCGGCCTCGCCAAGCAGTTCGGCATCAACAAGAAGCGCTACTACGTCAACCCGACCATCGCTACCCGCTACCTCGCTCTGAAGACGACGCGGCCGACCTTCTCGTCGGTGAATGTCCGCAAGGCGGCCAACTTCGCGCTCGACCGGAAGAGCATGATCACCCTGCGTGGTGCGTTCGCCGGGAAGCCGACCGACCAGCTCCTCCCGCCCAACCTCTCGGGCTTCAAGAACGCGAGCATCTATCCGTACCGCCCGAACTTCACCAAGGCGAAGAGCCTCATGGGTGGCAAGAGTGGTCTCTCGGCGACGATGTACACGTCGAACAGCCCGATCGGCACCAACCAGGGCTCGCTCGTTCAGGCCGACTTCAAGAACATTGGCATCAACGTCAACGTTCAGAAGTACGGCACGGGCACGATGTACAAGAAGTGCGGTACGAAGACCGAAGCGTTCGACATCTGCAACGTGGGTTGGATCGCTGACTATCCGGATCCGTACGACTTCATCAACGTGCTGCTGAACGGCACCGTGATCCACGACTCGAACAACAACAACTACTCGTACTTCAACAGCGCCAAGTACAACAAGGCGATGGCGGCGGCATCCCACCTCTCCGGGTCGAAGCGCTACAGCACTTACGGCTCGCTGGACGTGTCGATGATGAAGAACGCTGCGCCGATCGGTGCTTGGGACAACGACAACGACCGGGAGTTCATCTCGGCCAAGACTGGCTGCTACACGTACCAGCCTGTCTACGGCATGGCTGACCTCGCCCTCCTCTGCCTCAAGTAGGAGCGGTTGAAAGCAAGGTCAGGTTTGACTGCGAGGCGCCGGCGAAATCCGGCGCCTCGCGCCTTTTGCCGGCAGGGCCCGCTGCCGGGCTTTCTTTTGCCGCGCACTCGGGTAGTGTTCGACGCGCGGTTCGGGACTAGGTGACGCGACGATGGTTCGCTATCTCATCCGGCGGTTGTTGTGGGCGGTCGTGATGTTCATCGCCATCACGGCGATCACCTACGTCATCTTCTTCATGATCCCGACGGACCCGGGCCGTAAGGCCTGCGGTCAGCTCGTGACGCCCTCCTGCGTCGCGAGGGCACGTCACTATCTCGGGCTCGACAAGCCGGTCTACTACCAGTACGGGCTCTTCCTCAAGCGCCTGGTCGTGGACCACTCGCTCGGCCAGTCGTTCGCCAACCATCAGCAGATCAACACCATCGTGGGCCGTGCCGCGCCGATCACCGCCGCGCTCGTCTTCGGCGGCGCGATCTTCTGGATGATGATCGCCATCCCGATCGGCGTCCTCTCGGCGTTACGGCCGCGAACGATCTTAGACAGGTCGGCCATGATCTTCGTCCTGATCGGGATCTCCGCCCATCCGGTCTGGATCGGCCTGATCTTCTCGTGGTTCTTCGGCTACAAGCTCGGGATCACGCCGATTGCGGGCTACTGCGAGGTGTTCAGTCCACCGCCCGGGGCGGCGTGCGGCGGCGTGGTCCAGTGGTTCTACCACATGATCTTGCCGTGGTCGACGTTCGCGATCCTGTTCGCGGCGCTGTACGTGCGGATGATCCGCGCGAGCGTGATGGAGACGCTCAACGAGGACTACGTGCGCACCGCGCGCGCCAAGGGCGCACCCGAGTCGCAGGTGATGATCAAGCACGTCCTGCGGAACGCGATGCTGCCCGTCGTGACGATGCTCGGCATGGACATCGCGCTCGGCCTGGGCGGCGCGGTCTTCACCGAGAGCGTGTTCAGCATGCACGGGCTCGGCCAGACGCTCGTCCAGAGCCTGACGAACGACGACTTACCCACGACCCAGGGGATCGTGGTGTTCGCCACCCTGGCGATCATCATCTTCAATCTGATCGTCGACCTCTTATACGCGGTCATCGACCCACGAATCAGGCTCGCCTGAGCTAAAACTCGGCTTCCGTGCCCCTGCTCGAAGTCAACAACCTCGAAACGCGCTTCGTGACCGACGACGGGATCGTCGAGGCGGTCAACGGCGTCAGCTTCTCGGTCGACAAGGGCCAGACGCTCGGAATCGTCGGCGAGTCCGGCTCGGGGAAGAGCGTGACCTGCCTGACGATCATGGGCCTGAACCCGAAGAAGAACACCATGTCGAGCGGCGAGGCCCTCTACAACGGCCAGAACCTGCTGACGATGAGCCCGCGCCGGCTGCGGGAGATCCGCGGCAACGACATCGCGATGATCTTCCAGGACCCGATGACGTCGCTGAACCCGGTCCATCGCATCGGCGACCAGCTGATGGAGGCGGTGCTCCTCCACCAGGACGTCACGAAGAAGCAGGCCAAGGCGCGCGCGCTCGAGATGCTGAAGGCGGTCGGGATCCCGCGCGCCGAGCGCCGCATCGCTGACTACCCGCACCAGTTCTCGGGCGGCATGCGCCAGCGCGTGATGATCGCGATGGCCCTCGTCAACAACCCCGACCTCCTGATCGCGGACGAGCCGACGACTGCGCTCGACGTGACCACCCAGGCGCAGATCCTGAGCCTGATGACCACGCTGCAAAAGGAGTTCGGCAGCGCGATCATGATCATCACGCACGATTTGGGCGTGGTCGCGGAGGTCGCCGACGACGTTGTCGTCATGTACGCAGCCGAGGTGGTCGAGCGCGCGCCGGTCGACGCGGTCTTCAAGCGGCCGCACATGCCGTACACGTGGGGCCTGCTCGGCTCGCTCCCCCGGCTGGACACTGACACGGAGCGGCTCGTGCAGATCAAGGGGCAGCCTCCGTCGCTGTTGAACCCGCCGGCCGGCTGCAGGTTCCACCCGCGCTGCCCGTACGTGATGGACATCTGCAGGGTCGAGAACCCGCCCTTGCGGCCGGTCAGCGACGACCCCGACCATCTCCAGGCCTGCCACCTCGACGAGGAGACGAAGGACCGGGAGGCGCAGAAGCTGATCGCGGGCACGATGGCAGAGGCGAGCTAGTGTCCGAGACGGCTTCGGCACCGGCCGTCTCGACGGACGGCAGCGGCGGCGGCGAGCTTCTGGTCGTCGAGGGCCTGAAGAAGCACTTCCCGGTCACGCGCGGGATCATCTTCCAGAAGCAGGTCGCCGCCGTGAAGGCGGTCGACGGCGTCAGCTTCACGCTGCGCGAGGGAGAGACCCTGGGCGTCGTCGGCGAGTCGGGCTGCGGCAAGTCGACGATGGCGCGCTGTGTCATGAAGCTGCTCGAGGCGACCGAGGGGAAGGTCGTGTTCGACGGCCGCGACATCACGCGTCTCTCGCGCGCGCAGATGCGGCCGATTCGCCGCGAGATGATGATGGTGTTCCAGGACCCGTACGCTTCGCTCAATCCCCGGAAGCGCGTCGGGTTCATCGTCGCCGAGGCGCTCGAGGTCCACAAGCTCGGCACCGAGGCCGAGATCAAGCGGCGCGTGCAGGAGCTGCTCGAGGTGGTCGGGCTCAACCCCGAGCACTACAACCGCTTCCCGTTCGAGTTCTCGGGCGGCCAGCGGCAGCGCATCGGGGTCGCCCGAGCGCTCGCAGTAAACCCGAAGCTGATCGTCTGCGACGAGCCCGTCTCGGCACTCGATGTGTCGGTGCAGGCGCAGATTCTCAACCTCCTGAAGGACCTCCAGCGCGACTTCGGCCTCACGTACCTGTTCATCGCTCACGACCTCAACGTCGTGCGGCACATCTCGGACCGCGTGCTGGTCATGTATCTCGGCAAGGTCGTGGAGATCGCGACGCGTGACGACCTCTACAGGGAGCCGAAGCACCCGTACACGGGCGCGCTGCTCTCGGCGGTGCCGATTCCCGACCCCGAGCTGGGGCGGCAGCGGACGCCGGTCGTCCTCGAGGGTGACGTCCCGAACCCGATCAACCCGCCGTCGGGCTGCAACTTCCACCCGCGCTGCCCGCGCTTCCGTGAGGGCCATTGTGACGTCGACGAGCCGGAGCTCCGGTCGATGGGCGGCGAGAGGCACCTCGCGGCCTGCCATTACCCGCTCGAACGCTGGCCGATGACGGCCGACGAGATGCGGAAGAGCACGCTGCCGGAGGCTGCCAGCTAGCGAAGCTCGAGATGGAGCGTGCCGTCTTCCTCGCCGGGGTGCGCCGCTTTCTGACGGTTCTCGGAATGTTGGCCGGAGCCACGGCGGTCGGATCGGCGCTTCTCGGCCTTCTCACCGGGTCGGATCTCAGCCGATCGATCGCGATCGGCTACTACCTCGTCGGCTCCGGGCTGCTGATCGGCGGCTTCTTCGTCGGCAATCGTGGGCCCGCCAGGCCGAAAGGGGACAAGCCGACGCCGATCTTCGGCTCTCGCTTCGTGCGCTGGGCGAACCGCGAGGAGGTTCGGGAAACGATGAACACCTCGGCCGTGTATCTCTCGCTGGGCTTCGCGCTAATCCTTCTGGGCGTGGCTGTCGATTCGGTGTAGAGATCTCGGCATGTGCTAACTATGGAGCGTCGATGCCGTCAGAACCGATATGGGGCCCATGAGCCAACTGTCATGCCGTCGCACCGGCGAGCTCGTCTCGCTCGAGCTCGACGGTGAGCTCTCCGAGCTCGAGTCTGCCCGGCTGGAGTCGCACCTCGAGGCGTGCGCGGCTTGCCGTTCTCTGAAGGCAGAGCTCACGTCGATGACGGTCGCGCTGCGCACGGCGCCACTCGAGGGACTCGAGCGGCAGATCGCGCTGCCGCCTCGCCGCAGCCGCTTCTCGCTGCGCCCCCTCCAGGTCGGTGCTGCGGCGGTGGCCGTCGCGGTGGCGGCCGGCCTCGCCGGGGCGCTCAGCAGCGTCACGCTGCACACCCGCTCGCAGCTGCCGCTTCAGCAGCAGACCCGGGTCATCGTCTCGCGCGGAGACACCCGGACCGAGGGCATCGACGCCTTCCGCGCGGTGCGCCGATCCGAGCTCACTCCTCGCGTGCCGGTCGGCCGCGCGGGGGGTCCGGCCTCCGGCTAGTAGCGGTATCGTGAGGGCGATGATCGCGTCGCTCGTCACGTCGCACGTCTGAAGCCTCGACCACGTCGCCCGGGTGGCGACTGCGCTCGAGGAGCAGCGTTTCATGGATTGCGTCGAGAGCGCGAATCCCGACGCGCGGCGTTTCGCTAAACTCCGGGCGCTTCGCCGGCGCTTCCGCTTCTCGCGCCACCCTCTGAATCCACTGCTCCAGGAGATCGATGGCTGATGGCTGACGACCACGCGAAGAACGGCGCCCCGAACGTGGGCCAGGTGCTCGAGATCAAGGGCGTCGTCGTCGACGCCGTCTTCTCCGACCGGCTGCCCGAGATCAACACCGCGCTCAGGATCTCCGTCCCGGAGCGCGAGGGCCGGCCCGCGATGGACATCGTGGCCGAGGTGCAACAGCACCTGGGCGACGACCGCGTCCGGGCCGTGGCGATGGACTCGACCGACGGCATCCCGCGCGGCGTCGACGTGATCGACACCGGTGCGCCGATCACCGTTCCCGTCGGAGAGCAGACGCTCGGCCGGCTGTGGAACGTCATCGGCGAGCCCGTGGACGGCAGGGAGGCCGCCGAAGGCGAGCGCTGGCCGATCCACCGCGATCCGCCCGAGTTCCAGGATCTCTCGGCGAAGGTCGAGATCTTCGAGACCGGGATCAAGGTCATCGACCTCGTCGCGCCGTTCGTGCGCGGCGGCAAGATCGGCCTGTTCGGCGGCGCCGGAGTGGGGAAGACGGTGCTGATCATGGAGCTGATCCACAACGTCGCCTTGGAGCACGGCGGCGTCTCTGTCTTCTCCGGCGTCGGCGAGCGCACCCGCGAGGGCAACGACCTCTGGCTCGAGATGAGCGAGTCGGGCGTGATCGACAAGGTCGCCCTCTGCTACGGGCAGATGAACGAGCCCCCGGGCGCGCGTCTACGCGTGGGCCTCTCCGGATTGACGATGGCCGAGTACTTCCGCGACCAGGGCCAGGACGTGCTGCTCTTCATCGACAACATCTTCCGCTTCGTCCAGGCGGGCTCCGAGGTCTCCGCCCTCCTGGGCCGAATGCCGAGCGCCGTGGGCTACCAGCCGACGCTTGCGACCGAGATGGGCCAGCTCCAGGAGCGGATCACGTCCACGCAGACCGGCTCGGTCACCTCGATCCAGGCGATCTTCGTCCCGGCCGACGACTACACCGACCCGGCCCCCGCGAACACGTTCGCGCACCTGGACTCCTCGGTCGTGCTCGAGCGCTCGATCGTCGAGCAGGGGATCTACCCGGCGATGGACCCGCTCGCCTCGTTCTCGCGCGCCCTTCAGCCCGGGATCGTCTCGGACGAGCACTACGACACCGCGACCCGCGTGCAGGAGATCCTGCAGCGCTACAAGGACCTGCAGGACATCATCGCGATCCTGGGCATCGACGAGCTCTCCGACGAGGACAAGGTGGTCGTCGCCCGGGCGCGTCGCATCCAGCGCTTCCTCTCTCAGCCGAACTTCGTGGCCGAGCAGTTCACCGGCCAGGAGGGCCGCTATGTGAAGCTCGAGGACACGATCGCGGGCTTCCGGGAGGTCATCGAGGGCAAGCACGACGACCTTCCCGAGCAGGCGTTCTACATGGTCGGCACGATCGACGAGGCCGTGGAGAAGGGCAAGCAGCTCGCCGGCGAGGAGGAGCCGCAGGCGGCTGCGGGAGCCGAGGAGGAGCCCGAGGAGCCCGAGGACGCGCGGGAGCCCGAGCCGGCCGCCGTCTGATCGACGCCTTCCCCGTGGCGGACAAGCACCTCTTCAGCGTCTCCCTCGTCACCCCAGAGGGCCCTGCCTTCGAGGGCGAGGCCGAGATGCTCGTGGTCCCTGGCGCTGACGGTGAAATCGGCGTGCTCGCACGCCACGCGCCGCTCGTCGCGCTGCTGAACGCGGGCAGCACCCGGGTCTACCGCGACCGTGACGCCGAGGACGTGCTCGAGTTCGCAACCGGGCCCGGCTTCTTCAAGGTCGAGCAGGACCGCGCGCTCGCGCTCGTCGACGACGCCGTCGAGGCACGCGAGATCGACCAGGCACGCGCGCAGGGCCAGCTGGAGGAGGCGCGGGCCGAGCTGGAGCGCGTCGAGAGCGGAGTCTCCGACGCCGACCGCTGGCAGCTCGAGCAGCGGATTCGGCACGCCGAGAACCAGCTGAGCGTCATCGGCCGTGGCTGATTCGGGGATTCAGCTCGAAGCCTTCGCGCCCGGCATGTACCCGCGGTCCGAGGCGCTCGTGCAGGCGACCCGCGACCTCGACCGGGGGCGGACGGGCCAGGCGGAGGTCGACGGTCAGGTCGAGCACGACCTCGACGAGCTGATCGCCGCGCAGCAGCAAGCCGGGCTCGACCTGCTCTCCGATGGCTTGCTGCGCTGGCAGGACCACTTCCGCCCGCTCCTCGAGGCCGCCGAGGGTCTCGAGACGGGCGCGCTCACGCGCTTCCTCGACACGAACACCTTCTACCGCGCGCCAAAGGCGACCGCCGAGGCGCCGCGGCTCTCTGGGCCGCTCGACGGGCGCTACGCATCGCCCCTGCCCGGCCCGCGGGTCGGGACGCTCCCCTCGCCGTACGCGCTCGCGCGCGGGACCGGGGTGTCGCCCGAGGCGATGGCAGAGCACGTCCTGGCACCGGCGCTCGCCGGACTCGACGCGGAGCTCGTCGTCCTCGTCGAGCCGTTCCTCGCGCCCGACGGGGCCGCGCCGGGCGATCTGGAGCCGGCGCTCGAGGCGCTCTCGAACCGGGCGAGACTCGCGCTGTGGTTCCCGTTCTCGGACGCGGGCCCGCTGCTCGAGCAGGGCGCGGCGGACCTCCCCGTCGACGGGCTCGGGATCGACTTCTACGCCACGCACCTCGACGCGGTCCCCGAGGGCTTCGACAAGCTCCTGCTCGCGGGCGTCGTCGACGTCCGCAGCTCGGTCGCGGAGGAACCCGAGGAGATCGCGAGGTTCGCCGCTCGCCTCGGGGATCGCGGGGTGGAGCGGATCGCGCTCGTCCCGAACGGCGACCTCCAGTACGTGGCCGAGCCGATCGCGCGCGAGAAGCTGGCGCGCCTCGGCCGGGCGAAGGCGGCGGCGTGAGCCGCTTCCTGACGCACGAGATCGGCTCGCTGGCCAAGCCGCCGTGGCTGGTCAAGACGAGCCAGGGGCGCGAGCTCGAGGAGAGCGACGTCCAGCACGCGCGCGCCTGGGGCGAGAAGGTCGGCGTCGAGGGCCACGAGGAACTGGTCGAGTCGCTCGAGCGAGGAGGAGCCGACCCGGACGACGTGGCGCTCTGGTCGAGCCGCTACTGCGTCCGCATGCAGGAGGCCGCCGGCCTCGACGTGATCTGGGACGGCGAGCAGACGAGGAGCGAGATGTACGCGTGGGCGATCGCGCACGCAAACGGCTTCGAGCCGCGCGGCATCGTGCGGAGCTTCGACAACAAGTACTACTCCAAGTCGGCCGCGACCGGCCCGGTCTCGCTGCAGGAGCCGTACCACAACGCCGAGTTCTCGTTCCTGCAGTCGGTGGCGAAGGCGAGGCTGAAGATTCCGATCACCGGCGCGTACACGCTCGCGGTCTGGTCGTACGACGAGCACCACACGCCGAAGGAGGGCCGTCTCGGGGCGGGGTACGGGCGCAAGCAGGAGGTTGCGGCCCGGCGCGAGCTGACGCTCGACATCGCGCGGAACCTGATCCGCCCGAACCTCGAGGCGCTCATCGAGCTCGGCGCCACCTGGATCCAGATCGACGAGCCCGGCGCCTCGACCGAGGCCGACGAGCTCGACCTGTTCGTCGAGAGCTTCAACGTCAGCGTCGAAGGGCTCGACTGCCTGTTCTCGACGCATCTCTGCTTCTCCGACTACGACCTCTTCTTCCCGGCGATCGAGGGCATGAGCGGCTGCCGCCAGTACTGCGTCGGCTTCGCCAACTACGACCGGCGAGAGCTCGGCGACTCCGCCGCGGACCGCCCGGGCTACGAGGTGATCTCGAAGTTCCGCGACCTCTCGTACGAACCGTCGCTCGGCCTCGGCGTGCTCGACATCCACACCGACTTCGTCGAGTCGTCCGAGCTCGTGCGCGACAGGATCCTGTACGCGGTGGAGGTGTTCGGCGGCCCGGAGCGAATCGATGTCTGCCCGGATTGCGGCCTTCGAACCCGCAGCTGGGAGGTTGCTTACGAGAAGCTGTGCGCGCTTGTCGAAGGAGCCCGCCTCGCCGAGGCGGCGCTCGCCTACAGGAAGGGCCAAGCCCCTCCGGAGTCTCGGCTATCCTGATGCGCGGCGAGCGCCTTTCCGGGCGTTTTCGCGTTCTTACGGATGAAGACGACGCTCAAGAGAGGCATCGGCCGCGGGGCCGCGGTGAACGGGAACGGCCGAGCGGTCATTCCGCCCGGGACGCTCTCGCCGGTCACGCTCTACCGCCAGCCGCCGCCGTCGAGGCCCGGAGTGGCCAAGACGATCGGCAAGTTCTTCCTCTGGCTGATCGTCCTGCTGCTGATCGTGGTCGCCGGCCTCGTGGGCGGCTTCTACCTCTGGGCGCACGAGAGCGCGAAGGCTCTCGGCTGCAGCTCGATCACGTGCAAGCGCGCGCAGCCGAGCCTCGCCACGATCCCGGACGCGCACCATCCGACGGTCGCGCTCGTCGTCGGCTACGACCACCGCGCGGGCGACGGCAACTCGCCCTCGCGCTCGGACACGATGATGCTGATCCGCGCCGACCCGACCACGAAGACGATCTCGCTGCTCTCGTTCCCGCGCGACCTCGTCGTGCCGATCTACTGCCCGTCGAAAACCCACACCGGGCCGCCGAGCTCGTACGGCACCGGGCGGATCAACTCCGCGTACGCGTTCTGCGGGGCGAGCGGCGCGCTGGAGACCGTCAAGCACCTCACGGGTGTTCCCGTCAACTACCTGATCAGCGTCAATTTCCTCGGCTTCATCGCGGTCGTGAACAAGCTCGGCGGCATCTGGATGGACGTCGACCGTCGCTACTACAACAAGAACGTCGGTACGCAGCTAACGGACTACGCGAACATCGATCTCCAGCCGGGCTACCAGCTGATGGACGGCAAGCACGCGCTCCAGTTCGTCCGCTTCCGGCACACCGACTCCGACCTGTACCGGCTCGCGCGCCAGCAGGAGTTCGTGAGCGCGATGCGCCAGCGGGTCGCCGACTCGCTCGGGCCGCAGAGCCTCGTCGGGATCGTGAACACGATCGCCGACCACCACTACATCGAGATCGGCGTCGGCGGCGGCGGCCACCTCGACCTGAACACGATCCTGCGCTACGCCTCGTTCGCGTACCACCTCCCGCACGGGCGGGTGTTCCAGACCAAGATCGACAACCTCACCGTCGGCAACGAGGTCTACGCGCCGCAGTCGAGCATCTCCGCGGCCGTGCAGAGCTTCCTCAGCCCGGACGTGGAGGCGCCGGCCACGCAGACCGCGGTCGCGCTCGGCCGCAAGATCCACCACAAGTTCACGCTCCCGCCCTCGCAGGTGTCGCTCACCGTGCTGAACGGGAACGGGATCGCCGGCTCGGCCGCGAACGCCAGCTACCTGCTCGGCCAGAAGGGCTACCGGATCATCCTCCCGCCGACCAACCAGCCGGCCAACGCGCCGAGCTGGAACTACTTCCACTCGAAGGTCTACTTCGACCCCAGGCGGGCGGCGAACGGCAGGTCCTCGGCCCAGCGGATCGCCCGGCTGGTCGGGAGTGCGGACGTCGCGCCGATGCCGCCGAAGATCGCGACTCTCTCGAACGGCGCGCTGACCGTGCTCGTCGTCGGCTCGACGTTCCACGACCAGTTGACCCCGATCGTGCTGCCGACAATGCCCGTGCGCCAGCCGCCCAACATCCGCGTCGACCCGGGTGAGACCCGGCCGTCGCTGTTCCGGCTCAAGAAGCGCATGCCGTTCCGGCTCCAGCTGCCGACGGTGCTCGAGCGCAACTCGTACTTCGACTCCGGCCTCGGCGAGACCCCCGTGCGTGTCTACCAGCTCGGAGGGAGCCCGACGGTGCGGCTCACCTACAGGATGGGCGCGAACGAGTACTGGGGCATCCAGGAGTCGCCGTGGGTCGACGCGCCGATCCTCGCGGACAAGAGCCTCACGCAATGGGTCGGCGGCCGGCGCTACGACCTCTACTACTCGGGCTCGCAGCTCCACATGGTCGTGCTGCGGACGGGCGGCGCGAGCTACTGGGTCGTGAACAGCCTCCTGAACGCACTCTCCAACGAGACGATGCTGGCGATCGCGCGCGGCCTCCGGCCGATGACTCGATAGTCTCCGGCGCGTGACGCCCGGGAAAATGCCTGCAATCGGGATATTCGGGGCCGGCTGGGTCGGCGTCGTCACCGGTGCGTGCCTCGCGGAGCTCGGCCACGACGTGGTCGTCCGCGACATCGTGCCCGAGCGGATCGAGGCGCTGGGCTCGGGGCGCGTGCCGTTCCACGAGCCCGAGCTCGAGGACCTGCTTCAGCGCAACCGCGACCGGCTGACGTTCACGCTCGACACGGGCGACCTGGCCGGAGCACAGGTGCTGTTCGTCTGCGTCGGCACGCCGCCCACCTACTCGGGCGACGCCGACCTCTCTGCCGTGTGGACCGTCGTCGACGAGCTGCCTCCGCCCGAAGGGCGCGTCCTCCTCGTGATGAAGAGCACGGTTCCGGTCGGAACCGGCGAGAAGGTGCTCGCGACGCTCGGCTCGCGCGGCCTCGACCACGTCGGCTACGTCTCGAACCCGGAGTTCCTGTCCGAGGGTACGGCCGTACGCGACTTCATGAAGCCCGACCGCGTGGTCGTCGGCGCGTTCACCGAGGCCGACGGGGCCGTCGTGGCGGAGCTCTACGAGCCGCTCGGGACGCCGATCGTGCGGGCCGACGTGGCCTCCGCGGAGATGATCAAGCTCGCGGCGAACGCGTTCCTGATGACGCGGATCAGCTTCATCAACGAGATCGCGAACGTCTGCGAGGCCACCGGTGCGGACGTCGTCGAAGTCGCGAAGGGGATCGGCCTCGACCACAGGCTGGGCCCGCACTTCCTGCGCGCGGGGATCGGCTGGGGCGGGAGCTGCTTCCCGAAGGACGGTGTGGCGCTGAAGCAGCTCGCCTCGAACTCGGGTTACCACTTCCAGCTCCTGAACGCGGTGATCGAGGTCAACGAGCTGCAGAAGCGGCGCGTGATCGGGAAGCTCGGAAAGCACCTCGGCGAGCTGCGCGGCAGGACCGTCGCGCTGCTCGGGCTCGCGTTCAAGCCGAATACCGATGATCTCCGCGAGGCTCCGTCGCTCGTGCTGGCCTCGAGGCTGCTGGCCGAGGGCGCCCACGTGCGCGCGTGGGACCCGGTCGCCGACGCCAACCATCTCCTCCAGGGCGTGACGTTCTGCGACAGCGTGCTCGAGGCCGTCGCAGGCGCCGACGCCGCGGTGATCGTCACCGAGTGGGACGAGCTCCGCTCGCTCGCCTCCGCCGAGGTCAAGGATGCGATGAGCCGCCCGCTGATCCTGGACGGCCGCAACCTCCTCGACCCGGAGGCCGCGCGCTCGGCCGGGTTCACCTACGAGGGAATCGGCCGCGCCGCCTCGCCGCTCTCCGCGCTGCCGGAGACGGAAGAGCGCGAGCACGAGCTCGAGGCCTGATGGAAGCGATCATCCTGGCGGGCGGCAAGGCCGAGCGACTCGGCGAGGCCGCGCAGGGCCTGCCGAAGGCGCTCGTCGAGGTCGGCGGGCGGCCGCTGGCGGCGTACCAGGTCGAGCAGCTCGCGGCTGCGGGCGTCGATCGCGTGATCGTGAGCTGCGTCGCGGGACAGGAGGCGTCGTTCGAGGCCGCGATCGGCAACCTCGGCCCCGAGATCGTCGCCGCCGGAGAGCCCGAGCCGCTCGGGCGGGGTGGAGGTCTCCGCTTTGCGGCCGCCGCGCGGCTGGAGGACGGCGATGTGCTCGCGCTGAACGGCGACGAGCTGGTGGACGTCGACCTGAACGCGCTGCTCGACGAGCAGAAGGCGGGCGGCGCCGCCGCGACGATCACTGTCGTGCCGCTCCAGTCGCCGTTCGGAGTCGTCGCGCTCGACGGCGACGTCGTCACGGGGTTCCGGGAGGCGCCCCGCCTCGAGGAGTGGGTCAGCTGCGGGGTCTATGCGCTCGGCGAGGAGGCGCTCGCGCGGCTGCCCGAGCGCGGCGACCACGAGACGACGATGTTTCCCGAGCTCGCCGTCGAGGGCCGCCTGCGCGCCCACCGGCACGAGGGCATGTGGCTGACCGTCAACACGCCGAAGGACCTCCGTGTCGCCGAGGAGCATCTCGCCGCCAACCCCGGCTGGCCGGTGAAGGCCTAGGCGTGGGCTCCGTCGACGGCGGCGTCGGGCGTTTCGCGTCGGAGCAGCAGCGTGTGGACAAGCCCTGGGGCCACGAGCTGATCTTCGCGGTCGCCGAGAGCTACGTCGGCAAGCTGCTCGTCGTCAGAGCGGGCGAGTCGCTCAGCCTCCAGTACCACAGGGAGAAGGACGAGTCGTGGTACGTGCTCGAGGGCCACGCCGAGCTCGAGCTCGGCTTGCACGACGAGGACGAGCTTGTGAGCGAGGTGATCGGCCCGGGCGCCTCGTTCCGCTTCCGGCCCGGGACCGTGCACCGGCTGACGGCGCTGGAGGACACGACCATCTTCGAGGTCTCGACGCCGGAGCTCGACGACGTCGTCCGGCTGGAAGACCGGTACGGCCGCGATTGACACAAGTGTGTTAAGGTCTGCGGAATGACCGGAGTTACCGTCGGAGACGCCGCGACACAGACCGGCTGGTCGCCGCGGATGCTCCGCTACCTCGAACGCGTGGGTCTCGTCGTCCCGGTGCGCAGCGCCGGCGGCTACCGCCTCTACGGCCTGCTCGAGCTGAACCAGCTCCGGTCGCTGCGCGAGCTTCGCCGCCGCTTCCGCGTGGAGCTGACGGAGATGGCATTCGCGGCGAGGCTGCGCCGCGAGCCCGACCTGCGGGCTGCCGTCGACAGCTGGCTCGCGGGCGTCGAGCTCTCCGCGCTCGACTGGGAGCAGCGCAAGCACGAGCGGCTTCTCGCCGCCTGAAACCGCAACCGAGAGGACCGAACGCATGGCGACGACACGACGACACGACGTAAAGGACCTGGCGCTCGCGGGAGAGGGCCTGAGCCGGATCGAGTGGGCTGACCGGCAAATGCCGGTTCTGGCCATGATCCGCGACCGCTTCGAGCGCGAGCAGCCGCTCTCCGGCTCCCGGATCTCGGCCTGCCTCCACGTGACGAGCGAGACCGCGAACCTGATGCGGACGCTCAAGGACGGGGGCGCCGACGTCGTCCTGTGCGCGTCGAACCCCCTCTCGACCCAGGACGACGTCGCCGCGGCGCTCGTCGACGAGTACGACATCTCGACGTTCGCGATCAAGGGCGAGGACAACGACACCTATTACCGTCACATCGAGGCCGCTGTCGACCACAAACCGCAACTGACGATGGACGACGGAGCCGACGTGATCGGCGTCCTGCACGCGCACCGGCGCGAGCAGCTCGGCGACATCATCGGGGGCACGGAGGAGACGACCACCGGCGTGATCCGCCTCCGGGCGCTCGAGCGCGACGGCGCGCTCGGTTTCCCCGTCGTTGCTGTCAACGACGCCAAGACGAAGCACTTCTTCGACAACCGCTACGGCACGGGCCAGTCGACGATCGACGGGATCATCCGCGCGACCAACATCCTGCTCGCGGGGCGCAAGTTCGTCGTCGCCGGCTACGGTTGGTGCGGCCGAGGCGTCGCGCTGCGGGCGAAGGGCATGGGCGCGCAAGTGATCGTCACGGAGGTCGACCCGCTGCGAGCGCTCGAGGCCGCGATGGACGGCTACGAGGTGCTGCCGATGGACAGGGCCGCCGAGGTCGGAGACATCTTCGTCACCGCCACCGGCGACAAGTCAGTGATCAGGCGCGAGCACATGGAGCGCATGAAGGACGGCGCCGTGCTCGCCAACACGGGTCACTTCAACGTCGAGATCGACATCCCGGCTCTGCGCTCGCTCGCCACTGAGACCCGCACGCTGCGCCAGCTCGTGGACGAGTTCCAGCTCGAGGACGGTCGCCGCATCTACCTGATCGCGGACGGCAGGCTCGTGAACCTCGCCGCCGCCGAGGGGCACCCCGCCCAGGTGATGGACATGTCGTTCGCAAACCAGGCGCTCTCGGCCGAGTACATGGTCGCGAACGCGGCGAGCCTCGAGCGCAAGGTCTACCCGGTGCCCGAGGAGATCGACCAGGAGATCGCGCGGCTCAAGCTCGCGACGATGGGCGTGGCGGTCGACCAGCTCACCGAGGAGCAGGCCAAGTACCTCGCCTCCTGGGACGAGGGCACCTAGTCGATCCGGAGCGGCCCGGCCGGTCGGGCTACAGTCAGGCGCGTGCTGGAGCCTGAGCGAATCCTGCGGCTCGAGGACGACCGGGTCGTGCTGCTCGACCAGCGTCGGCTTCCGGACGAGGAGGTCGAGCTGGTCTGCCGCTCTTCGCGGGAAGTGGCGGACGCGATCCGGGTGCTCGCGGTGCGCGGGGCCCCGGCGATCGGGATCGCGGCCGCGTACGGGTACGCGGTCGCGGCGGCCCGTGGCGAGGATCTCGACGCGGCCGCCGCGGAGCTCGAGACGGCGCGACCGACCGCGGCCAACCTGGCCTGGGCGCTGCGTGAGGTCCGTGCAGCCTCGGATCCCGCCGAGCGAGCCCGGGAGCTGCACGCAGAGGAGGTCGAGCGCTGCCGCCAGATGAGCGCGCACGCCGCGGGACTGATCGCCGAGGGGAGCCGCGCGCTCACGCACTGCAACACGGGCGGCCTGGCCACTGGTGGCCAGGGCACCGCGCTCGGAGCGCTGCTGGAGGCGTGGTCTCGGGGCCTCGTCCGCCACGTGTTCGTCGGCGAGACGAGGCCCCTGCTCCAGGGCGCACGCCTGACTGCGTGGGAGCTCGAGGCTGCGGGCGTCCCGCACACGGTGATCGCGGATTCCGCGGCCGGGTACCTGCTGGCAGCCGGCGAGGTCGATTGCGTGCTGGTCGGCGCCGACCGGATCGCCGCGAACGGTGACACGGCGAACAAGATCGGGACGTATCCGCTGGCGGTGCTCTCGGCGCGGCACGAGGTGCCGTTCACCGTCGTCGCCCCGACGTCCACGGTCGACCTCGAGACGCCGAACGGGGCCGAGATCCCGATCGAGGAGCGCGATCCGGCAGAGGTCTCTTCGCGCTTTCCCGCCCGGAATCCGGCGTTCGACGTCACTCCGGCCGAGCTGATCTCGGCGATCGTGACCGAGCTCGGCGTCAACCGTCCTCCGTACGCCGTGAGCCTCGCGAGTCGAGCGGTGCCCGCGTGAAGGCGGTCATCCTCGCGGCGGGGTACGCGACGCGGCTCTATCCGCTGACGCTCGACCGGCCGAAGCCTCTGCTCGAGGTGGGAGGCCGGCCGATCCTGTCCCACCTGCTCGAGCGGCTCCCGCTCGCCGAGCTCGACACGGTCTACATCGTCACGAACGCGAAGTTCACACGGCATTTTCTTGAATGGGCGGAGTCGGAGGACGCGCCGATCGAGGTGGTCGACGACGGCACGACCAGCGATGACGACCGGCTCGGCGCGATCGGCGATCTCGACCTCGTGATCACGACGAAGGGGGTGGACGACGATCTCGTGGTCGTCGCGGGGGACAATCTGTTCACGGAGCCGCTCGATGGGTTCGTCCGCTACGGGCAGGAGCGCGGCGCACCGGTGACGGCCGTCTACGACACACACGATCTCGCGGCGATCAGCCGCTACAGCGCGATCGGCCTCGATGCGGATTCGCGCGTCATCTCGTTCGAGGAGAAGCCGGAGCGGCCGACGACGACCCTGGCGGGCATTGCCCTCTACTTCTATCCGCGCGCGACGCTGCCCCTCGTGGCCGAGTACCTGGCGGAGGGCAACAACCCTGACCAGCCGGGCCGCTTCGTCGGGTGGCTCTATCAGCGGACGGTCGTCTACGCGTGGCCCGTGCCGGGCCGGTGGCTCGACATCGGGACACCCGAGACCCTGGCCGAGGCCGACCGCGCCTTCGGCGGTTCGGGCGACGTGGCCGGCTCCGACAGCTGACACGCATTCGTCACATGTCCGTAACACACGCGTGACGGGTTGAGCCGTACCCTCGCCGGAGGAGGTGAGGACGGTGTGAGGTGAGACTTCTGGATCTCTTGCTGCCGGCTCGCTGCGTCGTGTGCGGAGTGGGCGGAGAGCAGCTGTGCACGGCTTGCCGGGATGCTCTGCCGCGGCTGCGACCGCCGCTCTGCGAGCGCTGTGGCGCTCCCACCGCCTGGCCCGTGGGGCGCTGCCGGGAGTGCTCGGGCCGCCGACTGGCGTTCGGGTCCGCGCGTGCGGCGGTCGAGTACGACGAGCGCGTACGCCGCGTGGTCGCGGCCTGGAAGGAGCGGGGGCTGCGCCGTCTGGCCGGCGAAGTGGCGCTGCTCGTCGCGGAAGCGCTTCCGGCGCCTGGCGCGGCCGTGCTGACGTTCGTTCCCCCTGACCGAGAGCGGGTGCTGACGCGCGGGCACCACCCGGCGGAACGCCTGGCGCTCGATCTCGGCGCACTCTGGGAGCTTCCAGTCCGGCCACTCGTCGGGAGAACGCGCTCGGTTCGGCACCAGCGGGGCCTGACGCTGCCCGAACGCCGGCGAAACGTCGCCGGCGCGTTTCACCCTGCGTCCAAGGCGCCGCCCCGTGTTGCGCTCGTGGACGACGTGTACACGAGCGGAGCAACCGTCGCGGCGGCCGCGTCCGCCCTCCGCAAGGGCGGCGCCCGGCACGTCGAGGTCGTGACGTTCGCGCGGGTCGTCCGTTAGATTCCGTGGCCAACCGGCGTCGAAGGAGAGACCGATGCAGTTCCAGGTCAAGGGCAGGAACCTCGAGGTCAGCGATTCGATCCGGAGCTACGCGGAGGAGAAGCTGGGGAAGCTCGAGCGCCAGCTCAAGGACCCGCGGATCGAGCTCGAGCTCGCGCTGGAGAGGAACCCGTCCATCGCGGAGAACAAGGTCGCCGAGGCGACCATCTGGACGAAGGGCCCTGTGCTCCGGGCGCGCGAGGCCTCGTCGGACATGCGGGCGTCGATCGACCAGCTGGTCGAGAAGCTCGAGCGCCAGGTCACCCGCTACCGCCGCCAGGGCCGCGACCGTCGGCGCAAGGCCGCCCGCGCCAACGACTCCGCGCTCGAGGCGACTCCCGTCCTCCGGGACGAGGAGAGCCCGCTGATCGTCAAGACCAAGCAGTTCGCGGTCAAGCCGATGAGCCCGGAGGAGGCCGTGCTGCAGCTCGAGCTGATCGGGCACGACTTCTTCGTCTTCCGCAACGCCGAGTCGGGTGAGGCGAACGTCGTCTACCGCCGCCGCGACGGCGACTACGGGCTGATCGAGCCGCAGTGATCTTCCGGCGCGAGCCGCTCCACCGGAAGCTCGCGCGTGAGGCCGGCCTCGAGCTCGACCCGGACTCGGAATCCGCCACAGAGACGCCGCTCGGCCCGGCCCCGGCCGTCGAGCCCGAACCGACACGAGCACCCGAGCAGGAGCCGGTCGACTTAGGCCCGCACTGGGGCGTCACCGGTCTCCACGGCGTTCCGCGACCCCGGCGCTGGGACACCGTCGACTCGGTCGAGGCGACCGGCCTCAGAGGCGACGAGGTGCATTTCGTGGCGCTTCCGAACGGCGAGCTCGTCGTGGACGAGGACGAGCCCGACGGCGCGCTCGTCCCACTCGCAGAGGCAATCGAGGCGAACATCGAACCGCCGTACCGTGCAGAGGCCGTGCGCCGCGAGGACGACGTGTGGGCCGTCGCTGCCCGCCGCGTCCGGATCGCCGAGCTCGACGCGCCCGGCGACCGCATCGAGCTGGCCGTGAACGGGGACGAGCGCACGCTCGTCGTCGACGGCGAGTCGATTGCGGCAAGGATCCCCGAGCTCGAGCGCCTGGCAGAGCGCGAGGGCGCCGCGTACGTCGCCCGCGCCGAGCGCGTCGACGAGACGCTCTGGGAGGTCGAGATCGATCTGCTCTAGCCGGGGCGCCGACCCGAGGCCCGCGTGCGACCCGCTACCCTAGACCCGATGTCCCAGCAGCTCGGATCGTTCGAGAAGGTCCTTCGCTTCGGCGAGGGGCGTCGACTGAAGAGGCTCGCCGCGCAGGCCGACTACATCGGCTCGCTGGAGCCCGACTTCGAGGCGCTCAGCGACGAACAACTGGCCGGCAAGACCGTCGAGTTCCGCGAGCGGATCGAGAACGGCGAGCCGGTCGACGAGCTCATCTTCGAGGCGTTCGCCGCCGTCCGCGAAGCCTTCAAGCGCTCGATGGGCGTCCGCCTGTTCGACGTCCAGCTGATGGGCGGGATCGTCCTCCACGAGGGCGACATCGCCGAGATGCGCACCGGCGAGGGAAAGACGTTCGTCGCCGTGCAGCCGCTCTACCTGAACGCGCTGACCGGCCAGAGCGTGCACCTCGTCACCGTCAACGACTACCTCGCCAAGCGCGATCCGGAGTGGACGAAGCCGGTCTGGGAAGCGCTCGGGATGCGCGCCTCCTCCGTCCAGAACATGATGCCGTTCGACGAGCGGCGCGAGGCATACGAGGCCGACGTCGTCTACGGCACGAACTCCGAGTTCGGCTTCGACTACCTCCGCGACAACATGGCCGTCTCGCTCGAGGGCGTCGTCCAGCGCGGCCACGACTACGCGATCGTGGACGAGGTCGACTCGATCCTGATCGACGAGGCGCGGACGCCGCTGATCATCTCCGGCGAGCCCGAGGTCGCGGCGCAGACGTACTACGACTTCGCGCGCATCGTGAAGGGGCTCGATGGATATGCGTCCAAGCCCGGCGACCCGAAGGGCTCGGGCGAGGCATCGGGCGCCGACTACGAGTTCGACAAGAAGCACAAGACGGTCTCGCCGATGCAGGGCTCGATCGAGAAGGCCGAGCGCGCGCTAGGGATCGACAACCTCTACGACCCGCGCAACGCGCAGCTCGCCAACCACCTCAACCAGGCCCTGAAGGCGCAGTCGCTCTACCACCGCGACGTCGACTACGTCGTCCAGGACGGTGAGGTCAAGATCGTCGACGAGTTCACCGGCCGGATCATGGAAGGGCGCCGCTGGTCGGAGGGCCTGCACCAGGCGGTCGAGGCGAAGGAGGGCGTGCGAATCCAGGAGGAGCACGTCACGATGGCGACGATCACGCTCCAGAACTACTTCCGCCTCTACACGAAGCTCGCGGGCATGACCGGTACCGCCAAGACCGAGGAGAAGGAGTTCGTCGAGATCTACGGCCTGAACGTCGTCGAGATCCCGACGAATGTCGACATCGCGCGCGACGACCGCAACGACCAGATCTTCAAGACCAAAGAGGCGAAGTACGGGGCCGTGATCGAGGACATCAAGGACCGGAACGCGATCGGCCAGCCGGTGCTCGTGGGCACGATCTCGGTCGAGGTCTCGGAGCACCTCTCGCAGCTGCTCGAGCGCCAGGGCATCAAGCACAACGTCCTCAATGCGAAGCAGCACGAGCAGGAGGCGGCGATCATCGCCGAGGCGGGACAGGCGGGCGCGGTCACGATCGCGACGAACATGGCCGGCCGCGGCGTCGACATCAAGCTCGGCGACGGCGTCCGCGAGCTCGGCGGCCTGTACGTGCTCGGCACCGAGCGCCACGAGGCGCGCCGGATCGACAACCAGCTGCGAGGCCGCTCCGGGCGCCAGGGCGACCCGGGCGAGTCGCGCTTCTACCTGTCCGGCCTCGACGACCTCGTCCGCCTGTTCGCAGGCAACCGGATCTACGGGATCATGGAGCGCTTCAAGGTGCCCGACGACCAGCCGATGGAGGCCGGCGTTCTCTCGCGCCAGATCGAGAACGCGCAGAAGAAGGTGGAGGAGCAGAACTTCGTCATGCGCAAGAACGTCCTCAAGTACGACGACGTCCTCAACAAGCAGCGCACGGTCATCTACGAGCAGCGGCAACGGGTCCTCCACGGCGAGGACCTGTCAGAGGAGGTCTCGGACTGGATCGACGAGGTGATCGAACGGACGGTCGCCCAGTACACCGAGAGCGAGCACTCCGAGGAGTGGGACCTCGAGGCGCTGTGCGGGGCGATGCAGGACCTCTACGCACCCGACGAGCCGATCACGGTCGAGGAGCTGCGCGAGGAGGTCGCGCTCGAGCGCGAGGCGCTGGTCCAGGAATTCCAGGAGGACGCGCACGATCGGTACGAGGAGAAGGAGAAGGCCCTCGGCCCCAACCCGGACACCGGCGAGCCGCTGATTCGCGACGTCGAGCGCTTCGTGCTCCTTCAGGTCGTCGACACGCGCTGGCGGGAGCACCTCGAGAACATGGACTACCTGCGCGAGGGCGTCCATCTGCGGTCGATGGCGCAGAAGGACCCGCTCGTCGAGTACACCGCCGAGGGGCACGTGATGTTCCAGGAGCTGAACGCGACGATCCAGGAGGAGGTCGTGGTGACGCTCTTCCATGCCGAGATCGAGGTCGAGCAGGTCGAGCAGCTCCAGCAGGTGCAGGCGGCCCAGGCTCTCGACGGAGGGGCGGTCGCGTACCAGCACGAGTCACTCGCGGGCGCGCAGGCGATCGCGGCCGCGGGAGCCGGGGCGCTCGTGACCGACGGCGGCTCGATGACGACCGCGGGCGGGCTCGACGGAGGCGGCGGGGCGGTGGCGACCCAGCGCGTGGTCTCGGACCGCGACAAGATCGGCCGCAACGACCCGTGCTGGTGCGGCAGCGGCAAGAAGTACAAGCGCTGCCACGGCGCGTAAGCCACAGGCGCTCGAGCCCGAGGTCCGCCGACAGGGCCGCGGCCTATTCTCGGCTCATGCGGCTCGCCGTGACCGTTCGCTTTCCCGATGCGTCCGAGGCGACCCGTCAACGCGTCCTGCGCGCCGGGCCGCTGGACGCGTTCTGTGGTTGGCCGGAGGGGACAACCGGCAGTGGACTTGCCAAGACCTCTGTCGAGCTCGGCTCCCGCCGGCGCGCGGTCCGCGTCAGTCTCGGCACGAGCGAGCCCGACCCGATGCGGTTCACATGCGGCCTGCACGCCCACACGGACTCGCCCGGCGACAACGCCGCCTACGAGCGAAGCGCAGTCGTCGCGGCGCACCTGACGCCTGCCCAGTAGCTGTGCTCGTCCCCTCCGGGGTCGGACCCCGGCCGTGCCTCCGACGGACATTCGGCATGGAGCAGTCAGGGTCGGCTCGGGAGCAAGCTTGGCGTGTCGTGGCCGGTGGGGCCGTGTCTTGGGGTCAGACCCCGGCCGTGGCCGTTTCGGACTCGGCCCGCGCAGGTCGCTACCATCGACTCCGCGATGGCCGACCAGACTCCCACCGTTTCGCTCGAGCAGCAGCTGCAGGAGATCGGGGCCCAGCTTGCCTGGGTCCGTGATTACCTTTGACCCGGACGCACTCGACAAGCGGATCGCCGAGCTCGAGCAGGAGCTCGGCAGCCCGGGGTTCTGGGACGACCAGCAGCACGCGGCGCAGGTCTCGGCCGAGCACGCGCGGCTGAGCAGGCGCCTCGAGCGCTACCGCCGCCTGATCCAGGAGTACCAGGACGCGCAGGAGCTCCTGGCGATGGACGGCGACATGGCCGCCGAGATCGAAGCCAGCATCGCGCCCCTCCGCGACGAGCTCGACCGCCTCCAGGAGGACGCCCTCTTCTCCGGCGAGTACGACGGCGGCGACGCGCTCGTCACGATCCACGCGGGCACCGGCGGCACCGACGCGCAGGACTGGGCCGAGATGCTGCTGCGCATGTACCTCCGCTGGGCGCAGGAGCGCGGCTTTCAGTCGGAGCTGCTCGAGGCGAGCCCCGGAGAGGAGGCCGGCCTCAAGTCGGCGACGTTCACGGCCAAGGGCGAGAACGCCTATGGGATCTTCAAGGCCGAGCGCGGCGTCCACCGGCTCGTTCGCCTGAGCCCCTTCGACCAGGCACATCGCCGCCACACGAGCTTCGCCCAGGTGATCGTCAGCCCGCTGCTCCCGGAGGACGTGGACGTCGAGATCGACGAGAGCGACCTCCGGACCGACACCTACCGCGCGAGCGGCGCGGGCGGCCAGCACGTGAACAAGACCGACTCCGCCGTCCGCATCACGCACCTCCCGACGGGGATCGTCGTCCAGTGCCAGAACGAGCGCTCGCAGAGCTCGAACAAGCAGACCGCGCTGCGCATCCTCAAGTCGCGCCTCCTGGAGCAGGAGCAGGAGCGGCGCGAGGAGGAGCTGGCGCGGGAGCGGGGGGCGGCGCAGGACATCGGCTTCGGAAGCCAGATCCGCAGCTACGTGCTCCACCCGTACCAGCTCGTGAAGGACCACCGGACGGACTACGAGACCGGAAACACGCAGGCCGTGCTGGACGGCGAGCTCGACGACTTCGTCCGCGAGTACCTCCTCGCGAGGGCGGCTGGTAGGGCACTGTAGCCACGCGCATGGAGACAGACCCGGAAACCGGCTCAACCCCGCCGAATGCAGGTGGAAAGGGCGTTGCGCTCTCCGTGGGTTCAGCTAGACTCGGGCGTCTAGTCGAACCGGATGCGAAGGGGTCGCGTCCCTCCCGCCACGTGCAGGAACTGGGTCTCCAACAGACAGACGAAGCCACTCCGACGGCTGTCCTCGAAGAATTCGAGCCCGTCCTGCCGCCGCCTGCGCCGACGAGCTCGGCGATGGTCATCTTCGAGAACGTCACGAAGATCTACGAGCCGGACGTGAGGGCGCTGCGCGACGTCTCGTTCGCGATCGACAAGGGCGAGTTCGTCTTCATCGTGGGCGCCTCGGGCTCGGGCAAGTCGACGATCGTCCGCCTGGTGCTGAAGGAGCTCGAGCCCACCTCCGGCAAGATCATCGTCGGCGGGCGCGAGCTCGGCCGGCTCAAGCGAAAGAAGGTCCCGCTGCTGCGCCGCAACGTCGGCTGCGTGTTCCAGGACTTCAAGCTGCTCACGAACCGCACCGCGGCCGAGAACGTGGCCTACGCCCTCAAGGTGCAGGGCGAGAGCGGCACCGCGATCCGGCGCAAGGTTCCTGAGGTGCTGAACCTCGTCGGGCTCGCGCACAAGATGTCGTCGTATCCCGACGAGCTCTCCGGTGGCGAGCAGCAGCGCGTCTCGATCGCGCGCGCGTTCGTGAACCACCCGCCGCTCCTCATCTGCGACGAGCCGACCGGCAACCTCGACCCCGACACGAGCGTCGGGATCATGCAGCTCCTCTACCGGATCAACCGCTCGGGCACCACGATCCTGATGGTCACCCACGACCGCGAGATGGTCGACAAGATGCGCAAGCGCGTGATCGCCCTCGAGGAGGGGAAGCTGGCCCGCGACGAGCGCCGCGGCGGCTACACGTCGGAGTGATGAGTCGGTTCAGGCTGATCACCGCGGAAGCGGTGCGGTCCCTCGGGGCGAACCTCTCGACCACGTTCGCCGCCACGACCACCGTCCTGATCGGGATGTTCATGCTCGGCCTCGTCATCGGCTTCGGCAGCTGGGCGCTCTCCCTGAGCGACCACTACAAGAAGGAGCTGCTCGTCGAGGTCAACTTCTGCACGCCGCTCAGGTGCCACGCGGAGGCGACGACCAAGCAGATCGACACGGTTCACAACCAGCTGATCGCGATGCCCGGGGTCAGGAGCGTCCGCTTCGTCTCGAAGGAAGAGGGTTGGAAGCAGATGCAGAAGCAGCGGCCGGAGCTGACCCAGGCCGCGATCAGCAACCCGCTCCCCGACAAGTTCGACGTGTACCCCAAGCAGGCGGAGGACATCGACGCGATCGTCAACCGCATCAGCGAGCTGCCGGCGAACAGCGGGATCCAGAGCACGTGCCCGCCGGCGCCGGGGACCACCGCCGCGAAGACGTCCGCCGGAAAGGCGTGCAACCGCATCACGCACAAGGTGGTCTCGGTCGCGCGCTATCTCTGGATCGTCGTCCTGATCGCGTTCTTCGTCCTGCTCGTCTCCTCGACGCTCCTCGTCGCGAACACGATCCGGCTCTCGATCTTCGCGCGCCGCCGGGAGATCGAGGTGATGAAGCTCGTCGGAGCGACGAACTGGTTCGTGCGCGGGCCGTTCATGATCGAGGGGCTCCTGTGCGGGCTCGCAGGCGCGGTCGCGGCGGTGATCCTGTTAGCGCTCGGCCGGACGATCTTCCTCGGCCACGTCGTCAGCGTGGGCCACACGGACGTGCACGCGTGGCCCTTTGGCCTGCACGTGCTGATCATCCTCGGCGCGGGGCTGCTGCTCGGCGCTGCGGGCTCCGGGCTCACCATCCGCCGTTTCCTCCAAGTCTGAAACGGTCGTAGTCGAGATCTCACGGCGAGGGAAGCTCGTCGTGGGCGACCCGTACTTCACGCCTGGCGTCCCGCTGATGCTGGACAGGAAAGGCAGTGGCGAGGCGAGCCCGGGCGATCTCGCGGTCGTGCGCAAGGGCCGCGGGCGGGCGAAGGTCGAGCGGGTGCTCGGGCGGGCGAGCGTGATCGAGACGGTGCTCGAGGGCCTGCTCGTCGAGGAGGGCGAGCGCCGCGGCTTCGAGCCGTTCGAGCTCCGCGAGCCCTCGCTCGACGGGCGCGTCGACCTCCGCGACGAGCTCGCGTTCACGATCGACCCCGAGACGGCGAAGGACTTCGACGACGCGCTCACGCTCCACGACGACCGCGTCCTCGTCCACATCGCCGACGTCTCCTGGTTCGTCCAGACCGGCTCGCCGCTCGACCTGGGCGCGACCGAGCGGGCGTTCTCGGTCTACGTGCCGGGCCTCGTCGCGCCGATGCTGCCGCCGGAGCTCTCGGACGACGCCTGCTCGCTGCGCCCGGACGTCGACCGGCTCTGCGTCACGGTCGAGGTCGAGCTCCCCTCGGGCGAGGCTCGCTTCTACCGCTCGGTGATCCGCAGCAGAGCCCGACTGACCTACTCGCAGGCCGAGGCGATCCTGGCCGGGCGCGAGGAGGCGGCGCCGGAGCTCGTCGAGGCTCTCCGCCGGGCCGAGCGTGTGACCACCGACCTGCGCGAACGGCGGTTCGCGCGGGGCGCGCTCCGGATCGAGAGCGGGGAGGCGGCGTTCAGCTTCGACGGCGAGGGCGGAGTCGCGGACGCGAGGATCGAGTCGGAGCCCCACGCGCACGTGCTCGTCGAGGAGCTGATGATCCTCGCGAACGAGGCCGTGGCCGGCCTGCTCGCCGGAAGGCGGCGCGAAGCGCTGTACCGCGTGCACGAGCAGCCGGAGCCCCAGTCGGTCGAGCTGCTCCTCGCCAAGCTCGCCGACCTCGGCGTGCCGACGCCGCCCGAGCCCGACCGGTTGAGCCACGCGGATGCAGCGGCCCTCGCCGCGGCGGTCAGCGAGCGCGTGACCGACCACACCGCGCGCTCGAAGGTCGGCCGCATCGCCTTCCCCGCGCTCGTCCTCCAGGCGCTCAAGCAGGCGCGCTACGACCCGCGCAACCTCGGCCACTCGGGCCTCGCGAGCCCCGCCTACTGCCACTTCACCTCGCCGATCCGTCGCTACCCCGACCTCGTCTGCCACCGCGCCCTGCTCCGAGAGCTCGGCGCCTCGGACGAGCCGCTCCCCGAGGATCTCGGCGGCCTCGCCGAGCACGCTTCCGCGCGAGAGCGGGACGCGGCGGCGCTCGAGTACCGGGCCGACGAGATCTGTCTCGCGTGGCTGCTCGAGCGGCGGCTGTTCGAGCTCGGCTGGGAGAAGGCGTTCGAGGGCGAGATCACGGGTCTGATCGGCTCGGGCCTTTTCGTCCGGTTCGCGGAGGTCTTCGAGGGCTTTGTCCCGGCGCGGCGCCTCACCGACGACTACTACGAGCTGAACGAGCTCGCGACGGCCCTTGTCGGCCGGCGTGGCGGCCGCCGGTACCGGCTCGGCGACCCGATCGAGGTGCGGGTCGAGGAGATCCGCCGCAACGAGGGCAAGGTCGAGCTCCGTGTGTAACTTGGCACCATGGCCAAGGGCTCCGGCGAGAAGCTCATCGCGGACAACCGTCGCGCGCGGCACGAGTACCACCTGCTCGAGCGCGTCGAGGCGGGGCTCGCGCTCGTGGGGAGCGAGGTCAAGGCGCTGCGCCAGGGCCACGCGATCCTGCAGCGGGCCTACGCCGACCCGCGCGACGGCGAGCTCTGGCTCGTGGGGCTCCACATCCCGCCCTACGTCCAAGCCTCGGTCGAGCCGCACGACCCCGACCGCGACCGCAAGCTTCTCCTGCACCGCCGCCAGATCGACCAGCTGACCTCGAAGGTCGAGGAGCGCGGCCTGACCATCGTGCCCACTCGCCTCTACTTCAAGGACGGGCGCGCCAAGGTCGAGCTCGCGCTCGCACGCGGCAAGGAGCTCCGGGACAAGCGGCGTGACATCGCCGACCGCGAGGCGAGGCGCCGGATCGAGCGCGAGCTCAAGTCCCGCCACTGACGGCGTACAGGCGCCACTCGCCCTGAACGCCCTTCAGCTTGAACTCGCCGCGGTCGTCGAACCGGAGTCCCGAGCCGGCGACGAGATCGTGCACCGTGCGGGAGACGAGCACCTCACCGGGTCCGGCCTTCCCGGCCACGCGGGCCCCGATGTGGACCGCCACCCCTGCAAGCTTGTCCCCGACGATCTCGCATTCGCCCGTGTGGACGCCGGCCCGGATCTCCAGGCCCAGCGGACGGACGGCGTCCACCGCCGCGACCGCGCAGCGGATGGCACGCGCGGGCCCGTCGAAGTTCGCGAGGAATCCGTCGCCGGCGGTGTCGATCTCCCGTCCGCGGAAGCGCTCGAGCTCCCGCCTGATGGTTGCGTGGTGTGCCTCCAGCGCCTCCCGCCAGCGCCGGTCGCCGAGCTCGGTCGCCCGCTCGGTCGAGCCGACGATGTCGGTGAACAGGACCGTCGCGAGCACGCGGCTCGGCTCGGGTGCCTCGCGCGCGCCGGTGAGGAACTCGCGGATCTCGTCCAGGATGTCGTCGCCTCCGCTCGCCCACGGGATGTGGACGCTCCCCGGAAGCTCGACGTATCGGGCGGAGGGGATGTTCGCAGCAAGGAAGCGGGCGGCCTCGACGTGGCAGACCGGGTCCTCGACGCGGTGCAGGATCAGGGTCGGCACCCGGATCGAGGGAGCGACGTCGCGCACGTCGATCTCCATGCCCATGTCCATGAACGCGACCGCGTCCTGCGGAGTGGCCGAGGCCGTCTGGAGCCTCGCGAACCAGGAGTTCGAAGCCTCGGCGTCCGGGTCGTCCGGGAAGAAAAGCACGGATCCCCGCCCGCCGGCGCCCCAGAGCTCCGGCACCCGGGCCATCGTCGCCTCGTGCTCTTCCCGGGTTGCCTCACCCCAGGGCCAGTCGTCCGTAGTCTCCTCCTTGACCTCGGCGCCAACCAACACGAGTGCCTGCGTGCGCTCCGGGTGAGTGGCTGCGAAGAGCATCGAGAGCGGGCCGCCCTCGGAGACGCCTACCAGCACCGCCTGCTCGGAGCCGACGGCGTCCAGCACCGCGCGCACGTCGTCCATCCGCTCCTCGAGCGTCCCCACGCGGACGCGCTGGGAGAGACCCATGCCGCGCTTGTCGAAGAGGATCAGCCGGGAGAAGGACGCGAGCTCCTCGCAGAAGCGCCGGTAGCCCGGGTGGTCCCACAGCACGTCGAGGTGGGTCAGCCAGCCCGCGACCCAGATGACGTCCGGCCCTTCGCCGAGAACCTGGTAGGCAATCTCGATGTTGCCGCTCATCGCGTACCGGACCGGCGGCCTCAAGCGAGCGGCCCTCTCAAGTGAATGCGGCCGATGCCGGGCCGGTAGCCGAAACGCTCGTTCAGGCGGCGGATCGGCGCGTTGCGCTCGTCGTTGCGCGTGCGGAGCTCCTCGTAGCCGTTCGCCTTCGCCCAGCCGATCTGCGTAGCCTTCAGCGCGCGACCGACGCCGCGCCCGCGCCACGCCCGCTTCACGCCGGTCAGGTCGTGGTACGCGCTCGTAGGCCGGGCCTCGGTGAGGTGGAACTTCGCATACCCGACCACCTCGCCGTCGGCGAGCGCCACGAACGTCGCCTCAGGCCGGTCTCCCGAGATTTGCATGTCGTGCGCGAGCCAGTCCTCGAATGGCTCGATCAAATCGTCCTCGAAGCCGGGCACGTCGGGCCACGCCTCGAGCGCGACCTCGTACATCCCGTACGCGAGCTCTGGCCGCTCGGCCCAGGTGACGATCTCGATACCTGCTGGCGGCTCGACCGGGGGCGGCTCGATCCCGGCGAGATCGAGGACGACTCCCCGTTCGCGCCGCTCCTGGACGAACCCGCGTCGTTCGGCGAAGGCCAGGCTCTCCGGATCGTTGTCGAGCACCGGCACCTCGATCCGGTCGAGCTCGCGCTCGCGGCCGAAGTCAGAGATCGCACAGTAGAGGGCCGTCCCGACCCCCTGGCCGCGCTGCTCGGCGAGCACGGTCGTGAGCGCGTAGACGGTCTCCAGGTCGTACGGCTGGATCGCCGCCACGGCCGATCCTGCTGGACGGCCGTCGACGCTGGCGAGCAGGTCGACGTGGTCCACGAGGCTGGCCTTGTAGGAATGCACCTCGGCGAGAGTGGCGCTCTCGTACGGCCAGACCTCGTTGTAGACGTCGAGCGAGACGCGTTCGTCTGCCTCGCTTTTGCAGGGAGAAACGAGGATCACGCGGCTACACTACGTGCACACATACGGGGGCGACCAGGCTTCGACGTGGTCGGTTCTCCGGCAGAGCTGCAAGCCGAGGTCCCCGGTTGGCCTCGTAAAACAACCGGGATCAACGTAAGTGCGAAGGACAACTCCGCACTCGCTCTCGCTGCCTAACCCGTAGCGAAGCGCGTCGCTCCGAGCTCGGCCCGTGGCTCGGGGAGCGGCGTCAGAAACGGGCTAGGCGCGGAGGGAGAGCCAATCGCCCGAAGCGCGACACCGAAGGATGGCTAGCCCGGCGGTTGGTCGGCTGCCAACCGGCCGGCGGGCGAAACGCAACGGCAGCCTAAGCTTGTAGACGCTCTGATCGGAGCGATCGCGGACGCGGGTTCGATTCCCGCCGCCTCCACCTCAGGGGTTCCAGCTCATCCTGGAGTT